>Ga0194127_10000107_pt1 | contig 121859 bp, 123 predicted proteins | sample TA2KigC100mmetaG_FD_148624 | JGI IMG/M metagenome (GOLD analysis project Ga0194127, IMG submission 148624) | Freshwater microbial communities from Lake Tanganyika, Tanzania - TA2015036 Kigoma Deep Cast 100m | ecosystem: Environmental > Aquatic > Freshwater > Lake | place: Tanzania: Lake...
GCAGACCGTATCGCATTTGCCGCATTGATAGCAGAGTTTGTCGGCTTCTCCGCCTGCCTCTTTGATGCCATCAATGACTACTTTGAAGGGGGTTAGGGGTAGGGTCTCCATACTGTTTCTCGATCCTTTTATTTCACCTCAATAAATGTTTAAACTTCAACCTTAAACTCTAAATCCAAAATTAACCCCACCTAACCTCCCCTTACTTAAGGGGAGGAACTCACACCACCCAACCTTCCCTTATTTAAGAGGAGGAACTCACCCAACTTCACCTCCCAATCTAACGCCCCCATCCATCTTCCCCCTCTTAAGGTAAGAGGGGGAAGGGGGAGTTATAAAAGGAGGAAGGGAGGGGTTATTTCGGTGTAATCATCTCATCATCGCCGTAATCAGAGAGCAAACGCTCTCATTCCTTTGATACCCGGGCGATGGTATCCATGACCTTCTTCAATCCGTATTTCTTTATCAGCGCTTTTAATCCGATCTCCATCTCCCCGCGCATCTTCGGTTCTTCTGTTACGACCTCTTCCCTTTCTTCGTATATCAAGGCGCCAAACGTGCATGCATCAACGCACATAGGTTTTTCCAAGGGTGGAACACTTTCACACATATCGCACTTAAGGGGAAAACCGGAATCGGGATCTTTGAAGGCCTCCCTCGACGGGCAGGAGGCCGGGCAGAAAGTACACTCGTCGTACTCCTTGCCGTCAATCACGTAACGGTTTCTACCATTACATTCCGCCATGGCATAGTCACCGGCCCGTATCGGCACAAAGATATCACGCACCTCGTCAATGACGACCATGATCCGCGAGCGGGCGGTATTCACCGAGCTAAATTTCGGTGTCGCGTGGAAGGCGGAACACGCAATCTCACATGCCCTGCAGCCCACGCATTTCTTGGTATCCACCTTTATGTCTTTAACTATTCTTGTCTTCTTTCGATCGTTCTCCACGGTGACATCCCCTTCTCTATGGCTTCTCTTTCTTGGCTCTGGCATCATTGAGGGCAGTAACTTCATTCCCGGTCAGAATGCCCCTCTTGATGAGGTCTTGTGCCACATAGCCCAGGCTCAATTTCTCCAGCGTCTCTTTGGTAGGAATACCATCAAACGTCCACCCCTTGAAGTCATAATACTTGGTCAGCAACTGCTGCTCATACTCTTCATTCCTCACTGCCCAGTGATCTTCGGGCGGCCTCTCCATGGATCTTCTCAGGCCCGCTCTATTATTGAGCGCCCTGACCAGATTGCGGTTCCTCTGGAAGCATTCCCACAGTCTGTCTTTGTCAAAGTCAACTCCCAATGCGTGGGTGATGATCTGCGGCATATTCCATACATGGTATCCTGTGGTGCCGCCAAACTGACCTCTGAATGACGACACAAATCCGCAAAACCCCAAAGAATCATCCAGGTAGTGCATGCACTCATTCCAATCAACGATCGCGACCATGGCATCATCGGGTAACTGATCACGCTTCTCCCACTGCCGGAACCATTCTGCGAATTTCTTATCCGGCACCGCGACCCATTTTCTGATGTATTCCTCCTTTAGCTCTGGATCAGTGATCGGGTCCTGTGGGAACGAGCCTTCGATCTGGGTGATCGCCATATCCTCACCCGTAGCGATCATGAGGAAATAGGCTGGGTTGAGCTTGCCCAGCTTGATGGGCAACTGTTCAAATTTTTTGACCGTGTTATGGTCGAATTTCTCAGCGCCTTTGCCTATCCGTTCCGCTGCCCGAGAGGTGCCATCCGCCAAAATATCTCCAATGCCCTCTCTAAATGCCATTTTATTGAGGAGATAATAGAACCTTCCTCTCACATCCGCAGGCATCCCAGGAAAGTCTTTCTCCGTCAGAATCCCAGCTTCCAGAAGCTCAAGTGCGAAGGCGATGGTCTGAGGAGTGGAGTAAGAGTCGAGCCCTAAATCCTGTGCAATAGGAAGTATCTCGTAGGTGAAGTCTAACTCCTGAAAGGAAGCCATGTGATAGGTATCTTTTCCGTAGCACTTATACGAAAATCTTCTGCGGTTCGGCCACTTGATGACATTGTGGCATGCCTTGGGGCAGTTCCAGCAACCTGTCTGGCGGCTCATGTGATCATACTTCAGGTTTCGCCATCTCTCTTCGAGATTAGCGTTCCAGAAAGTCTTTCGTCTAACACGGGAATTTCCCCAGGAAAAATTGTTGTGATGGAAGCTGTCATCCTCATCAACCGCCATCCAGTCCCCGACATTCGGGTTTGCATCAAGCTCCTTTCTCAGGCGCGAGCACATCTCCCAGAGTTCAGCGGGATGGGCAAGGTTCACGTCCTTCGTGCCCCGGACCGCAATGGCCTTTACTCTTTTATCTCCCATGACCGGTCCGACGGTTCGGGCAGCGCTTGAATTCCCGCAATCAATGGAAGCCAGATAAGATCTGTTCTCGCCGGCTGGACCAATGGTTGCCACCCAAGCTCTGTTATCCTTTAACTCTTCTTTAACCAACCTGGCGGTATCATACATTCCCTTGCCCCGGAGATGCGTGGCGTCGCGTATCTCTACCTTGTCATTATGTATGGTGATGTAAACCAGGTCGGGCGCCTTGCCCCGGAGGACGATTCTGTCCCATCCGGCCATTTTCAGTTCCGGTCCGAACATGCCCCCCATAAGTGAATGGCCCATCAACCCGTTCAATGGGGCAATGGTATTGACTGCAAGGCGGTTTGCCCCTGGGACGGGTGTACCGTTCAGAAGACCATTACCTAAGATGAGCAGGTTGTCAGGAGAAAACGGATCGGTTCCAGGAGGAACCCGATCATATAGCAGCTTTGCAGCGATGCCATTGCCTCCCAGATACAATACTGTATCTCTTGGATCGGTCTCGACCTTATCAATGCTTCCCCGTGTCAAATCAATTTCTAAATTAAACCCTGTTTCTGAATACCTCATGTTTACCCCTCTACGTCTCTTCGCAGTCAGATGCCTGACTGCTGAGATGGTTCATATTTCACGTGCTTCCCTATCACTCTCTAACGCCCCATACCCGGAGGGCGCCCTCAAACCATGAAAAGAGATAGTCAAACGGTTAACGGTGACGATGCTCGTATCGAAACCCGAAGCTCGGTGCAGGATGCTCGAGTTTCCAGTTTCGAAAGACGAGCCTCGATACGAGCTTCGACAACGATAAACGAAATTCTATTTTCTTTCTAATGGCGGACGGTCATTGAACCATGTCCGCCTTTCTTCTCCTTTACCTTGGGTCTTCCAGGTTCTCTCGCTGGAGGCGCTACAGGAGTCTCTGTCACTGGAAGCAGCCAAATATACTCTCGCAGCGAATCCTTAATCTTTTGCTCCGCAGTTTCAATATCCGGGGCTTCGATCTCCTTTGCACTGCAAAAAACCCTGAAGAACATATTCTACCCTCCTATAATCTATTAACAGATATGCAGGACTGCACAAAGATTCATAACCCCACCCAACCTCCCAATCTAACGCCCCCATCCATCTTCCCCCTCTTAAGGTAAGAGGGGGAAGGGGGAGTTATAAGGGGAGGACATACCCCCTCTTAATTTAAGTCGTTGCGACTCGAAACCGAGAGGGGGAAAGGGGGAGTTATTTTTACTAAGCCTTATGTATCGAACAGAGTTGGGATTTCATCTGCGGATAACCCATGATCGGCTCTCTTAGCTGAAGGTCGGTCAACAGGTTGACATTGCCTTCTCCTGGCCAGCCATGGGGAATGCTGACAACCCCTTCTGCCATGTCTTTGGTCAGCAAAGCTTTAACTTTGATCTTCCCCCGATTCGACTCCACAACGATCGGGTCTCCGTCTTTCACCCCATATTTCCCTGCTGTCCCGGGATGAATCTCCGCAAAGGGCTCAGGGCATTTTTTATTCAAATCCTTAACGTTTCGGTGCTGGCCATGCGTGTAATAAAGGATTCGGGCTCCTGTTGTGAGAATGAGCGGATATTTCGCAAATAACTCTTTGTTCAATGGACTTTGATCCGGCTCCCGATAGGTAGGAAGAGGATCAAAACCCGCCTTTTCAAAGGTATCAGAATAGATCTCGATCTTCTTCGATGGGGTTGAAAAACCTTTAGTCACATGCGCATCCATTCCATACTGTTTCATCATATAATAAGCGCCTGCAATCTTATCTTCCTTCAATTCCTTATAGCTCAGGCCGGACGGCTTTAGTTCAAGCTCCACCACTTCCTCATCACTTTCCCACGGGAAAACCTCTCCCATTCCCATTTTATTGGCCAATGCTTTCCAGAACGAAAACTCCGATTTGCACTCGTACAATGGCTCAATCGCCTTTTTCCTTAACATCAGGTAGGGCATCCCGTGACAGACGTTATAGCTATAGGCCAGCCCATTCTTCTCAAGATGCGTGCATCCCGGAAGCACATAATGAGCAAGATCTGCGGTCTCTGTCATAAATAGATCCAGGACCACCAACAATTCAAGCTTCTTCATCGCCTCCCTGAATGCATTCGAATCGGGCATGCTGACTACAGGATTTCCTCCGGTGACGATCAGCGCCTTGATCACGTTAGGAACGCTTTCAGGAAAACACATCACCTGTCCGTAAGGGCTTTTCCTCCCCCAGATCTCATAAAAGAGTGAATAATCCTCGGCGCCAATAGGAGTGCTCTCGGTGTTAATGCCCAAACCCGTCAGCGAGAGCCTCGGACTGATTACCCAGCCCCCGGGGTTGTTGATATTTCCGGTGATGATTTGAAGAACGGCAAAAGCACGGCTATTCTGCGTTCCGTTCGCTGTCTGGTCTTGAGTATTCGTCCCCTGAAAAATACTGGCGCTTTCTGCTTTAGCAAAGAGTCGTGCAAGCTTTCTGATATCTCCCGCCGGAATCCAGGTGATCTTTTCCGCCCACTCCGGCGTATAGGGTTCGATATGGGGAACTAATTTATCAAACCCATGAGTCCATTTCTCGACGAATTCGTGATCGTAAAGGTTCTCCTTAATAATGACATGCATCATGGCAAGGGCAAGGGCTCCATCCGTTCCCGGGCGAATCGGCAGAAACATCTCAGCCTTTTCAGCAAGGGAAATTCTCTTGGGGTCAATGACTACAATTTTCGATCCCTTCGGGAGGTTCTCCTGAATCGCCAGATTCAAGGGAAAGTCAGATTGCTCAGGGTTATGGCCCCAGAGAACATAAAGCTTGGTATCTTTTTCTTCAACCGGATACTTTCCAAAAGTCATCTGCCTTGCCCGGATGCGCATCCGATAGCAGATTCCCTCCACAGAGATAAAATTGGGGGTGCCAAAGGCCCCTTTAAATCGCTGGGCCAATTCCATCATCTCAAAATTTTCAACTCCAATGGAGCCGGAAAAGATGCTCAGAATCTCTGGCCCGAAATCCTTTTTCATTCTCTGAAGCTTATCCCCAATTTCGGAAAGAGCGTCATCCCAGGTTAACCTCATCCATTTTCCATTGACCTTCTTCTGGGGATATTTCAACCGGTCAGGATGGTAGACCATCTCAATGGCTTTTTCCCCTTTTGGGCAGAGCCAGCCATGGTTAAGAGGATGATCCTTCAGACCTTCCACCTTGGTGATGCGCCCCCCTTCCACCAGGACGTTCATTCCGCAACTGTGATAGCAGATCGTACAGTCCGTTGCTACCCATTTTGAATTTTCCATCATCTTTCCCTCCATCACCTTAATTCGTGAGGATTCGTTGTCAAACTCATCCCACGGACAATCAAACAGTTCACCTCATCACAATGCTCCAGCAGATCATACTTTTCACCTTTGAGCAACCACCGGGTCACCATATGTTCTAAAATTCCGAGAAGCAACTGACGAAGAACATAGATGTTCACATCGTCCCGGATCACTCCCTCCTTTTGCCCCTCCTTAATGATTTCCAACACCTGGTTGGTAAATTGTCTAAAAGACTGGTAGGCTTTTGCCTTCGCGAAATTCTTGCTGACGCGCAACTCAAGCATCAGTGTCCTAGCATATTCAGGATTATTCTTAAAAAAATAGAGATAGTACCATATAAATTTGCTGATTTTATTGACGGCTCCTTTTATCCCCTGCAGATGGAGTTCCAGCTCCCTCGAAAATTCTTTTGTTTTTTCAACCGGGATGGAAAAGAATAGATCTTCTTTATTTTTGAAGTACTGATAGATCGTCCCTTCAGCTACCCCTGCCTTTTGAGCAATCTGAGAAATGGTTGAATTTTGAAAATTATTTCTACTGAAAACCTCAATGGCAGCCTGAATGATCATTTGCCTTTTGATAATCTTTTTGGACATACGATGATTTGTATTAAACATTAATTGAATACTGCTCAATTTTATTCAAAAAATAAAGTAATGTCAAGTATTTTTTATAAAAATATCAATAAATTAAAAAAATTGAATAATATTCATTTATTGCACGGTATTAGAACCACTGACCTTTTTCCAACCCACTAGTTGATCTGGGGACCCGGTATTGTACCGAGGCAAACGTCAATCTATTCACTGCCTGAAGAAGGAGAGCAAAGCGTGATAACAAACGCAATGAACTACCCCGCCGCAAGCAACGGGGTATCACCTTCTCTTCTTTGCCGTCATTCCGTGCTTGATTTAGCCTGCCCCGCACTTGATGCGGGGGAATCCAGACGGGTTTTCTGGATACCGGCTTTCGCCGGTATGACGAATTCGCGGCAAGCAGCGGGGAATTTAACCCCAAGGGATTGCTTCGTCGCTTCACTCCTCGCAATGACAGTTAATGCGTTTGTAATAGTATTTGAAAACGTTAATGTAGCGTAAAAAGGGAGGCAAATGTGAGATAAACTTTGAGCTGGAGTTACCCTCCACCCAGTGGAGTAAAGAAGAAGATTTCATCCCCATCCTGAATGGGCGCGGAGAGATCTCTTTTAACCTTTCCATTGATAGAGACAAGATAGGCAAAGGAACCGTCTTCCCCTGTTAATTCCCTCTCTAATTCAGGTCCATTTTTCTTGATAAGAGAGGAGAGTAAGTCTCCGAGGGTCCCTCCTGACCAATCCATCTCGAATTTATTGCCGCCGATCTTCTCTGATAAAGGTTGAAGTGCTTTAATCTTAATGGCCATCTTCAAGCTTCCAGTAGTTTGCCTAAAATCTTTTTATGCAGGATGCTCAAAAATTCCCAGATACGAGGCGCCCGAAATCCTGAGGAGTGAGGCGTACTTGGATGTACGTCGCAACGACGAAAGATGAGGGGAACAAAGTAGATGGGCGTTTTTCAGCATCCTGCCAGTTCTTCAATAGAGAGGTTCATGCTCCGGCGCCGCCTCTCGCGAACTGCCGTTTCAACCTCCCCATATTCAATCGCATTCGTCATACAATACTTGACGCATTGGGGATCGCCGTCGCAGAGTTCACACTTCACGACCTTGTCTGGCAATGCCATCATCACACCGAAGGGGCATGCGCTGACGCAGGCTTCACAGCCAATGCACGTCTCCTGATCGATCTTCACACATCCATCGTCGTCCTTATGGATGGCATCGACTGGACAGGCCTTGCCACAAGGGGGCTTCTTACACTGGGAGCAAACAACCGGCGTACTCAGACCCAGAGAATGTTTCTTCAAGATTCGAATCCTCGATCTGCTCAGATCATTCACCTTATCGTTATAAAGGACACAAATCGATTCGCACAGACGACAACCTGTACATCGTTCAGGATAGATCACTATCTTTTTCATCTTCTCAGCTCCTAACCTAGTATAACCAGGACCAAACAGGCTTTTTGAGTTGGATAAATTCGAATGTTCAAAATTCTTGTAAGGAACGCATATATGCGTTCCCTACTTTTTCGTTTTGAACATTTGGGATTTGGTCATTTGACATTGTTTCGAAATTCGGATTTCGTGCTTCGAATTTTTGTCAATATCCCTCCGACCAAAATCCGCAACCCTAATCTAAATTAGATGGGATGGTTCTTCTCCGAGCTCTAATCGTTCCAAAGTCTCCCGGGTTGGGATCCCTTCCGCATCCCACCCTTGCTCCTTGTAATATTCATCGAGGAGGGTTTCAAATTTCTCCTTGTCGATGCACGATCCTTTTTGGTAACCATATTGCCAGGGTTCGTAGAAGCGCTCCGGAACGCGATCGTCCTTCCGGTCGAGTCCTTCCCGGATGAGGAAGAGCCGTTCCAGATTTGAAATCCTTTCCCCTGCCTCCATCAGCCTTTCCGGTGTGAATTCATACCCTGTCACAGCAGAGACCGCTTCTGCCAATTCATTGAAGCCCAGAAGACCCGGGCTCAACCATTTGGTCACAAATCTGCAAATCCCCAGAGCATCTCCAACCGCGCACAGTCTCTCCATCCAGATCGCCGGATAAGCCTTGCCTTCATAGGAGTCTGGATCAGAGGGGACAGGACGGCCAATGATCTTTTTGGTCGCCTCAGGAGGAAGGTCCATCTCTTCCATGGTAAAACGGCTTCTGAGATGACAGCCCCCTCCACGGGAGGCAGTGGCTGCTCCAACGGCCATGGCCTTGGTCCCCCGGGTGTCCTGATCGACGGTCATCCCCTTGATCGTTGGAATGTAACGTTCATACTCCTTTGCTTTTTCTCCAAAGAGTTTCAGGTTGGCCTTCTGCCAGCCATCCGAGAGTATTCCCCCGAATCCCTCCCGCCGGGCCATTTGATGGATCAGGGTGGTCATGGTATCGTGATCCCCCCAGCGGATGGGCATGCCTGTAATCGATTCATCGATCAGCTCCCTTTGATAAAGTTCCATCACCCAGGCGATATATCCGGCTGTGGTCAGAATATCGAGTCCATACTGATTAGAGAGGTCCCAGCACTCTATAATCGTTACCCAATCCCCTGTTCCGCAGGAAGATCCGAAATAACCCGCTCCTCCGTATTCAGGGCCTGAACCCGTGAGGCCCTTGTGTTCCCCTGAAGGGACCCGGTGAAGATGTTTGGTGTGAACAGGACAGTTGAAGCAGGACATCTTCCCGTATTCGTACTTCTGGATAAAAACCTCCGGGTCAAACTCCTCTCCTCCTGATTCGAGCATGTTGTATTGATAATTTAATGCAGGCTCCTGTCCCTGGGTTCTGGAGATCGCGAGCCGCATCAGGGTTCCGTAAAGGGCAGTCGCTTTGTAACCCTTGGTCTGTGTGATCTGACGATACTGCTTCTCAGCCGCTTTCATTAACCGCTCGGGATTGTTAATAGGGATAGATTGTTTACCCCGGACAGCAATGGCCCAGAGATTTTTAGAACCCATCACTGTGCCCATTCCTGTTCGTCCTGCGGCGTTTCCGATGGTGCACATCACATTGGCAAAAGCGACCAACTTCCTTCCTGCAGGGCCGATGGCCGCAACCTGTATGTCCGGATCTCCCAACTCCGCCCGGATGGCATCCAGGGTTTGAGGGAGGTTGTATTCCTTGAGGTGGCTCGCATCCCTGAATTCAATCTCTCCGTCATGGATCCAGAGATAGACCGGAGAAGGTGATCTGCCTTGAATCAGCAGATGGTCATAACCGGCAAAGCGAAGCTCAGGGCCGAAGAACCCGCCAGAGTTGGAATCCCCAAGGTTCCCTGACTCAGGTGATTTGGCGGAAATATTGAAACGCGCCGTGGCCATGCCATGGGTCCCTGTCAGGAGACCTGCTCCGAAGATAAGAGGATTGTCCGGTGAAAACGGATCCAATCCTTCTCTGACATAGTTATAGAGTAGGTACATATTAATGCCCCGTCCCCCCAAATAAAGGAGCCGGAGTTTTTCGGAAATGGGTTTAACCACCACCTTCTGAGTGGATAGATTGATGAAAGCGATTGGATTCATTTCTTGACCCCGTTAGAAATAATATCCCGCTGCTCTGCAGTCGGGTTTGCCGCCCCGATAGAATTTCTAACGGGGTTGACCCCTTTCATTTTCGCTTGAAATTCTACCCAGGACTCTGGTGCAAGGATGGTGGCTGTGGTTTCATCAAACCATTTGAGCCGCCATTTCTGCGAACAAGTTGGACACTCCACCAACTCCCGTCCGGAAGGGACTTTGAATCGGTGATGGCAGGAGCGACATCGGACTTCAACCTTCTCTTCCATCTCTCCTCCTTTGAGAATTAAGGCTACCTCTAAAAATGTCATTCCGGGGAAACCCAGAATCCAGACGTCGTCCCGACGAAAGTCGGGAACTATCTCAGCCACTGGACTCCGGTCGTTGCGACTCGAAACCGAGTTTTCACCGGAGTGACGAATTTTGAATTATTAGAGGTTCCCTTAAGCCTCAACTCATTCAATATGTTAAAGCATATCTTTAAATCTTGTTAGTTTCAAGGTGGGGCGATTTATGATTAGGCTTGGTTTATGATTAGATATTGACAAAAAATGCGTTAAATGGTAGAAATTTAAAACTTAATTAATCCCAAAAAAAGGAGGTTGACAGATGAAGCGTTTGTTTATTTTAACCAGTATTGTTTTATTAACTCTCACCTTGATGATTGGCCTTTGTCAGGCTCAGGTGAAGCCGGGTTGGCCCAAATCCGTAACCATCGGGGCTGCTCCTGTCGGCGGCGTCTATTTCGTATGGATGGGAGGGTTCGCAAAACTCCTCCATGATAAGGTGGGAGTGCCGGCCAATGTTGAGACAACCGGAGGCCCGGTTCATAACACCCAGTTGGTCGATGCCAAACAGCTCGATTTCGGAGGAGTGACCGCGGCTCCAGTCTGGGAAGGATGGACCGGTGAGGGCTGGGCCAAAGGGAAAAAACATCAGAACACCCGAGTGATCTTCCCCATGTACGCCACCTATTTTCAGATGTATGCCCTGAAAAAAACCGGGATTAAAACGATCCACGATCTTAACGGGAAAAGCATAGGGGTTGGTCCGGTCGGGGGAACACCAGCCACTTACTGGCCTAAAATTCTGGAAGGCGCCGGGGTGAAACCCGGTCGAATTGTCAATGCTGGATCAGCAGATCTTAACTCACAGCTCAAGGACGGGATGCTCGATGCCAATGGCCAGTCCTTAGGACTTCCCTGGGGACTCATCAACGAGGTCGAGACGACCCACGATGTTAATGTTATCGGTGTCCCAAAAGCCGATGCCGAAAAATTCATTGCCAAATATCCACTCTTTGCCCCGGGCACGATTCCAAAGGGATACTATAAGAGCAACAAGGATTATGATGTGGAAACGATTACCGTCTGGAACTTTATGATCGCCCATAAAGATGTTCCCGGCGATTTTGTTTACGAGGTGGTCAAGAAGACCTTTGAAAACGTAGACATCCTGATTGCTACTCATGCATCGGCAAAAGAGACAAAACCGGAGCCCATCGTCTTCAGTCCAACTCCTCTTCATCCCGGTGCAATCCGATATTACAGAGAGAAAGGCATCAAGATTCCGGATAAATTGATCCCTCAATAAGAGACGATGAGTGACCTTAAAATTCATTAAATCAAGCAAAAATGCGGATGAGTCATGGCTCGCATGGCCATCCGCATTTTTTTAAGACCTTGTGATCCCGTGTGAAAGTGAAAAAGCCTTTGGTGAAGTGCTCCCTATCATTAAGAGACTGTGTCGTACTTAGCCATTCGCCCTTCGATCCCGCCTGAGCGGGACTCAGGTCGCTTCGACTCGCAACCGAGACGAACGGCTAAGTTATTGATCTTTAACATGTCACAGTCCGTTCGTGGTGAGGCTCTCGAACCATGAACGGAATTATGACACAGCCTCTAAAGGGAAGCGGGAGAAAGGAGAAGGGGGAAGATGGCGGAAGAAAAAGTGGTTGACATAAAAGAGGTCGAAAAGAAACTCGATGAGATGCATATCAAGGATATCGAGGTTTCGGGGGGGAGGGAACTCACAGGCATTCTTTCCAAGGCGGTCTTTGTGATCGGCCTGGCCATGTCCATCTTCCATATCTATGTCCTGACCATTCGGGCCATCGATCCCTGGTACTTCCGAACCATGCATGTCGTGTTCGCGGGCGTCCTCGTTTTTGCATTGGTTCCAGGATGGAAAAAATCGCCAAATGATAGGATGCATTGGGTGGATTATCTTTTCGTCCTGTTAATCGTCGCCCCTGCCATCTATATCTTCAGCGTGTTCGATGAATGGATCTATCGGGTCGGCGTCGTTCCGAATCAATGGGACTTTTTCTTTTCAGTCCTCTTTGTCATCGCTGTCTGGGAAATGGCCAGAAGGGCCACCGGCTGGCCTTTAGCCATTTTATCCGGCCTTTTTATCCTCTACGGGTATTTCGGAAATTATATGCCCGGCCTCTTCTACCACAAGGGATATTCCTGGCCCAGGATGATAACTTTTCTCTTCAGTCTTGATGGAATCTTAAGCCTTCCCATCCTTGCCTCCGCCCATTATATCTTTATCTTCGTCTTATTCGGCGCCTTTATCGAAGCCTCCGGAGCAGGGAGGTTTTTTGTCGACCTGGCTCGATGCGCCACAGGGCGTCTCAGAGGAGGACCGGGCAAGGTCTCCATCGTTTCAAGCGCTTTCATCGGAACCGCCTCGGGATCGTCCGTCGCCAATGTCGTGGTGGATGGGGTCTTCAATATTCCGATGATGAAGCATGCGGGATTTAAACCCCATATTGCAGGCGCGATTGAATCGATGAACTCTGCCGGAGGACAGATCGTTCCACCGGTCATGGGAGCTGGTGCCTTTCTCATGGCAGAGATTCTGGGAATCCCTTATGCAAAAGTGGCTCTGGCAGCAGTCATCCCCGCAGCGCTATACTATTTTGCCGCTTACTGGATGATCGACTTCTATTCCGCCTCGGCTGGATTATGGGGAATGAAAAAGGAAGAGCTCCCTGTCTTTCGGAGGATTATGGTTGACAAAGGATACCTTCTTATTCCCCTTGTTGTTCTGGGCGTTTCTCTGATGGTTTTAATGTATTCTCCCTACCGCTCTGCGCTGTACGCGATCATTTCTCTTATTATCGTCAGCTGGATTCGCAAAGGGGATCGATTAGGATTTAAAAGAATCATTGAGACCCTGGCCAAAGGGGCAAGGACCTCTATAGAAATTGCAGCCACCTGCGCGGCAGCCGGAATTATCGTCGGTGTCCTGACGCAAACCGGCCTGGGAATGAAATTTGCAATGATCATCATCGAATACTCAGGCGGAAGCCTCATCCTCGCCCTCGTCTTTTCGATGATCATCGCCATCATCCTCGGAATGGGAATGCCTACCACTGCGGCTTATGCTATCTCAGCTTCAGTTCTGGCTCCTGCTTTGATTCAACTCAAAGTACCTCCCATCGCCGCCCACCTCTTTATCTTTTACTTCGCCTGTCTCTCAGCATTAACGCCGCCCGTAGCCTTAGCCGCTTTTGCCGCCGCCGCCATTGCCAATGCAAGGACATGGGACGTAGGATGGCAGTCGATGCGTTTCGCCATTGCAGGATTTATCATCCCTTATATGTTCATCTATGGGCCTGCCATGGTCCTGATCGGCAATGCAACTGAAATTACCCTGGCCATCATCACAGGTCTGGTCGGAACCATGGCTCTGGCCGCCGCAGTGCAAGGATGGTTATTGAAAAGGGCTACGCTCATCGAGAGAGGCATTCTCCTGGTGGCTGCGCTCACCCTGATCAAGCCAGGATGGACTACAGACTTAATCGGTTTGGGGTTGCTTGTCCTTGTCGCAGTGATTCAATTTTTGAAAAAGAAAGAGGAATAGTAGTTTCTTGAATGGGAAAATTAGCCGTTCATCCTGATGGCATCGAAGGGTGAACGGCTAATTTATGGGGATTATCGTTTGTATTTGGTTAGAGCGGAAGAATTGAAAAATGAAAAAAACTCATCACATTGCTATCATCCCTGGGGATGGAATCGGTAAAGAGGTCGTTTCGGAAGGGGTCAAGTGCTTGAACGCCCTCTCGGCAATATTTGAACCCATGCAATTCGAATTTCAATCTTTTTCCTGGGGAAGTGATTACTTCCTTCAACATGGGATGATGATGCCCGAGAATGGTTTGGAAATCTTAAAAGGATTCGATGCCATCTATTTAGGCGCAGTGGGTGATCCCCGGATCCCTGATGATGTCACCCTCCATGGACTCCTCCTCCCCATCAAATTCGGGTTTGACCTCTACGTGGGCCTCCGGCCCGTCTACCTGTTCCCGGGGGTGGACTGCCCATTAGCCCATATCTCCGGAGGAGAGATTGACATTGTTGTCATCAGGGAGAATACGGAAGGCGAGTATTCGAATGCAGGAGGGATCGTCGGCATCGGAGAAAGTGAGCTTGCAATCCAGAGTGGCCTCTTCACCCGCAAAGGAATCGAAAGGATCATCACCTTTGCCTTCAACTACGCAAGGCAGAAGGGCAGGAAGAAGGTCACCTCTGCCACCAAGTCGAATGCCCAGCGATACGGAATGGTTCTCTGGGACAAAATCTTTAAAGAGGTGGCATCGAGATATCCTGAAATCCGAACCGAATCGAAACTGATCGACGCCGCCTGCATGGATGTGGTTCGGAATCCGAAGGGATATGATGTGATCGTTGCCTCCAACCTTTTTGCAGACATTCTTTCAGATCTCACCGCCTCCGTGACAGGAGGCATGGGGTTGGCCCCCGGAGCAAGTTTTAACCCGAAGGATAAGACCTATCCCGGATTTTTCGATCCGGTTCATGGATCTGCTCCGGATATCGCTGGCAAGGGCGTGGCCAATCCCATCGCAGCGATTCTCACAGCCAAATTGATGTTAGACTATTTAGGAGAAACAGAGGCGGGTGAACTCCTTTACCGAGCAGTCAGTCAGAATCTGGCTGAAAAAAAGGTGAGAACCATCGATTTGGGGGGACTTTCTAAGACGAATGAGGTGGGAGACGATATCGTCAGAATACTCCGCTCATCCAAATGACCTATTTCAACCGACCTTCCAAGGCACGACCGATCTCACGACCAGTTTTTTGAATCTCCAGAATCACCGTTTCCACCTTCTGGTCATTGAGGCTTGAAGTAAACCCGACCGCCCAGATCGCAGCAGGAGGTAGGGGAGACAATCGAATAGGCACGGCAATCGCCCTGACGCCAAGAAGATACTCCTCATCGTCAATGGCATATCCCCTCTCCTTCGCTTCTGACACTTCTTTTAAAAAGGCCTTTGGATCTGTCACCGACTTAGAAGTAAACTTCATCAACCCCACCTTCTGAATGATTTCCCTTACCTTCTTCTCATCGAGCTGGCTGAGAAAAACCTTTCCGGTGGCACCTGCAAGAAGCGGGAGTCTGGTCCCCGGCGGAGAAGTAATTTTCATCTCGTTATGCGACTCGACCACATCCAGGATAGTGATATGATCCCCATTCATGATGCCGAGGAAAATCGTCTCCCCGACTTTTTCCATCAATCTTTCCATTGGGGTTCTTGCGACCTCTCTCCACTCGATTCTTCCATAATTCTTTCTCCCGATCTCTATCAAGGTATACCCAAGGTTATACCTCTTATCCACAGGGTCACGAACCAGAACTCCTAACTCCTCCAGGGAGTTGGTGATTCCGTGTACCGTGCTTTTGCCTATTTTTAACTGTTTTGCCAGTTCACTCACCCCTACTCCGGATGAGGAATCGGCAATCGCATGGAGGATCTTAAAGGCCTTTTGGACCGATGGGGCAGAATAGGTACTCTTTTTCATCCGTTCACCATATTGAACCAACGTTAATGGTATCAGAACCCGGTAAACTTTGTCAATAGGCTCCTTATGATTCATTCAAACCTTACGAATCAGACCCTGAAATAAGTTAAGGGTGGCCTGAAAATAGGCCATTTTGTTATGCTGAACTTGGCTCAGCATCTCATATTGACCGTGGATCATCGGCCTTTTTATTAATAAATCTTGACAAGATGGACGTATATGCTATGATTAGCCTAATTCGGGTTGTTCATTATAAAGAACCCTTTTGGTCAGGAGAACTTGAGCATGGAAACCGAATTTCTGCCTCCGATAAACTTGAGAAAGCCTTTTAAACCCCAGCAGGAATGGAAAGTGATTATTGCCATCTATCTCTATCTGGCAGGAATGGGAGCGGGTTCATTTATTATTGGCGCTCTGCTCCTCTGGACTGGGGTAGAATTAAACGCCTTATCCACGCCTTTTATCGAACTTCTTGGAATCCGTTTCGACTTTGCAAAGATCCCCATCTTATGGGGGCCGCTGATGGTCGCGATCGGAGCCCCGTTCCTGATTCTGGACCTCGGGATCAAATGGAGGTTCATGTATGCCTGCCTCAACCCCCGAACCTCATGGGTGGCCCGTGGATTTATCATCCTTTCAGTCTTTATCGTCTTCGGTTTGGCCCTATTTGCGAAGTCGCTTCTGCCTTTTAAATGGCTCCATCCGCAATCCGCCTTTTGGTTCATCCCGGAAGTCATTGCCTTTGTCTTTGCTTTTGCTACCGCGCTTTACACCGGCATCCTTCTAAAGGCAACGAAATCAGTTCCATTATGGAATACACCTCTCCTGCCCCTGCTTTTTCTCGTCTCAGCCCTCTCTACTGGCTCGATGTCCATTATTCTCTCCACTCTGGGAACCGGCCTGCTCTCCTATGATAGCCAGGCGATGAGAGCTTTAATGATTGGAGAACAGATCCTTGTGGTGATAGAAGGAATCCTTCTCTATTTCTTCCTGACTCAAAGATACAGGGCATCGGAACAGGGAAAAGACTCGGTTCGCCTTCTCGTTACTGGCAAATTGCGTTATGTCTTCTGGCAGGGCATCATCCTTCTCGGCTTTATCTTTCCAATCCCTCTTGAGTGGATATCCAAATATTACCACAATGCTGGGCTGTTATTCATTGCCGGCATCTCCCTTTTAACAGGAGGTTTTTTTCTCAGGCTGGGTCTGCTTCGGGCGGGAATTAAAGACCAGATCCCTATGCAACGGCTGATGGAATTTCAATATGCGCTAATTCAAAATTCGAAATCCGAATATCGGGCGGAGCTTCCCGAAGGGATCAATCCGAAACAATCTCGAATTTCCAAAATTTAAATTCTCTAAACTCTTTTGTTTGGAACATTATGAAATTTGGTCATTTGAAATTGTTTCGAGTTGGTCCTGCTGGACGCTTCGCCCGAATTTCGTGCTTCGAGTTTAACTCGTTCTTAATGGAGACAGAAATGCAGCAGAAGGTATTGGTGGTGGATCAGCAAAAATGCACAGGCTGCCGTCAGTGTGAGATGGTCTGCTCGGTCTTTCACACTGGAGCGAGCAATCCGAGTCGCTCCCGGATCAAAATCGTCAAGTGGGAACAAGTCGGCATCTACCTTCCCATGACCTGCAACCACTGCGAAACAGCATACTGCCTTGAAGTCTGCCCTACAAAGGCCTGCCACCGGGAACCAGAAAACCAAAATCGGGTCGTCATTGATAAAAACCTCTGTATTGGATGCAGAACCTGTATTATCGCCTGTCCCTTCGGTCAACCCTTCTTTGACCACAAGGAACGGGTCACGGTGAAATGCGACTACTGTGATGGTGACCCCCAATGTGTGGCCTTCTGTAACGTGAAGGCTGTCTCTTTTGTGAATGCGGACGAAGCCAATCTGGTTAAGAAGAAGGAAGCCGCCACAAGATTGGCCGACCTTCTGAAACATGCAAGGGGATAAGCACCCATTTCTATAGTGAACGACTTTAATAAATTAACGTCCACCATGTGTCATTGCGAACGAAGTGAAGCAATCTCATGAGATTGCCACATCGCTTCGCTCCTCGCAATGACTACTTTTCAAAGTCGTTCACTATAAGTATGTGATTTGGATATTGGAAGGTAGGGCATCATGCTGACACCGGATGAGCTGAATAGATATGACAGACAGATCATGATTGAGGAGATCGGTCTGGAAGGGCAGGAAAAGCTGAAGAAAGCCCGGGTGGCCGTCGCCGGCGCTGGTGGACTCGGCTCTCCTATCGCTCTCTATCTAACCGCCGCTGGAATCGGAACGATCCGGTTGATCGATCATGACCGGGTCTCATTGAGCAACCTGAACCGCCAGATTCTACACCATGAAGAAGATGTGGGTGGAAAGAAAGTCAATTCTGCCCGTACGAAATTGAAGAACCTCAACCGGAGGGTGGAGATCGAAGCCATCGATCAAACGATCACCGAAACCAATATTTGCCAACTCGTAGAGGGATGTGATGCCATTGTGGATGCCATGGATAACCTGCCCACGCGCTACGTCCTCAATCGCTGTGCGATTGAAAAAAAGATCCCTTTTTTTCACGGAGCAGTGAGAGGCTTTGAGGGAAGGGCCATGACCATCCTGCCCGGCAAATCGGCCTGTTTGGGGTGCCTGTATCGGGGCCCAATCGCAGAAGAGAAGTTCCCTGTCATTGGCGTCACTCCGGCCGTCATCGGCAGCATTCAGGCAACAGAGGTCATCAAGTATCTTTTAGGGATTGGGCAACTCCTGACCAACCGCTTACTCATGTATGACGGACTGGAAGCCCTTTTCACTGAATTTACTGTCAACCGAAACCCGGACTGCGAACATTGTGGATCTCTCGCAGGTTGAAAAAATCATTCTGTAGGGGCAATTCATGCCTGCGTGCTGAAACGCCGCACTTCGGCGTGCAAGCATGAATTGCCCCTACTCGGGTACAAGGAAAAAGATATGTCTATCAAGATACATATTCATGCAACACATCGTCGTTTTACCAATGGGCAGGAAGCCGTTGCAGTGGAGGGAAATACCGTTGGTGAATGTTTGAATCATCTCATCCAACAGTATCCAGGAATGGAAAAGGCCATTTTTTCCAAGAAAGATAAGCTGCACAACGTCATTGAAGTCTATCTCAATCATGCCAGCGCCCACCCGAATGAACTCGCCAAACCCGTCAAGGATGGGGACGAAATTCATCTCATCGTCATGCTCGCCGGCGGTTGACATTGGGGCCAAAATAGTATAAATGATTGCTGAACTTTAAGGAGGTGCGGGAATGGCTGAGTGCCCTGTTTGCGGACTTGAATTCAAACTGGTTGAAGGCACGGAAAAGGGGGAAATCATTACCTGTGGAGACTGCGGCTCCGAATTGGAGGTAACAGACAAAGACAGTGTTCAGGAAGCCCCACAGGAGGAAGAAGACTGGGGTGAATGATCGTCTACCCCATCGCATGACTCCTCGCACGCCATCGTGAGAGACACCTACCGGAAACCGACTCGCCACTCATTTGGATCTTGAAACAGATTGGGAAAATCCCGCAGAGTCCGGATAAAAACTGATTGCCATCATTGGAGTTGAGAAGATGAAAGTAGGCTTAATCCATTCCATTATCAGAAAAGAGGAGAAACTCCTCCTGGACGAATTTCGAACCCGCCCCGGCGTCGAGGTGGTGCCGATCGATGACAGGGAAATCGTCTTCAACCTCCACCAGAACAAATACTCGCTCGATGTGGTCATCGAACGGTGTGTCAACCATTCGAGGGCCATCCATGCCATTAAGGTCTTCGAGGACTTCAGCATCCCCACAGTCAACACCTATCAGGTGGCAGAGGTCTGCGGTAGCAAGTTTCTCACCACACAGGCCATTATTAAAACCGGCCTTCGAACGCCCCGCTGTTATCTCGCCTTCACGCCGGAGTCGGCCCTTGCTGCCATGGATGAATTGGGCTACCCCTGTGTCATCAAGCCCAACACCGGTTCATGGGGCAGACTGCTCTCGAAGGTCAATGACCGGGATGCGGCGGAGGCAATCCTTGAGCATAAAGAGGTTTTGGGAAGCTATCATCACTCCATCTTCTACATTCAGGAGTATATGGAGAAACACGGCAGAGACATCCGGAGTTTCGTTGTCGGAGACAGCTGTATCTGTGCGATCTATCGCCATTCAGAACACTGGATTACCAACACCGCCCGTGGAGCCAAAGCTTCCAATTGCCCGGTCACGGATGAGCTCCATGACATCTCTGTGCGCGCTGCCAAGGCCGTCGGTGGAGGCGTGGTAGCGATTGATCTCTTTGAAACTCCGGAAGGACTCTCGATCAACGAAGTCAACTATACCATGGAATTCCGAAACAGCATCGATACGACAGGAGTGAACATCCCGGCCAAGGTTGTGGACTATGTTCTGAAGGTGGGAAAAAGATGAGGGTCTCAATCGTTGGCGCATCGGGTTATGGCGGTGGGGAGCTTCTCAGGCTTCTCATCGATCATCCTCATGTGGAAGTCCATCAGGCGACCTCCGAAAGAAACGCTGGAAAACCCATCACGAAGGTCCATCCGAACCTTCGCAAAAGGACTCCTCTCGATTTTTGCACAATCAAAGAGCTCGAAAAGGTCGATCTCCTCTTTGTATCTCTTCCCCATACCCAGTTCATGCAGAGGTTCAATGAGTTGAGCGGTCTGGCAGAAAGGATTGTGGACCTCTCTGCAGATTTCAGGCTGAAGGATACCTCCGCTTATCAGAAATGGTACGAAGTGGAGCATCCTCACCCGGACAAGCTTGCCGAGTTTGTCTATGGAAACGTGGAACTCCACCGGGGTGAGATGAAGAAGACCCGCTATATCAGTGGCGCGGGATGCAATGCCACGGCCACGATCCTGCCCCTCTGGCCCCTTTTTAAATTGGGGTTGGTGGATACGGCCCTGCCTGTTATCGCCGAAGCCAAATGCGGTTCGTCAGAAGGGGGCAATGCCGTAAGCGAGGGCTCCCATCACCCGGAGCGAAGCGGCTGCGTCCGCTCTTATAAACCGACCGGACACCGTCACATTGCAGAGATGGAGCAGGAGTTGGGTCATCATATCTATTTCTCTGCCACATCGATTGAGATGGTGCGCGGGATTCTGGTGACAGCCCACCTCTTTGTGAAGCCGGGATTTACGGAGAAAGAGATCTGGAAGGCCTATCGCCAGGTCTATGGACAGGAGCCTTTCATCCGGATTGTCAAAGAGAAACAGGGCATCTATCGTTTTCCCGAGCCCAAGATCCTGGCCGGCACCAACTACTGCGATATTGGTTTTGAACTGGAGGGAACAAGGCTTGTCGTTGTCTCAGCCATCGACAACCTGATGAAAGGGGCAGCCGGGCAGGCCGTTCATGCCATGAATGTGATGTGTGGGTTTGAAGAAACAGCAGGCCTCACCTTTCCCGGCCTCCACCCGATTTGATTTAACCTCCGGCCCACCGGAGAACAAAACAAAGTTTGGAGCTGAAAAATTCGAAATCCGAATATCGGGCGAAGCGTCCTTTTAGGACCAATCCGAAACAAATCCGAATTCTCAAAATTCAAATTTTCTAAACCTTCTGTTTCAGACATTAAATATTTGGTAATTTGAGATTGTTTCGAGTTTCGGATTTCGTGCTTCGGATTTAAACCAACTTATATAGTATAATATTTCCATTTTGACACAATTTGATTTTTCACCGCTTACTTAGCAACCTAAGGGATATGTGCAGACTTCTTGCTGTGCGATCAGGGGAACCGTTCAATCCTGCCGATTATCTCACCCCATTTGCCTTCATTGCCCGGAACAGCCATGAATATCAGGGCCACGGCTGGGGATGTGCATGGAAGGATGCAGACCAGAAATGGCAAATCTATAAGAATATCTGCCCTGTTTGGGAAGACCAATTCAACCGATTCCCGCGGACGACCCTTCTCATTGCCCATGCCCGAAGCGCTTTTGAGGACAGGGATATCGTCATTGAAAACAACATGCCTTTCACAGACGGCGAGAGGATCTTCATCTTCAATGGTGAACTGAGAGGGGTTAAGATCAAAGAACAGGGACGGATTGGTGCTGAAAAGATCTTCAACTTCATCCGCCGCTTCGATCACGGCGATACCCTTGCCGCCCTGAAAAAAGCCGTTGGGCTGCTCCGGGACCGGACCAGATCGATCAGGGGGATGAACATCATCCTGGTTAATGGAAGAAGTATTTATCTCTCTACTTATTTTACTGGCGAGACAGACTACTTCACCATGCGATATAAGGAGGGGCCGCAACTGGTCATCTGCTCGGAGCCCTTTCCTTCTGAAGAAGGCTGGCAAAACATCGACAACGAAACGGTGAGGGAGTGGTAAATGATTATTGTCAAGATCGGCGGAGGAGCCGGAATTAACCTGCAAGGGGTCATTCAGGACCTGGCGCAAGTCAAAGAGAAGTTCATCATCGTCCACGGCGCCAACGCCCTCAGGGACAAGCTGGCCGAAGACCTGGGCCAGCCCAAGAAGGTCGTCACGTCGGTCTCCGGTTATTCGAGCGTCTATTCCGACGAGAACCTGATCGATCAGATGATGATGGCCTATGCCGGCGCGAGGAACAAACGGATTGTGGAACTGTGCCATCAGAATGGGATCAATGGCGTGGGTCTCTCCGGCCTGGACGGAAAAGCCATCCAAGGCATCAGAAATAAGGGAATCCGCGTCTATCAGGACGGCAAGTTAAAAATCCTCCGGGATTACTCGGGGAAACCCGAGGCCATCAACAAGAACCTCCTCGACCTTCTCCTCGACCACGGTTATGTCCCTGTCCTCACCGTCCCCATCATCGACGAACAGAATAATGCCATCAACACGGAAAACGACGACGTGGTGAGAGTTCTTCAGAAGGCCATGCATGCCGATACCGTGATCAACCTGATCGAGGCGCCTGGCTTCCTTGAAAACAAGGATGATGAAAGTAGTTTGATCAAAAAGATTCCCGCAGTTGAACTCGAAGTTAGAGAGCAACAGGTGGACGGAAGAATGAAGCGCAAGATGCTGGCTGTCCGAAAACTTTTTGAACACGGGGCAAGCAGGGTCATCATCGCAGATGGTCGAAGTGAGCATCCCGTGGCGGATGCCCTTTCAGGAAAGGGAACGGTCATCGAATGAGCCTTATTGACTCAACCCATCCTAAGGAACTTGAAGATCGGTATGAACTCCCGGTCTATCCCCGCCGGGATATTGTTCTGGTCAGGGGCAAGGGAGCAAGACTCTATGACGACCGGGGACGGGAATATATCGATTGCGCCTCCAATGTCGGAGTCTCTAATATCGGCCATGGCAGAGAAGAAGTGGCCAAAGCAATCTACGAACAGTATCTCACCCTGTCAAACTGTTACGGTGTCTTTTATAACCCTGTTCGCGCCAGACTTGCCGAAAAACTTATTTCCCTCAGCCCTCAGGGGTTGAAACGGGTCTTCTTCTGTAACTCCGGTGCAGAAGCGGTTGAAGGCGCCCTCAAGTTTGCGCGTGCGAGTGCTGGAAAAAAGGAGATCATCGCCGCCATGAGGGGGTTTCACGGAAAAACCTTTGGCGCTCTTGCCGCCACCTGGGGAGAGGAGTATCAGAAACCCTTCGCACCCATGATGCCCGGAATCAAACATGCGCCCTTCAATAACTTTGATAAATTGAATGAAACGGTCAGTGAAGAAACCGCTGCCATCATTCTTGAGCTGGTACAGGGAGAGGGTGGAGTTCGGGTCGGAGACAAATCTTACTTTGAAAAGGTCCGCCAACTTTGTGATCAAAAGGGAATTCTTCTCATCTTTGATGAAGTCCAGACAGGTTTTGGCAGGACAGGAACCCTTTTTGCGTGTGAACAGTTTGTCGAGCCGGATCTGCTCTGTGTGGCCAAATCGCTGGCAGGGGGCATTCCCATGGGGGCAGTGCTCTGTTCGGATGCTGTCCGCGTGCCTGTCAAGAGCCATACCTCTACTTTTGGTGGCAATCCCCTTGCCTGTGCAGCAGCGCTTGCCTCTCTGGAAATCATTGTAGGTGAGAGGCTTCCTGAAAAAGCAAAAGTTCAGGGAGAATATTTTTTAAACGAACTGCGAGCCATTAAGAGCGAGAAGATACGGGAGGTGAGAGGCCTCGGCCTGATGATTGGCATCGAACTGAAGGAGAAGGCCGGGCCTTATGTTCAGAACCTGATGGAAAAGGGGGTCATCGCCCTGTTGGCCGGGCCCAATGTGATCCGGCTTCTCCCTCCGCTCGTCATCACCCGGGAAGAGATTAACAACGCTTTGTCTGTATTGAAACAAACGCTAATTTAACAAAAAGGGGCTGGTACAACCAGCCCCTTTTTGTTAAATACCAATGACCAAACTCAAATAACCTATAACGCCCCCCTACCCCCCCTTAACTTAAGAGGGGAAGTTATTCTCTTAAGTGCTGGTTATTGGAATTTGGTTATTTCCCTTAGTGTGATCCTGACTCCAGAGCTAAAGCTTGCCGCTGGGCCGCGGTGATCTTTTCTGCAGCCGCCTTCTTCTTCGCCACGGCCACCCGGTCTGCATCCACATAATCGACCGCTTTCATGTCACAGAAACGAACGCATTGCGGATCGCCATCGCAGAGATCGCACTTAAAATTCTTCCGGTCGATGACATTAAAACCCATCGCGCCAAAGGGACAAACCGTCACGCAGGAGCGACAGCCGATACAGATGTTGTGGTTCACCATCACCCGGCTCAGATTCTCATCCCGGGAAATGGCCTTGACAGGGCAGACGATCAAACAGGGAGCATCCTGGCACTGTTGACAGGACATCGGGACGTAAATCCCCTCCGACTCCCACTTCATCACTTTTATCCGGCTTCGGGCCGGATTGGAAACGCCATCATGAAAAACCGCGCATACTTGCTCACAAAGCCTGCAGCCGGTGCATTTTTCTGGACTGATTGATAGAACTTTACCCATGGGTTCCATTCACTTTCTCCTTTCATTTATCACGAATGACTCGAATAAGAACGAATTTCACGAATAAAGCCTATTCGTGTTATTCGCTATCATTCGTTAAATTCGTTTTATTACAATAAATGGGATGGTTCTTTGTCTAAGCCGAGCTTCTTAAGCGTTTCGGGTTTCGGAACGCCATTCTTATCCAATCCCTTGTATTCATACAACTCATCGACCATCTTTGCGAATTTTTCTCGATCGATGACCTTTCCAACCACATCGAGCGCACCCCTTCGGCAGGGCTCATCAAAATACCGATGGTTGAGCATATCTCCCTTTTTGAGGTCGTTTCTCGTTAACCCTTCGCGAAGGTTGAAGAGCCGCTCCATCATGTTCGATCGCACAGCCGCGTCCCAAATCTCCCGGGGAGTCAGCTCCAGCCCTGTATTGTAGTAAAGCACTCTGGACCAATCTTCAAAGTTTGGAAGGGTCGCACCCAGGAAGGTGGTGTGATATTTGCAAATGCCAAGGCAATCCACTCCCATGTAACAGTTTTCATGCCAGAAGACCTGCCATGGTTTTCCGATGTATTCGGTATGTTCTGAACTCAAGGGGCCATCGTAAGGCACCGGGCTGCTGTAAATCTTTCTCATCACTTCTTGCGGCAAATGGTAAAGGTCAATGGCTGGACGGCTTCTCAAATGGTCCGAGCCACGGGAAGCGGTTGCAATATTGAGTGCCAAAGCCGGTGTGGCCCGCTCATCCGAATGAAGGTTGCTCACCCCTTTGACCTGAATCAAATAGTCAAAGGAATTCTTTCCAATCTTCTCCGAGGCGATAATGCCACCCTCCGCCAGGACATTTCCCAGCCAACCCTTCCTGAAGCAGATCCGTTCAAGCATCTCCTGGAATGCTTCGGCGTTGCCAAACCGTAAGTCGAGCCCCTCGGTCTCCTTGTTCGTGAGGATTCCCAGTTCATAAAGCTCCATTGCCCAGGAGATAATGCTTCCGATTTCAAGGTTGTCCACACCCCACTGATCAACCAGGTGATTGCAGACCAACAGATTTTCCAGGCCTGGGATATCGGGTTCCGACGACATCCCGCCCTGAGAGGTATACTCTGGGCCTTCATCATAAACGCCTGCATAAGGTCCGGTGGGAATCTTGTACTGGGGCCGGCAGTGGACCTGGCAGCCGAAACAGCCGGTCATGTGGTAAGGCCCAATCGTTTTGAGAGAGTTTTCGTCAATTGATTCCGGCTCGATCTCATCAGCATACAGCATCTGATTATACTGGAAGTTCCTGGTCCGGACACCGCCCCAGGAATTGGTGGCTCCCCAGATAAAAGGGGTCCCCAGAGTTCCCTGGGTCTGGTTCACTTTTGCGCTTGTGATCTGATCGATAAATCGCTTGTTATACTCAAGCGCCTCTTTCGGATAAGCGATCTTGATATCCATGGTTCCGCGAGCGGCAATGGCTTTCAAATTTTTTGAGCCCATGACCGCTCCCATTCCTGTCCTGCCGCCCGAATTCTTAATGCCGGTCATGACATTGGCATACCTGACGAGATTTTCACCCGCTGGGCCAATGACCAGACTCTTAATATCATCATCACCCAACTCTTCCCGGATCGCCCACTGGGTATCGGTAACGGTTTTGCCCCAGAGGTTTCGTGCGTCACGGATCTCGATTTTGCCATTGTGGATCCAGAGATAAACCGGCTTTTCTGCCTTACCTTTGATGACGAGATGATGAAACCCTGCCCAAGCCAACTCAGGAGTGAAGAACCCTCCCATGTTGGCGCTCCCCAGCATCCCTCCGAGGGGAGATTTCGCCATGACATGGCATCTCGAGGTGGCGGATGCCAGAGTGGCGCATAACGCTCCTCCGCTCACCATAATCGTATTGTCCGGTCCAAGAGGGTCACATCCTTGTTTTGTATGGTTATAAAGCAGGTAGGCATCGAGCCCCCGCCCTCCCAGGAACTTCCTCCGCAATTCGAGCGGAATGGGTTTAATCTCTATTTTGCCTGTGGAGAGGTCAATATAAGCTATCTTCCTATTTAGGGCCATCTTTCTTAACCTCCTTCATTTTTCTTTCGAACTCTTCATCGGCTAATCTTTTGTTCACATCCCACACCGGGCCTCTGATCCGGGGAAAACCATCCTTGACCCAAGCGACACGCCATTCCATATGACAGACAGGACATTTCACTGTGGGCTCTCCAGATTTGGGCGCCAATCTACCCATACAACTGGGATTATGACATCTGACCTGGCCGTAGGTACGAGTCTTCCGTAGACTCTCTGCCGTTGAGAGTCCTTCTTTCTCGCTCACCATAACAACCTCCTTTCTCAAAGTGGAATATTGAAAGTGTAGGATGGAAGGCAGGATATAACCTTTTCCCACATAACGAAAGTTCACGATGCTGAACTACCCAGTCTCTTTCCAAAACCTCAACTCCTCCAGATTATTAAACTACATTTATTTATTTGTCAAGAGATATTTTTACAAAGCATTGCTGGAAGTTCACAATAGTGAACCTATTTTCCCCCAACCAATTCTTTTTTGCCAGGTCTAAATCAGAGGCAGCTTAGAAAAATCAAGAGGTGCCAAAAATATTTACAGATAGACAACCATGGAAAAATTCATCCTGTATAATCTCTTCTCTTATTCATCAAAATTACTCCATAGATCAACAACAGAAGTAGCAGTAAGCCTCCAACCCAGATGGGCGTCGTCCAGAATTCTTTGGGAGTCGCTCCATAAATACCAAGGATACCAAAAATGATAAAAACCAATGCGGCAAACCACTTGATGAATCGTTCCGGTATTTTCTTTCCCAGGACGATGCCAACCGTAATTCCAAAGGCGTCTGCAATCACCATGGCACAGGTTGTTCCCAACCACACTTCAATGATGCTGTCAAATCGGGTCGCTAATGCAACAGTCGCAAGTTGAGTCTTATCTCCCATCTCTGCGATGAAAAAGGCGATCGCCACGGCCCAGAAGGGGCTATATTTATACTTTATATCCTCCCCCTTGAGTTCATCCCCTCGCAGCGTCCAAAGGCCGAACAGGATGAAAGAGGCGGCTCCTATGATTTGGATGTATTGAAGTGGAACGATATTGGTGAGGAGATTCCCTGCAGCAACGGCGATCAAATGATTAAGAAGGGTCGCTGCAAAAACAGCAAACAACACGGTTTGCCAAGGGTATCTGGATGCAAAGGCCATGGCGAGTAATTGGGTCTTATCGCCCATTTCAGCCAAAACCACAAATAGAAAGGACGTTATAAAGGCTGTCATACCTAATCGCTTTCTTCAACCTAAATTGAGCGATTTCTTTCACCCTTCACAAGGGGGGCGGGGAGGCCGAAAAACCTTTTAGAGCGATTACCTTTGATCGATTGAATCAACCATAGGGCCTGTTCAATCTTCACCCGTTTGGTGAAAGCTTAAGGTCCATTACCCAGACGTTCAACGTATCGCATTCTAAAAGGGTTTGAGGCATCTCCGCCCCCCTTGGGAGATAGGGTGAATCGCTCAATTTAGGTTCAAATAAAAAGCGAGACGCTTTAGCACAGACATCAAAGTCTACACTAAAGGTCTCGCTAATTGGCTTTTAACCAATGGTAAGGCCAGGCAACGTGTGCCGGTATGTTGACCTTATCTTGTTAGCTACTCCCCTTCAGGATGGAGTTTTTATAAGATAATAACTTTCAGAATTCAAGTTTATTGTGTCTGATATTTCTTTCGACAGGAGTCTGTTCCATCTCATGTCAACTCTCCCAACCATCCACGTCTTTCCATCCATTTGACTACTTCCAACACCGGGGAAACGGTAAAGGCCAGCGCAATAATAATCACCCAGTCGGTTAAAGGCAGGCTGAATGTGCCAAAGGGTGTCTGAAGGAATGGCAGATAGACGACCAGGGCAAGAAGTCCGATTTCCCACAGGATAGCGAGATTCAGCCATTTATTGGCAAAAGCCCGGTTTAGGACCGAATTTCTGTCAGAACGAAAGTTATAGGCTTTGAAGAACTGGATCAGCACAAGGGAAACGAAGGTCATTGTCATCGCTTCTTCGATGCTACGCCCGGAGTTAAGCGCCCATGCGAAAAGCCCGAAGTTGATAGCAGCCGACCATAATCCACCCACGACCATGAGGGTAATAACGGGCCGTGTAAAAATACCCGTCCGAGGATTTCTTGGTTTGCGACGCATCAGGTCCGCCTCCGGAGGGTCAACGGCGAGGGCAAGAGCAGGCAAGCCATCTGTGGCCAGATTGACATAAAGGATCTGGACCGCACTGAGAGGTAAAGGAAGGGCAAATAGAGTAGCCGCAGCCATCAGACATATTTCGCCAATGTTGGACGAAAGCAGAAACATCAGGTATTTTTTGATATTATTAAAAACACCCCTGCCTTCTTCGACCGCTGCAACAATGGAGGCAAAATTGTCGTCCGTCAATGTCATCGCGGCCGCCTCTTTTGTAACATCCGTACCGGTGATACCCATGGCAATGCCAATGTCGGCCTTTTTAAGCGCAGGGGCATCGTTTACCCCGTCGCCGGTCATCGCAACAAAATGCCCTTTTTTCTGCAAAGCGGTTACCACTCGGAGCTTGTGCGCCGGAGAAACGCGAGCGTAAACATCGATCGACTCCACTTTATTCTCCAAGTCAGCTTCGCTCATCTCCTCGAGTTTAACACCGGTAACCACCGCGCCATTGCTTAGGATGCCCAATTCTCGTGCAATCGCTTGGGCGGTGAGGGGATGATCGCCGGTGATCATGACAGGCTTAATCCCTGCCTCTTTGCAAACTTGAACCGCTCCTTTGGCCTCCAGCCGGGGCGGATCGATCATTCCCACCAACCCGAGGAAAACCATTTCCTTTTCGGCGCTCTCTATATTGGCATTTGGCTTTTGGGCCACTGCCAGGACTCGCAGAGCCTCACCCGCCATTTGCTTTGCAAACAGGAGAATAGTCTCTTTCTCTGGTATGCCGAGAGCAGTTTCGCCTTTTTCGGTCAGATGTCCAGCACAGGAGTCAAGAATAACTTCCGGAGCTCCTTTCGAATACGCTACGATGCCATGAGGGGATTGATGGAGAGTGGTCATTCGTTTCGTCTCAGAAGTGAAGGGAATTTCATCAACCCTTGGAAACTGGCGATCCAGCTCGGTCCTGTGAAGATGGGCCTTGGCAGCAGCCACCACAAGCGCCCCTTCCGTGGGATCGCCTTTGATATGCCAATGTCCGTTATCTCCCTCTCGGGTTAGGTGCGCATCTGAAGCAAGTACACAAGCGCTTAGAAGCGTGGTCAACTGGGGAAAAGGTTGAATCTCAGAGCCATTGCTTAAGAATTGTCCGCGAGGCTCGTAACCCGACCCGGAAACTTCCAGCATTTTACCAGCCACAAAGACCTTGCGGACGGTCATTTCATCTTTCGTGAGGGTTCCGGTTTTATCTGAACAGATAATTGAGGTGCAACCTAAAGTTTCAACTGCCGGCAGACGCCTGATGAGGGCATTCCGTTTAACCATCCGCTGCACGCCAATCGCAAGCGAAATGGTAACCACGGCGGGCAACGCCTCCGGGACCACAGCCACCGCCAAGGCAATTCCGAAGATCAACATTTCCAGAAAAGGCTGCCCCCGGAAAAAACCGAGGGCAACGATTAATAGAACAACCACAATAGCTGCCCGAGCGAGAAGATGGCCAACCTTGTCGAGGTTCTGCTGAAGAGGCGTCTTACCCGTTTCAACGCTCTGAAGAAGTTTGGCGATCTTTCCAAACTCGGTCAGCATTCCTGTGGCAACCACCACACCATGGCCTCGCCCATAGGTGACAATGGTCCCGGTATAAGCCATGTTCTTCCGGTCGCCTATGGCCAATTCGCCGCCTTCCAGAGTAGCGGTTTGTTTTTCTACGGGAACGGACTCTCCAGTGAGGGGAGCTTCTTCAATCTGAAGGTTGACGGCCTCGATGAGCCTGCAATCCGCAGAGATCCGGTCGCCTGTCCTGATCAGAAGGATGTCTCCCGGGACGAGATCCCGGGCAGGAATATCCTCCTCCTCTCCATCACGAATCACGGTTGCCGTAGGGGCAGCCATTTTTTTCAACGCTTCAATGGCACGCTCAGCACGATACTCTTGTATAAAACCCAGCAGTACGGCGAAGAGCATAATGACGGATATGGCAATGGCCTCGACCGTATGTCCGAGAATGGCTGAGAGAACAATCGCAATTATCAGGATGATAATCAGTATGTTCTTGAACTGCTGGCCCAGCATGCTCCAGGGCGAGAGCCGGCGAGCGGCTTCCAGTTCATTTGGCCCGTATTCAGCCAGTCGTCGTTCGGCCTCGGCTTTGCTCAAACCACGATTCTGATCGCTTTTCAGTGTTGATATCACTTCTTGGATGGTCATCTGGTGCCAATGGTTCATCTCTTAGTCCCTCCTGGAAAAAACCGTCAAAGTTATAATATCACACCATTCTCTTGATTCCAATCAAGTGAAGGTTATTTTTAGATTAACGAAAATCCCTTCTGCAAATTTTATTGTCAACAATTCTTTATTCCCGGTCAGGAAACCAATAAAAGCATGGGAAGTGTTACTTGGTCAAAGAAGGGTTAAAGAATAGATGAGGGTGGGCGAAAAATGGAGATTATGACTCCCTGATCATTCATGGCATGAATCCTAACTTTTATCAGGCGAAATTCATGTGTCGGAAGATGAGAATCCCTCTGTTTTAAGAGATAATGATCATCCCAATCTAAAAAAAGTGGGTCAACACAGACTGTTTGGAGTTCAGGGTGACTAAATGTCTCAGTACTTAAGGCAACTAACAGAAAAATTGAAAAAGAGACATGGAGGATTAGTCTAATCATGTTATTTTTTTAACTGATATAATTGTTATTGTCAATTCAAGGGGTTCTCTAACTTTCAAATTAATGGCCCATTCCCGGAGGACACCAACGAGCCATGAAAATTGGTAGTCAAACGGTTATGGGTAACGATGCTCGTATCGAACCCCGAAGCTCGACGCAGGATGCTCGAGTTTTAAGTTTCGAAAGCCGAGCCTCGATACGAGCTTCGACAACGTTAAACGAGATTCTATTTTCTAGTTAAATATTATCTTGGACATCACATAGACGGATTCCACCATTCGATCCAGGTTCCGTCCCGTCCGAATGTGATGCCTGTGGCTGATTCGATCTCTCTGATCCAGTCTCCGAGGAAAGAGGCGTGGTGAATGATGAGCGGTGTGCTGTGCTCGGGAAGAATGTCCTCGAAGAACCGGTTCAGGAATATATTCATGTCCATCTCCTGCATGGTTTCCCCGTCATCCCAGGGTGTGGGCCGGATCAACCCGTGGTTCGCTCCTTCATCCCTACGGTAAAGGAAGTGGCTTCCGAATCGGTCTTTGAGGCGGCGTAGCGTTTCAACACACTTTACGATATCCGCGAAGGTGATTCCTTTGCAGAAATATTGAAGTAACCGGTCAGAGAATGATTCAAAACCAATTGATGCAAACATGATCTTCATATCAAGTTTCTGAGCCTGCAAAAGGATTTCTGAAAGATCAGAAACGTGACCGTTGATGTCATCAAGCCGGCAGACCAGATTAATCTGTGAAAGCCTGATTTTTTGATGTTCAACCACATGGAGCAATTTACCGAGCAAGCGAATGGGATATTCGTCGATGAGCTCGAACGGAATCTTTTTTCCATCAAGCTCTGGCAATCCCTCAATCTGAGCAATAACTCTGTCGCGTTCCACAGGGCCATGAAACCCTTTGTCCCATGAAACGTCGCAGAAGATACATCCCTTGCTACGAACTTTAACCTCCGGGACCTCTTTTCCTCTGAGATTTACAGGCGGAGGAAGAACGATGGTCTGAACCTTACTGGAATAAGGGCAACCGATCGCATTAAGAACTTGACCAAGCTGGACTTCATGTTTCTTGAGGGTATCCGAAAATGTATAAAGGTTCGACCAATCGACTTTTAGAAATATATCCTTTGTCCATGGGTATTCGAAGAGTGTATCGCGGAGGCTGAGATGTTCCGCTCTGAAGCCATCAACCGGTCCCTGAAAAGCAAGGTCAACCGTTGATTTGAGCCCTCTGAACCGATTCGGATGAGAATCAGCCTCCGGCTCACCCTTGTAATCCTGACGGGCCTGTGGGCCTCCCAGAATGGTACTAAATCCTTCCTGTTTGAGTTCACGGATCAGTTCGATGAGATCTTTTCTTCCGCAGAGATGCGTGAATGCGACGACCCTTTTCTCAGATCTGTAATGTTCATTTACAAAACCGAGCAGCTCAGTTTTTGAAAAATCTCTCTTGATACCGACGACAATGGTGGGAATGGAAAGTTTTTGTTGAAAGAAGGTCGCCGCTAATTGGGCGCCCAAAATACCATGGGGCTCCCCCGTATGATGCGCGAAGATAATCATGCTTATACGATGTCACATTAGTAAATTAGTTTCAATTGGGTAACCTCCCCTTAGGTTAAGTCGTTGCGACTCGAAACCGAGGGGAGGTATGGAGGAGTTACGTTTTCACAAGTTTGTCTGGAAGAGCCTTTTCTTATCTGATTTCCTGATTTCCTGATATCCTGATTTCCTGATCCCCTGATCCCCTGATACCCTGATTTCCTGATATCCTGATTTCCTGATCCCCTGGTACCCTGACACCCTGCCCTACATATTCCACCCGCCGGAGACTTCCACCTCAGCTCCGGTCATAAAACTGGCCTCATCAGAAACTAAAAAGGCCACCACATTGGCTACCTCTTCTGGCTGACCTGCCCTTTTAAATGGGGTATTTTCGATGATGATATTTCGATATTTCTCAGCCATTTTGGAAACCGTTGGGGTCAGAATGAAACCCGGCAAAACCGCGTTGACATTGATTTGATACCTACCCAATTCTCTGGCGACACTCTTTGTCAAACCAAGGATTCCGGCCTTAGCCGTGCTGTAACTGATCTCAGAAACCGCCCCTCTCTTTCCCCAAACCGAAGAGAGGTTGATGATCTTACCGTAACTCTTTTCGATCATGTAGGGAACAACCGCTTGGATGCAGTTCAATGTCCCTGTCAGGTGGACACCAAACACCGCGTCCCAATCCTCTTCCTTTGTTTTTAAAAGACTCCCGGGCCGATCAAAACCAGCATTATTGACCAGAATATCAACCCGCCCGAAGACGCCTATCACTTCTGCAACCATCTGATCTACCTGTCTTCGTTCTGCCACATTCACCCCAAGCAAGAGACATCTTCTCCCAAGGGCTTCGATCTCTTTCTGGATCTGAACGCCCGTATCACGATTCCATTCCACGACAGCGATATCCGCCCCCTCCTGGGCCATCTTCAGGGCAATACTCCTGCCAATCCCCTGCCCCGCCCCCGTCACAATCGCTTTCTTATCCCTGAGCCTCATTTTTCCTCCTGAAGAAACTGAACTACCCTCACCTTGAAACCGAGGGGTTTTCACCATCCCCCAAGGGGAGCACTAAGTCCCCCATCAAAATTTGGCTCACTATATCAAAAAAAGAACACAATGACAATAGTAGTGGGATTGGAGGGAGGCAGGATGGAGTTTTAAATTATTGAAATTGAAGAAATTGATTTGGGAGGCCAGGAAGGCCTCCCAAACTGATTACTGGTTTTTCCAGGTGGGTTTTCTTTTTTCCAAGAAAGCCTTGAGGCCTTCGGTGGCATCTTCTGTTTTCATTAAATCATCGAGGTAGATCTTCTCAATATCCCTGAGCCCTTTATCCAAATCATCGTTAAGGCCTGCAATGGCCGCCTCTTTGGTCAACTTCAAAACGATGCCGCTCAATTTTTTAAACTTCTCAATAAATCCATTCACCTCTTCGCCAAGCGAGGCTTCAGGAACGACCTTATTGACCAATCCCAATGTCAGGGCTTCCTGGCTTGTAATCGTATCTCCGGACAGAATCAACTCCATCGCCTTTTTTCGTCCGATCATCCTCGGTAAAATCAGGGCAGCAATGGGTGGAAAAACGCCGACCTGAATTTCAGGTTGTCCAAATTTCGCCTTTTCCGTGGCAATCACCATGTCGCAATAAAGCGCTAATTCACAGCCGCCTCCGAGTGCAGCTCCATTGACCACAGCAATGGAGGGAACTTTTAGTTTATCCATGAGCCTGAACATCTTATGAAAGGTCGCGATCATTTTTGGCCCAAGATCCCCGAGATGATCCGCCACCTCCACCCCTACGGAAAAAGCTTTTCCTGCGGCTTGAATGAGGAGGAGCTTTAAGTTTTTTTCTTGCATCAAGCTTTCAATATAGGCATTGAACTCTTCCATCATTTCGAGATTGATCCAGTTAAGCGGAGAACGGTTCAGGGTGATATAAGCCACACCATCTTTTAATTCCGTCTGAATATGCTTGAAAGCCATTGTTCCACCTCCATCTAACCCCTATCCTGTTGGGGAAGTATATAGACATTGAAATCCCAATATCCAAATCCCAAATTCCAAATAATTTCCAATCACCAAATTCCGAAACAAATTCGTTTTGGTCATTCGAAATTCGAATTTGGATATTATTTGGGATTTGGTACTTGGGTATTGGTGCTTCTGAGACGCAGCCAATATCTTATTGCTATTTTACACACAATTTTATTCACAAGGGGCTAAAAAAACACCCTTTGGGCAAGGAAGGTATCCAAACCCAAAGGGTGCAGTCTTACACATCTTTTTAACCTTATTTGCTTTGGGGTTTGCCTAACACTTCCTCAAAGAAACCTTCATCCATGAGCTTGCCTTCGGCGATATTCTGACGATACTTGATGAAATCAATCGTGTCGGCTCCGGTGATCTTCTTTGTATTGAAGGCGCCGAATCCGAGGAAAGCCTCGCCCATCATGTTGGCAGCCAGCCAGTGTCTGTTAATGTTCTTTGTCTGATCCCAGAAGAATTTCTTCTTGTTCCGAATACCATCAATCGACATGATCAGACAACCCGGGAAGAGGTTGGCAAAGGTCCAGCAAATTCTCTCCACCTCAGCATCGAGTAGGGCGAAATCAAACTCATTGTTCTTCAGTTTATTGTTCACCCACTCTCTCGCTTTCTTGAATTCGTCTCCGGTCTTCATCTCTCCATAGACAAGGTCGCCATCTTTCACATAGGTTTCAGTAATGACCTGGGGATTTCGAACCCACTGTCCTTTTTCATCCTTGAGAACGGGAACGCACTTGGAGATGAGGCCCTTACGCCACATCTTATACGCAGACCACATCTCACAGCTGATGCAGCTCCACATGGCATCCTCGATCGAAAGGAAGAAGGGGAGAAAATCAGAAGCGCCGCCCACCGGAGCGGAGCCGTGCCGGGGGCCTGCCTGTCCTAAAACCGCCAGGTCGGATGCAACCGTAAGGTCACATGCTGTCCCAATTTCCTGTCCTCCGGCCACCCTCATCCCATTCACTCTGCAGATGACGGGTTTCTTGCACATGAGGATGGAGTCCACCATGTTGTTGAAAAGTTCCATGTAAGCCCCGTATTCCTCGGGCCTCATGCTGTAATACTCCGAATACTCCTTCGTGTTTCCACCAGTACAGAAGGAATAAGGGCCTGTGCCGGTAAATACAACCGCCACCACCGAACGGTCGGTCGAAGCATTTTCAAACCCAGCAATCACTCCCTTTACCATCTCTGTTGTATAAGAGTTGTACTGGTTAGGGTTGTTCAGTCTGATCCAGGCATTATAAAGACCGGGGATGACATTCCCCTTGGGATCTTTCAAAGGCCTTTTCTCGTACACCGTGCATGGAGCTTCCGTCCCCCAATGCTCGGAACCATAGCGACTATGGTCCTTCATCTCATGCTCTCTTGGCATCCACTTCAATGACATAAAAAAACCTCCTCTCTTTTTTTTAATATCAGTAATCTAAGGTTAATTTAGAAATGACTTCCTCCTCATAAAATCCGAATATCGGGCGAAGCGTCCTCTTAGGACCAATCCGAAACAAATCCGAAATTTCAAATTATCTAAACTCTTCTTATTCTCTTTTTTAAATTTTGAACATTCGATATTGTTTCGAAATTCGTGCTTCGAATTTAGAATTTCTTTCTCAAAAATCGGGTGTAAGAACGATTCTCTTTTCCGGAGAACCGGCTTTGTGAACTTCATCAAAAACAGATGCGATCTGGCTCATGGGCCGGGTTTCCACAAATGGCGCGATATCGATCTTCTTAGCCAGAACCATATCGAGAACGATCGGGTAATATTCTGGCAGACAACCCCAGGTACCAAGAATGTCCGCATCGAAGGCCATCAACCGTGACAACATATATTCATTCTTTGCCATCCCAAATCCGACCACAACAAGTTTCCCGGTGAAGGAAAGAAGTTCCAGAGCAAGGTCCTGTCCTGCTTTGGTTCCACTCACCTCGAAAATCTTCCAGCCAAAACCCGCCTCCAGGCCGTTCTTCTTGCAGATATCTCGAAATTCATTTCTAATATCCTTGATCTGTTTGTCCTGGGAGCTGATCACAAAATCCGCCCCGTACTTTAAGGCTCTCTGCAATTTTCCAGGATTTCGTGCAATTCCGATGACGGCCTTTGCGCCAAGGGCTTTGAGTGTCTGGGCTACATAAACACCCACTCCTCCGGTGACGCCGATAACGATGACATTGTCACCTGGCTGGAGATCCGCTCTTTTAGCGGCTTGATAGGGCGTGGTCGCCGCATCAGCCACGACCGCTAAATGTTCCAGAGGGATACTGCCGCGGTTTCTCACCTCACAGAGATCAATCGAAGGAACAGGGATGTGGCTCGAAAACCCCCCATAAATCCCCAGGCTGTTTCCCGGCATCTTCTGAACCAGGCAGCGATTTCCTCTGCCGGTCTTGCAGAGATAACATTTCCGGCAGGGCATAACTGCAGGGACAATCACCTCTTTGCCCATCCACTTCTCGTCGCCTGCCACTACCGTTCCGCTGATCTCATGTCCAAGGGTCAGAGGCGGCTTCTGGACCGTGGGGACGCCATCATAAAAGTACCCGAGGTCCGTATGGCAAACCCCACAACCTGCCACCTTCACCAGAACCTCATCCGCTGCCAACGCAGGAACAGGGATGGAAGCCTTCTCCAACTTACCCGGTTTGATCTCACCTGTCTCCTTATCCTTGCTTGTTGGCTGCACCATCTGCCATGTTTGAATCTTTTCCGGTACTGACATTCACTTCACCCCCTTCTTTTTTTTAAAATCCGAAATTCGAATATCGAAATCCGAAACAAATTCAAATTTTCAAATGTCTTAAACTTTTAACTATTTTTGAACATTTGTAATTTGGTCATTAGATATTGTTTCGAAATTCGGATTTCGTGCTTCGAGTTTCATCCTTATCACGTCATTCCCAGTCCGCCGTCCACGCAGATGAGCTGGCCTGTGATGTAGCTTCCCTCATCCGACGCCAGAAAGACAAAGGTCGGAGCAACCTCCTCTGGCTCAGCGAATCGGCCTAATAAAACTCTTCCTGTATAAATCGCCATCAATTTGGGGTCGGATTTAACCTTATCGAACATTTCAGTACTCACATACCCCGGTTGGACGACATTCACCGTAATCCCAAACCCTGCCAATTCCCTTGCTGCGGATTTGGTCAGGGCGACGATCCCTCCCTTTGCCGAGCTGTAGTTGATCTGCCCCTTTGTCCCCCACAATCCTGCCGAAGAAGTGACATTGATGATCCTTCCGTACTTTCTCTCCATCATATATTTTGATGCGAGCTGAGTGCACAGGAACGGACCTTTGAGCTGGATGTCGATGACCTCATCCCATTGTTCCTCTGACATTTTGTAAAGCATATTCGGTCTTGAGACCCCTGCATTGTTGACCAGAATATCGATCTTTCCGAAATGGTCAATGCATGTGTTGATGATCTTCTCCGCTTCGGCCTTAACTGCCACATTGCCTTTCACGGCAACAGCCTTTCGGCCCATCTTTCCAACCAGTTCCACCACTTCTTGAGCGGGCTTGTCCTGTGACGCATAGTTGACAATCACATCCGCCCCTTCCTTTGCATAGGCAAGGCAGATCGCCCTTCCAATGCCTCTTCCCCCGCCCGTGACAACAGCGGCTTTACCTTCTAATCTACCCATCTGCTTCCTCCGTCGATTAGAGCCTCGATCCTACTCGACCTTCAGCTCCAGGTTGATCATATCTCCTCCTCTTGTAAAACCCATATCCCTGAAAAACTTGAGGAGGTCCCAATCGTTCCAATTCACCAGGGTATAGATGACGCTGACGCCGATCGCCTTCAAATTCTTAACAAACTCCTGACTCAACTTTCTCGCCACACCCTTATGTTGGTAGTCCGGATCGACTCCGATGATGGTGAGCCATCCGGTCGTATCGGGAACGCCGAATTCCCATCCACTCACCTCTCCAACCACAAACCCAATCACCTTCCCCCCAAATTCAGCTACCAGGGAGGACAACGGATAGACCGTATTCTGAGTGACGAGGTTATTCCAGTAATCGGGCCGCAATTTTCCAATAACCTTGAGATCGATCTCGACAATCGCACCTAGATCTCCGGTTGTCATCGGCCGTATCGTTACCCGGGTTAAAAAATCGTCATCCATCGTTCTGGTTTCGTCCCCCTTCTCCTATTCAATCACTGCGATGACTGCTTCTGCTTCAACTTCCTGCCCCGGGGCAACACAGACTTCTTTAATGGTTCCGGTGGCTGGCGCCACAATCGGCATCTCCATCTTCATCGCTTCCAAGACTGCCACCTGATCATCCTCTTTCACCTGATCTCCCATTTTCACGGAAACTGCAACAATCTTACCTACCATTGGCACTGTTACGGGTGTACCCATAAGACAAACCTCCTCTGATGTACCGATGTTATTTTAGACCCAGCACGCTTCGTGCGATAATCATCTTCTGAACGTTGGATGTCCCTTCCACGATCTGATAGGACTTGGCATCGCGATAAAGTCTTTCAACAGGATACTCACTCGAAAAACCATAAGAGCCAAAAATTTTGACAGCCGCATTCGCTGCCCGGACTGCTACTTCTGCCGCATAGAACTTTGCGCTGGAGATCTCAATCGTGTTCCTCTGTCCCCGGTCTCTATTCCACGCTGCCCGGTAAACTAAAAACCTTGCTGCCTCTTCCTCAACAAACATTTCGGCAATCTGTTCTTGAATCATCTGAAAATTTGCAATGGGTGTTCCAAACTGCTCTCTCTCGTTGGCGTAACGGACGGAATGCTCTTTGCAAGCCCTTGCCACGCCAACCGCCCTCGAAGCACAGGATAGTCTCGTATTGTCCAGCATGAACATACAGATCTTAAACCCATCCCCCTTCTGTCCCACGAGACTGTCTTTCGGCAGTTTGACATTGTCAAAATAAATCTCGCCGGTGGGCGCACAGTGAAGTCCCAGCTTTGTCTCAATCGCTTTCTGGGTCACTCCCGGGAGATGCATATCAACGAGGAACGCCGATATCCCCCGATGTTTCAGCGACCGGTCCGTATAGGCATAGACAATCCCAAGATCTGCCACTGGAACTCCTGAGATCCACATCTTGCTTCCGTTGAGGATAAAACAATCTTCTTTTTCTTCGGCAACGCTCTTCATCGAAGCTACATCAGAACCGGAATTTGCCTCAGTGATGGCAAAACAGCCAAAGAGGTCGGCATTGATCAATTTGGGAATATATTTTTCTTTCTGTGCCTCTGACCCGAAGTTGAGAACGACGGACTGGATGGAATTCATCTGAAGATTGAAAGGAAGACCCCAGGAGGGAGAAACTCTTGCGATCTCTTCTGCCATAATCGAGGCTGCAAGATATCCGGTCTCATTTCCGCCATATTTCTCCGGTGCAATACAGCCGAAGAATCCAAGGTTTGCCATCTCTTTGACGATCTCTTTCCGAAAACGATGCTCTTTTTCATCTTCTTCCATGGTGGGAGCAATCTTCTTTTCGGCAAAGTTTTTTGCCATATCCCGCATTGCTTGTTGTTCATCTGACAATAAAAAATCCATAGAACCAACCTCCCTCCCGATTAGATTGTGCAATTTATAACAAACGCACTATTCATTGTCAAGATAATTTTATTTCCTCTTTGATAACTATTAGTTAGAATGTTTTTTGTCACTTCGTGAAAGTCTATTCCAAACCAAACCCCGTTAGAAAGTTTTCGAATACCCAACAGGATAGCTAACACCGGGCTTTAAACTACCGTGTCTCGCTCAAAACTCATTCCCGTCGTAAACCCCAATAATAAAGCTAAGCTCCGCACGGGGTAACCAACTGGGCTTTCTAACGGGGTAAACTATTGACAATAATGACCTTAATAAGCGATAAAAAGTTCATGCGAATGATGGGACTCGATGTTGGGTCAAAAACGATCGGAGTAGCTATCAGCGACGAACTCGGGTTAACAGCTCAGGGTCTTAAAATAATCCAACGAAAGGCAATGGAAGATGATTTCAAAGAGCTTTGTACCATCATCTCCCAATTTATGATCGAGAAGATTATTGTTGGCCTTCCGATCAACCTCGACGGCACACTGGGCAGGCAAGCAGACACCATTTTGGAATGGATTAACCGGTTCAAAGATAGAACATCCATCCCCGTGGAAACATGGGATGAAAGATTTTCTACGGTCCAAGCTTCAAGAACCTTACTCGAAGCCGACCTTTCCAGAAAAAAAAGAAAGAAAGTGATCGATAAATTGGCCGCTGTCCTCATCCTCCAGGGATACCTTGATCAGGCTCGGAGAAGAGATGATGGGTTTACTGCTTCGGCATAAGGTTTTTTTAGCCTGTGTCTCTGCTACCCTCTTTTTGGTAGTCATTGGTCTCTGGTATTTCTGCATCCCGCCTTCGTCAACCCCCTTGAATAAAACGATAACGATCAAAAGGGGGATGCCTCTCAGAAAGATCTCCACCCTCCTCGAACAGGAAGGGGTTATCCGGAACAAGGAGCTTTTTATTGGGATAGTCACTTTACTCGGGAGAAAAGGGGGGATTAAAGCCGGAGAGTATGAATTTCACACCCGAATGTTGCCTCTCGAAGTTCTCGACTCCCTGGTCAAGGGTCAGGTCAAACAACATCTGGTCACCATTCCGGAGGGTTATACACTCTCCCAAATCGGGCAACTCCTCGAGGACTTAAATATTTTAAGTAAATCCGCCTTCCTGCAAAAAGTTTCTTCTTTTTCTTTCATCACCTCGCTCGGGCTCTCACATCACCTCTCCAATCAGGCTCAGGGTGCTTATAAAAACAAGATTGGATTAAGCCTGGAGGGCTACCTCTTTCCCAACACCTACCATTTCATCAAGGAGATGGAGCCTGAGGAGGTGATCCGGATCATGGTCCAGCAATTTCAGAAAACCTTCGGCCCCGATCTGCTGGAGAGAGCTGCTCAACTTGGAATCCATCCTTACGATGCGGTCATCCTTGCTTCTATCATCGAAAAAGAGACTTCGTTGCCCGAGGAAAAACAACTGATTTCAGCGGTCTTCCACAATCGTCTGAAAATTAAGATGCCTCTCCAGAGCGACCCGACCGTCATTTACGGAATCAGGAATTTTGATGGAAACCTCACCAAGGAACATCTCATCACCCCGACGCCCTACAATACCTATCTTCTCATGGGGCTTCCCCCAACCCCGATCTGTAATCCTGGGAAGGACTCCCTCCGGGCTGCCCTTCATCCTGCTTCGGTCTCCTATCTCTATTTTGTCTCGAAAAATGATGGATCCCACCATTTTTCTGAGAGTTATGACGAACACCAGCGAGCCGTGGCAAAGTATCAGAAAAATTCACTTGAAAAAAAATGACTTCTCATTTATGTTTTAATTCCACTACAGAAAGAGAGGGGGATATTTGATGAAAAAAGAGGTAGCAATTATTGGTGTTGGACAGACTTCCTTTGTGAGAGGTTACGAAGGCTCTATCCGCGAATTGGCTTTTGACGCTTTCAGGGAAGCCATTAAGGATGCCGGCATCACCCAGAAAGACATAGATGCCTCCATCTTCTGCTCGGCTCCTGAATATGACAAACAACGTTCTCCGGCAGGTGTCCTCGCAGAATATCTTGGACTCATTCCTCAGCCGACATGTTATGTGGAGACTGTCTGTTCTTCGAGCAGCACGGGCATTAAAGTGGCCTATGGCATGATTAAGTCAGGCCTCCATGATGTCGTTGTCGTCCTCGGGTTTCAGAAGATGTCCGAGATTTCGTCGGCAGAATCCCAGGAACGAATGGGCAGGGGCTCTGACATCCAGTGGGAAGCACCCTTTGGAACGATGATGCCTGCCTATTATGCCCTTTATGCACAGGCTTATATGGCAAAGCATGGATTAACCCATGACGATCTGATGGGTGTCAGGATCAAATCATCCACCTATGGGGTGATCAATGACAGAGCGGTCTATAGGAAACCTGTCAAACCAGAAGATTTTAAACAGGGCGATCCCGAAGCAAAAATGGCAGGTCCAGTAGCATGGCCACTCCGGGTAGGCGACTGTTGTGCCAATGCGGATGGAAGTTCATGTATCATTCTTGCCAATGCTGAAAAAGCAAAGGCATTTTCCAAAAAACCAATCTGGGTGTTAGGCATCGGGGCTGCCTCAGAGGCAGTCAACATGGCCGCAAGGCCTGATTTCACTAGGGGACTGAGTGTGGGTTATGCGGCTGCGGCCCAGGCTTACAGGATGGCTGGAATCACCGCAAAAGAGGTTAAGGTGGCCGAAGTCCATGACTGTTTTACCATTGCCGAAATCATGTCGTATGAAGGCCTTGGATTCGCTCCAATGGGTGAAGGCAAACAGCTCATACGCGAGAAGGCGACGTATAAAGAGGGACGAATTCCTGTTAACGTCGATGGCGGGCTCCTTTCAAAAGGCCATCCTATCGGAGCAACAGGAGGATCACAGATCCGGACGATCGTGTTGCAACTTCGCAATGAAGCAGGCCCCATGCAGGTGGCTAACGAGCCGGACATTGGATTAGTGCACAACATCGGCGGGGTCGGACTCTACGGCAACGTAACCATCTTTGGGAGGTGAAACATGGGTTTCGAGAAATTTGGAAGAAAGAGTTTTACAACTATAACCAAGACTGCAAAGTTTGTTGATCTTTTGTCCGAAGGAAAGATTGAAGGAACCGCTTGTAAAGATTGTGGTGCAAAATACTTTCCTCCCAGGGCGGACTGTGCAAAATGTTTCTCAAAGAATATGGACTGGTTTGAAATGCCCGGAAAGGGAAAACTCGAGACATTTACGACAGCACACTATGCGCCCCTGGGATTCGAGGCCGACCCTCCTTACACCATGGGGGTGGTGGACTTTGGCGACGGATTGAAATTGTTCGCCCGGCTGACAAAAGAGATCAAGATTGAAGAAGTAAAAGTAGGAATGGATGTCTCTATCAGACCTTTAAAGTATGAGGATGGACAAGTTTCGTTTGAGGTGATCAAACCCTGATCCCCCATCTACCCTCTCCCCTGTGGGGAGAGGGCGTGGGTGAGGGACCCTTCGAGGAAGGTGAATTGATGTCATCTCAATTTGACCGCCTACGTGGATTAACTATTTTTGATGACAAGGGAGAAGTAAAGCGCCTGGCCGAAAAGGTCGTTGGGGAGATAGATCCAGACGTCACCATCGATCGCATGCGAAAGCTGGACTTCTCTTACATCTTCATCTTATTGAAGAAGCAAAAGAGTATAGAAGTAGAATTGGGGCGACCTGAAATTGAAGCCAGCCAGGAATGGAGAAGGGGTTATATTGACCAGACCCTCCAGAAAAAAATCGAAAATGCCATTGCTCAACTCTGACCTGGAATGAATCCTTTGAGAAGAATTATTGGTAAAGGGTTTGAGCGGTTCTATTCTCCGGATAAACAGCCTGCGCAGAAAGATCAACAATCCAGGTGCGAAGAAGAGGGGTGCTCTCCTCCCCTTCCGTAAATTGGATCACCCTTGCCCTGTTGTGGTCAATACCGGTTGCCTCATATCTCCATTTCAGATTGGGAAAAGACTTCGCCCTTGCCTCCACCATTCTCAGCTCGACGGACATCTTTCCCCCGCTCATTGGGTTCATCTTAATCAGATGATTTTTTACCAGTTCAACAGCTTTTAAAGAAGAGGCTTTGGGAGAACCCGGGTCTTTTCCCCTTTTACCCGTTCGGGGCACATGAATGATACTTCCTTCGAGGATCTTGATCCCCAGGTAATTGCCGTCCGCGCTTAAATATCCTGACTGGCCTGAATCAAAAACCACATGATAAAAATTCATCGTCCCCAACTGGTTCTGTACAACCTCTGTAATGAGAAATCCCTCTCTCTCTTTCTGGATGGTGAAACGCCTACTTCCTTCCTCGGGGTGTCTATAGAATTCTGCAGGGCGCCCAGTTTGGACGACGAGGTATCGTCTTCCGATGTTCTGTTTTATTTTGGCAAGCTTCTCTCTTTCATACTCCTCAATCGCCTGCTCTTGTCGGAATGTCTGCCGTTCCTGAGGAGATGTCCCTCTGGCAGTCACGAAACAGGACAGGAGGAGGATACTCATAAAGAATATGAAACGAGTGTTCGTCATTGGACGATGGTTTGTGGATCAGGAACGTTCAATCTCTTTTTCGACCTCATAGAATATCGAACCCCCGAAAGAACGAGCTTTGATCGTTCTTTTTTGAATAAGAAGTTGAACATGGCTTTCAAGTTCCTCTACAGGAATGTCCATCCCTTTCGAGAGATCATTCAGAGAAAGAGGCCTTCTCCTCAGAATATTTAAGATCTCTTCCTCCATATCTCTTCCGGCCAAAACGAAGGAGTGGCGGTCGAACTCCGGAATAAGGATAGCCTTCTCTCCAAAAAACTCTTTGATCTTCTCCATCTCTTTCTGACTCAAAGGGGTAGCCCATTTTTCTGAAGGAGGCCTGACCACGGTGTTGATGTGGATCTGATCAGGTCGAATTTGGTCGATCGCTTCTTTCATCCTGAGGAGTTCCCCTGGGTGATCGTTCACCCCTTTGCAGAATAAGATCTCCAACCAGATCTGGCCGTTGAAAACCTTTCTGAATTCGACTAATCCCTCAACCATCCTCTCAGGCGAGAAGCTCGGATTGGGCCGGTTGATCTTCTCAAAAACATCGCGGGAGACAGCATCCATCGAGGGAAGGACAACATCTGCCATGAGCAGATCATCCCTTACGCTCTGTTCGTAAAACAAGGCTCCGTTTGTGATGACTGCGACAGGAATCGAGGTAATAGCTTTAATCCCTCTGATGAGCCTCCCGATTCCAGAATGGAGCGTAGGTTCTCCAGATCCGCCAAGGGAAAGATAATCAATGGAAGAGGCCTCTTCTTTAAGGAAGCGTTCAATCTCTTCAAGAATTTCGTTGACAGAAATATATTCTTCTCTCACCCATGTCTTTTGTGTTGTCTTTCCGATCTGGCAGTAGATACAATCATAGGTGCAGATCTTGTGGGGAACGAGATCAATCCCGAGGGATCTTCCCAATCGTCGGGAAGGAACAGGACCGTATAGATGTTGGTATTTTTTCATAGCAAACTTCTTCTGCTCTGTTAAAATTCCAATAGATAAACTCTAAACCAATAACGCCCCCCTACCCCCTCTTAAATTAAGAGGGGGAGAGGGGGAGTTACTCTATTGAATTTTGATCATTGTTATTTGGCTATTATTTGGTGCTTGGTGCTTGGAATTTGCCTGATTGACTTTACGTCAATCAGGTTTAGGCTCCAAATTTTTTTAACTTTAATCCGTTGGCTAACATTAAGGGGATGACTTCCTTGGCAGGGAATCGGCCCAACTGTCCCTTCTGGCATTGTCTCTCTGTAAAACGCCGGATCCCATCCGCCCGGGTATATGCTGCATGAAGAAGGATGGGGTTGGGGTGCCAACTATGTGCCTTCAGAACCGCAGGGGTGGAGTGATCTCCGGTCACCACCAGGACATTGGGTTTTAATTTTAGAATAGAAGGAAAGATACGGTCGATCTCTTCGATTGCCTTTACCTTCTTCTGAAAATCTCCATCTTCCCCGGCTGAATCCGTTTTCTTGAAATGGATATAGAAGAAATCGTATTCACTAAAATGATCTTTCAGAGTCTCCACTTCATCCCGGAGCGTCTCCCCTGTCTTTAAGACCTCCATGCCAACCAACCTTGCCAGTCCCAGATACATAGGATAGGTTGCAATCGCAGCCGGCCGCAATTTAAACCTCTCGGACATTGAAGGAATGTTGGGAACCTTTGAGAACCCCCTGAGAAGCATGGTATTCGCAGGATGGAAAGGCCTGAGAATTTCATTCACCCTTTTCAAATAACCGTTCACGATCTCTGCTGTTCTCTGAGCCTTTTGAGTAAGGCTTTCTGTTCCTTTTGCCTTTAAACCTTCCTTTTGAGGATCTGCATCCGTGAGATCATCCTGCAATTCCTCTGCCCGAAAAACGATGACGAACCGATGCTCCTTCCCGGGATAGATGGAGACTTGCGCTCCTTCAACTTCCTTGATCTCTTGTTGAAGAAATTGGCAGGTTTCCTGACTCTTTTCGGTTGAAATTCGGCCTGCCCTTCGGTCAATGATGATCCCCTTCTCATCGATCGTTGCAAAATTGCCACGCGCGGTCAGATCATCCTTGGTCAGTTTCAGACCGATTCCCAGAGCCTCCATCACCCCTCTTCCAATCCCATAGGAAATCGGATCATACCCGAAGAGAGCCAGATGGGATGGGCCACTGCCCGGTGTGATTCCATAGGAGATGGGATCGACCAGCCCGCAGATGGACTTGGAGGCAAGACGATCAAGGTTCGGAATCGTTGCTGCTTCCAACTCGGTCTTACCCCTTACCGGCAGACCGCCAATTCCGTCCATGACAACCATCACCAGCTTTGAATCGGTCTGAGTGACAAGCGAACGAAGGATTTCTTCTGGGATCATCTTTCTCTCATGAACCTCCCTTTAATGAATAAATTCGAAATCCGAATATCGAAATCCGAAACAAATCCAAAATTCAAATATCTAAATGTTCAAAACAAAATCGTTTCGAAATTTGTATTTGGGACATTCGAATTTGTTTCGAATTTCGAATTTCGTGCTTCGGGTTTATTTCCCATCTGGATACTTTTCATAAAACACAAATTCCGAAATCTCTTTCCTTTTCGGCGTTATGCTTTCAGCCGCCGGGTATCCCAGCGGGGTGATGGCTACGACTTCCCGGTCTGGTGGAACTCCCAATATCTCTTCAGCCTTTTTATGGTCGAACATCCCAACCACGACAGTGCCCAAACCCAGTGAGTGAGCCGTTAAACAGAGGCTCTGCATGGCAATGCCCGTATCAAACATCAACCAGTCTCCCTTCACTGTAACAGCCTCCCCTTTCTTAAAACCAGCGGCCCCTTTTCTCCCGCAGAGAACGATGACCAGAGGGGCTTCTGTCATGGAAGAAAGAGCTGGGTTTCCTTTGGGAAGTGCTGTAGCCAAATCTGATTTGACTTGAGGGTCCTTTACCAAAATGATTTCCCAGCATTGTGTGTTAGCCCATGAGGGAGACCACCTCACTGCTTCCAGGATCTTCTGGAGCGCATCTTCCGGAACAGGATCAGATTTATATTTCCGAATACTCCGTCTCCCTTTAATGATATCCATCAAATCCATATTCAATCTCTCCTTTCCCTTGATGATTACTTCTCATTAGATATCGCAACCTCATCCCTCCGATACGTATGATGGAGGCCATGGTCTTTTTCAACGCCCATGGCTTGGGCCATTTCATCGATCATGGCTGCCCCGTGGCGGTATTGGAAGGGCCACATACTTCTAAGATCAAAAAAACCGATGCGGTCACCATCGCATAGAATATGAGCCAGGTCAGGTTGGAGGCCGGGCATGGCGCTTAACTGTCCGTTGATGAAAGTGATCCCCCGTTCCTCTGTGGGTATTCCAAGGCGTTTAAGTAGATCCCCCATGGTACTTCTCTCCGGGAGATTTATTTTTAAGTTGGCATAATATCCCTTCTCTACCTTATTCCCATAACCCGCTAAAGCGCCATAGAGCCATACGTCCAAAACAATATCTGTCACTTCATCCTCCTGACACCGAATCACTTTATGGACAACGCACGATGTCCTGAGCCCATAGGCAATCCGCACAGGATGGGCTCCATCCCCAGCAACCTTCGTTCCGTTCTCGAAGATCGCAACTTTCACGCAGGTCGCAATCAGGGCAAGAAGGGAAATGAAATCCCCTTACTTCGCTGCGAAAGCGAACATAATCCTCGGACATCCAGATCTCCGCCAGAGGCTGTTCATTCAGGTTTCCAAGGATGTATCGATTGACCTCTTTTTTTCTGCCGTCCACGGCAAAATAGTGATAATGGTGTGACAGAGCATAACAGGGAGATACACCCCCATCCCATCCTACCACGATGGATTGGTCTTTTACAAACCGGCATCGTCGCTCAGCGCCCCAGTGCATACGGGGCAGTTCCAGGGTCCCCCATGTCACCCAGGCATCGGCCCTCACAGGCCAGCCGGAAGCGCTCAACGCAGGTCTCGGCTCATAACCGTAAAGGATTTCTTCCCGCATGTCCTTTGTATAAGGAAGAACATTGCTGACCAGGACGCGGGCTGCATTGAGCCGCGATGCCAGCCTCGTCAGGTCCGGGAGTTCGGAGATATTATTTTTGAGAATTACAAATTCAATCCCCAGCGCAGGATTTAACGATCTGAACTCTCTTTTTGCTTCATTCAAGTTTCGAATGTTGTCAAGCACTTGGGAGAGCATCGCACCCCGGACACTTGCATAGGTCTCTGGTTTCACGCCATCCACCGATATGACGATTCGATCCACACCAAGGCTCACTAACTCCCGAGCCATTTCATTGCTTAACAAGAGCCCGTTAGAACCGAGAGTAACGGAGAGGCCACGTTTCCTCACTGCCTGGATCATCTCCAGGATTTGTGGGTGGGAGAGAGGTTCCCCGAAGCCAGTAAAAACCACACGAGTCAGGTCAGGCAGTCGGTCCAGGCTTTCCAATAGTTGCTGGAAAGTGTCCTGGGACATCTGTCCCACGCTATCTTCCCAGACATTACGAATGCAGGTTCGGCATTGAAGGTTGCATCCTGTGGTGGGTTCGATGTAAAGCTTCCGCACATCAGGGAGGCGAGGAAGAAGGATTAAGTCGCCTTCCCGTCCATCCAGCCAATATTCTGTATTCGGGGAGATGTGCCGCCGCTCAAGAAACTCTTTGGGCAAGATTAACCGGCCCTTGTCATCAGTCATTACTTTGGGCATGTTTTACATAAAAATACGGGCAGAGCAAAAACGCTCTGCCCGTTCGAAATCACATTCTAAAGTTCGCCATAGACAGAATCCAGTGCGCTGTCGGGAACATCAAACACCTGATTATGAGGTGGAAGTGGTTCGTACTTCATGAACTCAGGCATACGGTCTTCGGCCTTGCTAATACCAGCCGCCTCATTGAATGCCCTCTCCTTGCGCAGGATTTCAGCGCCGATCTTAACGACATCGTCCGTTTTCCAGCTGGTGCCTAAAACGCCGTTGCATTCCTCCACCATTCCCTCATAACCGGTGGCAATATCCAGAATCGCAAAAGCGATGAACAGGCAGTGGCCGGAAGAGTCAATGAATGCAGTTGTTGCCTGGAAAGCGCGACTGAGAGCAGCTTTTCCTTCAGGGCTGAGCGGGTCTGCCTTTCCACCAACGCTCAGGATTTCAGGTGCAATGGTATAGCCGGCCGTATGATCAGCTCCCATGGTCGTTGTGGCGTAAGTGATGCCAATACCTTTGACCGCACGTGGCTCATAGGCAGGCATGCTTTGCCGCTTCACGGTGGGTATTCGGGTCAAACCATAGGCCTTGCCAGTGAACTCTGTGCCAGCGCCAAGGATCCGGCCCAATGGCGTCCCCTTGCCCATTTCCTGAACGAGTCCGATGGCTTTCTTGCCGTCACCAAAGGGGACAACTCCCGCTTCCATGGCAACTCCCAGAGTCGTCCCGGCCTCAATCGTGTCCAAACCATAGGCATTACACAGGTGAACCATTTCTGCGATGTCATCTAAGTTATCAATGCCGCAATTAGCGCCCAGAGCCCAGTCAGACTCATATTCAACGCAGGACGCATGCTCTTTGCCATCAGGTTTATGCCAGGTGTTAGAACACTGAATGATACAGCCAGGGCTGCAGGCATGGTTATAAAGTTCCTTGCCTAAACGCTCCTTGTTTCCTTCAAAAATGGCTTCCCCTGCGGTTTTAGCCGCGCCTTCAAAACGGCCGCTGGAGAAATTCCGCGTAGGCAGGCCTCCTGCTTCATTCATAATATTGATCAACACCGCCGTACCATAGGAATTCAACGCTCCCTTGGGTTTGGTCACATCGTGTGAACGTAACGCCTCATCCATCTTCTTTTTCCCCTGATCAAACAAAGCCCTGTCAACGATGGACACTCCGGGAGCGCCTTTATTTTCCAGCACGATGAACTTAAGCTTTTTGCTGGCCAGCACCGAACCCAAGCCTCCGCGTCCGGCATACCGCGTAGGACGCTTTGCAAGGTCATTAAACACAATGCCTGAGTTCGCATAGCCATACTCTCCTGCCAGACCACAGCCTGCGATAGCAATTCTCCCGCTGAATCGGTCATAGATCTTCGGAAATGTCTCGAACAAATCTTTACCCACATATTCATCGGCTGGGAAAAAATCCACTTTAGGTTTACCCTTATCAGCATCCCAGGCAAGATGGACCATCCAATACTTCCCCTTCTCCTTGGGTTGCCCCTCTACGACCATGGCCTTGATCTGCATCGTCGCTAAAAACTGCGCCCAGGACGATCCTGCATTGGCCTCCTTGATGCCGCCTGTCAGCGGAGACTTTCCGCCCACTGAAACGCGGGCTGAAGTTGAAGCCGGGGTGCCTGTTATCATGCCGGGAGCAAAGACAAGCTTGTTGTTGGGGCCGAGGGGATGAGCCAATGGAGAAACTTCTTCGTAAACCATCGTAGACGTCAATCCCCGGCCACCCAGGTTCTTGTAAGCAGCCGGCACCTCTTCCAGACGATAAGTTCGGTCAGTCATGTTCAACCTTAAGATCCACATAATCTCCCTCCTCCTTTCTTTTGGAATGCATATCGGATCGATTGATCCAAGGCTAAATACTATCAAGAAATAAAGACCAACGCAATAGAAAATAAATTTTATGGATAGAATGAATTGACACCCCCTTTCCTTCCTGGTAATATCCATCCCAAAGGAGAAAACCATGAACCAACAACTCATTCAGAGGGCTGCCCAAGACATTCTCAAATCGCAAAAAACGATTGCCTTTACAGGCGCAGGCATCTCCGTAGACAGTGGAATTCCTGATTTTCGGAGTGCCGGAGGGCTCTGGGAAAAATTCAACCCCGAAGAGTATGCCCATATCGATGCCTTTTATTCCGATCCAGCAAAAGTCTGGCTGATGTTGAAGGACATGTTCACCCTGGTTATGACAGCCAAACCCAACTCTGCCCATATCGGGTTGGCTGAATTGGAGCGGATGGGTTTGCTCTCAACGGTCATCACGCAGAATGTGGACGGTCTCCATCAGGCCGCCGGAAACACGAATGTGGTCGAGTTTCACGGAAGCCACCGTACCCTCTCCTGCTTGAAGTGCAACACGACCCACGATGGCACATCTCTCGCTATCAAAGACCTTCCCGTCCGATGCCCCCGTTGTTCTTCCCTTCTCAAACCCGATGTCGTCTTCTTCGGTGAACCCATCCCACCGAGAGCTCAATCCTATTCGTTCAGAGAGTCCAGATCATGCAGCCTTGTGCTCGTCGTCGGAACCTCTGCAGTGGTCTATCCCGCTGCCTCCATCCCCATGATGGCCAAAGAGTCAGGAGCCACGGTCATCGAGATCAATATGGAACCCACCCCTCTCACAGGCCAGGTCTCGGACTATCTGATCTCCGGCTCAGCAGGGGAGATCATCCCTGCTATCGTTGAGGAAGTGAAGCGCCGGAGATGAAAAAAGCAGAAATATTGCAATCTTAAACTTAAGATGATATGATTTGGTCGAAAGAGGTTCACCCCGTTAGAAATTCTATCGGGGCATTCAACCCTGTTAAAATTATTCTAAATTGTTGTACAGCGTCAGAGGTGCAGGGGATCTTTTCTAACGGGGTAAAGGTTCTTATTTGAAAGAATCTCATGAGGAAACCGCCGAAAAGGTCATCTTTGATGATCTTCAGCTTGCCAATAGCCTTTTCGGCGTTCATAGCGAAAATTTAAGGCGAGTTGCCAGAACCATTGGCGTCAAAATCAACGCTAAAGGCAATGCCATAACCATCCAGGGCGATAGCCTGGATGTTGCCCTTTCAAAACGGGTCTTGAACGACCTCTTTGGCCTTCTAAAAAAAGGCTATCCCCTCTTCCCCAATGACGTCGATTATGCCATCCGGATGCTCTCCGATAACCAGTCTGTCAACCTCGAAGATATCTTTCTCGATACCGTCTACATCTCCTCCAGAAAGAGGATCATTACCCCAAAGAGTCTTGCGCAAAAACGATATATTGATGCCATCCGTAAATACGATCTGGTGATCGGCATTGGCCCCGCAGGAACGGGCAAAACCTATCTGGCCATGGCCATGGCAGTCGCCTCACTCATGAAGCAGGAAGTCGAAAGGATTGTCCTGACCCGACCCGCCGTGGAAGCGGGTGAAAAATTGGGATTTCTTCCCGGCAACATGTATGAAAAGGTGAACCCTTATTTACGTCCCCTCTACGACGCCCTTCACGATATGATGGACTTTGACCGCGCATCCCGGCTCATTGAGAAAGGGGTGATTGAAGTTGCACCTCTGGCCTTTATGAGGGGAAGAACGCTCAATGATTCCTTCGTCATCCTCGACGAAGCCCAGAATGCGGGACCGGAACAGATGAAGATGTATTTGACCCGGCTGGGTTTTAGCTCTAAATCCGTCATCACCGGAGATATCACACAGGTCGATCTCCCCGAAAATAAGGTCTCCGGACTGATTGATATCCAGGGGATACTCAAAGGAATTGAGGGGATCGAATTCGTCTATTTCTCGGACAGGGATGTCGTCAGACATTCCCTTGTTCAGGATATCATCAAGGCTTATGAAAGAGCGGACGAGAGACGCCAGCGCAACAGGCACCCGTCCTCTTCTGAAAGTTGACGATGAAGAAATTGTTTCAGGAGTTCATCTATCGATTTTATCATGGCAAAACTGCGAATGGCCAAAAAGCCGATTCGTGGATGAAGAAGATCAGGGACCCTCATTACCATAAGTGGTTCATTGGAATTGGAACCGCTCTCCTCCTCACCCTGCTTCTCTCCCCTTCCTTCCAGTTGCCCCTCAAGAAATATAAGGCCGGAGACATTGCCACCAAGGAGGTCAAATCAACTCAGGATCTCTTGGTTGAAGACCAGAGGTCAACATACGATAAAAGGGCTGACGCTGAAAGGTCTATTTTCTCCGTCTATGACTATGATCCGGGGATTTTGATCGATGCGGAAAACCGTCTCCGATCTGCCTTTACCTCTTCTGACCCACATGTAAGAAAGGCGGAATGGGAATCCGCTTTTCGCTTTACTCTTTCGCAGAAAGAATGGCAGGTTCTGGAAAAGGAAAAATTCAATCCCTCCATCGGAGAGACTTCCTTAAGAATGATTTCTCCTCTGTTGAGGAGAGGGATTGTCAACGATAAAGACCTCCTCGACCCTGATACGACTAAGGGAACCTCCATCCGTAATATCCAGACGCGTGAAGAGAGAAGAGATGCTTTCCCATTTAACTTCGTAGATTTGAAGGAGGCAAAAGCCCGGCTCCGGACCGATCTGGCTCGCCTTTCCCCGGCTCTGAATAGAGAAGTTGCCTCGCTCGTTTTGAAGATTTCGGAACAGTCTCTGAAACCAAATCTCACATTCAACAAGGACGAAACTGAGATGCGGAAGGCGGAGGCTAAGGCAAGGGTGAATCCGGTCTTTTTTCAAATTAAAAGAGGAGAGGTTGTTCTGAGAGCCGGGGAGCCGGTTCGTGAAGAGCATCTTCTTAAAATCGATGCTTTGAAAAAAGCACAGGAAAGGAGCCATATTGTCTCCATCCTCATTGGCCTGGCTCTGCTGACGTTTCTTATCCTGGTCAGCCTGTATGAGTTCGCCACCCAAAATATCCGGAAGTTCGCCCTTACAACCCGAGACCTCCTCTTTTTCTGCAGCACGCTTCTCGGAATGGTCGGACTCCTTAAAATTTTCTACCTCATCACCGATATTCTGGGGGGAGAATTTCTCACCATTCCCTCCTCATCCTATACCTATCTCTTTCCCATTGCTGCAGGGGCCATGCTTGTCAGGATCGTCATCAACTCAGAGGTGGCGATTGTCTTTGCGGCTCTGGCCAGTTATTTTGCCGCCTCCATGATGGGAAACCAGCTCTTTCTCTTCATCTTTAACTTCGTGGGCAGCCTGATCGGCGCCCACAACGTTGCTCGATGTGAACAGAGATCCATCCTCATCAAGGCAGGGGTTATGATTGGAGGGGCAAATGTTCTGATGGTCCTCTCTTATAATCTCATTTCCGGAACTTTTTTGAAGATGACCGTCCTCTCCGAAGTGGTCATGGGTTTTTGGGGCGGACTCCTCGCCTCTGTGGTGGTTCTCGGAATGGCTCCTATCATTGAGAGTCTCTTTGGTTACACCACCGATATCAAACTGCTTGAGCTGGCCAATCTGGATCATCCTCTTCTCAAAGACCTCGTCCTCCAGGCCCCAGGCACCTACCACCATAGCATTATTGTCGGAAGCCTGGTGGAAGCGGGAGCCAAATCGATTGCTGCCAATCCTTTGCTGGCCAGGGTCAGCGCCTATTACCATGACATCGGGAAGTTGAAAAAACCCCTCTACTTCATCGAAAATGTTGGGGGCATGGAAAACAAACATGATCATCTCACGCCTTCCATGTCCAGCCTGATCCTCTCTTCCCACGTAAAGGACGGAGTGGAGTTGGCTCACGAAAACCACCTCGGAGAGCGGATCATCCATATCATCCAGCAACATCACGGCACAAGCCTGATCACCTATTTTTACCAGAAGGCGAAAGAGAAAGAGAATCCGGAAATGGATTCGATTGACGAGAGGGATTTTCGTTATCCCGGTCCGAAGCCTCAGACTAAGGAAGCCGGGATTGTAATGCTCGCTGATGCTGTGGAAGCTGCCTCCAGAGCCCTTACTGATCCTACCCCCTCAAGGATAAAAGGGTTGGTCCAGCGGATCATCAACAACATCTTCCTTGACGGGCAGCTTGAGGAATGTGAACTCACCCTGAAGGATCTTCAAAGGATCGAAGAGAGTTTCAGCCTGATCCTGAACGCTATCTTTCACCGAAGGATCGACTATCCCGTTCTTCCATCATTGGAGAACAATAAAAAGAATAATCATGAAGATCTGGATTCGAAACCGACAAAAACCTATCCCTTTAGACGTAAAAAAGATAAGAAGGGTGGTCCAAAAGATCTTGGCCAAGTTGGGACTTCCTGAGGCCGAACTCAGCCTTCTGTTGGTCGACGACAAACAAATTCAGGAGTTGAACCTCCGTTTTCTTGGCCGTGACAAAACCACCAATGTCCTTGCTTTCTCCATGAGGGAAGGAGAATATTCCTCCCTCCATCCCCACCTTCTGGGTGATCTCGTCATCTCCATTGAAACCACCAAGCGCCAGTCAAAGCAATCCGGTCTGAATGAGATGGAAATGCTCACCCTTCTCCTGATTCACGGGATTCTCCACCTTCTCGGATATGAACATGAGGGGACACGAAAAGGGGCCAAGGAGATGTCCGCCAAACAAAAGCAGCTCTTTCAGCAGGTAATCCAGGCGTGAATCTTGGATTGAGGGGATTTGAGAAGGACGGGCGGGTTATTTTCTTTTTTTCTGGGAAGACAGGTAATTGACGATCGCTTTTTTGTATCTTCCAAAATCGCTTAAATTTTTATGAAGAATCGACACCACAATGGCAGAATCGATCGTCTCATATTGATGGACAACGACATTTCTGAATTTCGCCATTTTTTCAAGGATTTCACATAACTTTTCCCCAATCACCTTATGCTCCATTAAAACCTTAAATGTATCCGCATATCCGGTGGGCACCCTCATCCCCTGGTCAGCAATGATGTGATTCGCAATATCGATACACACCTCAATAAGAATATGCAATGTCCTCTCAACGATCCTCTGGGTTTTCCAACTCCTTTTATATTGGGTCAAAGAAATCTTTGAGAAACTCCCGATCTGATTCAGATAAGTGTCGATCTGGGCAAGCTTTCTCCCTACCAGAAGCTTATCAACCAATGCCGTATCTCCTTTGTAAAATTTCCCTTTCTTTAATGCTAAAATCGAAAAATTCTCTCAGCGTTTGGGACTCGTATCGATGTCGAAGAAAAGGGTCTTTATCGATCAGGATTTTTCTTTTCTGTAAAATCCTTCCCGTAAGGCTGATGGGGGCATGGTTTAGAACGACCAAATCGATCTCATCGGTACAGAGAATTTTTGAAATTTTATCGTAAAACGAAAGATAGTCTAACTTTTTAATATTCTTCACATAGATGCCCAGATCGACATCACTCAGAGGCTTCTTCTGTTTTTTGGCCAAACTTCCAAAAAGATAGGCAAAGACAACATTGGAGTCTTCCTTAAGGAAAGGCGTTAAGAGATCAATTCTTTGAAGGATATCTTCCTGGACCTTCTTAAATCGGATCATAAATAAAACATACCACAAAAAAAGATGGAATCCAATCAGAATCTTTTAGGGAACACCCGGTTTCGATTCAGTTGAAGATCCAGAGTTTGCGGAGGCGGTTGAACCGTTTGAGAAAATCGGTTTCTTGAGGAGTCATAAGAGAAGTGCCTTTTCATTCGACCTTATAGGCGGGACATGGCCGGTTTAGAAGCGAACCAGCCTGTCCCACCTATTCTAAAGGTGTGCTTGGAAACAAATAACCCATCTAAAAGATTGAATCCGGGTCAAAAAACTTTGCAACGTTGTCCTTATTAATCACCCTTACTGGAAACGGCGTGTCCATATCTACAGTTGCACCGGCAAGGATGGCCATCATCCGTTGAAATCCCATCCGCCCAATGGTGTTTGCATCATTGTGACCCGTCCCGGCGTAGTTGCTCCCTATTAAAATCTGTCTTAAAGCCTCCTTCTGGCCGTCGAAACCGAATACCAGAATTTCCTTGGAGCGGCCTGCATCACGGATAGCCTTCATCGCTCCCAAGCCCATGGAGTCATTTTCGCAGAATACAGCGTCAATCTTTTTGTGCTTGGCAAGCATGTCCTCCATGACCTTGAATCCACCATCCTCGGTCCACCCGCCAAATGCAGGGGCGATAATCGTTTGGATAGCGGTGCCTTTTACTTTCGAAAGCACACCATCCCTCCGGGCGTTTCCAGTACTGTTATCTTCTGGGCCACCACGCATCATGAGCAGGGTGCCCTTACCCTCTAACCGTTTGGCAATATACTCCCCTACTCCGGTAGCGGTAGCAAAATTGTCAGCGCCGATCCATGAAGTGTAGGGGTCTCCTCTCAGCTTCCGGTTAAGCAGCACCACCGGTATGCCAGCCTTCTTAACAGCAGCCATAGGCCCGGGGAGAGACTCAAGCGGGCTGATATTCATAATAAATCCGTCAACGCGTTTCGCAATTAAATCCTCTATATCGGCAGACACTTTGGCGACATCCCCTCTGCCGTCCGCCACAGTCAATTTGACATTCTTGAATTGAGGGGCTTCTGCTTCTATCGCCCTGACCATTGAAATAAAGTAGGGAGATCTCATTTGAAGGGTGATAACACCAATATGGATCTCTTTTTAGCCTGCGCCTGCACAGAACCGGCGATTCCCAGAATCAATGCTAAACAGATACTGATCGTTACTATATGTTTCATTTTTTCCTCTCCTCCTTTCATAAAGACTACAGATTCCAAACTTTTTGACGACAAAACCTATTTAATCCTCTGCTTCAAATCACCTCCTTCCTGTTTAATGGCATCACGTTCCGGACAGACCCAAAATGAGATCTGTCCTATCTTTCCCTTCCCCGGGCTAATACGGCGAAAAGGATCACGGCCCCTTTAATAATCTCTTGGTAGTAACTCTGAACACCGTGCAGGTTTAAAAGGTTGTTGATCATACCCAGGATAAGCACTCCGAAAAATGTGCCAATCGCCCCGCCGCCACCTCCCCCCAGAATCGCTCCGCCAATCACGCATGCGGCAATGGCATCCAGTTCGTAAGCAATACCCAGACTGGGTTGTGCAATCCCCAGACGTGACACAAGGATCGCTCCGGCCAGGCCCGAAAACACGCCGGATAAAACATAAGCCAGGATGATGGTGCGCTGCACATTGATACCAGCCAACCACACCGCTTCCTTATTGCCTCCTATGGCAACCGTTGCTCGCCCGGGAGGCGTCCGGTTGAGGAATATCCAGATCAATGCGAAGCAGACCAGCATGATGATCATCGTTACGGGAAGCGGCCCCAAGGAGCTAGCGCCCAAGAATCGGAAATCAGGATGCCGGGAAACTAAAGGGGTTTCCGTATAGACAAAGACGAACCCGCGCACGATACCCATGGTCGCGAGGGTGACAATAAATGGCTGCAGTTTGAAACGCGCAACAAAAACGCCGTTGACCAATCCCGCCACACCTCCAAAGAACAACGCAATGACGATCGCTGGGATAATCCCAACTTTGTCCGACATCCCTGCGGAGAGGACCCCTCCCAAGGCTACGATCGACCCAACGGAGAGATCAACGCCCCCTGTCAAGATCACAATCAACATGCCCAGGCTGATCAGACCATTAGATACAATCTGGCGAGATAGGTTCTTGATGTTCGCTTCGGTGAAAAACACCTCAGTGGCCAATGTGCCAATGCCTATTGCCACCACAAAAGCGCCAATGAAAGCGTAGTCTAACCATCGCCCGTGGCCGGACCCGCTAGGGAACCACTTCTCTCGAAGGTGAGCAAAATGAGCGGGGGCTCCATTCTCCTTTGTTGAGATATCCGTTGGCATATTTACTCACCTCTCGATTTTTCTGTGATCCCGGCAGCACAGGCAAGCAAGTTCTGTTCAGTCGCTTGTTGTCTTAAGAATTCACCCGCCATCTGCCCTTCCCGCATCACCAGAACCCTGTCGCTCATACCCAGTATTTCCGGCATTTCTGACGATATTAAGAGGATGCCCATCCCACCAATGGCCAGACCATTGATGAGGTTATAGATCTCTTGCTTGGTGGCAACGTCCACGCCTCGGGTGGGTTCATCCAGGATGAGCAACTTGGATCGGGCGAGAAGCCACTTGGCCAATACAACTTTTTGCTGATTGCCACCGCTGAGCGTCCGGACCAGCCTGTCAATATTTGGGGGGCGGATGTTCAGTTCCTGTGCTTTAGACTGGATCAGAGAATTCTGCCGGCTCCGGCGCAAGATACCCCAGCGGCTCATCAATTCAAAGTTGGCGAGGCTGACATTATCCCGAATTGAAAGAAACAGAACTAAGCCGTCTCTGATGCGATCTTCCGTCAGCATGGCAATGCCTGCTTTCAAAGCGTCGCGTGGAGAACCGGGACGGATTGTCTGCCCGCTCAGACGGATCTCACCTGAGGTCGGTTGCTCGGCGCCAAAGATGCAGCGGGCGACCTCCGTGCGACCGCTTCCGATTAACCCGTAAAGACCAACCACCTCTCCTTGCGCCACGGAGAAAGAAATGTTTTCAAAAGAACCCTCCAGGCTCAGGCCCTTTAAACTCAGGACTTCGGCCCCAGCCCCGAAAGCTCGATCCGGGAAGACTTCGTCGAGTGTTCGACCGACCATCATTTTGATCAAGGACCTTTTATCCGTTTCCTGAGGGTTCACCGTGCCGACAAGAATCCCATCCTTGAGCACCGTGACCCGGTCGGCGATCTCAAAGACCTCGTCCAGCCGATGAGAAATATATAGGATCAATACCGATTTCTCCTTGAGCTTTCTGATCAGGGCAAAAAGATGTTTTAGCTCCTCCTGTGAAAGAACAGCTGAAGGCTCATCCATGATCAGGATCTGCGGCTTGACGGCTATTGCTTTGGCGATCCCCACAATCTGCTGTTGGGATGCGCTCAGGCGAGAGACCGAACTTCGCACATTGATTCTTCTGAAGCCAACTTCCTCAAGGATCTCCTGGGTCCTGCGATGGGCCTCCGGCCAGCTGATCCACCATTTCAGCTTACGTGTTGGCATATCGCCTATCACAATATTCTCGGTTACCGTCAAATGGGGCACCAGGCTGACATGCTGATGCACCATTCGAATCCCGAGCCGTTGTCCGATGAGCGGGTTATTGATTTCCCTCGGTTTTCCGTTCAGCAGGATCTGGCCGGCGTCCGCCTGGACCGCCCCGGTCAGGATTTTGACCAGTGTGCTTTTGCCAGCCCCATTCTCTCCGACAATAGCGTGCACCTCGCCGCTACTGGCTGAGAAATCCACTTTCCGCAAGGCCTGTGTGCCATCATAGTTCTTGCTGATGCCCCGCATCATCAGGTATTCTGTTGCTCCCATACGATTTAATTCCATGTTGCCTTTCAATTCAAACGGCATGGTTATCAGCACGTTCCATCAAAAAAAGACAGCGCATTGTAAAGAATGACTGTTTTCTGCTCGGTCATTTCAAGAAGCGTGTCATGAAGACTCTCTCTTCCATGTCCGCTCATCTTCACGCCGCCGAAAGGCAGGTTTTCCACTCTTACGGCACTGGACCAATTCACAATAACTCCCCCCACATCAAGCCGATAGGCCATATCGAGAGCCGTAGCGATGTTGTTCGTGAATACTGACGATTGAAGACCGTATGGGGTAGCGTTGGCAAGTTCAATCACTTCTTCTATAGTACGAAATGATACAACCGGCACGACAGGGCCGAAGTTCTCTTCTCTCATCACCTTTGCATTGAGAGGAACTTTCTCCAATACCGTAGGATCGATGAAAGCGCCTTTTCGTTCTCCGCCAGCCCGTATTTTGGCTCCTCTGTTGACCGCATCGATAATGTCATTCTCCACCTCTCTGGCAGCGCTTTCAGTGATCAACGGTCCCACATCCGTCTGTTCGTCAAGGGGGTCTCCCACAATCAACTTTTTTGTTTTATCTGATAGGATTTCAATAAACTCGTCATGAACCGCTTCATCTACAAATACCCTCTTCACCGCACAACAAATTTGTCCATTCCCTCGGGCAAGTCTCCCTAAAATAACCGCCTCCGTCGCTTCTTTCAGGTCCGCATCAGAACATACAATAGTGGCATCGTTTCCTCCCAATTCGAGATGGACTTTTTTAAGCGTCTCCGCAGCCAGCCTGGAAATCCTCTGCCCTGCCGCAGTGCTTCCGGTCAATGAAATAAGGTCAACCCCCTCTTCTGTTGCCAGTAGTTCTCCAACGACCTGCCCTGTTCCGGTGACAACCTGATGCGCTGCCCTTGGAACACCTACCTCCTCGAGGATTTCTGCAATTCGTAACAGTGTCAAAGGACAATCGCTTGGCGGTTTAACGATTACTGCGTTTCCAGCAGCCAACGCTGCCGCCGCTTTATGTGCATAAAGCTCCACAGGATAGTTGAAGGGAACGATAGCGGCCACAACTCCTATAGGTCTCCGAAGAGTCAAGGCAAAATGACGCTCCATTCCCGGGACCATATCCAGTGACATGCTTTTGCCAAAGAGCCTTTTAGCCTCTTCTCCAAATCCTCGGAAAATCCTGATTGCCGCAGCTAGTTCTTCACGGGTTTGTCGAATGGGCTTCCCGTTTTCACTGGCAAGCAGCGAAGAGAGTTCATTCCGCTTTTTCTCCATAACATCAGCGCACCGAACAAGAATGGTAGCCTTTTCATGGGCTGGCAATTTGGCCATTCTAATCTTCGCATCCTGAGCCGCCTTAACAGCTCTTTTCAGATCGGATTCCGTCGCAGAAGGAACCGTATCGATGACACTATTATTTGCTGAGTTTACAACCTTACCTACACTCCCGTTAGAAGAGTCAACCCATTTACTGTCTATTAGCATTTTCATAAGATAGTCTCCTTCTCCGAACCAAATTGAATCGATACCGTCTGAGGATTAGGGGTGATTTCTGAGAACCTTGTAGAATATCTTAAATGTATCTATATTTGAAATAACATAACAATAATTGCAATAATGGTATTTTATAAAAAAACCCTCTTTTGTCAAGTAAATTTTTGGTGATTTATAAGGTAAGGCAGGCAAACGATTTTATCGGGAATAAGAAGAACGGCTTAAGAGACATTGGCAGACGGAATTCACATCAAGCAATTCCGCCGAGTTGACGCGAGAGGGTGGAGGAGGCTTCAATTAAGGGACCCTTCAGCTGATAGAGCTTTTCGACAGTAAGCCGGGAATCCGGCCCCGAAATGCTGATACCAGAGCGGACAACCCCTCCATTTTCGAAAACCGGAACGGCAATGCACCGCATGTTATCTGCAAACTCATGATCGTCCAATCCATAGCCTTCCAGCTTGATTTTTCTTAACTCTTTCCTGAAGGCCTCTGGATCAACGATGGTATTCGAAGCAAATCGGGCAAGCCCAGCGTCAATGATGTGGTTGACGATGCTGGGTTCTTGATAGGCTAAGAGCACTTTCCCAATAGAGGTGCAATGTAAAGGAGACCTGTCGCCGATTTGGAAATCAACATTCACCAGCTGACTTCCTTTAACCCGGTGGATCAGTACTGCTTCGTGTCCGTCCATCACCGAATAGTGAAGCGTCTCCTGGGTTTTCTGGGAGAGCTCTTTGAGGGTCTTCATGATCAGGTTGGTCACCTCATTTTCAGCCAGGAGATTTCTGCAAAGGGAGACAACCTTGTAACTTAACCGGTAGCGTTTTGTTTCTTCGTTCTTTACGAGATAGCCTGCATTATGAAGGGTAATCAGCATACGATAGGCAGTGACTTTATCCGTTTTAAGATGGTCTGCCACGTCCTGGATGGAAAGGTCTGACTGAGAGGAGGCAACGATATCGAGAGTTTTAAATGCTTTTAAGGCAGTGGAGCTTGCACCCTGCTGCTTAACCATGGTCCCCTATTTCACTTTTTGATATAAGAATATTATAATATAAATGGTGTCCGTTCTCAACAAGATTTTTTGGCATTAAGGGAGATCAAAGGGAATATGGTTGAATAAGTCAGATAATTGCCGCAGGTTGAGGGAGAAAGTTCTCTAATATAAAAAGGTGGATTAGTTGAAGATCCAGAGTTTGCGGAGGCGGTTGAACCGTTTGAGAAAATCGGTTTCCTCAGGAGTCATCGAGGATGGAGAAACTCTCTCTTTTAATTTCAATAATCCCCCGTAATCCACCCATCTGAACAAAGGAAAGAACAAGCAACGAAGCAATCCCTTTTCTTTAAAAGAGAAACCGCTGTTGAAATCGATAAGAAAAGGCTCTCCTTTTTCAGAAACAAGGATATTCCCTTTGTGCCTTAGGTCCATATGAACCACTCCTCTTGAGTGGATCGCCTTAATCACTTCATCAAGGTCTGGAAAGAAGGAAGGGGGAATGGTTTCCCCTCTCTCGATGGGGACTCCCGGAATGAATTCCATGGCAAAAGCAAAGCGATCAATCCGTGCCACAGGTTGGGGAACCCCTTTCACTCCTATGAGCCGGGAATAGATCTTCCATTCCTGTTGAATCAACCAGAGCCCCAGGGTCCACCGTATGAAGAAATTTTTTCTCCGGACATCTTTCAGCATGAAGGCCTGGTCGTCTATCTCAATACGGCGCAAATCAGGTTTTCCGAATCTTCCCTCCACCAGGCAAACAGATTTTTTCTCAAGGTCTTTTCGATTCATCTTTATCGAATCACACGAATGGCAGCGAATTTACCGAATGAAAACAAATCTAATGAATAAGAACACGTTGATATTCGACTTTGCTCTTTGAGAAATTTACTAAGATCCCCAATTTATAGCCGCTTGCTTTTAAATACGACGTCAATTGGGCCTTGTGATGAACAGAAAATCTTTCTACTGTTTTTAATTCAATAACCACCTTACTATCGACAACAACATCGAGCCGATGGATTCCGATTTTCCTATCCTTGTACATCAAATCAATGACCTTCTGAGTTTCAACCTTTATTCCCCTACTTTCAAGTTCTTTAATTAAGGCTTTTTCATAAATTGATTCAAGAAATCCAGGGCCTAACACTTTGTGACTTCAAATACAGCAGCCATGATTTGGTACGAGAGGTCACGGTATATGATATTTGTGCTATTCGTTGTCATTCGTGTCATTCGTTGTCATTCGTGAATTTCAGAAGATAGCACTCCAGAAGGGTCTGCTCAGGATCAATACGATCCCTGCAACGACCATCAGGAGAATTCCTTCCTCGCTGTTTTCAATGAAGCACTTGAATTGCCAGGACACTTTTTCATGAGGATAGGGAGTCCATCGGGGAAGGTACTCCGGAACAGCCTCGTCGTAGTCTTCATAGGGTTTTCCAAAAATCTTCTTTAACCGGTCTCCTTCCACTCTCTTTTTATATGGAATGTAGTGGAAGCAAAACATAAAGAGAGCCGCCGCCAGAAGGTAGATGTTGTCCGCAAGGATACAGAACCCCGCAGTGAGCAGGATAGAACCAATATAGAGTGGATTTTTCACATAGGCATAGGGTCCGCTCATCGTGAGCGTTTCGTTCTTCTGGAGATGCCCGGCCGCCCAGATACGGACCAACTCTCCCAGAAAAATCAAAAATAATCCGACCAGGATCCCAGTCGGATAGGGTTTCGCAAAGACAATCAATAGAACCGCTCCAATGAATAATGGAATTCTTCGTATCTTCTTACTCATGAACCACTCCTTATCTGTTCATAATTAAAGGTTCCTCATTAGGAAGTTGAGGGAAAAACCTTTTTCTTTTTGTAGATGAACCAGAGGTTTCTGAGGTAGATAAAATTCCCGGGCAGATAGGCCAGAATGAAAACCGGATCCATCCGGTGAATCGCATAGAAGAGTACAATCAGCCCCCCGGTTAAGCTAAAATACCAGAAGGTAACCGGAATGACGCTCTCTTTCTTTTTCTCAGAGGCAATCCATTGAACAATGAACCGCATCGTAAACATCGCCTGCCCGATGAATCCGATAATTAACCAGAAATCCAACTGGAACTTAGGATATCTGATTGAGAGATCTCTAATAAAATCAGAAGCGAAACCAAGCAATGGAAGACTATCCATAGTTAAATCCTTTCTTCAATTTCATACTGGATGCGGCGCTCCTTCATCCATCTTACGCCTAAGAGGTCAATAAAAGCCCGAAGCGCCCTATTTCGAATATTATATTTCGCCTTCCCGAATTTCCTGGGGTGGTGCAACACCGGCACCTCGATGATTCGGTACCCATTCATCTTGACCAGGGTTGAAAGAAACCGGTGCATTCCATTAAAAATCGGGATTCCTTGGATGCATTCTCTTTTAAAGGCCCTCAATGTGCAGGCGCTATCGTAAATCTTCTCTCCACTTAACCGGTTATGAATAGCGTTTGCAATCCTCGAGGATATCCTCCTCAACCATGGGTCGTCCCTTTTCTGACGCCACCCTGTAGCCATATCATATCGATCAAGATAATTTAACAATTTGGGAATATCCTCGGGGTCGTTCTGAAGATCAGAATCCAGGGTAACGATTATGTCTCCACGAACCTCCCTCATCCCTGCAAGAAGTGCTGTGCTCAAGCCCCGATTCTTCTTTAACCCAATGATACGAAGCGAAGGATATCGGGAGGTCATCTCCTTGAGGATTTTCCGGCTCCCATCAGAGCTCCCATCATCCACAAAGATCATTTCATAAGATAAATCGAGCCGATTTAAAACCAATACCAACTTGGGAACCAAGACAGGAAGGTTTTCTTCTTCGTTATAGACCGGCACCACCACCGATATATCAATGGATTGGGTAGGATTCATCGTTGTCCAAAAAAGCCGGTTTTCATTTGACGGCAATGTTAACAACCAACGTTTATCGTTGTCGAAACTCGTATCGATGCTCGTTTGTCGAAATCGGAGGCTCGGATGATTATCGAACTTCGAGCCTCGTGCGTCTAATTTCGATACCAGCATCGCCACCGCCAAACGATATCCTCTTTATCCTTAATCCCTTACTTTATCTATAGTGAACGACTTAAATAAATTGACATCCATCATGTGTCATTGCGAACGAAGTGAAGCAATCTCATGGGATTGCCACGTCGCTTCGCTCCTCGCAATGACTACTTTTAAAAGTCATCCACTATAATATGCTCAGTGCTTGGTTATTCTCTTTAATCTTCCCTATTCGAAATCAAAACCATATCATCACCACCGACGTTCCGCCGGGCGATCAACTCCACTCTCGGCCTGCCTTCCATTGCCTGAAATTGGGCAAAATCCCTGAATTTGAGGAAACAAAATACCCTCTCCCCTGATTGAAGAAAGCGAATGAACTCATCCCTCTTTTCTATCTCCAGGATGGGTATAATTCCTGTGTAATAATTATAAGGTGCGGTTACAAAATCGCCATAGATGGCCAGCCTTTCTCCGGGCTGAATCCGTGAGGTGACCTCCTGTGAGATGAAGCGCGCGGATTTATAAGGGTTGATGATTGGAAAGATGACCCTCTGGGCATAAAAGACCCCACCCCCTATGATTCCAACAATAAGAAAGAAGATGGCCGCCCGATACCTGAGCCGGTAAAGAATAAACAGGGCAATGGCCCCACCGGCAAAAAGAAGAGCAATGGGAAGACTGTAAGACAGGTAGGATGGAAATTTCGTTGAAACCACCCAGGGAATACCTACCCCCAGGCCAAAAAGCAATCCCGAAAATATCCACAGGGGAATTGAAAACCACCGGTGATGAAGGCTTTTGATAGAGCCTGATATATGATCATCCCACCATTGTCCCACCATTAGGGAGACCGCAGGAAAAAAGGGTAAAAGATAAAGTCCTCTTTTTCCTTTTGAAAAGGAAAAGAAGATAAATATCACCGCAAACCATACAAACAGGAAAAGAAACTCCCTCTTAATTCCTGTCTTTTTCCCGGAGAACCCATAGGCAATGGCCGCAGGAAGAAAAAAGATCCAGGGTAAGAAATCACCTGGAAAGTTGTAAAAATAGTAGTAAAAAGGCCGGATATGGCTTGACCCTTTTGCGAAGCGGTCAACCGTATGCAGCAGGATCGTCTCATTAAAATATTCCCTTCCCCCTTTTAGGAGAGCAGGAAGATACCAGGCAAGGACAATTAGGATGAACAGAATCATTCCCTGAATCAATTTCATCCTTTTGATGCCATTCCAATCTTTCTGAACGGCAAGATAGACCAGGACAACTAAAAGAGGAAGGATAAATCCCACAGGCCCTTTTGCAAGAGTTGCCAGCGCCATGCCAATATAGAATCCATAAATGATGAGAGATTTCTTACCCTCCTGCTTCTCTTGAAGAAAAGGGGAACCCACTATACTTTCCCTCTCCCTTTGGAGGAGAGAAGAATCCGCTCCATTCTCCTTCTCCCCTTTGGGGAGAGGGCAACCCCCCACATCCTCCCTCTCTCCTTTGGGGAGAGGGCAAGAGCCTGCCCCGTACTCGATACGGGGGTGAGGGGGAATACCTCGATACCATTCTAAAAAACAGAGTAGAGAAAGAGTGGTGAAAAACGTGAGCGTCGCATCGATATTGGCACGTGTGGAAAGATAAGCAAATTCAAGGCTTGTCACAAGGGTCAGTCCGGCAAGAAACCCCGTGCGGGGAGAATAAAGTCTTTTCCCAATAAGGAAGGTGAGAAGGACCGAAAGAGTCCCGAAAAATGCGGAGGGGAATCTCACCGAGAAAGAGCTGAATCCCTGCCACAAAAAAGATGAAAAAGCGATCAGCCAAAAAAAGAGAGGGGGTTTATCGGCATACATCTGCCCATTAAAATGCATCATAATCCAATCTCCTCCATTGACCATCTCTCGGGCTACCTGTGCATAACGGGGTTCATCCGGATTCCAGAGGTCCCACTGCCCAAGGTTGATAAAAAAGAGGACAAAACAGAAGACAAGAAGAAACCCCACTTGTCCTGATGGACGATGCAATAAACTTGACAATCTCTCCCTCACCTTTACCCCAGCTTTAAAAGCTAACCTATATTAATCCAGTGACTGGATGATTTCAACTGAAGAACCGTATGGATTTGGTAAGTTTATATAGGCAGAATCCAGTAACAATTGTAAAACCAATCAGGATCAGATAATAGCTGTCAACCGAGGGGCCGGTAACATCACAAGACTTCACCGTAACAAGGCGCTCAGCAACCCTATGAATCCTCCCCCTGCTATGAGTCATGTTGAATTGCCTTTATGCATCATGGCGATATGGGTCACTGGCCCTCCAAATGTCATGATGCCGAGTTTGAGGAATAACTTAACCACCTCAGCTAATCTCTGCGACAATGGTCGGCTCATACCTACTCCTATTCCTTTTTTACCTGGACACCAGCCTTGCAGGAGTGACTGAATCTGATTTTTATAGATAAACTCCAGCTTTCTTCGAAACGGTCTCCTATCCCTCTTTTTCTTCGGGTGGTTTGATCCTCTGAAAACTCCTGTAGAGAAGTAAGTCATAAAGGATCTTCAACGCTCCGGAAATAAAAAACGGGAAGCTGAGCAAGACCGGAGAAGCAAGGAGAGGACCTGCTATCACTGGAGACAACGACGAGCCAGTGGTACGGGCAATACCCGTTATTCCCGCGGCAGCAGACCGTTCGTCTGGATCAACGACTGCCATTGTATAGGATTGTCGGGTCGGAACGTCCATCTGAGAGATGCTGAAGCGCATGAGAAGGATCATGATGGCAAGTGGCAGATTGGGCATCAGTGGAACAAGCATCAAGAGGAGGTTTGATGGAATATGAGTGAAGACCATGGTTCGAATCAGTCCAATCCTTGCAGCAACCTTGGCGGCGGCTAGAGCCGAAATTCCGGCGAGAATATTTGCTCCAAAAAAGATGGCCCCGAGAAGCGCCGGTTCCACATTGAAACGAATATTGAACCAGTAGGCCATCATGCTCTGCAAGACAAACCCTCCTGCAAAAGCATCGAGAGAGAAAAGAGCAGAGAGTCTCAAGACAACACCTCACGATCGGTGAAGACCGAAAAAGGGGTTTGATGCTTCAGGAACACCGGAACGGTCAATAACCGGTGTAACCTCTACCGCTTGAGAAAGCCGTAAGAAAAGGATTGCTAATAGCAGGCCCATGGCCGCATAACCGATGACGATCGCCCGATAGCTTCCGAGAGGTTCCATTCCTATTCCCTGAAGCCCCTGCACGAGAACACCTCCTGCCAAGGAACCGAGGGCTGTGGTGAAGGAACCGACCAGGTTGTACCAGGCAAAGATCTGTGTTCGTCTCTTATCTGGGACGATCTGCGAAAGGGCGGCTTGTTCAATCGAGAGAAATGGTCCCACCTCATAGCCACTCGGACTGATCACGCCAATGGTAGCAGCGATGAGAAGGAGAAGGAAGTCCCTGGTCAACGCAAAGAGAACCCCTGCAAAAACCATGAGAACGGCTCCCAGGATGAGCATTCGCCGTCGGCCAATCCTATCGGCTGAGGTGGTGATCCAGAGTGAAATGAGGGTATCTCCTATCAGGGTGAGGGTGAGGAGAAGGCCGATCCGCGTTTCCGTGAGGCCGGCCTGTGCGAGATAAAGCACCAGGACCACGGAAAGAAAGCCGTAGGCAAAGAGCCGAACAATCTGGGTAGTAAAAAGACTAAGACCGTCGGTTCCCAGTTCACGAAGGCTTTGAAGTTGAGATGTTATCAAGGATCTTTCACCTCAAAAGTAGATTGATAAATTCCGGATAGCGCTCGCTCTCACAAGAATTATCATTCCCTTGGGAGATTATTTTAAGATTTTCCTTAGGTTTCCCACGACGGCTTTTAATTCTGCAAAGGTTGTTGTTCGGCCGAGGCTGAATCGGATGGCGCCCATTCCGATCTCCAGCGGGATTCCCATGGCTTTTAGAACCGGAGAGAGTTCCACGGAGCCGGAATGGCAGGCCGCACCCGTGGAGGCGGCCACCCCATTCAGTCGGACCAGAATTTCCGATCCGGCTTTTCTAATAAAGCTCACATTGAGCGTATTGGGGAGCCGATGGGCAGGATGTCCGTTAAGGACAACTTCTTCGCCGAAGTTATCCTGAAGTAGTTTCCAGAAGTGGTCTCTCAGGTTTCGTATTTTATCATCGTTGAGATATCTCTTTGCGATCTGGCAAGCTTTCCCGAATCCGACAATCAGAAGAATATTTTCCGTCCCTGCCCTTCTCCCTGATTCATGCCCTGCCCCATGGATGAACGGTTCGATAAAAGTTCCATCACGGATATATAAAGCGCCCACACCTTTGGGGGCATAGAGTTTATGCCCGGCGACGGATAATAAATCCACTCCAAGTTGATCAACTTTTGTCCCAATTTTTCCGACCGATTGGGCCGCATCGGTATGGAAAAGAATCCCGCAATTCTTTGCAATCTTTGAAATGTCTTCGATCGGTTGTATTGTCCCCACTTCATTATTGGCATGCATCACAGTGATCAGAATCGTTTTAGGAGTGATAGCCCTCAAGATGTCCTCAGGATCGACTTTTCCATATTGGTCCACGCCGACATAAGTAATGTCAGCTCCAAGCCTTTCAAGAAAGCGGCATGGGTTGATCACAGCCGGATGTTCAATCTGGGTGGTGATAATATGGTTCCCCTTCTCCTTCAAGACAAAGAAGGCCCCTTTAATGGCGTGGTTATTGGATTCACTTCCTCCACTGGTGAAGACAATCTCACCCGAAGAGCATTCAAGGAGCTCCGCAACTTGTTGCCGTGCCTGCTCGGTGGCTCCCTTGGCAGGCGCTCCCGCCCAGTGATGGCTTGAAGGGTTGCCATAATGTCGGGAGAGAAAAGGTTTCATCGCTTCTGCCACTTCAGGGGCAATGGGAGTGCTGGCATTGAAGTCGAGGTAAATCTGATGGGGTTGCATGTTCTTATGCTCCTGACTCGGTAAAGCCAGATAAGGCCTTACCTTTTGATCTCCGTCATACGAAATATAAATTGGTCGGCAGGCAGGAAATCGGCCAGCCGCAGGTCTCGCCTCTCCCTGCCCTCACTGTCCAAAAACACAATTGTGGGCACACCCTTGATCTCAAACTGATCCACCAGGCGTTTATAAACTTCATTGTCTCCCCGGGTAAGATCGACTTTCACCATCATCAGATTATTTTCCGACTCCTTCACCACTTCGGGCTGTCGGAAGGTGATGTTGTCCATCTCGCGGCAAGGGGCGCACCATTCCGCATAAAAATCGATAATCACGGGCTTTCCCAACCTCTGAGCTTCGGCTAATATCTGATCTGAGTAGGGTTTCCAGGCCACCCCCGGACCTCGCATCATCCACGAGGTAAAAAGAAAGGTTGAGGCGAAGAGACAGACCATGAAAACAACAGTCTTCATCCATCCGAAAGCCTTGAAGTGAGCTTTTTCCTTGCTGAGCCAGCCCAGATGCAACCCTGCCGCAAGAACAATTGAGGAAAGGAGGATGATATTTAAGAACTCCGGCAAGAGGGCTTTCAAGAAATAGACGGACATGCCCACCATGACCCAACCTAAAAGTCTACGGACCCATAGCATCCACTCTCCTGAACGGGGAAGCCTTTTCAATTGTCCCGAAAAAATCGCCAGGAAAAAGAGCGGAAGCCCCAGCCCCATGCTCAGGATGAAGAAGACTAAAAAACCTAACCAGGGGCTTCCCATGGCACTCACCCAGGTGAGTAATCCGAGAACAAAAGGTCCGATGCAGGGCGCGGCCACCAATCCGAGAGTAAGCCCCATAAAAAGGGCTCCGAAGTAACCCGTATACGATTTCGAGGCGAATTGCATCAGATTGCTCGGAAGGTGCAATTCCCAGAACCCGAAGAGGCTGCTTGCAAAAAATATTAGAATGGCTGAAATAAACAAGAGGGCGATCGGATGCTGGAGCACAGCTCCCATGAGTCCACCTGTTAAGGCCGCCATCACACCAAGTGTGGAATTCGTGGCGGCCAGACCTAACAGATAAAAGAGCCCCTGAAGAATGAGTCTCCCCTGACTCCGGGCTCCGGCCTGTCCTCCGAAATAGGACAGTGTGATAGGAATTAAAGGGTAAACACATGGAGTCAGGTTCAGTGCCATTCCCCCGGCAAAGACCCCCAGAAGGGCCCAGACGATGCCCCATCCGTAAGGGGGGACCGGCGTCTCTGGAATGGGATTGATTTCAGCAAATTTCAGAGGAGATGTTTCTACGGGAAGACCGAGTTGTTGCCAATCCGGATAACCTTTAGGGTCACGATAAACATTTTTATAACCGAGTTTAACAGCCACCCTGGCCGCCGAGTCGCTACGAACTCAGGCTAAACCCGCTCAGTAAAAAACAATAGGCCTATCTTTATCGGGCCCCAGAAGGGTTTTTAATTCGTCTGCTTTCCACCATCTCGCCCACCAGGTCGGCTCCATCGGAAAATTGATAGCGCCCTTGATATGTCCTGCCCGGTACTCCCAATCCTGCCGCGTATCGATCAGGAGAGGTTTTTCCAGCTTGTTGTCAATATAAAGTTCCCGCAATTGCTCCGTGGTGACGACTTTGTACCCCCCTTTTTGGGCATCGATGAGCACTCCTTCCCATGTAGCCTCTTTTAGGTTTATATTCGGGCGAGTGAAACCGAGATACCCGAAAGCAATGCCGATGGATACAAGGGCTAAAATCAATCTTTTTAGGATTTTCATGTAGATGTTCCCTCTTGTGGTCTAATCGCTGAAGCACAATGATTATTATTTTCCGCTAACCACTGAGAACCCCCGGGCACGCCAATCCTGCACTCCATCCTCCATCCGGAATGCCTGGAACCCCTTTTCACGCAGGATTTCAACTGCCTGTATTGCAAGAACGCAGTAAGGTCCTCTACAATAGGCCACGATTTCCTGATCCTTCGGCAGTTCAGAAAGTTTCTGCTCTAATTCCTCCAAAGGAATGGAGACGGCTCCAGGGATATGCCCGGCTAAAAACTCTTCCACCGGCCGAACATCCAGCACAACCACCCTCCCTTCTTTTACCCTCTCTACTAGTGATCCCCGATCTACTGGTTCCAATCCCTCTTTCCCTTCGAGAAACCGACGTTTAATTTGTTCCACTTCTGCCAACTCTCTCTCTGCAAGGACACGCATTGCAAGAACAAAATCACAGACTGCTTGATCTGTGAGTCGGTAGGTTACAAACTGACCGCTTTTAGCTGATTCAACGAGCCGAGCACCACGTAGAACTTGTAAATGTTGAGAGGCGTTTGCCAGAGATATTCCAGCCTCCTTAGCTAATATTTCGACTGTCCGTTCCCCCTGACAAAGCAAATCGAGAAGCTCAAGCCTCTTAGGGCTTGAAACTGCTTTTCCAATTCGGGCAAACTGTTCGTAAATAGCATCTTTGAAAAGTCGGCTCGATTTTTCCATATTTTAGCCCTTTCTTAATTTAATGATTAATTGAATACTATAATTTTATGATTATTATGTCAAGTGAAATCTTACTTTTAAATCATCTATAGAAACACAATAAAAAAATTCGCCAGAATCACTATGTTTTTACTGGGTTATATTATTTCTTGAAAAAAATCCGATTATTTCTTAAGATGGAAGGCATGAAAAAAAGAGACCTCTTGCTGAGTTTCCTTTCGGGTATTCTCCTTATCCTCTCCTTTCCTAATTTCGACCTTGAATTCTTGGTCTGGTTTGCCCTTGTTCCTCTCTTTTATGTCATTGAAGGAAAGGGATTATGGAGCAGCTTTAAGTATGGATTTCTCGCTGGCTTCATCTCGTTTCTGGGGATTCTCTATTGGATCATTGTGGCAATCCATAATTACGGGAATGTCCCTTTGATACCGAGCGTTCTCATCCTCTTATTACTGGTGGGTTATCTCAGTTTATTCTTCGCCACGTTTACATTCTTATATCGTTTCATCCAGATGCGACTCGGATGGGAGACCATTCTCTTAGCTCCCCTTCTCTGGGTCTCGCTCGAATACCTCCGCTCCTTCTTTCTCACCGGTTTTCCTTGGGCCAGTTTAGGTTATTCTCAATATAGCAATCTCCCTTTTATCCAGATGGCAGATATCGCGGGAATCTATGGCCTCTCTTTTGTCATCCTCCTGGTGAATGCTTCCCTTTATAGGGTAATTCTCCAGTGGTCGGAAAAAACCTTTCCTCTCCGGGAGGTTGGACTCACTGTCTTACTCCTTCTCGTATTTTTAATCTATGGATATCTAAGAATGGGGGCTGTGGATCGACAGGCGCTCCTGGATCCTCCACTTAAGATCGGTCTGGTGCAAGGTAACATTGACCAATCCATCAAGTGGGATGAATCGTTCCAGAAGGAAACCCTGAAGATTTATGAAAGGCTTTCTCTGAAAGTAGCAGAGGGGAAACCTAACCTTGTCATCTGGCCCGAAACAGCCACCCCCTTCTTCTTTCAGGATGCAAAGGAGTTTCAACCCTTGGTATTGGACATTCCCAAAAGTACCAACGCCTTCCTCCTTTTCGGAACTCCTTCCTATAAAATAGAGAGAGGAAAGGTGAACCATTATAATAGTGCCATTCTGGTTTCTCCATCCGGTGAATTAAAAGGAAAATATGACAAAATCCATCTTGTCCCTTATGGAGAATATGTCCCGCTTGGAGAATACCTTTCATTAGGATCTCTGGGAGAAGGGATCGGAAATTTTAAATCCGGGAAAGAGACCTTCAACTTTACCCTTCCCCAGGGGAAATTTGGAGTCCTCATCTGCTTTGAGATCATCTTTCCGGACCTCTGCAGGGGATTTGTAAAAGAAGGAGCAAACTTCCTCGTCACCATTACCAATGATGCCTGGTTTGGAAGAACCTCTGCACCCCGCCAGCATCTGACCATGGCTACTTTCAGGGCAATCGAAAACCGTGTCTTCATCGCCAGAGCGGCAAATACAGGCATCAGCGCTTTTATCGATCCAGTGGGGAGGATCTTTAAACAGAAAGGAATTTTTACTGAAGAGGCGATCAATGGAACAATTGGCCTCTCAAAAGTAAAAACTTTCTATACCCTCTATGGCGATGTCTTTGCCTTGTTCTGCTCTACCTTTTCCATTGTCCTGTTGGGTTATGCCTTCATTCAAGGCAGAAGAAAGGGATGAAGACCTTCTCCAAAATAAAATTAAAGCCATCAAGCATCATCCTCTCGATGACAGTCCTTATCCTTTTAATCGGTTCAGACGGTTCTTTGGGAGATGATCCTTCTCCATCTGTCATCTGGTCTGAATTACTCCAGAGAATGCCCTTCCCTTTCAGGATGGATCTCCCTCCGCCAAAGGCCACCCCCATTGACGGCACCTATACGAAATTCGAAACCAAAGAAACCCAACCTGTACCTTGCAGGCGCTGCCCGGATTATGCACCGGAGGGCGGTTTATGGAAGTTAAATTTTAATAAGGGTGTTTTCCGGATATTTCACGTCGCTACAGGCTGGAAAGATTTAGGCTCCTATATGGTAACAGGCGACCGATTGACCCTTGCCAATGACCCTGTCTGTCACGAAATGTTCGGGGAATACAAATGGAAACTGGAAAAAGGGAGGCTGATGTTAACCGTGATTGAGGATAAGTGCGCTATCGGTCTCCGGGCAATGAACCTGACCAAACTTCCCTGGTTCTCCTGTCAGCCTCCGAGTATCGAGGCTGCCGTTACTGATCACTGGCCTAAACCACCCGGTTGCGATTGAAGGAAGAGGCTCATTTCTTCTTCATTGATGGTTTATATAAGCCTGCTAAATCTGCCCCGATCAAACCTGTCTGATAGGTGCGTTCATCCACTACCGAAAGTTTGGACACCATCGACTGTGTAAGAAGAGGAATCTTCCGGATTCTATCCAATCTCTGCGCAATCTGTTCAAGAGATTCATCGCCTGTCATCCAATTCCATTTATCAAAAACTTTTAGATTTAGGGGAAGACTATAACTTCGCAAGGTTTTCTCCCGATCCACATTATAAAACTGCTCAAAGTAGGACATCACCAGCTCTCGCAAGTTTCGGTAAACAGGCTCCCGAAACCGCAATCCGACATAATTTGATTTGGCCACTGCCCCCCAGTGGCCATTACGTTTGTATAAGGTCAGAAGGTGATCGTCATCTCTGCCGTTTGGAACCATTTCTAAAATCATGGGAACATGACCCAGGTGCTCCAGAGTTGCTGCTGCAAACAGAGCACCATCAAAGCAGTGCGCAACCCTTTCTCTGAGGACACGCAACGGACAACGGTACAGATGCTCCGTGCTGTAGGGAATCTCATCGAGAAACGTCTGAATCCGGGTGGGAGTGGTGAGAGTTTCAAAAAATCGAAGTTCGGATTCGCTCAACTGCTGTCTAAAGTTTAAGAGGGATGACATTGGAGACCTTTAATAACAAATTCGTAAAAAGCTGGCAAGAGAATTCTACCGTTTTTTTAAATGGTTCTTGACAACCATGGGAAATCATAATAGTCTTTATCAAAAATTCCGCAAGAAGGAGGTTGTTATGAAACGTCTTATCATCGTGATCGGAATTCTTGTTTTAGTAGTGGCTTTTGCCTATGCCCGTGCACCAAAGAGCGATTATCAGTGGACAGGATCTGTCGTCGAGGTGGATAGTGACCATATCATCGTCCAAAAGGGAGATGAAAAATGGGAATTCGCTCATGATAAAGATACAAAAACAACTGGCGAACTCAAGGCTGGAGCAAAAGTGACAGTTAAATACCTCATGAAAGCGACAAGCATTGAGGTTAAAGAAGAGGCCAAAAAACCTGCTCCTAAAAAGAAATAACTTTTTTTCTCAATTTCTGGAGTCTACGAAGGCGAATAAAGGAATTAACAAAACTGAGCGGCGAAACCTTACTTGGTATAGCGGTGGGCATTGGTTTAAGTGCCGCTTGCGGCTTCAGGGTATTTGTTCCATTACTCGCCATCAATATCGCCGCTCTCACCGGATACCTCCAACTGGCTCCGGGTTTTGAATGGGTCGGGAGCTACCCTGCGACCCTAGCCTTCGGAACAGCAACCATCGTTGAAATCCTCGCCTATTATATCCCCTGGTTAGATCATGTATTGGACCTGGTGACCTCCCCTGCTGCCATCATTGCGGGGACGATGATTACCGCTTCAATGGTGATGGAGCTGTCCCCCTTTCTGAAATGGACATTAGCCATTATCGCAGGCGGAGGGGCAGCAGCACTGTTTCAGGGGGTCACTGTCGCACTTCGAACCAAGTCCTCAGCTCTCACCGGGGGATTGGGAAACCCTCTGATTTCCACCGTTGAGGTGGTCGGATCAATGGTCACTTCCCTTTTAGCCATTATCGTCCCGATCCTATGTTTGCTTCTCCTTGCCCTGCTTTGTTTTTGGATCATCCGTAAAACAGGCCGTTTCTTCTTAGGAAGAATGAAAATACGATAGGAGACCCACATGCCATACCTAATGAAAAAAGGGTTCCTTTATGATTTGGAGGATGCCTTTGAGATGCTCATGGATTATGATGTCATCTTCATCGGAGAAGAACATGGAGATAGAATGTCTCACAATGCAGAGCTCCTGATCCTTAAAGGTCTATCAAAATGGGATCCAAAAATCATACTTGCCCTTGAAATGTTTGAGCGCGATGTCCAAGAATCGCTCGATGCTTATCTTAAAGGAGAAATATCAGAGGTAAAATTTCTTAAACAATCCCGGCCCTGGCCCGACTATAAAAGAGATTATCGTCCCCTCATTGAATGGGCAAAGAAGAAAAAGATCCCAGTGGTTGCGGCAAACATCCCTCGAAGGGCAGCTGCAGCCGTTTCTACAGCAAATAAGATTTCCTCGGCCGTCGTGGGACAAGATAAAATCTATCTTCCTAAAACCGTATATCTCAAATCAAAAGAATATTATGAACGGTTTGTTTCATCAATGGATGTGATGCCCCATGGCACCCCCATGAAAAGTATTAACACCGAAGGACTTTACAAGGCACAGGTTTTAAAAGATGCGGTGATGGCCGCTTCGCTTGAACCATTTTTAGACCGCCAGATTCTCTTCTGCTGTGGGCATTTTCACTCCGACTATCATCTGGGTATTCCATATCAACTAAGAAAAAAACATCCAGCGCTCAAAATCGCAGTCATCGCCATGGCCACAACAGTAGATTCTCTGTCCATGAAAGATCGCTCAAGGGTCGCAGATTTCATCTGGGTCGAGGAGTAACCTCGAGCCGGGGTTCCTTACCCAAAAGGCCTCTTTCGAAGACCAGCCTGATTCTGCGATATTCTCCACAGTCAATTCATAAAGCAATACTGTATTTTCATCGTTCAACATGAGCTAAACTATATTGACAATTGAAGAAATTTAGGGTTAGATGGTATCGGGTTAGATGAAATATCTATTTAAAAATCAAGGGTTAATTCACCTGTCACTTCGTTTGAGAGGAAAATTCCATGCCACTTCAAATCGGTTTTGACAATGAGAAATATCTCGGGGAGCAAACGGCCGCGATCATGGAACGGGTCACCCGTTTTGACAATAAATTATATCTCGAATTTGGTGGGAAGTTGTTATTCGACTACCATGCCTCCCGGGTATTGCCAGGTTTCGACCCCAATGTGAAGATGCGTCTGCTTCAGAAGCTTCGGGATAAATCCGAGGTGGTGCTCTGTATCTATGCCGGAGATATCGAACGGAAAAAGGTGAGGGCTGATTTTGGTATTACCTATGATTCGGATGCCTTGAAGCTGATTGACGATCTCAGGGATTGGGGAATCGGAGTGGTGGGAGTGGTCATTACCCGTTATGAGAATCAACCAACTGCAACCATATTTAAAAAGAAATTGGAACGCAGAAACATTCAGGTCTATACCCATCCATTTACCAAAGGATACCCGACCGATGTGGATACGATTGTGAGCGATGAGGGGTATGGCGCCAATGAGTATATTCAGACCACCAAACCCATCGTGGTGGTCACAGGACCTGGCCCCAATAGTGGAAAACTGGCCACCTGTCTGTCCCAGATCTACCATGAACACCGTCGAGGAAACCATGCGGGGTATGCCAAATTTGAAACGTTTCCTATCTGGAATCTTCCTCTAAAACATCCTGTCAATATCGCATACGAGGCGGCCACCGCCGATATCAAGGACTTCAACATGATCGATTCCTTTCATCTCGAAGCCTATAATGAAAAGTCGGTGAACTATAACCGAGATGTCGAGGCTTTCCCAGTGCTCAGGCGGATTATCGAAAAGATCACCGGAGAGCATTCCTTTTATAAATCACCTACGGATATGGGCGTCAATCGGGCTGGATTTGGAATCGTCAACGATGAAGCGGTCAGGGTAGCTGCCATCCAGGAGATTATCCGGCGGTATTTCCGCTACGCCTGCGAATACGCCATTGGATTTACCGATAAAGAGACCGTCCAGAGAGTGGAACTCCTGCTCGAAGACCTGGATGCAAAAACAGAAGACAGGATTGTTGTCAAACATGCAAGAGAAGCCGCCCTGGAGGCTGAAAAGAGTGGTAAGGGAAATGAAGGCATCTTTTGCGGTGCAGCAATCGAATTGCCCAGCGGAACCATCGTTACAGGGAAGAATTCTCCGCTGATGCATTCTGCCTCAGCATTAGTTTTGAATGCGGTGAAACAGTTAGCCAACATCCCTGATACCATGCACCTGCTTCCTCCCAATATTATGGAATCCATCAGCCACTTCAAAAAGGATGTGCTCCGTGGGAAGATGGTGAGCCTCGATCTCGAGGAAACATTGATCGCCCTGAGCATCAGCGCTACGATGAACCCTGCTGCTCAGATGGCTGTTGAAAAACTGAAAGAGTTATCCGGCTGCGAAGTTCATATGACCCATATCCCCACACCGGGGGATGAGGCCGGCCTCCGGAAATTGGGAGTGAACCTGACAAGCGATCCGGACTTCGCCACCAAACACCTCTTCGGAAGGTAATTCACATGGATTCTCACACATCCGGATAATGATTTATGCCTGTACTTTTTGGAGCCTTTCGGCTATCCAAACCTTAATAATCGACTGCCGTGTGACTCCGAGTCGGCGTGACTCTTTATCTAAGGATTCAATCATCCATTTGGGCAAATCCACATTCACCCTTCTTTGGTCCCTTCCGGGCCTGGATGCCCGAGATAAATCTAAATACTTCGAAATATCCCCTCCCTTATCAAACTTTTTATCCAGTTCTTTAGCTTTCATAAAATTCTATCTCCTCTTTGCGCGACCGCCGCACGGAAATGATCCTCACCTTCTTCTCCCTATAAGTGACGATCGCTGACCAATGTTTTTCCCCCATTTTGCCGATGACGACAAATCTTGACTCATCTTCAGCCTTTGCTGGGATTTCCATTCTATCAGGATCGTCCCAAAGGAGTTGAGCCTCCACGAAATCAATCCCGTGTTTTTCTTTGTTCCTTTTACTTTTAAACTCATCGTATTCAAATTCCATAATTGTATAATAAATATACTATTTCTATCCCATTTGTCAATATATTTTGTCATTTATGGGATAAATAGGATAAAGAGTCACCCCACTTTTAAAAATACAAAACGTGAAGGTCTGGTGACTAATTCTTCCAGGAGTGAGTGAGAAAGCGGGCTATTCTTTCCATGGCCGGTTCAAGAATATTACGTTCTGCAGCATAGCAGATTCGGACCGATCCCTCACCACCGGCTCCGAAAGCCACTCCCGGTGCTAATCCAACGCGAGTCTCCTCTAAAAGCTTTCTGCAGAAGGCAAAAGAGTCTTTCAGCCCTTCGATTTTGGGAAAAAGGTAGAAGGCTCCATCAGGTGAGGGGACAGTCATCCCTGGAATCTGGCGAAGGCTGGTGAGACAGAAGTCCCGGTTATCTTTTAGACGAACAAGCATCTTCTTCAGTTCTTCTTCTCCCTGAGCCAGGGCGATTTGAGCTGCTCGCTGGACAAAGCTGGCTGCATGGGAGACAATGAATTCGTTGAGCTGTCCTGCTTTTTCACCAACGTCATGTCGTGCGACAAGCCAACCGACCCGCCAACCCGTCATGCAATAGGCTTTTGAAAAAGACTGGACCACAATCACCGCATCCTCCCGGTTAGCCTTACGCAAAATCGAAGGCGCAGCGATTCCAGGCTCTGGACCCCGATAATAGAGACGATCATAGACCTCATCCGCAAGCAACCACAGGTCATGACGCCGGGCAAATTCTAAGAGTCCTGTTTGTTCATCTTCTGTAGCAACCCACCCGAGTGGATTCGAAGGCGAGGTGTAGACCAAAAGCCGGGTACGGGGTGTGACGGCAGCCTTGAGGGCGTCAAAGTCAACTGCATATCGGTCGTTACGGAGAACCAGGGGAATTTCCACGGGAATGGCATTGTACATCTTAATGATTGCGTAACCATTCGGCCAGGCCGGTGTCAGCACAATCGCCTCATCTCTCGGATTGAGTCCGCAACGGATGGCCACATTGAGGGCTTGTACACCAGAGCAGGTGACAACGATCTCCGATTGAGGATCAAGATCTACTCCCTGGGTTCTCTTGTAATATTTGCCTAATTCCTGACGTAAGCCGGGTAAACCTGCGTTTTCAGTATAGAAGGTATACCCTTCCTCAATCGCTTTTGAGGCAGCACGTTTTATGTATTCCGGTGTGGGAAGGTTCGATTCCCCAAAATATAATTTCAGGACACCTTCCATTTTCATTGCAATATCTGCCAACTCGCGGATGCGTGATTGAGGAACATGGAGCGCCGACGAAGCAACAGTAGTCATATGGGTTTCAACTCCTCATTTAAAATTTAAAACCATCCAGATGTCTCACATTTCAAGCGAGTATAACTGGCAAATAGTATATGGTGTCAAGAATGAAAACGGTCATACCTGACAATGAAGTTCTCTATTGACACTGGAATGTGCGTGAGGTTATTGACCATACAAAGATCAGCATTTTCTACGGAATGGAGAAATAAAACCTCTGTGCTTCGAGTCGATGAACGTTTAATGATCCGGGTCGCTCCCTTTGGAATGGATCTGGTCTTGAGTGGATACTACCTCGCTGCTCCTCTTTTACTGATCGAGTTCAAGGCAAATCCTGTTCAGCTTGGTCTGGTGGGAAGCATTACAGCAGCGGTCCACATGGTTCTGGCCCACCGCATGGGCCCTTTGTCTGACCGGTTCGGCCGCCGCCGACTCATTCTGTTGGGTCCCTTACTCTTTACTTTGTCATGCCTGGTTGCGGCGATCGCCAACCACATTGGGGTCATCCTTCTCCTCTCTGGCATCAACGGACTCTGCCTCTCTCTATTCTGGCCTTCCTTTCAGGCATGGGTGGCAGACCATCAAACAGAGGGAAGCCTCGCCAGGGATATCGGAACGATGAATATGGCATGGACAGCTTCCCATCTTATCGGCCCAATTATCTCAGGGTTTCTTTTCGCTTTCCACCCAAGGTTCCCTTTTTTCTTTGCTGCCACCCTTTCTTTTGTGTTGCTCCTATTGAGCTATAGGTCTATCTATGACCGGCCTAGTAAAATGAAGGGGAAGGAATCCATAGCGGAAACTCCTATACAGCCCTGGCATAAAACCTTCCTTTATTCTGCCTGGATTGCCAACTTCATGTCCTGGTTCATTCTTGGAAACGCACGATATCAGTTTCCCAAACTGGCTCGAGAACTCGGCAGCGGGCCACAGATGGTTGGCTTGCTCATCGGTTGTCTTGGATTCTCTCTGTTTTTAGGCTTCTGGCTTCTTCGTGGAAGCGAACTCTGGTACTTTCGCAGGCGTTACCTATTCGGCGCTCAGGCCCTGGTTGCATTAGGGCTTTTGATAATCTACTCTACCAGCTCTCCGATGTTCTTTGCCCTCGCCCTCATCTTGATCGGCCTCTCTACCAGTGTCACCTACTACTCCAGTCTCCTTTACGCCATCCGGCTCTCCGCACAGAAAGGAAAGGGAACGGGCTATCATGAATCCATTCTGAGTATAGGAGCTCTCGCAGGACCCATCCTCGGCGGCCTCGGTGCCCACCTCTTTAACCTTCGAATCCCCTACCTGATCTGCCTCTTTTTTCTTCTAATTGCTGTTGCCTTTGAAATAACCCTCGTCAGGAAAAAAGAGACACGTTGATTTGATTATTTGTACAAAATATGTATAATAAATGTATGAAGTTTGGTTGGGATGAGGAAAAAAGCAGAACCAATCGGGATAAGCACGGGATTGATTTCGAGACTGCCAAGAATTTATGGGTGGATGAGGACCGAATTGAAATTCATGCACCCCATCCTATAGAAAACAGGAGGATTATCATCGCCAAGTTTCGTAACAAGATATGGGCTGCCATATATACCTTACGCAATGATACGATTCGCATCATATCGGTAAGGCGTGCAAGGGAGAGAGAGGTAAATCTTTATGAAAAGGAAAAAATTAGCGATAAGTAGCGCAGAATTGGACCGCCGTTTTGATTCTGGGGAAGATATCCACGACCTTATTGACATGTCAAAAACTACTGTAATTCGCCAGGGGAAAAAAGTTCGTATTACCCTTGATGTTGCAGAATCCCTGGTGAAAGATATTGATGACATTCGAAAGAGAATAGGTGTTGACCGTGGTGCGTTGATAAAAGTTTGGCTTCACGAAAAAGTAAAACAGGAAAAAACTGTCCAAACCGGCAAATAGAAAACTTTAGAGTTCCTCTAATAATGCCATTCCTACGCAAGCAGGAACCCAGAAAGGTTCGAAATAACTCGACTCCCGCTTTCGCGGGAGTGACGAATTCGGAATTATTAGCGGTTCCCTTTAGAGTTGGCGAAACCTCTTTTAAAACACTTTTCCTCTGCTACTACTCTTACGGAAAGATTTCCCCATTTTCCCCTTGTCTCGCTGTTTCATTTCTGATATACAAGGTTACTAAATACAAACTCTTTGGAATTGTCCCCTCACCCCCTCCTTCTCCCCTCGAAGGGGAGAGGGGAAAGGTGAGGAGTAGTCAGGCTGTTGTCAAAATAAATATTTCCTTCGTATGAGTCGAGACGGCTATGTTAGCTCGTGTGTTTAGCAGTTCGGTTTTTGGAATCGATGCCTATGTGGTGGAGGTTGAGGTTGACATCGCACAGGGTCTTCCTGCCTTTGCAACGGTCGGTCTTCCCGAAGGCGCGGTTAAGGAATCCAAGGACAGGGTCAAAGCCGCCACAAAAAATTGTGGTTATGACTTTCCCTCAAGGCGAATCACCGTCAACCTTGCTCCTGCCGATATCAAAAAAGAAGGCGCTGCCTTTGACCTCCCCATGGCCATCGGTATACTGGCTGCTACAGAAGTGGTCCAGAAGACAAAGCTGGACCGATATTTTATCATGGGTGAACTCTCCCTCGACGGTCAGGTCAAACCGATCAAGGGGTCTCTTTCCATTGCCGTAGCTGCAAGAAATGCTGGTATCCGCGGAGTCCTGCTTCCGAGGGATAATTCGAAAGAGGCTGCAGTGGTCAAAGGGGTTGAAGTTCTTCCACTGGATACCCTTTCAGACTGTGTCGAATTTTTAAATGGCACTCTTCATATCGATCCAGTTATCCTGGACCTTGACGAAGTTTTTAAGACGGAGATGAATTACCCTGTCGACTTCAATGAGGTGAAAGGCCAGGAACATGTGAAGCGATGCCTGGAAGTAGCGGCTGCTGGCGGACACAATGTAATCATGGTTGGTCCTCCAGGTTCGGGAAAGACCATGCTGGCAAAACGACTTCCCACGATCCTGCCGGATATGAATTTTGAGGAAAGTATTGAGACAACGAAGATTCACAGTGTACTGGGGTTGCTCCCCCCGGACAGGGCCCTCATTGTCACACGGCCTTTCCGGAACCCCCATCATACGGTATCAGATGCAGGCCTGATCGGAGGAGGGCAGATTCCGAAACCGGGCGAAGTCAGCCTCTCCCATAACGGCGTTCTCTTTCTCGATGAACTGCCCGAATTTAAAAAGAATGTCCTGGAGGTGATGCGTCAACCATTGGAAGAGGAAAGAGTAACGATCTCCCGAGCCGCCACCTCCCTCACCTACCCTGCCCGGTTTATGCTCGTTTCCGCGATGAACCCCTGCCCGTGCGGTTATTACAGCGACCCCAACAACGAATGTAACTGCACCATTCCCCAAATTCAGCGCTACCGGTCAAAAATCTCCGGCCCTCTCATGGATCGCATCGATATTCATGTCGAAGTCCCGGCAGTGAAATACCGGGACCTTGCAAGTCGTGATTCTGGAGAATCGTCCCGCGAGATCAAGGGAAGGGTTGACCAAGCTCGAAGGGTTCAACTCGAACGATTCAAAGGGATGAAGATTTACTGTAATGCCCAGATGACGAACCGGCATATCAAAAAATACTGCCAGATTGACGAAACGAGTCAAAAATTGTTGGAAGTAGCGATTGATAAATTCGGATTAAGCGCCCGGGCCTACACGCGAATATTAAAGGTCGCTCGTACGATCGCCGACCTTGAAGGTCAGGAGAACATCCAACCTGCTCACCTCTCCGAAGCCATCCAGTACCGCACCCTGGATCGAAATCTGATTGGATAGATGATCAGCGGAAAAATCCCTCGCCATGGAGAATCTGAAAAACAATATCTTAAACAGGCTGTTGCCCAAATAAATTTCATGCTTCGATCCCGCGATTTGCGGGACATGATCGGAGAGGATGCATAATTTCAATAAATCACCGTTCGCCCTGAGCCTGTCGTAGGGTTAACGGTGATTTTGGTAACAGCCCGTTAAGGTTCGACCTCAGAATTGCTGAAAAATGAATTCCTTAAAAACCTATTTTCCCCTTGTTCCGGGCTGGTTATTGATGCTGGGCGTCGCTCTTCTTTCTTCATTTCTCTCCAATCAAATTGTCATCGGAACCCGCCATCCACTGGAGAGCGTCACCATCGCCATTCTCATCGGTCTCTTTATAAAGAACCTTGTTCCTCTGCCTGCCTTCTTTCAACCGGGCCTCTCAAAATATGAGGCCGCATTAAAACTCGGGATCATCTTCCTGGGAATCGGCCTCAGTTTCTTCACTGTTCTTGAAATCGGGGTAAAGGCTATCTGGGTGGTCGTCCTCTGCCTTCTCATCGCACCCCTCTTTTTCTTCTTCATCGGCAAGAGGGCCGGACTCTCTGAAAAAATGAATATTCTCATTGGAATCGGAACCACCATATGCGGAAGCACAGCCATAGCGATCACGGCTCCGATTATCGAGGCTGACCAGGATGATGTCTCTTACGCCATCGCAACGATCTCCCTCTTTGGTATCAACGCCATGTTTGTGTTGCCAATGGTAGCAAGACTATTCGGATGGAGTGACTTCGTCTTTGGCCTGTGGGCTGGAACTGCGATCCATGCCACCCCCCAAGTTGTGGCAGCAGGTTATATGTACAGTGAGGTGGCAGGTCAGGTCTCAACTGTTGCCAAACTCACACGGAATATCTTCATGGCTCCGGCTGTCTTCCTGATTGGAATATGGTACATGAAAAAAAGGTTAAAAAAAGTGGAGGGCCTTTCAAAAAAGACCAAATATTCGAAGGCAATTCCTCTTTTCCTTTTTGGATTCTTGGCCTTTGCCATTCTTCGGACGATTGGAGACGGGATGAGTGCCATCCCTCGCCCTCAATGGCAGTGGTTTGTTCAACACATTAATGAATTGGGGAAATTTCTTGTTCTGGTTGCCATGGCTGGAATTGGACTCAATACTAAATTCAGCACCATGCGTCAAATTGGATTGAAACCGTTTGTAGTAGGATTGGTGGCCTCTATCTTCCTCGCCCTCATCAGCCTCGTCCTCATCCATGTGCTCGGCATCACCTGAAACAGAGAAGGTCCCTTCTTTCTAAAAATGCCTTTCCAGCTTTTGTGTGGATGGAATCTTTTTTTTAACCCCTCCTCACCTCCCAATCTAACGCCCCCATCCATCTTCCCCCTCTTAAGATAAGTCGTTGCGACTCGAAACCGAGAGGGGGAAGGGGGAGTTATAAGGGGAGGCTGGGTGGGGTTATTATTTAGGGAGAGTTACTAAAAGAATTTACCCGTGCAATCCCCGGGTGAACATTTAAGAATACCCTCTTCCCCTCTTTCTGTGATTTTGTTATAGTGGATCATCATTCTGAAAATAGGGTGAAAGTCATGGATACCATTGAATACTTCTCCGACTTTCTAAGAAAGATTGGAGCACCAAATTTTTTGGCGATGGGTATTGCTGTTATCGTCCTCTGGCTTCTGATCTCCGGCATTAGAAAAGGGTTAAAAGGGGGACAAAAGGACGATGGTCCGGATCAAGAGGGCGAAGATTAATTGGGTTTCCTACTTAAGGTGATTTCTTCTGGATCTTCCAGGAGAGGAGGAAAGAGACCATCAGTGCGACCAGCATGGCGGACATGGAGAATAAGAAAAAGAGCAGGATGAGTCGCTCTTTCATGATCGCATATTTGCTTTCCATCATTCCCACATAAAGCATTCCCACGATTTTATTCTGCACATCCATAATGGGTTCATAAGCAGTGATATACCACTCATCCACGACAAAGGCCCTCTGGATCCATGGTTTTCCCTTCTCGAGAACCTGTTCCTGTACCTCCTTCATCACCCGTGTTCCAATAGCCCTGTTTCCTTCCTTATCCATCACATTCGTTGATATTCTCAAGTCACCCAGAAAGATAGTGGCTGTACCGATCTCTTTTCCCCTGTATTTAGCATCCTGGAAAACAATGCTCTTAATGCGATCAACAATCTCATAATTACGGTTGAGGAGTACCCCTCCTGTTAATGCACCCAGCACTTCCCCATTAGTGTCAAGAATGGGATAAGCGGCTTTTAATATCATCCCGGAGGTCTCTTCTGCTATTTTTCTTTCCTTCTCTTTTGGAGTCGGAACGGAAGGAATGGCAGCCTTCTTTGCCAATGCCTCTCCCTCTTTTAATAGTTGTTCGCCAGAGAGGATTTGGGTCCCTGAAATCGCTTTTTTCGCCAGTGCCCCTTTAATAAAAGGATCGTCAATCAGACTGTCTCCGGACAACTTGGGATTATGAAATCGATAGACAACCATTCCCCTCCGGTCCAACAGTGTCAGAAAATCGAGTCCTTCTTCAGCCATCAATGTAGAGAGTTCTGCCTGAATAGGCGTAATATTCCTCTCCTTCAAACCCCTTTTCAGGACATGTCTGATGGAGGTCCATCGGGTTATACCATCTATCTCTTTTATTTTCGAGGAATAAACATATCTTGCAGCATTGAGGTCTTCTTTGACCCTCTCCTGGGCTTCATGAATGATCTGGTTTGTAATCAGGGAATTGACAATCAGGCTTGTCATCACGCCCATGAAGCAGGCAAGAGTAAGAAAGATTAACGCCAATTTGGTTTTAGTCGAAATCTTCATGATACATAACTTATCATAAATAAAGGGAAAAGTAAATAAAAAAAATCCCCTTGCTATTAAAAACTTTTTCTGCTAAATATATTGTGAAATATTTCATTAAATAAACGGACAGGAGGACGTTTCATGAAACCGTATTTTGAAAAGATGAATGACTTTGGTAAACCCCTAACTGAACAGCAGATTAAAAGGGCAGAGGAAAATGTGAGACAAATTAAAGAGGTGGAAAAAACGGTTGCCGAAGCCGTGGAAAAAGTGAGAAAAGCAGGTCTCTCCACTGAAGAGATTAACAAGAGAGGAGAGATGACCGTATATCAGAGGCTCGAATATTTATTGGACCCCGGCACATGGTGTCCTCTGCATACCTTGTATGATCCAATGGATGAAGAATCAGGTACAACCGGTGTAGTCGATGGACTGGGTAAAATCAGCGGAAGATGGGCAGTCATCATCGGTTTTGATAATAAAGTCATGGCTGGGGCCTGGATCGCCGGTCAGTCAGAAAATATCCTGAGAGTGACTGATATGGCAAAACGCCTCCATCTCCCTCTGGTCTGGTTAGTCAATTGTAGCGGTGTAAAACTCCCCGAGCAGGAAAAGGTGTACGCCAACCGGAGAGGAAGTGGAACCACCTTCTTCAGACATGCTGAACTGGAAAAATTGGGAATTCCTGTTCTCGCAGGGATCTATGGAACCAACCCAGCAGGAGGAGGATATCAGGGAGTCAGCCCCACCATCCTTCTGGCCCACAAGAATTGTAACATCGCTGTGGGTGGAGGGGGAATCGTCAGCGGAATGTCTCCCAAAGGCTCCTTCGATGAAGAAGGCGCGGAAATGATCATTGAAGCAACCAAGAAATTCAAATCTGTCCCGCCTGGACGAGTCGAAATTCATTATGACTCCACTGGCTTCTTCAAGGCGGTCTTCGAAAAGGAAGAAGGGGTATTGGATGCCCTGAAAGAATACATGAAGTATATGCCAGCCTACAATCCAAAATTTTTCAGGGTGGCCGAGCCAAAAGAGCCAAAATTTTCACCAAAGGAGATCGATTATCTGATCACCTTCAATCAAAAGCTCGCCTACAATTTTGACGAAATCCTTGCCAGGTTGACCGATAACAGTGAGCATATGGAATTCAGGCCCGGTTATGGTCCAGAGGTCTATACGGGTTTGGTAAAAATTGACGGATTTTTAATTGGCGTCATCGGCAATCGGCAGGGGTTTTTACCCAAGGGATACCCGGAATATGCGCCTTATCCCGGGATCGGAGGAAAGCTCTACCGGCAGGGCCTCATCAAGATGAATGAGTTTGTGACTCAGTGCGGAAGAGACCGTGTGCCCATCATCTGGTTCCAGGATACAAGTGGCATCGACGTGGGAGACATCGCAGAGAAGGCCGAGCTCCTCGGTTTAGGACAATCCCTGATCTACTCCATCGAACAGACCGAAATCCCGATGATGTGTATTGTCCTGAGAAAAGGCACAGCCGCTGCCCACTACATCATGGGCGGACCTCAGGCCAACAATAATAACGTCTTTACGCTGGGCACACCGACTACTGAAATCTACGTCATGCATGGTGAGACAGCCGCAGTCGCCTCTTTTGCAAGAAGACTGGTGAAGGAGAAAGAATCAAACAAACCCCTGAAACCTGTCATCGACAAGATGAATGCTCTGGCACAGGAATATTATAACAAGTCAAGACCCGCTTATTGTGCGAAGAAGGGCTTGGTCGATGAAATCGTCAACTTCGAAGATATGAGAAAATATATGGTGGCTTTTGCAGACTCCGCTTACCAAAACCCCATCTCTCTCTGCCCGCACCATCATATGATGCTCCCGAGATTAATCAAGGGATAATCATTTATTCGCTGAGCAAACATTGATGAAAAAGCCCCGCTTGTGAGCGGGGCTTTTTCATTTGGCCCTTCACAGAGAAACTCATTGAATTTCCTATCATGATAATTTAAAATTTTAGTAAGGAGAGAGAAATGAAAAATCGAATTCATATCCTCTTTCTTCTTTTCCCGCTTTTCTTAATGATGGGCTGTGCCCATGTCATTTCTAAGGATCTGAGAATCAAAACAGATCCCTCCGTCACCTTTAGTCAAGTCTCCCAAGATCCTAATCAATATAAAGGGAAACTGGTTGTGTGGGGCGGCGAGATCATCGAAGCAATCAATCAGAAAGATGGAACCACACAGATTGAGGTTTTTCAGAAGCCTTTGGATCGGAGGGGAGAACCCTATGAAACCTCTGCTTCAGAAGGAAGATTTTTAGTTCTCGTCGATAAATATCTCGACTCTTATCTCTTTCGGAGAGGGAAAAAAATCACTGTGGCCGGTGAGATCCTGGGTGAGAAGATCAAACCCATCGGAGAAATGGAGTATCGGTATCCCCTCCTTTCAGGCAAACAGATCTATCTGTGGCCGGAATACTATACCTATCCTATCTATTATTATGACCCGTGGTGGGGTCATCCATATTATCCCTACGGCTGGTGGGGATTTGGCATTTACCATCACCGCCATCGCCACCGTTAGCTTTCTTCATTTCTCTCTCCCCGCAGGACTATCTTGCTCCTTCTCTACCAATAATAAGAGGACAGCGGGTTGACAGATTCAACTCCCATCAGTTAAATTTCAAACCTGTAAGGAGTAATCATGACACGAATTCCCATTACCCGTAATGGATATAATCAACTTCACAAAGAACTGGGAAATCTGAAGAAAGTTGTCCGTCCCCAGGTCATCAAGGCCATCGAAGAGGCGCGTGCCCATGGAGACCTCAGCGAAAACGCCGAATATGTAGCCGCCAAAGAACGACAATCCTTTGTGGAAACGAAGATTCGGGAGATCGAGCAGAAACTGGCCAATGCAGAGATTATGGATACTCTCCCTTCCAATGATGGCAAAGTGGGGTTCGGTTCCACAGTGACTTTGGAAAATTGTGAGAACGGGGATAATGTCACCTATCAGATTGTTGGACCGGATGAATCAGATATCCCCTCAGGCAAAATGTCAATCGCCTCCCCCCTGGGCAAGGCTCTCATCGGCAAAGAGGTAGATGACGAGGTAGCCGTCAAAACCCCTGGTGGCACAAAAAATTATATCCTCCTAAAAGTCGCCTGATCACACTTCCTTCAACCTTCTCTCTTTCTTACCACGTGGATGGCAGTGGCTTTAAAAGACGCTCGCACCTCTTTCCCTTCTGTGAGTGATAACTCCTCCAGGGAATGGTTAGTGACATAAGCAACGAGAGGAAACCGGCAATCAAGCTGAATTTTCTGGTAGGGGCCTAAGGGAGCAATCTTCAGAATCTTCCCTGGAAAAACATTCCTTGCACTGGTTGCTTCTTTCTGGGGTTGAGTCGAGAGGGTCACATGTTCTGGCCGGATACATAAAATAACAGTTTCTCCCAAAGTCACATCCCCCACGGCTTCTATTTCATTACCTGCAACAGAAGCTACAAAGGTTCCACCATCCTTCTTCAATACTTTTCCTGTAAGAATGGTCTCCACTCCCACAAAGGAAGCCACAAACTCATCCAGGGGGTGATTCATCACTTCACTCGGAGAGCCGATTTGTAAAATTCTCCCGCCATTCATCACAGCGATTCGATCTGAAAGATTGATGGCTTCGAGACGATCATGGGTAGCAAATATCGTAGTTGTTTTTGTCTGGTAGAGAATGCGTTCCAGGTCTTCTATGAGGGATTCTCGTGTAGGTGGATCGAGAGAGGCAAAAGGTTCGTCTAAAAATAGAATTTCTGGCTGGATGGCAAATGCCCGTGCAAGACTTGTCCTCTGAGCTTCCCCCCCCGAAAGTGTTTTGGCAGAACGGTCTTTGAGATGGTCAATTCCGAATTGTTTCAATTGCTCCATCACTTTGTCGCGGGTTTCTCCCCTCTTCATCCCACGAATTTTTAAACCCGAGGCCACATTGTTAAAGACAGTGGTATCAAAGAGGAGAGGTTCCTGGAAGACCATGGCCAGCCTTCTACGGTATGTGAAAACGGAATGATTTGAACCTATCTTCTCTCCATTGAATAAAATTTCCCCTCCAAAAGGGCTCAGCAAATAGGATAAAGTCTGCAAAAGGGTTGTTTTCCCGGCCCCATTGGGTCCAATCAAAGCCAGAATTTCACCCTTATCAATCGAAAGAGAAGGAACGTTCAAGATACATACCCCTCCCCGTTCCACCGTAAGATTCTTTACTTCTAATATAGGTACATGTTCAACCATATTCATTCTTCTTTATCCCACAAAACACACAGGCATAAATATTTCTGTTCCCCTGTCATTCACTGATTACTGATCACTGATTACTATTCCCTGTCTCCTGCAATTTATCTCGGCCTTTCCCTCTGCTGAACATTCGTAAGAATAAGATTGATAACGTAAGCAAGCAGGAGAAGAATAATTCCTAGAGCAATGGCAACATCGAAATTGCCCCGGCTGGTCTCCATAACAGTCGCCGTGGTAAGAACTCGTGAATAACCTTTGATGTTGCCACCCACCATGATAGAAGCGCCGACCTCTGAGATTACACCTCCAAATCCCGCCATCACCCCCGCCAACAAAGGAAGCTTTGCCTCTTTGATGAGAATCCAGACCATTTGAAGACGGGTTGCTCCTATGGCTAAAATTTGTAGACGCAGTTTTAGCGGGAGTTGTTGCATGGCTGCTACTGTAATTCCCATGACGATTGGAGTAGCAATGACCGCCTGGGCAAGAATCATGGCTGTGGGCGTATAAAGGATTCCTAAAAATCCGAGTGGCCCGTTTCTCCATAAAAAGATCGTAACAAAAAGTCCCACCACCACTGGTGGAAGACCCATACCCGTATTGACGAGACTAACGATAAATCTCTTCCCGGGAAACTGAGAAAGGGCAATGGTCGTTCCGGTGGAGATTCCGATCAGAAGGCTAATGAAGGTGGCTGTCCCTGAAACTTGTAGAGAAAGAAAGGTTATCCTCATCACCTCAGGATCAAAGGTGACCAATAACCAAAAAGCCTTCTTAATGCCCTCAAGGATGAGATCCATCAGTTACCTCTCAATTTCGAAATTCGAATATCGAAATCCGAAACAATTTCAAATGTTCAAAATTCAAATATTTAAAAACTTCATTTCATTATTGAATCTGTGGTATTTAAAATTTGGCTATTCGATATTGTTTCGAATTGGTCCTGCTGGACGCTTCGCCCGGATTTCTTGCTTCGAATTTACTTGCCAATTTCTTCTTCTTTTTTCCCAGCATCGGGGAAGAAGAGAGGCGACCCGAACTTATCGACTCCAAAGGTCCTGATGATTTCCTGGGTTTCCTTTGCAACCATAAAATCAGCAAATGCCTTTCCGCCAGCGGCATTGACCTTAGGCCATTTGGCTGGATTGACCTCGATGACATGGTATACGTTCAGGAGAATGGCATCGCCTTCGACCAGGATATCCAACCCAAGGTTTTTTCTTAAGGCCAGATACGTTCCCCGATCCGCAAGGGTATACCCTTTCTTTTCGGCAGCAACATTTAAGGTCTGCCCCATTCCCAGACCAGTCTGCTGATACCATTTCTCTCCCTCAGGGTTGATTCCTGCTGTTTTCCAGATATCTCTCTCCTTTGAATGGGTTCCTGAATTATCGCCCCTTGATAGAAACAACCCCTTTTCCGAAGCAATCTTTTTGAAAGCAGTCGAGGTAGGTTTGACTGCTTTAATTTTTACAGGATCACCCGGCGGTCCCACAATGATATAATCATTATGCATGATAATCCTTCGGTTGATCCCATCCCCATCTGCTACAAATTTCTTTTCAGCAGCAGGAGAGTGAACAAGCAGTACATCCGCCTCCCCTTTCTGACCCATGGCCATGGCTTGACCTGAACCCACTGCGATCGTCTTAACGAAGTAGCCGGTCTTCTTTTCAAATATTGGAATCAAAACATCGAGTAACCCAGAATCCTGAGTGCTGGTGGTAGTGGCCAAAATGATATTTTTCTGTTGAGCCATTACAGCAGATAATAGTGACCAAATAATGAAAGATAAACAGAACAGCCCTATGAAACTCCATTTCTTCATATATCTTTTCCTCCTTTGGCTAATTTTTAGAATAAAGGATCTTCCCTGAGTTTCCAAAATCATAGTTCCCAAGCCTTACCACCCTGCCCCGGAATTCTTCCGAGTGAAGAATCTCGATGAACGCCTGAACTCCTTTCTCAAAAAAGGTTGCCTTATCGAGAATCATATCGAATCGTTCCCGGGTGATGGGGATGAACGGAAGGCCAAAAAGTTTGGAGACAGCAATCGTGGCGATGCCCACATCCGCTTCTTTGGAAAGAATCGAGAGGCCGACCTCAAAATGGGTATAGACCTCTTTCTCATATCCGGAAATCTTTGAAGATGAAATCTTCAAACGCTTGAGATGGTGATCCAGAAGAATCCTGGTGCCCGCCCCTTTCTGACGGTTAAGAAACCGGACCCCCTTGCGAGTCAGGTCATCAAATCCCTGTATCCCCAGCGGGTTCTTTGGAGCAGTCACAAATCCGAGGTCCCGATCAAAAAGATTGACCACGACCGGCTTCACATTGGGGAGCAAGGTGTCAAGAAAAGGAATGTTATAATCTCCACTTTTCGTATCAAGAAGATGTGACCAGGCAATGTCCGTGTAACCCATATTCAGGGCCTTTAATCCATCGGTGCTCCCAGTGTTAGAAGAGAAGATATAGAAGTCAGGGTGCGATTCCTTGAGATAGGTCTGGAGCATGTCGAGGATAGGGTCGTTGCTACCCGATGCCAGAAGCGCTCCTTCAATACGCCTGCTTTTCTCCCTGGCTTTCTCAAGGCCCGTCTTTGCATTCGATTCAATCCAATCGTCAATCAATTTTCTCGGGAAAACCCACTTTCCGGTCACCCGGGTGCATGGAATCCTTTTGGACTTGATCAAAGCATAGACCTGCTTCTCATGAATGCTCAGATAGGTTGCAACCTCTTTGGTGCTCATCATCTCGTTGGACATGGGTTCTCCTTTCCCGGATAAATGAATTGTAATGAAGGGACGCCTCAATTGTCAAGTAAAATTATTACTAATTATTACTTTTTATTACAAATTATATACAATAATCTAATTTCCATTTATTTCCTTTTCGAATCAATCCGAAAAGGTTCGCCAAAGATTTCGTATTGACGAAGCTCCCAAGAATCTCATAAGATAATTACATGATCTATATTTTAGAGAGGGGACGATGAAGACTTTCTCTTCAGAGCGTGCGTCAAGATTTACCGAATCGGTCATCCGGGAGATGACCCGGATTTGCCTCAAGCATCAGGGTGTCAACCTCGCACAGGGTTTCCCTGATTTCCCTGCACCATTGGAAATTAAAGAAGCTGCCATCCAGTCGATCCAAAGAGATTTCAACCAGTATGCCATTACCTGGGGGACCCCCAGCCTGCGTCAAGCCATCTCCGAAAAATTCGCCTGGTATAATGGCATCACCATCGACCCGGAACAAGAAATCACAGTTTGTTGCGGATCTACAGAGGCCATGATCTCATCTCTCATGGCGATCGTCAATCCCGGTGAAGAGGTGATCGTCTTTGAGCCTTTCTATGAGAACTACGGACCGGATACTATTCTCTGTGGAGCAAAGCCGCGATTCATCACTCTTCACGAGCCGGATTGGCATTTTGATGAACAAGAGTTAGCCAGGGCTTTTAATAACAAAACAAAAGCGATCATTCTCAACACACCCAACAATCCCACAGGCAAAGTCTTCTCTCGTGAGGAATTACAATTCATTGCTGACCTTTGTCTGAAATGGGGAGTCATTGCAGCCACCGATGAGATATACGAACACATTCTCTATGATGGGGCTAAACATATCAGTATCGCATCCCTCCCTGGCATGAGAAATCAAACGATCACCATTAACTCCATTTCAAAGACTTACAGTCTTACAGGATGGCGTGTGGGCTGGGCCATTGCATCCCCTCATTTAACTGCCTCTATTCGTAAGGTGCATGACTTCTTAACGGTTGGAGCGCCCCACCCGCTTCAGGAAGCTGGTGCGATTGCCCTGAAGATGGACCGAAGCTATTATGAGACTCTTGCAAGGGAATACCAGGAAAGAAGAGATTTTCTTGCAAAAGCCCTGGACGAATCAGGATTTAAAGTCTATCTGCCTTTTGGTGCCTACTATATTATGACTGATGTAAAAGGTTTCGGGTTTTCGGATGATGTCACCTTTGCTCGGCATCTGGTAGAAAAGTTCGGTGTGGCAACTGTTCCAGGAAGCAGTTTTTATAGCAGTCCTTCCTTGGGAAGGACAAAAGTTCGTTTCTGTTTTCCAAAAAAGAGAGAGACCCTGCAAGCAGCGGCTGAACGGTTAAAAAGGCTTAAATAAATGTGTCCCCATAAATCGTATCAATTTATCTGTTTTAGAACCTATTATAAAATCCCTCCCACCCTCCCTTTGCCAAAGGGAGGAGAAACATCGTCCCCCTTTTGACAAAGGGAGATGATCATGGGTTCTCCCCTTTGGCAAAGGGGAGTTAGAGGGGATTTTATAAAAATTTTTCACTCAATTAAAGTGTTACCATAATTCTGGTGTTGTATGATCGCATTTCCAACCCAAATTAAGGCTTGTCTTATTTTCTTTATTGACATTTTTTATAAATGATTTAACCTTCAAATACGGATACCCGATCAGCTATAAGAGGAAAGAACAATGGAGTCAATCGGCGGGAAGATCAGGATTTTAGTTTTTGCGAGTGGCGATGCAACGGGAGGAGGTTCTGGCTTCCAGGAATTGGTCGAGTTTTCCCGAACGAATCCACCGATTCTTGACGCTCAGATTGTCGGGGTTGTTTCAAACCATCAAAACGGAGGGGTTCGTAAAAAGGCGGATGCACTTCAAATCCCTTTTGAGTATTGGCCTGGACCTTATGATGCGAAAGGGTACCGATCATTCGTTGGAAAATATAAGGCTGACTTTGTTATGTGTTCTGGGTGGTTAAAGTTTGTGAGAGGGCTCGATCCTGCCAGAACAGTTAACATCCATCCAGGCCCCCTACCCCGTTTTGGAGGACCGGGAATGTACGGGCATCATGCACACGAGGCCATCATAGCCGCTTTTCAGCGGGGAGAAATCACCCAGAGTGCAGTCACAATGCATTTTGTTGATGAGGCAGCCTATGACCATGGCCCGATCATCTTCCAGATGCCAGTGCTGATCAGACCTGACGATGACGCTGAGACATTGGCTAAAAGGGTAAACGAAAAGGAACGTGCCTGGCAGAGTCATATCTTAAACTTGGTCGTCCATGGGCTGATCTACCTTAGCCAAGGACAGGTCTTTTACAAAAACATGCCAGGCCAACGTTTTTTTTACTGAGAACTTTTCCACAAATAACTCCCCTTCATCCCCCCTTATCTTAAGGGGGGAATAGAGGGGGGTTACAAAGGGAATCGTTAAAACAATCATTATTTACAGATAAACTCCTAGAAAGAAGGAGAACCATGCAACACTTTTTCTTAAGAAGAGATGAAAATCTCGAGTATTGCTTCAATGTGGAATCTTCAGCACCTTTAAGTTCTGAGGAGATTTCAATCTTGAAGCATCTTTTGGCGGAAGGTTTCATATCGGAAACATTATCTACAAAACCTTTTCTTCCATATGGAGGGGAGGCGGTAGAAGTAGGCCCCCGTATGAATTTTGCGACCGCCTATTCAACCAATATGGTAGCCATCTGCCACACCTGCGGCCTTGATAAAATCATCCGCATCGAACGCTCCCGCAGATACCGCCTCCCTCAAGGAGCGAACAGGGAACAGTTTATCAGGGAACATCACGATCGAATGACAGAATGTCTGTACAACCGGCCACTTGAGAGTTTCGAATCCGGAATTCTACCGGAACCTCCTTTTGAGATACCCCTTAAGGAAAAAGGCCCGGATGGACTTCTTGAAATACCGGGGCTTGCAATGGATGAGTGGGATAGACATTTCTACTACGATTATTTCGTTAAGCGGGAAGGAAGAAATCCCACAATCGTTGAAATAAGGGATTTGGATAATGCCAACAGTGAGCACTCACGGCACGGCTATTTCAAGGGGAAACAGATTATTAATGGAGTGGTGATGCCGGAGACGCTTCTGAATATCGTAAAATCAACTTTAAAAGCAAACCCAAACAACAGCGTCATTGCCTTTAAAGATAATTCAAGCGGGATGAGAGGGTATGAGTGCTGGACGATTGTCCCTGAACGACCTGGAACATCTGCGTCCTTTAAGGAACAAAAAGTCCAGTACCACATCATTTTTACGGCGGAAACGCACAATTTCCCAACCGGGGTCGCTCCTTTTCCCGGCGCTGAAACAGGCACAGGCGGAAGGATCCGCGATGTCCAGGCCACTGGAAGAGGAGGCCTGGTAGTTGCGGGAACTGCTGCATACTGCGTGGGAAGCCTGCTGATCCCCGACTACGATCTACCCTGGGAAGATAAGAGAGCGGAGTATCTATCGAATCTGGCTTCTCCGCTCACCATCGAGATCAGAGCCAGCGACGGTGCAAGCGATTACGGTAATAAGTTCGGTGAGCCGCTCATTTTGGGATTCACCCGTTCATTCGACCAGACCCTCCCCGATGGAGAACGTTGGGCATGGATCAAACCGATCATGTTCACAGGCGGCATCGGGCAGATTGATGCCAGGCATATTGAAAAGGATGAAGCTCAAAAAGGGATGTTGATCATCCAGGTCGGCGGCCCTGCTTATGGCATTGGCGTAAGCGGTGGCTCTGCTTCGAGCAAACTCCAGGGCGAGAATGTAGAAGATCTCGATTTTGATGCGGTCCAGCGTGGCGATGCGGAGATGGAACAGAAGATGAACCGTGTCATCAGGGCTTGTATTGAAATGGGCGATCGCAATCCCATGATGAGTATCCACGATCAGGGAGCCGGAGGGCCGGCCAATGTTCTTAAAGAACTCGTTGAAAAAACCGGAGGCAAAATCGAACTCAGACGAATCCGGTTAGGAGATCCAACTCTGTCGGTTCTAAAAATCTGGATTGCCGAATATCAGGAACGATGCGGTTTTTTGGTCCTCCCTGAAAGAATCGAAGAATTCAAATCGATCTGTGACAGGGAAAAGGTCCACTGCGAAATCCTGGGCGAGGTGACTGGAGATGGCCGCTTCATTGTTCATGATGAGAAGGATGATTCAACCCCCGTCAACCTTGATCTCGAAAAAGTGCTGGGCAATATGCCGCAAAAAGAGTTCAGGGATAACAGGGGCCAATACCCGCGAAAACCTCTCCAGTTGCCTGATTCATTGCCTGTTGAAGATGCATTATCCCGTGTTCTTCGTAACCTTGCTGTCGGTTCAAAGAGATTTTTAACCAACAAGGTGGACCGAAGCGTAACCGGTTTGATTGCACGTCAGCAATGCTGTGGTCCACTTCAATTGACAGTTGGCAATCTGGCAGTGATCGCCCAGAGCCATTTCGGATTAACAGGGGCCGCCACCTCCATAGGTGAACAGCCTGTAAAGATGCTCGTCAATCCAGCAGCGGGGGCTCGCATGGCAGTTGGAGAAGCGCTCACGAACATCGTGTGGGCTAAACTCAGCGGCCTGGAAGATATCAAGTGCTCTGCGAACTGGATGTGGGCGCCAAAACTCCCCGGTGAAGGATCAGCTCTTTATGAGGCAGCTTGCGCAATGCGAGACCTGATGATCCAGTTGGGAATTGCAGCCGATGGCGGAAAAGACAGCCTCTCCATGGCATCTCGGGTTCAAGAAAAGATAGTGAAATCACCCCGTGAACTCGTGATCTCTGCCTATGCAACCATGCCCGATATCACGAAGGTGGTAACTCCCGATATTAAAAACCCGGGCACGAGCCAGCTCATCTTTATTGACATCGGTAAAGGGAAAGCCCGGCTTGGAGGGTCTGTTTTAGCGCAGGTCTATGGACAGGTTGGAAATGAATCCCCTGACGTGGATGATCCACAGAGGCTGAAGCGCACATTCAATACAATCCAGCAGTTAATCTCCGAGAATCTGATTTTTGCAGGGCACGACATCAGCGATGGAGGGTTGATCACCACCCTTCTTGAAATGGCTTTTTCTGGAAACTGCGGAATAAAGATACAAATGGACGGCCCTCAGGGTCCTATCGAGAGGCTTTTCGCTGAAGAGTTGGGAGTGGTTATCGAATGTGACAGCAAAGATATTCACAGGGCCTCAGACATTCTCCAATCTTTTGACCTGCATCCCGTTGTGATCGGAGAAACGGCTGAAGAGAAGAACATCCTTCTATCCTACAACGGTCAAAAGGTTCTCGAAGCGGACATGCGTAGCCTTCGACAAATCTGGGAGGAGACATCTTACCAAATCGAGCGCCTCCAGATCAATCCCCAATGTGCAGATCAGGAAAAGGAAAATATCTATGACCGGAAGGGTCCGACCTATGTGATTCCATTTGAACCCAAACCGACGCCGATCCATCTTTTGAAAGCCAAAGACAAACCCGAGGTCGCCATCCTCCGTGAAGAGGGAAGCAATGGCGACCGCGAGATGACATCCGCTTTTTATCAGGCCGGGTTTAGCCCTTGGGATGTCACGATGACCGATCTGATCCATGGCCGAGTTACACTGGAACGCTTCAGGGGACTCGTGTCAGTCGGAGGGTTCTCATACGCCGATGTTCCGGAAAGCGCTAAAGGATGGGCTGCAGCCATTCGGTTTAATGACAGATTGAGGAAGATGTTTGACGATTTTTATCGTCGCCCTGACACTTTCTCTTTAGGAGTATGCAATGGGTGCCAACTCTTTGGTCTTCTCGGATGGGTACCCAGGCCCGGAATCCCTGACCAACAGCAACCCCGGTTCATTCAAAATACATCCGGGCGTTTTGAATCGCGCTGGGTGAATGTAAAGATTCTGGAAAGTCCGGCAATCATGTTCAGAGGCATGAGCGAATCCATACTCGGAGTCTGGGTAGCCCATGGCGAAGGTAGACTTTACATCCCTGACTCTAAGTTGATAGACGAGGTCATGAATAAGAAGCTTGTTTCCCTCGTCTTCGTAGATGATGAAGGCCGGAGGGACGAGAAGATTTCGCAAAGCTACCCATTTAATCCGAATGGGTCGCCTTTCGGAATAACGGGTCTCTGCTCGCCTGATGGGAGACATCTGGCTGTCATGCCTCACCCGGAGCGTGCTTTTCTGAAATGGCAATGGCCATGGATACCTGCTGATCTAAGGGAAAGACTCGAGGCATCCCCCTGGATTAAAATGTTCCAGAATGCAAGAGAATGGTGCGAAGGCCATTAGGAATTCCCACATGGCATTAAATTTTATAACCCCACCTACCCTCCCCTTATCTTAAGAGGAGGAATTTACCCCCTGTTAAATTAAGTCGTTGCGACTCGAAACCGAGAGGGGGTAAGGGGGAGTTACTTTTATCGAACGGAGGAATTCTGACGGTTCGAGAGGAAAAACAGCCGAAGATCGCTGTAGGTCTGATGGACCGGCAGACTGAAATCTCCGGCCATTTGGAAGGAATCTTTCATAGCGATCGTTTCGGCCCATTCTCCGGCCCGTTTTCAGCAAAAGTTGAAGCGGGAAAGATCGCGTTTGTCAGTGAGTCTCACCACCAACCTGTTTACATCCCTTCAATTAGATTCATCGCTGAGAAAAGTTCTCTATTTTCCCTTGCCAATGTCACCATTGGAAATCAATTTCACTGGGAGAGAAAAGAGGACCAAATCTTTCAAGGAGACTTGATCTTGCAGCTACGTCCGGAGGAGACAATTTGTGCCATCAATGAAATCTCCCCGGAAGATTATCTGTCAAGTGTGGTTTCTTCGGAGATGAATACTGATGCTCCGTTTGAATTTCTAAAAGCCCACGCTATTTTATCCCGGAGCTGGCTTCTTTCGGCTTTACACCAAAAGAGAAAAAGAACGGATCTTCTTATTCAATCAGGAAAGATCAAAACGGATGAAATAATTCGCTGGTACGATCGGGAGGATCACGATCTATATGATGTATGTGCCGATGATCACTGCCAACGCTATCAGGGGATCTCAAAGACCGCTGCTGACAAGGCAAGCGAAGCCGTCCATGAAACCTGTGGGAGAGTTCTCACCTTTCAGGACGAAATTTGTGACGCCCGATATTCCAAGTGCTGCGGCGGGTTGACGGAAAATTTTGATACCGCCTGGAATGATAAACAGTTCCATTATCTGACAACTGTTTCAGACGCACCCGTCCCTCATCAGCCAATCAGGTCAGAGCAAGAAGCTTCCAAATGGATTCACTCGCCCCCTGAAGCATACTGCCGGGTCACAGATCAACATCTTCTCGAAAGAATCCTTCCTGGTTTTGACCGGGAGACGAAAGACTTCTTTCGCTGGAAAGTTGAATATTCCCGTAAAGAACTGGAAGAGATCCTTCGGCAAAAATCAGGTTTTGATTTTGGGACCCTAGTAGAAATTGTCCCTCTCCAGCGGGGACCTTCGGGGCGAATCTCCCATTTAAGAATAGTAGGTTTAAAAAAAAGCATGGTCGTAGGAAAGGAACTCGAAATACGGCGCTGGCTCTCCCCAAGCCACCTTTACAGCAGCGCTTTCATTGTGAAGTCAGAGACTAACCAGTTTATTTTTCACGGTGCAGGGTGGGGCCACGGCGTGGGGCTCTGCCAGATCGGCGCCGCTGTCATGGCCACCCAAGGATTTTTGGCGGAAAAAATATTGAAACATTATTTCAGGGGAGTGGAGATAGAGAAGATTTATTGAAATAACGGGAATAATGGAATGATGGAATATTGGAAGAAGAAAGATAGATCCAAACCAACCTCACGAAACCCATGGGCATGGGTTCCTTCTTTATATATTGCCGAGGGAATCCCTTACACCATGGCCATGACAGTCTCTGTCATCCTCTACAAGCGCCTTGGCATTTCCAACACCGATATTGCACTCTATACGAGTTGGCTCTATCTTCCATGGGTCATCAAACCTCTCTGGAGTCCCCTGGTTGATCTTCTCAGGACAAAGCGCTACTGGATTCTTCTCACACAAATGATCATTGGAGCATCCTTTGCCGCCATTGCCTTTACCATTCCAACCTCACATTTCTTCCAATACACCCTTGCCTTCTTCTGGCTCATGGCTTTCAGTTCGGCAACCCATGACATTGCGGCTGACGGTTTCTACATGCTCGGGCTTCGGGAACATGATCAGGCCGCTTTTGTCGGAGTGCGGACAACCTTCTACCGTCTCTCCATGATTGCCACCCAGGGCGGGTTGGTCATCCTTGTGGGCTACTTAGAAGGAACTGGTTACGACATTCCCATGGCCTGGACCATTGCCCTCTTTGTGACAGCCTCTGTCTTTTTAGCTCTCCTGCTTTATCATTCTCTTATTCTTCCTTATCCCGCTTTGGACACTTCGGCGCGCCATGCTCCTTCAACCTCCCTTACCAAGAACTTCCTCAACACATTTCATCTCTTCTTCAGAAAGAAAGGCATCCTGACCATTCTTGCCTTTCTCCTCTTTTACCGCTTTGCGGAAACCCAGATTGTCAAAATCGTCGCTCCATTTCTTCTTGATGTTCGCACATCCGGAGGGTTGGGGCTTACCACGTCAGAAGTAGGAATAGCCTACGGTACCGTGGGAGTTGTTTCGCTCATGATTGGAGGGCTTTTAGGCGGATATGCCATTTACAGGAAAGGACTCAAATTCTGGATCTGGGCTATGGTTTGCGCTGTGCATCTGCCGGATCTCGTCTATGTCTATCTCTCACAGGTCCTGCCTGAAAATTTCTATTTGATCAATCTCTGCGTTGCTCTGGAACAATTCGGTTATGGTTTTGGGTTCACGGCTTATACGATGTTCATGATCATGATCTCCGAGGGAGAACATAAAACGGTTCACTACGCCATCGCCACAGGGATCATGGCGCTGGGCATGATGGTGCCTGCCATGTTCAGCGGTTGGCTTCAGGAACAGATCGGGTATCCGAACTTTTTCCTCTGGGTGATGGTCGCAACGATTCCAGGATTCATCGTAACCGGACTCGTTAAAATTGATCCGGAGTTCGGAAAAAAGAAAAAGATGGGGTGATAGGGAAGTTATGAAGAGACGTCGCTTCAAGACAGCATTCATCCTCGGGGCTGGCCTGGGAATACGGCTTCGGCCTTTAACGGAGAAATGCCCCAAACCTCTCCTGAAGATAGAAGGACGTCCTATCATCACTTATGTGATGGATCATTTAATGAAAGTTGGTGTTGACCGCTTCATCGTTAACACCCACCATTACCCAGAAGTCTATCTAAAAGAGTTTCCCGACAGAGTATGGCGTGGCATTCCTATCATCTTTCGTCATGAACCTGTTCTTCTTGAAACAGCAGGAGGCTTAAAAAATATCGAGGACCTGCTGGAAGAGGATGAAGCCATCTTCTGTTACAACGGCGATGTGATCACCGATCTTCCTTTGCAGAAACTCCAACAAGCCCATGAGCAGAACCGACCAGAAGCTACACTTGTCCTAAGAAGCAATGGGCCCCTTCTCAATGTGAGCATCAATGAGGCTGGGGAGATTTGCGATCTACGGCATATCCTCGGAAATCCCGGAGTTCAGGCATGTCAATTTACAGGCATCTATACCATTGAGACATCATTTCTCCAGTATCTTGAACCAGGGAAAACCGAATCCATTGTCCCTGTTTTAATCAGAAGAATTGCTGAAAAGCTGGGGTCGATTCAAGGAGTCATTGTTGACGAGGGCGAGTGGCACGACATCGGTTCTGTTGAAGCGTATGAAGCTGTAGGGGCAATTCATGAATTGCCCCTACTCTATGAGAACTCATGAAATCACGGGAAGACATGATTCGGTTTGCACGCGAGGCATTACGCCTCTCAGAGTCCATCCCTATCGAAATCTCTCCTTTCGAAGGAAGAGGTTCGGACCGATCTTTTTATCGCCTGAAATGGAACCGAAAAGATTCAGTCATCCTGATCCATTACGACCCGAAACGGATCGAGAACAATTATTATGCAGATATTGCCCTATTTCTTTGTGATATCGGTGTGACTGTACCTCGAATGATCCGCCATGACTCGTCCAACTGTCTCATTCTCATGGAAGATCTCGGAGATACGGATCTCTGGTCTTTAAGGAACGCTCCCTGGGAAACTCGAAGGACCCTTTACCAAAAGACGCTAACAGTCATTCACAAACTCCACGGCTTCTCCGAACAGAATTTTCCTTCGGACCGAGTAAGGCTTATGGAGAGTTTTGGCCTTGACCTCTATCGCTGGGAGCGGAATTACTTCAGAGACCATTTCATCAAAAATGTCTGCGGGGTCGAACTCGAGCCTTCTGTCGAACAAAAACTTGAAGCCGAGCTTTCTGATCTGGCGGATCGACTCATCGGAACAAAACGCTCTCTGATTCACCGGGATCTTCAATCTCAAAACGTAATGATCCGTGACGGAGAACCTTTCCTCATTGACTTCCAGGGGATGCGTTTCGGAAATCCCTTTTACGATCTCGCCTCTCTTCTCTGCGATCCCTATGTAGAATTCGATACTGGCCAGAGGATGGAATTGCTTCTTTATTATTACAATCTTTCCAAGCAGGACTTGAGTTGGGAGAATTTTCAACCGATGTTCTGGGAGGCTTCAGTCCAGCGCCTCATGCAAGCCCTTGGAGCCTACGGATTTTTGGGCCTCAAGAAAGGGCTTAAAGCCTTCCTTGAGCATATCCCTGCAGGAGTTCGTAATCTTCATCTGGCGGCTTCTCAAACAGCATCTCTCCCAATTCTCGAAGAACTTACCGCGGAATGTCAGAGGGTTATCGAGTAAAATATTAAGAGCCTCAAAATAGTACATACATGGCAGCCAGCGACCCAAAGACTCATAACCCCACCTAACCTCCCCTTATTTTAAGGGGAGGAACAACCCCCCCTCTTAAAATAAGAGGGGGAAAGGGGGAGTTATTTTATCTATTGGAAGGCTTAAGTTCATTTAAATAATGTCTATTCTATTATGAGACTGTTAATAGGTGAGATCAACTTTATTATGATTTCCTCATGCTCCACAAAATATTTTGCCTTAAAGTGCTTCATTTGAATCAGTAATCATCTTTTACCCTTGGCTTGACATAATATTCCATGTGTGATTATAATGTAATTACATTACATTGGGAGGAAATGTCCAATGAAGACACGTTTAGTTCGCATCGGTAATTCACGTGGTGTCCGGCTGCCTAAGACAATCATCGAACAGGCTGGGTTGACAGATGAAGTCGAACTGGGTGTGCGAGATGGAGCTATTGTGATCGCCCGTACCAGTTCTGCTCGCGCAGGATGGGCTGACGCTGCCAGACAAATGCGTCAGCGCAATGAAGACCGATTGCTTGATGTTCCTATTCCTACCCGCTTTGACGAGAAGGAGTGGCAATGGTGAAAGCTGAAGATGTTCGGCGCGGTGATATATTTCTGGAAAGTCTTGATCCGGCAAGAGGGGGAGAGATACAGAAGACTCGTCCCTGTGTCATCGTCTCGCCGGACGAACTTAATGCCCATTTACGAACCTTTATCATAGCCCCCCTCACTACTGGAGGTTATCCTTATCCGTTTCGTGTGCCCTGCAGGTTTGAAGGGAGGGCGGGTTACATCGTTGTTGATCAGATTCGCACCATCGATCGCGAGCGTTTAGTGCGTCGTCTTGGCAACCTAACGTCAGTTACTTTAGAGCGAGTGCTTGCAATACTACAGGAAATGTTCACACCCTAATGACAGGCTAACAAAGCATTGTTCGTCATGCAAGTTTCATGGCACTGCTAAGACCAGTAGGCTTCGGCGTACTCACACTATTTCTCATAGCCATGATCAGGAGCCGCTGCGCCCTGGGAATCGGTATCCAAAGGAATGGACAATACGATAAGAAGGTAACTTTCCACTGAATCTAATTCCACATAAATAATGCATTGTTACCGTTGCCTGACATCATTCTTTCGCTTCACTTTTTTTAAAAAAAGGAGTACATTACAGCCATAAATAAGGGAGGCGGTTCAAATCTTACGAAAATATGGAAGAAGTATAAAAATTAATGTTGGGTGAAAGGATTGATATGAGACAAGCAAAAGGCCCACAATTCACACTGTTTTTCAAACCAATCATTGAAGTCCTCAAAGAAAAAGGAGGCTCTGGAACGGTGGCTGAAGTTATTGACCGTAGCATCGAGAAAATGGGAATTTCAGAATCTGAGCAAGCGGTGACCTTGAAAAATGGACAATCACGCGTCAGAAATCAAGTCCAATGGGCTCGACTATATTTGGTGCGTGGTGGCTACCTCGATTCTTCGAAACGAGGTGTGTGGAACCTGACTGAAAAGGGTATGTCTCTCGACTTGAAGACATTCGATGTATTGGCTACTTTTCGCCAAGTTCAGAAGATTTTTATGGAAGAGAAACAAATCAAAGACCAAGCTGAGCCTTTTATCGACGAGACAGATGAAGAGCAAATTGAACCCCAAGACCACAGAGCCAAGCTCCTAGACCTGATTAAGTCATTACCGTCCGAGGGGTTCGAGCGCCTCAGCCAAAGGCTCTTACGGGAGTCCGGTTTCGAACAAGTCGTCGTGACTGGCAAATCCGGTGATGGTGGAATCGATGGTGTGGGTGTCTTTCAGATGAATCCCTTTGTAAGTTTCAACGTTCTCTTCCAGTGCAAGCGGTACCAAGGAGCAGTGACACCATCACATGTCCGGGATTTTCGCGGAGCAATGATGGGTAGAGCTGACAAAGGCATTATTATCACAACGGGTACTTTCACACTCGAAGCCAAAAAGGAAGCTCGAAGAGATGGTGTACCTCCGATTGAACTGGTTGACGGAGAGGCACTTGTTCAAATGTTCGAACGCCTTGAACTCGGTCTTGTGTCACGAACAACATATGATGTGGATAAAAAGTTTTTTGAAGACTTCAAGAGATAATCTCCCGACAATTCAATCAAGGCGGCGGGGAATAGCTCCGTGCCTTTATCTGGAGGTCAGTGTGCCCGCGCCTTATTGATATCGTCACGTGCTTAATATTTAAGCAATTGGAGTTTAAATTGGGGGTTGTCATTAGGAGGTCACCGCTATGAGAAAAAAGATGCTTACTCCTATTCACCCAGGAGAAATTCTTTTTGAAGAATTTCTAAAACCATTGGGTATCAGTCAATATAAATTGGCGAAAGACATCAATGTTCCGGCACGTCGCATAAACAAGATTGTCCACGGCAACCGGTCCATCAGCGCCGATACAGCCCTCAGATTATCCCGCTATTTCAACCTGTCAGAAAGGTTTTGGCTAAACCTCCAGGCAAGATATGATTTGGAAGTGGAAAAAGACAAGCTTGGTGATCGAATCGAAGCTGAGGTTAAAGTATTCCAAGCGCAGACCGCCTAAGAAAATTCGGCGGATGGCTGATAGCCACTGTTGTTCTCTGCTCGTTCACATGATGAAATAATATTCCATTTAAGGTAGAATAGGTAATAACATGCCAGAGATATGTCGATTTTTTCACGATGTTGTTTCTGCGTCTTACAAAAGCGAATACAAGATTGAAGTGACATTTGATAATGGTAAACGGGGGATTGTGGATTTTTCAAAATACCTTGACAAAGTAGGTGTATTTGACCGTTTTAAGGATATTTCCTTTTTCAAAAGCTTTAAAATAAACGAAGAGCTTGGAGTTCTTATTTGGGGAGATGAAATAGATATTGCCCCGGAAACACTTTATGCCGAGGCCACCCGAACATCACTCCCTGGTTGGGTCGAAAAAAAAGGAAAGACTTCAGCAAACAAAACAATCCAGCGGACGGCTACTGGTCGCCGGTGATTTTAAGCGTTACACGGAGAATAATAGAGGAGTAAGGAAGGCTGTTTGTGGAAATAAAGTTTTCCCACCATTTCAAAAAAAGATCAAAATCATATCAAATTCCGTCAGCATGAAACCTCTCACTGTGGTCACTCCGTATTGTCCTGGTTTTTATTTCGATGGAGCTTTATCTCCCCTCTCAGCATCAAGACTCGTAGAGCACGTTGTAATCGTGGCTCAGGAACAGGTTCGCCTGACCATTCCCGGGTGTTCTGTCCTGCACGCTGGCCCCCTTACCTCAGGCAAAACGCTCAACGGGATTCTGAACCAGGTAAAAACAGAATATCTCCTTCTCCTGCCGAAGTTTAAACAAATTTCAACCGAGCCCAAAACCCTGGAGAGATTTCTGGAGACGGCTGAAGCCACAAAGGCCGGTATGGTCTATTCCGATTTCTATGACCAAAGCGAACGCCAAAAGAGCCTTCATCCGCTGAATGATTATCAATTGGGGAGTGTGCGCGATGATTTTGATTTCGGTGGAATGATCCTTTTCTCTGCCTCAGTTGTTCATAACGCTCTAAGAAAATATGGAGCCATACCAGAAGTTAAATTTGCAGGTCTTTACGATCTTCGCCTTAGGGTCTCTATTGACCACTCTATCTACCATTTCCAAGAACCCCTCTATAGCATCATCAGGAACGTAGGGGCAATTCATGAATTGCCCCTACAGGAAAAATTATTTACGTATGTCGATCCTCGAAATCGAGATGCCCAGAAGGAGATGGAAGTAGTTTTCACAGACTATCTGAAGAGGATCGGGGCTTATCTGCCACCTAACTTTAAAGAGGTCGAGAAGTCAAAGGAATCCTTTCCCGTAGAAGCTTCTGTCATCATCCCTGTCCGGAACCGGAAAGAGACGATTGAAGACGCTGTGAGAAGCGCCCTATCTCAAGAGACGGATTTCTCATTCAACATAGTTGTTGTTGACAACCATTCAACGGACGGAACAACCACCATCCTCGCCGACCTGGCTAGGAGGTATTCTCAACTCAACCATATTATTCCGCAGAGGACCGATCTTGAAATCGGAGGCTGCTGGAATGAAGCCCTTCAGCATAAAACCTGCGGTCACTACGCCGTCCAACTCGATTCGGATGATCTTTACAGCAGCAATCAAACTTTACAGAAAATGGTTGACATGCTTCATCGAGGAAATTACGCCATGGTGATCGGTTCTTATACTCTTGTTGATTCCAAATTGGAGGAGATTCCGCCCGGTCTCATTGATCATCGGGAATGGACGGATGAGAATGGTCACAACAATGCATTACGCATCAATGGTCTCGGCGCTCCGCGTGCTTTTAACACCAGCCTCATGCAGAAAATCGGATTTCTCAATGTGAGTTACGGCGAAGATTATGCAGCGGCTTTGCGAATCTGCAGAGAATACAAAATTGGACGGATATACGAAAGCCTGTACCTTTGCCGGCGCTGGCCGGGCAACACCGATGCAGGGCTTAGCATTGAAGAAGAAAATCAAAAGAATGCTTTCAAGGATAAGATCCGCACCGAAGAAATTCTTGCTCGACAGCAGATGGTAAAAGAAAGGAAGTCGGAGTAATGGAAGAGTGGAATGGTGGAATAATGTGAAAACCTAAAAGATGGGAATAGCAAGTTGGTCCTGTTCTTTTGAATTTTCTTAGGGTGATACCCAATATTCCATAATTCCATTTTTCCAATATTCCATTCCATCGTTATGGAACTGACTATTCGACCATGGCATAAAGACGATCTTGCAGCCATCCGGGCGATTACCTGGCAGTCCTGGGTCTCCACCTATTCAAGCTTCATTCCCCAAGACGATCTCAAGTCCTATTTTGACATTCACTATTCCGAACAGTCATTACTCAATATGTTCGATCATCCTTTGATGCAGGGGTATATTGCGGAGTTAGAGGATCGCATCACCGGATTTATTCGCCTTGTTTTCAACCAGGATGAAAATCGTATCTACTTTCCCTCCCTCCATATTATTAGGGAATTCCAGGGACAAGGGATGGGCACAAAACTCATTGAAGCGGCAGAAGGATATGCCACTAATAAAGGCCTCAAAGAACTTTGGGTTGGTGTGATCGCAAGAAACAAGAAGGCTTTCCCTTTCTACAGAAAGATAGGGTTTGTCTTCGTTAAAGAAGAACCCTTCACCATGGGGAGGACAACCGTAAGCCATCTCATCGGATTAAAAAATATCGGGATGAGTCCACCTCTAAGCCAAAAAACTTGGGCTACCTTCGATGGAAGCGGAAACCTCTCCAAACTTTGTCTTGATCTCCTATCAGAGCAGAAAAAGAGATGGCACGATCTTCAAAAAGGTTATGAATTGCTCAAGCAAATACAGGAAAGGACGTTGTCCTGCAGCGGGTTTTCCATCCGGCTCCAGTATAATCCTGGAAGGATGAAGAGCAGCACGGCTGAAGTGAGTCAGGAGAAGATCAATGGGCGACCCTGCTTTCTCTGTTTGGATCATCTCCCCGAAAGCCAAAAAGGAATCCTCTATAGGGATGATTGCCTGATCCTCTGCAATCCTATGCCCGTCTTTCATTCGCACTTCACCATCTCCCATTTAGACCACCGTCTCCAGGCCATTGATGAACATATCAGAACATTTCTCCAGTTGATGGGTGATTTGGGCCCGGGCTGGATGGTTCTTTACAATGGACCGGGATGCGGTGCCTCCGCACCGGATCATCTCCATTTTCAGGTCGCCTTTTCGGGACAGATGCCGATTGAGGAAGAAATCATGGAGAAAAAGAGGCGCTTGTTTGTGAAACAGGTGGAGGGTGTTTTGCTTTATCGCATCAGGGACCTGGGACGTGAACTGATCCTCCTGGAGGGAGAAGAATCGGTAACAGTGGAGAGCGTTTTAAAAAAATATCTGAACACCCTGCAAAAGGTTCTCAAAATAGACATGGAACCCATGATAAACATCGCAGGCTTCTATGAAGGAACCAAATTCCATCTTCTGATCTTTCCACGCCAAAAACACCGCCCCGATGCCTTTTTCAAAGAAGGGGAAGATAGAATGGTTATTAGCCCCGGAGTAATCGATATGGGCGGTCTTCTCATTACCCCTATGGAAAGAGATTTTAAGCGTCTGGACCAATCAGCTGTGGAATCCATTTACAAAGAAGTCTCACTGGAAGGAATGATGGTAGAAATGGCTTTCGATACGATGGGATGATTTTAGGGAAAAGGATCACCTCTTATCATCGACCAACTTCAGATACCGCACCAATCCGGCGCCCCCTGAAATCAATCCTCCAAAGAGAATGAACCCGAGAAAAAATAGTTTTGCCTCCCCGGCTACCCCAAGGCAGGCTGTTCCCGCTCCTCCTCCTATGAGAAAACCGAGTGGAACCGTGAGTGAAACAGCCACATTCTTCATATGAGGAGATCCCACCTTTGCAAGAGCCGCAAATCCTGCAGGGAAGAAAGCTGTGGCAAGGATCGGTTGTAGGAAGATGATTGGGATGATCCATGGTAATGGCACGACTCCGATCATTGCTGTCGCTATGCCAGCAGTCAAAAAGACAACTTTCAAGGTCTTCTTTGCGCCCAACCGGTCTGTCATCCACCCTGCAAGAAAGGCAGTGGCTACCGGTGCTATCCTTGAAAGTGCGAGCAACGTGTTAGCCCAGGTTCTGTCCATCCCTTTCTCTGATACCAGATAGAGGGGAACCATTGAATAGATGCTGAAACTCGATCCTACGCCCAAAGAGAAGAAAACCACCATCAGCAGAAAGGAAGGCTCTTTCAAGACGCCCTTTAGAGTTCTTAAATCAGGGGCTGCACCGTAGAAATCCCCTCCTTTTCCCTTAAGGATAAAGATGCCCCCTGCCACGAAAGAGGCAACCCCTACGACCGCCAATATCCCCTGCCATGAACACCACCCTAAGAGAACCTCTGTGAGAATGGGGGCAACGATAAAACCGAGATTGGGTGCCAGTTCATGGAGGGCAAGGGCCTTCCCCCAATGGCGTTGGCTGACCAAACTGGTTAAGGTTGAAATCCCCGAGGGGAGATAAAACCCGGCGGCCAATCCCATTACGGCAAGCCCGAGCCGAATCCCCCAGAGGTCGCGAATTGAACTGATTAAAAAGAGAGCGGCGCCTACTGCGAACGAAGAAAAAATGATCGCCCTTCTGTGTTTGAAGCGGGAAGAGATAAAACCAGAGAGAAGCAATCCCGTACAATATCCCAGTGTGATGAGGAAGAAGAAAGACCCTGCCTCATCATGACCTATTCTCAGATCTTCTTTCACCGTGGGCATCAGGGGAGAGAGAATAATCCTCGAAAGAAAGTTGACGAGAAAGATTCCAACGAGAAAGAGAGGCGGCCCAACCTGAGAAAGGAAGGAATCCTCTTTTGGATGGTTCATTTCGCTATCTCCAACCCGAGGAACTCGTCAATGATGCGAACGAACATCTCCACTCCAAAGGGCAGGACTTCTTCATCAATATCGAAAAGGCTGCTGTGATAGGGATGTACAATCCCTCTCTCCTCATTTCGGATCCCCAGCCGGAAAAAGGCCCCCGGGACTTTTTCCAGGAAATAGGCAAAATCCTCCCCTCCCATGGACGGTTTTACGAATTCCACATTCTCTTCTCCTATTCCTTTTGAACAGGCAGAGGCAACGAGCTTTGACATCGCCGGGTCGTTTAGCAAAACAGGATATCCATATTCAAAGTCGAATCGGTAATCGATGCCAAACGATTGAGCTACCCCCCGGGTCACCTGTTCGAGCCTTGATTTTAGTTCCTCCCTGATCTGAGGGGTCAGGGAGCGGACGGTTCCCCACAATTCCACTTCGTCAGGAATAATATTGTTCGCTGTTCCACCGCTCACCTTTCCTATGGTAATCACACCGCTCTCCAAGGGGTTGACATTCCGGCTCACAATGGAATGGATCTGGGTGATAAGGTGGCCTGTGGCGATGATGGGATCTTTTGTGAGGTGGGGCACAGCCGCATGCCCTCCTTTCCCGATCATCTTAATCACGAACCGGTCTGCGGCCGCAAGACCCACTCGCTCATAGATCCCTATCTTCCCTACGGAAAGAAGCGGAAAGACATGAGCTGCAAAGGCTGCATCCACCTTGGGATTTTCCAAAACTCCCTCCTCCACCATGATTCTTCCGCCCCCACCTCCTTCTTCGGCCGGCTGGAAAATCCATTTGATATTCCCTCTCACCTGTTCTGGAATCGAAGAGAAGAATTTCGCCACGCCCAGAAGGATAGCCACGTGGGCATCATGGCCACAGGCATGCATCTTTCCTTGAACCTTGGAAGCGTAAGGCTTGCCACCGGGCTCATCCATCAGAAGTGCATCCATATCGGCCCGGATGGCCACTGTCTTACCCTGCCCCTTTCCCCGGAGAAGTCCAACCACTCCTGTCTTTGCCACCCCTGTCTTCACTTCAAGCCCAAACTTCTCAAGCAAACCGCTGACCAGTTTTGAGGTTTCAACTTCTTCAAAACCAAGCTCCGGATGCATATGAATCGTTCTCCGAATTTCAACCAACCAGTCCTTCATCTCATCAATATTTTCTTTTAAGGTTTTTTTCACTTCGGTCTCCTTTTTTTATTGCAACGTTAAGGTTTACCCAGATATTGCATCATTTCGGCTCATACGGGCAAAGGCGATCCGTTCGGTGGAGCCTCGAAGCGACATCCCGATCATGACGAAAAAATTTTTCGGGAAAAGGCTTCGAGGTAAACCTTTTTCCGTATCAGCACTTCCGTCTCGTTTCCCTGCCGACATTCACTTTAGGTGAAGCCTCCTATGTTCCATAAAATTATAAAAAACCGCCATTCAAAGCCTTGTAGGGCGGATTGCCCTTGCCCGTTTTTGCAACTGGCGGGTTTACTTCAAAAATTCTTGACGGATCGGGGAAAAGGCATCAATGAGTCGTGCCTTTGGGGTAAGAAGCTGGATGCTATGAGGAAGATTAGGGGGAACGGTAAAAATATCTCCTGGTCTCAAATGAGTTATTTCGTTTCCCAGAAGGACATTAATCTCTCCGGAAACCACGTATGAAATCTGCTCATGGGGATGGGAATGGGGTGGGTCAGGCTGGGAAGCCGGCCCATTTTCAAAGTCTATGACGACCATCATGAGATTGGAGAGATGAGCAAGGTACCGTGACGTCCCTTGTGAAATGGTTGTCCGTGTTACTTCTGACTGTTTAATGACTCCCATAAAAAAGCCCTCCTTTGAATCAGTAGTAGCGTTTCTCCTCGATTTTATCCTCGGCGAGTTGAATGGACCATTCACCCAGAATCTTTGAGACTGCCCGCTCTCCGCTCTCGATACAATTCGGGAGTCCTACACCCCTGTAGCTTCCACCGGCAAGTGCAAGCCCTGGGATGTTCGTGCTGCGATTTTCAATCAATTCCACACGGCCAAGGTGTCCGAGTGTATATTGCGGCATGCCCAGATGCCATCGGAAAACCCGAGTAAACAGAGGGGCCGCAAACGGGTTGAGACCCAGGATGTCACGGAACTCGCCAAGCACGATCTGCACGAGTTCTTCGTCCGAGCGTTTTAAAATCTCCTGGTTGTGAGGACCTCCAACAAAACCACGAAGGAGTACTCGGCCTGCTGGTGCGCGGCCAGGCCACTTGGTTGATGAGTAAGTGGCTGCCATGAGTGCACGATCCTCTATGAGTGGACAGAGGACTCCAAACGCATTCAAATCGAAACCAACCTCTTTTTCATTGAATGCAATCGAGATAGTTGCTGAAGAAGAGCACGGTATGTTGGCAAGCGCATCGGCAATATCAGGGTCAAGTGGACGGATAAGCGGCTCAGCAGCCCATGATTCTGTTGCGATGATGACTGCATCTCCATCGATCGAGGACCCGTTAGAAAGCGCAGCACGCCATCCCCCTCTTGATGCGCTCTTGAGCGAGCTAACAGATAGACCTGTGTGCATCCTCTCGCGACCTGCCACTTCAGCCATGCGGTCTGTGAGGTGTTGCATTCCACCAACAAATGAGGTGAAGAAGGTGCGGGGTTTTTCACCCGGTTTGGTCGGATATTTGCGCCGCATCTCTTCAACCTTGCGCCGAATGGCTATGAACGCTTTCAGCAGGGAGCCGTAAGTTTGTTCCATTTCAAGGAGGCGGGGGAAGGTTGCCGCCAGAGACATTTTCGCGGGATCCGATGCGTGGACGCCCCCCACAAGCGGCTCAGCCAGCCGATCAAGGCACTCTCGTCCCATCCGGCGAACCACAAAGTTTTCGAGCGTCTCATCGTTCAACTCTCCTGGTACAATTTTTTTCCGGGGAATAAGGAGATCCATACCCATACGGATCTTGCCTGGCCAGGAGAACAAACCGGTCGTGGCAAACGGAACAAATTTCGTAGGGGCAAACATCATGACGCCATCAGGCATCTGGTGTAATTTGCCTTTTGACAGGATCCACGTCTTCCTTCTTGAATCATCCGTAGGCAACTCGGCATCGAAGACCCCTGATAGTTTAGCAATGCGGTGACAGGCTGGTTTTTCGGTCAGGAAACAGTCAGGCCCGCCATCTACGACAAAGTTTCCCTTCTCCTCTGGATCGGGTACGATCTCTGTCTGAATCTTACCGCCGAGGCGATGGTCTCTTTCAATAAGAGTAAACTCCACTTCATGGCCTTCTGAAGCGGCCCGGGTCACTTTGTATGCGGCGCCAAGCCCCGCAATCCCCCCACCAATAATGATAATGCGTTTCATAGAGCTCCTAAATATAGTTCGGAGTAATCAGTTCGTGGTTCGGAGTAATACCTCTTGAAATCTCCGAACTCCCAACTCCGAACTCCTTACTATTTTGTTAAATGTTCTTCCACAATCGTTGCCAAAGCCTTTATAAATCTCTCGGAATTGTTGAGTGATTGGGTTCGCTTGAGTGTCATCCCCAGGGCTTCTGCCTTCTTCTGGTACAGGATATCGATATCGTAGAGAATCTCGATATGGTCCGAGACAAACCCAACCGGAAGGACCAGTACGTTCCGAACATACATTTTATTGAGTTCAATCAGCATGGATTCAACATCTGGCCCCATCCATCTCTCCGGTCCCCGACCTTTGCTCTGGAAAGCCATATGCCAGCGGCAAGGCCCGATCCTTTTCAGCAACTCTTCTGCACATTCTTTAAAATCATCAGCATAGGGATCGTTCTTGATGATTGATTCCGGAAGGCTGTGCGCTGAAAAGATGAGATGAACTTTCTCCCTTTCATCCGGAGTGAATTGATTTAACCCTTCTTCCACCTTTTCAGCGATTGCATCCAGAAAGAGTGGATGGACATGCCATCCTTCAATCAATGTAACTTTCAATCTATGGCCAAGGGCCTCATTCGCCCGAATCAGCTCCCCTTGATAAGCCCCCGTACTGTATCGAGACCGGAAAGGGGCCATTGGTATAGCAACAACTTCCTCGATGCTATCATGAAGAATCTCTTTAAGGGTCCCATCAATCAGGGGATGACAGTATCGCATCCCCACATAGGGTTTAAATGAATGCCCCTTAGAATTCAATTTTGTTTGGATGGCTCCTGCCTGTCCCTCAGTGATGGCGGGCAGAGGTGAAAAACCTCCGATCAAACGGTAGCGCTCCTTAACCCCTTCAAGCTGTTCCGGAGATGGCTTCCGCCCAAAGAGACGGGTCAGCAACAATTCAACCTCGTCTAGTGAACGAGGGCCCCCAAATGCCAAAAGAAGAAGTGCTTTCATCATTTTTGGTTCGCAACGATAAACATTAGACGATAAACGATGAACAATGTGGTATCTTTTTCGTCCATTGTTTATTGTCCGTCGTTCATAGTTTTATTTTGAACTATACTCATGGACCATGTCCACCAGGGCAACAACATGTTCAACGGGAGTATTGGGCAGAATACCATGCCCCAGATTAAAGATATGTCCTGGTCGTCCATCAGCTTGACGGAGGATGCGCTTTACTTCTTTCTTAATTAAATCGATAGGACCAAACAATACGACTGGATCGAGATTTCCCTGAACACCAACATCATACCCAATCCGTTTCCATGCCTCACCCAGATCATCCCTCCAGTCCACTCCAATCACATCCCCACCTGCTCTTTTCATCAAAGGTAATAAGGTCGAGGTGGAAGTTCCGAAATGGATTGCTGGGACGCTCTTATTCAAACAATTGAGGATCTTTTGGGAATAAGGCAGGACAAACTCCTTGTAGTCAGCCTGGCTTAAACAACCCACCCAGGAATCAAAAACCTGTACAGCCTGGACACCTGCTCTGATCTGGGCATTAAGATATCGGATCAGGACTTCTGAAAGCTTCTCCATCAGCTTGTCCCAGGTTGCACGATCCTGATACATCATGCTTTTGGTAAGGATATAGTTTTGGGAGTGGCCTCCCTCGATGATATAACTGGCAAGGGTGAAAGGAGCCCCTGAAAATCCGATCAACGGGATCTTGCCTTCCAACTCCTTCCGAACGATTCGAATCGCCTTCATGAGAAAAGGCGTATCTTCTTCTGGTTCGATGATCTTTAATCGGTCTACATCCTTCATTTCCCGGATGGAGCGATGAAAGACAGGGCCTTCTCCTTTTGCAAATTCGAATCCAACGCCCATCGGCTCCAGCGGGATGAGGATATCTGAAAAAATGATCGCTGCATCTACCTTAATCTTCTGGAGAGGCTGAAGGGTCACTTCTGCGGCCAATTCGGGTTTCTTGCACATCTCCAGAAAAGAATATTTCTTCCGGAGGTCACGATACTCCTTCATATACCGCCCTGCCTGGCGCATCAACCAGATGGGGGTATAAGGAGTAGGTTTCCTCTGGCAAGCCAAAAGAAATGGGGAACGATTCTCGGTTTCTTTCATCATATTATTTTTCTTATCCAATATTGGGTCTATAAATTCGAATCTCGAATTTCGAATTTCGAAACAATGACCAAAATTTTTGTAATGCTCAAATTTTCAAAAAAAGATTTACTTCTATTTTTCGAACTTATTGTTTTGAACATTCGGATTTGTTTCGGATTTCGGATTTCGTGCTTCGGATTTTAGGATTACCTCCAATCTCTCAACAGTTGCACCAGCAACCTCACTCCTACTCCTGTTCCTCCCTTCGGAATGTAAGGCCTTTCTTTCTCAATAAAGGCAGGGCCTGCAATATCGAGATGGACCCAGGGCGTCTTCTCCACAAATTTACTTAGAAATATTCCTCCGATGATCGTCCCGGCCGCTCGGGTTCCCACATTCCTAAAATCAGCCACATCGCTCTTCATATAATCAAAATATTCATCCCAGAGGGGAAGCCTCCAGGCTTTTTCGCCTGTCTTTTGAGACGCTTCTTCGATCTTTTTCTGAAGGGACTCTTCATTGCCCAAAAGCCCAATGACATGATCTCCCAGGGCGATCACGCATGCGCCGGTCAGGGTAGCCAGATCGATGATAGCTTTAGGCTTATATCTGAGGCTGTATGTCAAGGCATCAGCAAGGATGAGCCTTCCTTCTGCATCGGTGCTGATCACCTCTACGGTCTGACCGGAAAGGGTCTTTAACACATCACCCGGCTTATAGGCCTTTCCGCTGGGAAGGTTTTCAGTTGCCGGAATAATCCCGACCAGATGAAGAGGAATCTGGAGCCGGGAGGCTGCCAGCAGGGTCAGCAAAACTGCTGCCGCCCCTGACATGTCGTCTTTCATTCTCTCCATGCTTTCTGAAGGCTTAATCGAGATGCCGCCGCTGTCGAAGGTGATCCCCTTCCCCACCAAGGCGATCGTATCGAGTCCCTTCCCTTTATTATATTCGAGAACGATAAACTTCCCGGGTTCCTGGCTCCCCTGGGCCACGGCTGTAAAGGCTCCCATGCCCATGGCAGCCGCTTCGCTCACCTCCATCACCTGAATTTCCATGGAGTGATCTTTCGCAATCTGTTTAGCTTTTTCAGCCAGCAATGTAGGAGTGACCTGATTACCGGGCCCATTGACTAAATTTCTTGCGATGCAAACTGAATCTGAGATAATCGTCCCTTTTCTTGCCCCTTCCCCGATCGATTGAATCTCCTGATCGGCTTCTCCGAGAAGGATCACTTCCTCAACTGTCTTGATCTTTTCCCTTTCGAGCGTCTTAAAATCATTGAACTGATAGAGTCCAAGGACAAGCCCTGTGACAAAGTTCTCCGCCAGTTCTTCTTCTTGGAAGTCTTTCAACCTCTTTATTTGAAAAGAAAATTGTTTGATTCCCGAATCCCTTATAAACCGCCCTGCCTTTGCCGCCGCACCCCTCCATTTCTCCAAATCGAACTCTTCTTTTTTACCCAGGCCGGTCAGCAATACCCTTTTCGCAGGAATCGCTCCCTGGGTGTGGAGGAGCCTGTTTTCAAACAACTCCCCTTTGAAATCACCCTGGTTGATAATGGCGGACAGAAATCCCTTCCATGTCAGGTCAACGTTTTGGGTCGGCCCCTCCAAAGGTTCCGGTGACTCAAAAGCAAAAAGAAGGAGAAGTTCACAAGAAAACTTTTCAGCAATAGCTTTTTCGATTCGAATATTCATGAAAACCTCCGCTGAATCTTACATTCCTAAATTCAAATGCCAAAGTTCATTGCCCATCCCCCTCCTAACCTCCGAAGCTGTGAAAAAATTCAGCTGTAGTTGGGGTTTGGGGTTTCTGAATTTAATTTTTAGACGAACGGTTAGGTATCAATCATGGTGAACTTACACCCAGTGACAAATCTCATTGCGACCCCTTACCC
>Ga0194127_10000108_pt1 | contig 121541 bp, 128 predicted proteins | sample TA2KigC100mmetaG_FD_148624 | JGI IMG/M metagenome (GOLD analysis project Ga0194127, IMG submission 148624) | Freshwater microbial communities from Lake Tanganyika, Tanzania - TA2015036 Kigoma Deep Cast 100m | ecosystem: Environmental > Aquatic > Freshwater > Lake | place: Tanzania: Lake...
CGGCCAGCTTGGGGTTGTCCTGGGCGTAGGCTTCCGCCAGGTTGAACCGCGCGATCGGATAGTTCGGCATGAGGGTCACCGCCCGCTCGAACGTCGCCAGCGCCTTTTTCTTGTCCCCCAGCTCCCGATAGACATCGCCCAGATTATTCAGCACATCCGGCCGGCCGGCGTTGATCGCCAGCGACTCTTGAATCTGATCTCGCGCCCGTTCCAGTTGGCCCATCGCTTTCAGCGCCAGGCCCAGTTTGTGGTGGGCCTCGGCCAACTGCACCTTGTTCGAGAACCCGGAGGCAATGGCCTTGCTATAGGCGGCCGCGGCGATCTCATGGTTGCGCGCGCTGCAATAGGCCAGGGCGAGTTGGGCCGTCTCCCCCCTGGCAAACTGCTGCAAGGAGAGAAACGGTTCCTTGTCGACCGCCCCCCTGGCCTCCTGACTGCTCCCGCCCTTGCCCTTCTCGCCGCGCGCGAGGCGGGCCAGGAATTCCTTCCGGTAGGGAGACAGCAGGGATGCGTAGGGGTCGATGGACACGGAGGCCAGGAGCAGCGTGGAGGAGTGGACTTCTCCCAGGATGATGTACTGGGTCGTCGTTTTTTCATCGCCCGTCTGATAGAGCGCGCTGCTGTCCATACTGGCCCTGCCGGGGAGCTGCGCGAGACTGGCGTAGAACTCGACGGTCGGTTTCAATTGCGACAGGGTGTTGCGAAGCACCGGGTAAGGCCGCAGGTCTCGACCTCCGGGAAAGAGAAAGAGGGCGCCGACCAGGCGCCCGTCCTCGTCGAAAAACAACGACTCCTCCGACCCGGACTCGCTCTTGTTGGGGGGGATGCGTAGCTCCTCTCCGCTGCCCCAGACGGCCCGCTGCACGGGGAGTCCCTGCCGCGCCTTGAGAAAAACGTCCTTCTTATCACAGAGCTTGGCCGACTTGAGCAGCGTCAGATCGCTTTCCGAGGGGGGCGCATTGGGAGAGTGCGTAGGGAGCTCTCCGCAGGCGAAGAGCAGAAGCGCGACGGCGAAGCAGGGCAGGGCAAGCCCTCGCCGATGCCACTGGTTCACGGCTCTCACGGAAGCGCTCATCGGCAGGCAAAGCGAAGAGACTCGCTCCACAATCATTTCGGAAATAAGAAGGGCTCGCCCTGGGACTGGGGCGAGCCCTCTCTCAGAACCATCGCAGAACCATCGACGACGTGGTGACGATGATCAACGCGCCTAGCGTCTGAAATTCAAGCGTTGCGCATTAAGCATAGCGTCTTCGCTCGTATACCCGAACAGGCCCGGCACCTTGGACGCCAGGCTATAGAATGGCCGGTTGACGGCGTAGTCGCCTACCACTGCTGCAGGGTATGTGACAAAGGCCGCCCAGCGCAGAGGATGGTCATTCAAGAACGCGGAGGCGGCTGGATCGGAATAGACCAAAGCTGTGGCATCCATGGAGGAGTACATGGTGGCCTGCGGGCCGGCCTGTATTTCTTGACTGCCCGCGCAGCCGGTGCTCAGCAGCAAAACCAGGACCGCCATGCCTGCAAGGATTTTGAGATCGCGCATCATCACACCTCTCCATTACTCACTGTGACTACGACAGGTATCATGTATTTAGTTTAGCGGAAATGGCCCCGCTTGTCCAATGAACAGGTCTTTTGTTGCAACAACTGATGGAGGGCCGGAAACAGAAGGCGGGTGGAGGGAAAAAGCCTCTCCGCTCACAGTAAAGGAGAAGTCGTCAGTCTTCAGTTGTCGGTTCTCAGTTTCATGACTGCAAACTGATGACTGAAAACTGACTACTCTCTAGCAAGCTTGGTATGGTTAGAAACGGACAAAATCACTGGTGGGTTTTCTCGGCGGGCGTAAGCTCGATACAACGATAAAGAGCCCGCCGTTCAACCGAAGGTTGGTATGGTGGGCGATACAGGTATCGAACCTGTGGCCTCTTCCGTGTGAAGGAAGCGCTCTACCACTGAGCTAATCGCCCACATGGCGCGAGTCTAACATTAGCCCTTCGGCTCCGTCAACGCGACCGCTATATCTATCTCACCGCTTGAGCAACGCCTCTCGCCCCTTGCCGCTTGCCGCTCGCCACGCGCCCATGGCGCGCAGTTGACTTCCCTCAAACGGCACTCCTAGAATGAGTCGCGGATGGAGCGACGAGCATGCGCGACGACGTGGTGATCATCGGGGGCGGGCTGGCCGGGTCGGAAGCGGCCTGGCAGGCAGCCAACCACGGCGCCAAGGTCACGCTCTACGAAATGCGTCCGAAGGAGGCGACCCCAGCCCACAAGACCGGATTTCTGGCCGAACTGGTCTGTTCCAACTCCCTGGGCTCCGGCGACATTCTGAACGCGCCCGGCATCTTGAAAGAAGAAATGCGGCGCCTCAACTCCCTGATCATCCGGGTGGCGGACGACGTTCGGGTGCCGGCCGGCTCGGCCCTGGCGGTGGATCGAGACCAGTTCGCGCAAGGAGTCACCCGAGCCCTGGAGGGCCACCCGAACATCCGGATCATCCGCGAAGAGATCACGGAGATCCCGACCGACTGCGTCTGCATCGTGGCGACGGGGCCCCTCACTTCCGATGCGCTGGCCAAGGCCATCCAGAACTTGACCCATTCCAAGCACCTATACTTTTTCGACGCCATCTCTCCGATCATCGACACGGACTCGATCGACATGGCGAAGGTATTCCGCGCCTCGCGCTACGACAAGGGCGGGGCGGACTATTTGAACTGCCCCATGGACGAGGCGGCCTACAGCACCTTCTACGACGCGATGCTCAAGGCGGAGAAGGTCCAGCCGAAGGAATTCGAGAAGACCCCCTATTTCGAGGGCTGTATTCCCATTGAAGTCATGGCGGAGCGGGGCCGGCAGACGATGCTGTTCGGACCCTTGAAGCCGGTGGGGTTGGAAGACCCCAAGACCGGCGCGCGGCCCCATGCGGTCGTGCAGCTTCGGGCCGAGAACAAGCATGGCTCCTGCTACAACATGGTCGGGTTCCAGACCAAGCTGACCTATCCGGAGCAGCGTCGGGTCTTCCGCATGATTCCGGGGTTGGAGCAGGCGGAGTTTCTCCGGTATGGGAGCCTCCACCGGAATACCTTCGTGAACTCGCCGCAACTGCTCCGGGACACGTTGCAATTAAAGGTGCGGGGCACCGCGTTTTTTGCGGGACAACTGGTGGGCGTGGAGGGCTATACCGAATCCGCCGCCATGGGAGGCTTGGCCGGCACCAACGCCGCTCGGGGGCTTGCAGGGCTGCCCCTGCTCACCCCTCCGCCCACGACGGCGCACGGGAGCCTGATCAATTACATCACGACCACCGACCCCCGCCACTTCCAGCCGATCAACACCAACTTCGGCCTGTTCCCGCCTCTGCCTGTGACCATCAAAGATAAGGACCAGAAGCGGAAACGGATCGGCCAGCGTGCGTTGGAGGACCTTGAGGCATGGAAGCAGCGATCCGGGCTTTCATGACGTTTCTGGACGTGGAGCGAGGCGCCTCCCGCGAGACGATTCGCGGCTACCGATCAGACCTTCGCCAGTTCCTCTCCTTTGTAAATGAAACCAGGCCGGCCGGCGCCGCCCCGCTCTCACCCGACGACGTGGACCCCATGACCATCCGAGGCTACCTGGCCTGGCTGGACCGGAAAAAGGAGAAGAAATCCTCCCTGGCCCGCAAGCTGGCCGCCCTGCGCAGCCTCTACCGGTTCCTCGCACGGGAAGGCCACGTCAAGCTAAGCCCGGCCGCCGAGGTCCGCACGCCCAAACAGCCGCAGTACCTGCCGCGAGTCCTGAGTAAAGACGATGCGAACGCACTGATGGAATTTCCGGAAGGAGAGGGGCTGCCGGCTCTGCGTGACCGGGCCATTCTCGAAACCCTCTACTCGACCGGGGCCCGCGTAAGCGAACTGGTGGGCATGAACCTGGACGACCTCAATCTGAGCGATGGGCTGGTCCGCCTGCGAGGGAAAGGCCGCAAAGAACGGATCGTGCCGATCGGAGCCGTCGCGGTTGAAGCGATCAAGGAATACCACGTCGCGCTCACGCCTCACGCCTCACGCTTCACGCTTCACGAGGAACGCGAGAAGCCCGTGTTCCTCAACAACCGAGGCGGCCGCCTCACCGCCCGGAGCGTCGAGCGACTCGTGGCACAATACTCCAGCCGGCTGGCCGGAGGGCGCGTCAGCCCACACGCCCTGCGCCACTCCTTTGCGACCCACCTGTTGGATGAAGGGGCGGACCTCCGCGCTATTCAGGAGATGCTCGGCCATGCCTCGCTTGGCACCACGCAGAAATACACGCACCTGGCGACGGATCACCTGATGGAGGTCTACGATAAGGCCCATCCTCGCGCCGGGCGTGGAAGCAGTCATCAAACGAGCGAACGCTCGAAGGAGCAACGTTGATGAGAATCCGCTCCACCACCATCCTCTGCATCCGGCGCAACGGGCGCGTCGCTATGGGCTCGGATGGACAGGTGACGGTCGGTACGACCGTCATGAAGAGCAACGCGAAAAAGCTCCGCCGCTTGCACCATGACCAGATCCTGGCCGGCTTCGCCGGCGCCACAGCCGACGCCTTCACGCTCTTCGAGAAGTTCGAGGCCAAGCTGGAGGAGCACCGGGGGAATCTGACCCGCGCCGCGGTCGAATTGGCCAAAGACTGGCGGACCGACCGGGTGCTGCGGCGGCTGGAGGCCCTGCTCGCGGTGGCGGATCGAGACCATTCATTTGTCATCTCCGGCACCGGCGACGTGGTGGAGCCGGAAGACGGGATCCTGGCGATCGGCTCCGGCGGCCCATATGCCCTGGCGGCCGCGCGGGCTCTCCTGAACCATTCCACCCTGGAGGCGCGCACGGTCGTCGAGGAGTCCATGCGGATCGCGGGCGGCATCGATATCTACACGAACCAGGAAATCGTCATCGAGGAGCTCAAGCCGTGACGGCACAGCCGGATCGGACCCACCAGACGAACAGGCAGCCGGGCAGCCTGGACAGCCTGACGCCCCGCCAGATCGTGGCCGAATTGGACCGCTACGTGATCGGGCAGAAGGACGCCAAACGGATGGTGGCGATCGCGCTGCGCAACCGCTGGCGGCGGCAGCAGTTGAGCCCCGAGCTGCGGGACGAAGTGATCCCGAAAAACATCATCATGATCGGTCCCACCGGCGTCGGCAAGACGGAGATCGCGCGGCGCCTGGCGAAGCTGGCCCAGGCCCCCTTCATCAAGGTCGAGGCTTCCAAGTTTACGGAAGTGGGATACGTCGGCCGTGACGTGGAGTCCATCATCCGGGACCTGACGGAGCAGGCCGTCAGCCTGGTGAAGGCCGCTCACCAGGAGCAAGTCCAGCAGCGGGCGGAGCAGTTGGGGGAAGAACGGTTGTTGGATCTCCTCCTGCCGCCGCCAGGCGCCAAGCCGGCCTTCGGCATACAGGAGAGTGAGGGGCAGGAGGCGGCCGCGGTCAGCAGTCAGGCCTACGAATCCTATGAGGCGACGCGCTCCAAACTTCGCCTCCAACTGCGGGAAGGGAAGCTGGACCAACGGTCCGTCGAACTGGAGGTCAAGGAGCGGGGCCTGCCCATCGGCGTGATCTCAAACGTGGGTGGGATGGAAGAATTAGAAAGCGGCCTGCGCGACATGCTGGGCGGGCTCTTTCCCGGCAAGAAGAAAAAACGGGCCATGAAGGTGCCCGACGCGTTAAAGCATCTGACGCAGGATGAGGTGCAGAAGCTGATCGACATGGATGAGGTGACCCGCGAGGCCACCACCAAAGTGGAACAGGCGGGCATTGTGTTCCTCGACGAGATCGACAAGATCGCTGGCCGCGAAAAGTTCGCGGGGCCGGACGTGTCGCGGGAGGGGGTGCAGCGGGATCTCCTGCCCATCGTCGAGGGCTCCACGGTCAATACCAAATACGGCCCGGTGCGTACGGACCACATCCTGTTCATCGCGGCCGGGGCCTTTCACGTGGCCAAGCCGTCGGACCTGATCCCCGAACTCCAGGGACGGTTCCCCATCCGGGTCGAACTGGAGCCCTTAACCAAGGAGGACTTCATCCGGATCCTGACCGAGCCGCGCGGCGCGCTGGTCACGCAGTACCGGGCCCTGCTGGAGACTGAGGGCGTCACGGTAGAGTTCACGCGCGAGGGGGTGGAAGAGATGGCCGCCACGGCCGTGCTGGTGAACGATCGGACCGAGAACATCGGGGCCCGGCGCCTCTTCACGATCATGGAGCGGTTGCTGGAACAGATCCTGTTCGAGGCCCCGGACGTGACCGACCGCAAGGTGCTCATTGACGCCCAGTATGTGCAGGACCGTCTGCGCGAGATCGCCAAGGCCGAAGACCTCAGCCGGTTTATTCTTTAGGAGTCGTCAGTTGTCAGCAATCAGTTTTCGGTGTAAAAGACATTCTAAGAACTGACCACTGAATACTGACAACTAAAGGAGTTTCGTTCATGAACAAGCTGATCAAGAAAGCCGACGTGCTGGTCGAAGCCCTGCCGTACATCCGCACCTTCACCGGCAAGACCGTCGTCATCAAGTACGGCGGCAAGGCGATGACCGAGGACGCGCTCAAAGACCGGTTTGCGCTGGACGTGGTCCTGCTGAAATACGTCGGCCTCAACCCCGTGATCGTGCACGGCGGCGGGCCGCAGATCGACCAGATGCTGAGCCGGCTCGGCTTGGAAGCCAAGTTTCGTCAGGGCGTGCGCGTGACCGACCGGCCGACGATGGATGTCGTCGAGATGGTGCTCGGAGGCAAGATCAACAAGGAGATCGTAGGCCTGCTGAACCGGCACGGGGCGAGAGCCGTCGGGCTCACAGGCAAGGACGGCGGCCTGATCCAGGCCAAGCCGCTCACCGCGAAGGCCTGGGCCGAGAGTCTCCAGGCGGACCCGGACGGATTGCCGGAAGAGGACTTCGGCCTGGTCGGGGAGATCCAAACGGTCGATCCCCAGATCATCCTCAAGCTGCAACAAGAGAATTTCATTCCCGTGATCGCTCCCATCGGGATGGATCGTGAGGGTCACACCTACAACATCAACGCCGACCTCGTGGCCGGCTCGATCGCCGCGGCGCTCCAGGCGGAAAAGTTGCTGGTGCTGACCGACGTCAAGGGCATCCGTGACGCCAAAGGGCGGCACGTGTCCACCCTCTCGCGCAAGGACATGCAGCGCATGGTCAAGAAAGGCACGATCAGCGAGGGCATGTTGCCCAAGGTTCATGCCTGCCTCACGGCCCTGGAGGGGGGAGTCCGCAAGGCCCACATCATCGACGGCCGGATGCCCCACGCCATCTTGCTGGAGGTTTTCACGGATAAGGGGATCGGGACCGAGATCGTCTCCTGAAGAAATGCTGAATGATGAGTGATGAACGATGAATTTGAGTCGTCAGTCATCAGTTATCAGTTTTTAGTTCCGGACAATTCCGAAACTGATAACTGTAAACTGAGAACTGTTCACTTTTCAGTGTTCCGTGTTTGGAAGCATGAAGCCCTCCAAGAAAACGGGCTCACGGGCTTTCCAAAAAGTTCCTCAACCGGACGGGAAGAGCGCCCTGCTCCTGGGCGACATCCAGGTGGACTTCTGCCCGGGCGGCACGCTGGCCGTTCCAGGCGGGGACGCGATCATCCCGATCGTCAACGACTGTGTTCGGTTCTTCCACAGCCGGCGCTTCCCGATCATTGCCGCCAGAGACTGGCACCCGCGCAACCACTGTTCCTTCCGGGAGCAGGGAGGCCCCTGGCCGGTCCATTGCGTGCAGATGTCGCGCGGCGCCCAGTTCCATCCGGACCTGATTATCCCGCCCGGCACCTCCGTGGTGTCCAAGGCGACGAATCCCGCCAAGGAAGCCTACTCCAGCTTCGAGGGGACGACGTTGGAAGAAAGATTGCGGGAGATGGACATCCAAACTCTCTTCGTGACCGGGCTCGCCACCGACTACTGCGTGAAGAACACCGTCCTCGACGCGCGCCGGCTCGGCTTCCGGGTCGTGGTGCTGGAGGATGCCATACGGGGAATTGATGCCTCACCCGGCGACTGTGAGCGGGCCATCGAGGACATGAAGGCAGCCGGCGCCCTCTTCGCCAAGGCTGCGGATCTCGTCCGTGCTTGACAGGCCCTTCGACTTGACTCAGGGCAGGCTCCGCGCCCACGTCGAGGCCTTGATCGGTGAGCGCCACCCCATCTCATCCCCTGACCATCTCCGACAGGCTGAAGCCTATCTGGTTGAGGAATTCGGTCGGTTGGGCCTCACCATCTCCGCTCATTCCTTCGAAGCGTTCGGCGGGAGCTACCGGAATGTCATCGCCACGCTGCCGGCCGCTGTCTCCCCCGTTCAGCATTCAGTCCACCCGTTGCATCTGGCAGAGCAACGGGTCCCCGGCGTTCAGCGGTCGCTTCCGCCGTTGCTCATTGCCGCGCATTACGACACTGTCCCGGGCTCCCCCGGCGCCGATGACAATGCCAGCGGTCTAGCGGTCATGCTGGAAGTCGCACGGCGTTTGTCGGCGGTTCCGCTTTCCAGGCCTGTGCGCTTCATTGGCTTTTGCCTGGAAGAAGAAGACCTGTTGGGAAGCCTGGCCTATGCCGCGCATCTGCGGGCGACAGACCAGGAGATTGTCGGCGCCATCGTGCTGGAATGCGTCGGCTACGCCCGATCCGAGGAGGACTCACAGACGGTCCCGCCTGGGGTGCCGATCGCCGTGCCGTCGGTCGGAGATTTTCTGGGGATTGTGGGGAATGCCCGGTCAGCAGACTTGGTCACGGACATCGAGCAGGCAGCCCGGCTCCATGTCCCGGAGCTGAACATTGTCCCGCTACTCGTGCCTGGTAACGGCGAGCTGTTGCCCGACACGAGGCGGAGCGACCATGCCGCTTTCTGGCACTACGGCTATCCAGCCGTGATGCTGACCGACACGGCGAACTTCCGCAACCCTCACTACCACCGCCCCACGGATACCATCGACACGTTGGACTTCCTATTCATGGCCAAGGTGGCCGACGCTGCTTCTGCTGCAGCCGATGCCCTGGCCGAGATGGAGAATAGCTGAACTCGGAGCATATGAAAAAGCGGCTGAAAGCCAGCACCAGAGAAGCGATCCAACGGATCTTCGACCGGCTCGACTATATGCGCCTGGGACCGATCTACTGCGACGAGGGCGGAGAGGCCTTTTGGAACGCCAAGCGCGGACCCTGCCAGAAGCTGGGGATCAAGTTCGCCCAGGTGCTGCTGGACCGCTTGAAACCCGAGGGCCGGAGTCTCTATGTCGGGGCCGGGGTGGCGGAGCTTCCGATCCTGACGATGGAAGTCATGGATCTCCACCGCGAAGTCACGGCCTATAACCTCCGGAAAGAGGAGGTTGCCGTGCTGAACAAGGCGTGCCAGGGACGAGGCTTTCGATTCCTCTTGGGAGATGCTGTGAACGCCAACCGCAGGTTCGACCATCTCTGGATCGTCAGCACGCTCAACGATCCGGAGCGGTTTCCCGAACTCTCGGCCCTCTCCTACGGACGGGCCGACCCCGCGACTTTCGATCCGGCCGCCTTCGGGCGCGAGCGCAAAGCAGTCCGGCAACTGGCCGATCACTGCCTCGGCCGACTGATCCTCCCCGGCCTGGTCACGACCTCGGTCGAGGAGATTCCCTGGATTACGGACTGGTGCGCGAAGCGGGGCGTGCCCTGCGAGGTGGAGGAAGATGATTACCCGACCGCGATCGTGGAAGACCCGATCTGTTTCATCCGGATCGGCTGTAAAGACAGTGAAGGGTGAGGAGTGAGGTGTAAGGGGTGTTAAATCTTGAATCCGGTCTTGGCCTTGGTCGGATCACTCACATACTGGCGGGCATACTCAATGTAGTTCTGCGCGGACTCTTTGATCCAGGCAAGCTCTTCGTCGATCACCGGCCGCTTGACCTTGGCCGGCGAGCCAAGGATCAGACTCTTGGGCGGCACGATGGTCCCCTCGGTGACCAGGGCCCCGGCTCCCACCACGCAGTTCTCTCCGATGACCGCGCCGTCCATGATGATGGCCCCCATCCCGATCAGGACCCGGTCCTTGACCGTGCAGCCGTGCAGGACCACGTGATGCCCGACCGTCACGTCATCGCCGATGATCAAGGGATGGGTGTCGTGGGTCACGTGCAGCATGCAGAGGTCCTGCACGTTGGTCCGGTTGCCGATCCTGATGGAGTGCACGTCGCCGCGAACCACCGCGTTGAACCAGACGCTGGACTCCTCGCCGATGACCACGTCGCCGATGACGACGGCGGTGTCTTCGATGTAGGCGGACTTGGCGATCGTCGGCTTGATGCCCTGGAAGGTGCGGATCATGCCGCCACTGTAGCGGGAAGGTCTGCGTTGAATCAAGAGATGGCGGAGGGAACGCGGGCCGGCTGCAACCGGCCCGCGCCGCTTCACGGTGATGTCGTTCAGCCCTCGCTTTTCCCGGCTCCAGACCGGTGCCGGTCCATCATCTTCTCGTGCTCGGCCGTTTCCCTGTCCCGCTGCTCCGACGTCAGCAGCGCCCAGGCCTCGCGCTTGGCCTTGATGGCCGCGATGCGGAGCCCTGCTTCCAGACTCTCGCTCTGGGTCACCTTGGCCTCGATGGCCGTGAATTCGGCCTTCTCGTCATGCACGAGCGAGGCCAGTTCTCGTTCGGCGATCTGAATCTCCGCCTCGGTCTTGATTCTGGTGCGATCCAGGTCAAGGGACAGGGCCTTGAGTCTGGTCACTTGCTCCTCGGTCAGACCGATCTCTGTCTGATGTTTCAACAGGTGCCGCAGGTAATGGCCCGCGCCGCCATGGTGACCCATCGCGGCATGGGCTCCACGACCGTATTCCCCGTGGCCTCGGCCATACCCCATCTTGTGTCCAGACCCTTCATCGGCCCAGGCCGGTTGCAAGGCCAGCCCCAGCAAGAGCCCGATCGCCGTGATGCCAGTTGCAACTCTCCCTTTCATGACTCCTCCCCTTTCGTTGTATGGTTTCCTCCTCCCTCACACTTTGACGGAGATGAACAGGGATGCTCCGCGACGATTGATCAGCACCAGCACCCCTTGATCCTTCTTGAGACCCGACGCGATCTTCTCGAACTCCTGCGTGGACTTCACCGGCTGCCGGTTGATCTCGCGGATCACGTCACCCTGAGCCAGGCCCGCCCGGTCGGCCTGGCTGCCCGGCGCCACGCGCACGATGAGCACCCCCGAGGTCTTAGCGGCGATGCCCAGCTCGCGCGCGGTCCGCTGGTCGAGGTTCTGTACCTCCAGGCCGGCCAGTGCATGATCGCGAGCCTGGTCGGCGCTTGCTACCTTGACCGGGCCCGGCTGCTCCCCGATCGTCACGCTCACATCCATCTCACGGCCGTTCCGGATCACCCTGACGGTGGCCTTCGTGCCGACCGGCGTCCTGGTCACCTTCCGCTGCAGGGCGACCGCGTCCTCGACCGGCGAGCCCTGGAACCCGACGATGACGTCGCCCTGCTTGACCCCGCCCCGTTCCGCCGGACTGTCGTCGGCCACATCACTGACCAAGGCCCCCTGCGGCTGTTTCAGGTCAAAGGACTTGGCCAGGTCCTGGGTGAGGTCCTGGATGCCCACGCCCAGATAGCCTCGGACGACCTTGCCGGTGGCGACCAGACTGTCGTAGATCGGCTTCGCCATGCTGACCGGCACCGCGAACCCGACGCCCTGGTAGCCCCCGGTTTGCGAGACGATCGCGGTGTTGATCCCGACCAACTCGCCCTTCGTGTTGACGAGGGCCCCGCCCGAGTTACCTGGATTGATCGCCGCGTCGGTCTGGATGAAATCCTCGTACTGCGTGATGCCCATCCGTCCTCGCCCGAGCGCGCTGACGATGCCCAGCGTGACGGTGGAGTTCAGCCCGAAGGGATTCCCGACCGCGAGCACATATTCTCCCACCCGCAGCTTCGACGAATCCCCCCAGACGGCGAAGGGCAGATTGCGTGCGTCCACTTTGATCACGGCCAGGTCGGTCTTGGGATCGGCGCCGAGGACTGTGGCTTTGAACTCGCGCTTGTCCGGCAGCGTGACGGTCAGTGAGTCGGCGCCCTCCACGACATGGTTGTTGGTCAGGATATGGCCGTCAGGCGACACGATCACGCCGGAGCCCATCCCACTGCCCTGTCTGCCGCCACGAGGCTCCTGTGGCACTCCCGGTGGAAACGGCCCATGCGGCTTCCCTGGAAAGGGAAAGCCGAAGAACTCTTCCATCGGGCCGCGCGGGTCCGATCTCTCCTGCCCCGCGGCCCGGCTCGAGGCCGTAATGTTGACGACAGCCGGCGTAATCGATTGGGCCACCTCGACGAAGCCGTTGAGGGGGCCCGGTACGCCTGGACTGCCCGGATTGGCGGCTGAGCTGACCGGGCTTGCGAGGCCCGGGCTTGCGGAGCCGGATGCATGCGAATCGGTGTCGTAGTTCCCGGCCCAGAAAGCCACGGCGCCCAGCACGGCCAGTCCCACAACTATTCCTGAGAAGCGAGCCCATATCTTGTTCATTGATCCACCTCCATACCAACCTTGCTAGCGAGTCGTCAGTTTTCAGTCATCAGTTTTCAGTCATGAAACTGAAAACTGAACACTGAGGACTGATAACTTTTCCTTTGCAGTGAGCGGAGAGTTATTTTTCCTCCCGTAGGCTTAAATTCTCCAAGCCTGGACGGTAAGAGCTTCCAGGCCTGACAGGTGTACGATAACAGCCGGAGATGAGACGAAAATTAAGGGAAGATTAAAAGTAGCTAACGAGAGGGAGCCAGGGGCAGGACAACGGTGAATTGCGAGCCTTGTCCTATCGTGCTCTGAACCTCAATCCGGCCCTGGTGCGCTTCCGCGATCCATTTGCAGATGGAGAGCCCCAGGCCGGTGCCCTTCTTGTCGTGAGCCCGCGCCGCATCGGTCCGGTAGAACCGGTCGAAGATGCGAGCCTGGTCCTCGGGCGGGATCCCGATGCCGGAATCGGCGATCGAGAGTCGGGCGGCGTCCCTGCCGCGTGTGAGGGCGAGCGAAACCGTCCCGCCCCGGTGGGAATACTTGATCGCATTGTCCACGAGATTCAGGATCAATTCCCGCAGCCGGAGCTCGTCACCCTGGACCGTGACCGGCTCCGATGTGCCGGACACGACCTGGACCTGTTGATCCTGGCCGAGGACCGCCGCCTGACGCTGGATGTCCTGGACCAGCGCGTCGAGCCGGACCGGCTTGGACTCCATCCTCACCTCGCCGAGGTCCGTCCGAGCCAAAAACAGCAGTTCGTCCACGATCCGGCTCATCCGTTCGATTTCTTCCAGGTTGCTTTCCAGTACCGATTTGTAATCTTCGGCCGGCCGCGGCCGGCGCAAGGCCAGCTCCGTCTCCCCCTTCATCACCGTCAGGGGAGTGCGCAGCTCGTGCGAGGCGTCGCCGGTAAACCTGTGCACCTGCCGGAACGAGGCGTCCAGACGGGCGATCATGGTGTTGAATGTTGCGGCCAATCGGCCGATTTCATCCGATGAGGGCGGCGCGGTCAACCGCTGGGTCAAGTCACCGGCGGCAATGCGCTGGGCTGCGAGCGTGATGGCCTCCACCGGTTTCAGCGCGCGGCCTGCCAGGAACCATCCTCCGGCCAGGGCCACAAGCAGGGCCACCGGCGTTGCGATCAGAAACACCCCCAGGAGCCGGTGCAACGTATGCTCCACCGGGTGCAAAGAGGTGCCGACTTGGACGACGTTGACCAGGAGCGCGCCCCGCCTGATGGGAACCGAGAGAAGACGGAGGGGCGGCTCGCCTCTGAACTTGGCCGACTCGAACGTGGATCGTCCCAGGAGCGCCGCCTCCAAGGCGGTGGGACTCAGCGGAATGTCATGCTGCTTGAGGTGAGGCGATTGGATCGTTATTTTTCCGGCCGGACTGAAGATCTGGAAAAATTTATCCAACACCGCGAGCTCCGGGAATTCCACCGCGAGGGCCTCGAAAGAAATGAACGGACCGGCTCCCTGCTGTTCCACCGCACGGACGGCCGCCACGGCCGCCTCCTCCAGCGACTGATCCACCTGGCTCCGCAGGTCGCGGGCCAGGACGGTGTAGAGGGCGAGCGCGACGGCGATGAGAATCAGGAGCAGGGCCGAGCCGTACCAGAGCGTGAGCCGAACGCGGATGGAGAAGTGAAAGAGCATATGGCTTATAGCTGATGGCTTATGGCTCATGGTCCTGAGAGAAGAGCTAATGGCTTATAGCTTATGGCAAGAGGGAGCCGAGTCACTCCGAACCATAGGCCCTATGCCATAAGCTCTTTGGGCTCTCTGTCTGCTGCCATACGCCATAGGCTCTTGATGCTCTTGGCTTTGGCTATACGCCATTCGCCATTAGCTCTCCGCCTTGAGCACGTAGCCGCTCCCCCGGACCGTGTGGATCAGCTTGCGTTTGTGCCCCCGGTCGATCTTGTTGCGCAGGTAATTGACGTAGACGTCGATGACGTTGGTAAACGTATCGAAGTCCAGGTTCCAGACATGCTCGGAGATCATCGGCCGCGTCAGCACACGGCCGGCGTTGCGCATCAGGTATTCCAGGAGGGCATATTCCTTGATCGTCAATTCGATGCGCTGCCCCCCGCGTGTCACCTCCCGGGTGGCCGGGTTGAGCACCAGGTCGTCGACTTGCAGAAGTCCCGCCGCCTCGCCGGAGCCGCGACGCAACAAGGCCCGGACGCGGGCCAGCAGCTCCTCGATGGCAAACGGCTTGGCCAAGTAGTCGTCTGCCCCTGCATCCAGCCCGTCCACCTTCTGATCCACCTTGGACCGTGCGGTCAGGATGAGCACCGGCGTGGTGATCTTCTCCTTCCGCAAGGACTTGAGGATGTCGAGGCCGGGCAGGCCCGGCAGCATCAGGTCCAGAATGATCAGGTCATACAGGCCTTCGCTGGCCAGATCCAGTCCCTGGCTCCCGTCTGGAGCCACGTCCACCGCGTAGCTCTCCTCCTCCAGCGCACGCCGGATGAAGGAAGCGACCTTGGCTTCGTCTTCAACGACCAATATTCTCATACACAATCGGGCTAGAGGCGAGGGGCTAGGGGCGAGAGGTATGACCTTTATCTAATATCATAACCTCCAGCCATCCTTTCCACCACTAGCCACTAGCCACTTGCCGCGAACCAATTATTTCGGCGGGAACCGGGTAATCGTAACCGGCGCGAAGTCCAAGCGAGGACCGTCCGGTGTCCGGCGTGCGATCGAATGCTGGAGCCACGTGGCGTCGTCTCGCTTGGGAAAATCAGCCCGATAATGGGCGCCTCGACTCTCTTCGCGGGCCATGGCACCGGCTACGATCGTCTCCGCCACGTCCAGGAGCGATTGTAACTCCAAGGCCTGGATCAGATCGGTGTTGAAAATCTTGCCCCGGTCTTGCAAAACGACGCGGTCCGCCCGGTCTTTGAGCGCCCGGACCCGTTTCCCGGCTTCTGCCATCGATTCCTTGGTCCTGAAGATGCCGAGGTTCAGGCTCATGGCCTGCCCAAGCTCGTCGCGGACCTGCCAAGCCCGCTCCAAACTCTTGCCCTCGTTCGCCATCAGCTTGTTGATCCGCGCCGCCTCGGCTCTCAGGGTTGCATCGGAGAGGGCGCGCGGCGGCTGGCTGGCTACGGCCTCGGCGGCGCGCAGGCCGGCCCGTCGGCCGAACACGATCGTCTCCAGCAGGGAGTTTCCGCCCAGTCGGTTGGCCCCATGGACGCTCACGCAGGCGCATTCCCCGGCCGCATAGAGACCGGGTAGTTCCGTTTCGCCCCACTGATTCGTGCGCACTCCGCCCATCTGATAATGGGCGCCGGGCTGGACAGGAATCGGCGTCTCGACCGGGTCCACTCCGGCGAACTCAATGGCCAGTTGCCGGATCTGGGGCAGACGTTCCTCGATCCTGGCTCGCCCCAGGTGTCGCAGGTCCAAGAGCACGCAGCCGTCCACTCCGCGGCCTTCCAGAATTTCCTGGCCGATCGCCAGCGACACGGTGGAACGGGTGGCCAGCTCCATCTGGTCCGGCGCATACCAGGCCATGAACCGGTCGCCCAGCGTGTTCAGCAGGTACCCGCCCTCCCCCCGTGCTCCTTCAGTGATCAGGATGCCGGTGTCCTTGAGGGTCGTCGGATGGAACTGCACGAACTCCATGTCCATCAGCGGGACGCCGGCGCGGTAGGCCAGCGCCATGCCGTCGCCCGTGTTGATCACCGCGTTGGTGCTGGTGAGAAACACCCGACCGCTCCCGCCGGCCGCCAGGATGACGGCTTTCGCGCCAATGGCATGGAGACCGCCTCGCTGGATATCCCAGGCGACCACGCCCCGGCAGCCGCTCTCCTCCACGATCAAGCTGGTGACGTACCATTCCTCGTAGACGAAGATCCGGTGCTTGAGCAGTTGCTCGTACATTGCGTGGAGGATGGCGTGACCGGTGCGATCGGCCGCATAGCAGGTGCGGACCGCGCCGGTCCCGCCGAACGGCCGCTGCGCAATGCGGCCCTTCTCGTCCCGGCTGAAGATGACGCCCATGCGCTCCAGCTCCAGGATATCGTCGGGCGCCTCCCGGCACATCCCTTCGATGGCGTCCTGGTCGCCCAGGTACAGTCCCCCTTTGGCCGTGTCGAAGGCATGTGCTTCCCAGGAGTCATGTTCGCCGATCGCCGCGTTGATGCCCCCCTGGGCGGCGACGGAATGGCTGCGGACGGGATGCACTTTCGAGATGATCGCCACGTCCATGCCGGGGACATGAGCCAGGGCCGAGAGGGCCGCCCTCATGCCGGCCAAGCCGGCGCCGACGATGAGAACGTCGTGGATCTTCATGCGGCGGGAACAGGACCGAAGGAGGGGTCCTGACTTTCGACGAGGGAAGGACCGGGTCTCCAGGCCTGTCGATTGAGCGTCCGATTCAGAGGAACCTTCCCCATGCCGACATGATGCCCAACTGGGTTGGATTAAGCAAGGTTGCGCGAACTGTTCGCTTCACTGGCTTCCCTCGAATATGATATATGAGAGTGTTCCGAGGGACTGAAGACTCTGATACCTGCCCAACCAAGGGACCCCATGGCCGCGACTCCGTCCAATCCATTCGTCACGCCGACCGACAGCTTCGTACAGAGGCATCTTGGCCCGACGGATGCCGACATCCGGGAGATGGTGGCGATCCTCGGCGTGCAATCATTGGAGGCGCTGATCGACGCGACGATCCCGGAGGAGATCCGGTTGCGCAAGCCCCTGGCGCTCGGCGCGCCCATGGGCGAGCACGGGGCGCTGGCGGCCTTGCGCGCCCTGCATGATCGGAATCAGGTCTTCCGCTCCTTCATCGGGATGGGCTACTACGATTGCATCACCCCCCCCGTCATTCAACGCAACATCCTGGAAAATCCCGGCTGGTACACCGCCTATACCCCTTACCAGGCAGAGATCGCCCAGGGACGGCTGGAAGCTCTGATGAATTTTCAGACCATGGTGGCCGATCTGACCGGGTTTCCCGTCGCGAACGCTTCTCTGCTGGATGAGGCCACCGCGGCGGCGGAAGCGATGCACATGTGTCACAGCATCGCACAAAAAGAATCCAGCGAGGGCACGAGCAAGCAAAGCTTCTTTGTCGCGCAGGATTGCCATCCCCAGACCATCGCGGTACTGCGGACGCGCGCCCAGCCGCTCGGCATCACCGTGCAGGTCGGCAATCCGGACACGATTGATGTCGGGCAGCGCCTCTTCGGCCTGCTGATTCAATATCCGGCGACGGATGGGTCGATCCGGGATTACACGGGTCTCATCAAGAAGGCCCATGCAGCCGGGGCCTTGGTGGTGGTCGCAACGGATCTGTTGGCGCTTGCGTTGCTGCGGCCGCCCGGTGAGTTCGGGGCCGATATCGCGGTCGGATCGAGCCAGCGCTTCGGCGTGCCGCTCGGGTCCGGCGGGCCCCATGCGGCCTTCCTCTCGACCAAGCAAGAATACGTCCGCCAACTGCCGGGGCGTCTTGTTGGCCTCTCAAAGGACGCAGCGGGGCAACCGGCCTACCGTATGGCACTCGCCACACGCGAGCAGCACATCAGGCGCGAAAAAGCCACGAGCAATATCTGTACGGCCCAAGTGCTGCTGGCGGTCATGGCCAGCATGTATGCGGTCTATCACGGGCCGGAAGGGTTGAGACGCATTGCGGAGCGCGTGCACGGCCTGGCCCTGGTCCTGGCCGAAGGCCTGCGGCGACTCGGGCTGGAAGTCACCAAGGAGCCCTTCTTCGATACGGTCCGCGTCAAGCCAGGCGCTCTCTCCGCAGACCGGATCATGGCTCGCGCCCACGAGCGGCGGATCAACCTGCGTCGCTTTGAGGACGGCTCGATCGGTATTGCTCTTGACGAAGTGACTACAGAGGCGGAGATCCGGACCCTCTTGGAGATCTTTGCGGAAGACAGCCGGGCCGCGCCGTCCGTTGACGATCTCGCCGGCAAGGTCCCTCTCGGATTCCCGAAGGGATTGGCGCGGACCAGCAAGTACCTCACCCACGAAGTCTTTAACCGGTACCACTCCGAGCACGAGATGCTGCGGTATATGCACCGGCTGGAGGCCCGCGATCTCTCGCTCGTCCATTCCATGATCGCGCTAGGCTCCTGCACCATGAAGCTCAACGCCACGGTGGAAATGATCCCGGTCACCTGGAAGGGATTCGGGCGCATCCACCCCTTTGCGCCGGCCGAGCAGACGCGCGGGTATCAGGAACTCTTCGCCCAGTTGGAGAACTGGCTGGCCGAGATCACGGGGTTTGCAGCCGTGTCGCTCCAGCCCAACGCCGGTTCCCAGGGAGAATATGCCGGGCTGCTGGTCATCCGGGCCTATCACCAACACAAGGGGGACCGTCAACGCGACATCTGCTTGATCCCTGTGTCGGCCCACGGGACCAATCCGGCCAGCGCCGCCATGGTCGGGATGACAGTCGTACCGGTGGCCTGCGATGAGCGGGGCAACGTGGACTTGGCCGACTTGCAGACCAAGGCGCAACAGCATCGCGACAAGCTGGCCGCCCTCATGATCACCTATCCCTCGACCCACGGCGTGTTCGAAGAAGGGATCCGTCGGGTCTGCCGGATCGTACACGAGCAGGGCGGGCAGGTGTACATGGACGGGGCCAACATGAACGCGCAGGTGGGACTCTGCCGTCCGGGGGACATCGGCGCCGATGTCTGCCATCTGAACCTGCACAAGACCTTCTGCATCCCGCATGGGGGCGGCGGGCCCGGCATGGGTCCCATCGGGGTCGCCGCGCACCTGGCGCCCTTTCTGCCGGGCCATCCGGTCACGAAGCTGGGAGGGGGGGATTCCATCGGTCCGGTCTCGGCGGCGCCCCACGGCAGTCCGAGCATCCTGCCGATCTCCTGGGTCTACATCGCGCTGATGGGCGCCGAAGGGTTGACCAAGGCGACCCAAGTGGCGATCCTGAACGCCAACTACATGGCCAAGCGCTTGGAGAAATACTTCCCGGTGCTGTACACCGGCAAGCAGGGGTTCGTCGCCCATGAGTTCATCCTCGATGTGCGGCAGGCGAAAGCCAGCGCTGGCGTCGAAGTGATGGACATCGCCAAGCGCCTGATGGATTACGGGTTCCACGCCCCGACCGTCTCCTTTCCGGTCCCTGGGACCCTGATGATCGAACCGACTGAGAGCGAGTCCAAAGCAGAATTGGACCGGTTCTGCGACGCGCTCGTCGCGATTCGCGGAGAAATCCAGGAGATCGAGAGCGGCCGTATGCCGCGCGACAACAACCTGCTGAAAAATGCGCCCCACACGGCCCAGGCCGTCACCGCGACGGACTGGAAGCATCCCTACAGCCGCGAGCAGGCGGCCTTTCCCACCCCGTGGACGCGCGAGTCCAAGTTCTGGCCGGCCGTGGCCCGCATCGACGACGCCTACGGCGACCGGCATCTCATCTGCACCTGTCCGCCGATGGAGCGCGACTCGTCATAACCCTTCACTCGTGAGGTGGACCCATGGCTGCGGCAACGATGACCACCCGCCACAAGGTTCTGGTCGGAGGGCTGGGCGCCTTGACGCCGGTCCTGATGAATCTCCTGATCGTCGATCTCAACCGGCTGCTGATCAACCTCACCATCCTGGTCGTTGGCGCGTATCTGATCAAAGTCGTCGTGCTGTTCTATCTGGGCGGGCTCGTTGCCTACCTGCACAAGGATGAACACAGCCCGCTGAAACTGTTCGAGCTCGGGATAGCGGCGCCCGCCTTGATTACGGCCTTCATCAACGCAGAGAACGTGCCGGTCCAGCAGATTCCGCCTTCCAACACGGGGACGCCGACATCATCGATCCTTTTCCTTACCCCGGCGTATGCCCAACCGGCCCCCGCCCAGGACCTCAAGACTTTTTCGCTGCCCCAAGAGACGGCCACCGAGCAGGTAATGAGGGGACTCACCGGCTCCATTTCGAAACGGGTCTGGGTTGTGATCGCCGGCTCCCACCCGAAGCTCGAAGACGCGACCCGCCAGGCTCAGCAGATTTCGCAGAAGTGGCCGAAGTATCGAGGCGAGGTCTACTCCCCCTACGGCAACAACCCCTACTACGCGGTCGTCATCGGCGCCAACCTGACGTATGAGGAGGCACAGGCGCTGCGACGGAAGGCCGTCCAGGACGGCTTGCCGAACGACACCTACCTCTGGACCTTCCCCCGCGCCGGGGGGTGATCGGTTTGCTGCATATCGGTTCTGCGACGCCGTGATTGCGATTGATGCGGGAGATGCGGGTAGTCGTAGTGACATGGCCGTTCGCTGATCTTGCAGCGGCTGCGGACTTGGCCTCAACCGCGTCCGCCGAATGCACCAGTAAAGACGACGCGCCTATGGCGCTGACTTCTGAAGGACTTTCACACTTCCTTAACTATAGTTCCTTGTTGTGATCGGAACGCGCCTATGGTATTTTGATAGCGTATAATGAGATAGAGGGTGAAAGGTTATGATTGAAAAGAACTCTCTTATTGACCTCTCTAGAGAGGAACTGATCAAACAACTGGACGAGGAGTCCATGCGGCGGCGAAGTATGTCCGCATGTGATTTAATGCTCGCCTACCGCGCGGGCCGACTGGAAAATCCGGGTGAGGTAGCGGACCTCCTCGCGCTTGCAGGTCTACTTCCCGAAGACGATCCCCTCTTTGCCACAGCAGTCTAATTATCGCCTTGCCGAGATCCGCGCGCTCAATGCCAGAATTCGCGCTGGCGGGCCAGACGCTCTTTTGGCATTCAGAGACCTTACCGGGAAACTGCTCAATCTAACGATCCTGGCTTCAGGGGAAACATTGAAGCTTATAAGGCTGGAAGGTAATCCCACGAAGGCAGTCATCGGCGGCCGGACCGCCAGAGAACCACTGCGTCTCAATGGCGAGCGCTATCTCCGCATTTCCGCTAAGCTTTACCTTGACCAAACTGCGCAACCCAATTTTCTGAAAGTTGAAGAGACAAGCTATCAGTACCAGATGGATCACGACGGCAATCAGCGGATCTTCCGATATGACTACCTGAGGAATCCACCAGGCGCCATTCCTGCGGCCCATTTCCAGGTCCGTGGCAGCTTGACCGAAGCAGAAGCTTTGGGTGGGACACTCCTTGAGAAGATGCACTTTCCAACCGGGCGGGTTTCGGTCGAAGCAGTTATCAGGCTGTTGATAGAGCAATTCAACGTCCCATGTAATCACCCGTCTGATGTATGGCGGCCCATCCTCTCGGAATGCGAGCGAGACTTTTTGCGCGTGGCCCATCATCCGCTCTCAGGACCTGAACACTGATTGGCTCCATTCCTTAAAAAGCTCTCGATCAAGCAACGGTGTCGGGGTCTTTGCAAGTTCGAGGTGACACTGTGAAGCGCGCCCGCACGTCCATGACGATTTCCGTGCCTTCAGACCTTGCCGCGCAGTTCGAAGAACTGGCGAAGGCGGAAGCGAAGAACAAGAGCCAACTGTTCCGCGATATGTTTGCCACATATCGGCGGCAGAAGGGGAACAAGGAATTCTTTGCCCTCCAGCGCTACGGCGTGCGACAGGCCGGAAAAAAGGGGGTGCTCACCGAGGGTGACGTCGAGGCTCTGGTGTTTCAGGGCCGGTGAGCTTGCAGAGTTCTTCACGCTCTTGAAACAACGGGCGTGACGTATGCTCATCACCGCCTTGAAGAGGTATCCATGACGCAGAACACCGGTCACGACATGGATCGCAGAACGTTCCTAGTCCGGACCGGGCTCCTGCTGAGCGCCGGCCTTCTGACCGGCGCACTGCCCTCGCTGTCCCAAGCGGCCGCTGCGCCCCCCACGTTCACCGGTTGGCAGGCGGTGCGCAAGCAGTTCCTCCTCTCGCGGCGCTTCATCCACATGACCGGCTTCCTGCTGGCCTCTCATCCCGCGCCCGTGCGGGAAGCCATTGAGCGGCATCGCCGCGGGCTCGATGAAAACCCGGCCCATTACTGGATGGACAATGAGGAGCGGTTCGAAGCGGATGTGTTACAGGCCGCCGCTGAGTACCTGGGCGTCAATCCGACGGACATCGCCCTCACGGATAGTACGACGATGGGGTTGGGCCTGCTCTACGGCGGGCTGGCATTGCGGGCGGGTCAGGAGGTCTTGACCACCACCCACGACCACTACTCGACGCAAATCTCGTTGCAGTTGCGAGCCGAGCGGACCGGTGCGTCGGTTCGTACGATCCCGCTCTACCGGGACCTCAAGACGGTCACCAAGGAGGAAATCGTCGAGACGCTCGTGCAGAGCCTCCGCCCAACGACCAGGTACGTGGCGGTGACCTGGGTCCACTCGAGCACCGGCCTCAAGCTGCCGGTCAGGGAGATGGCCGAGGCGTTGCAGCGAGTCAATACGTCACGGGAGGAAGCCGACCGGGTCCTCCTCTGCGTCGACGGGGTGCACGGACTGGGGGTCGAGAACGTCACGATGGAGGACCTCGGCTGCGATTTCTTCGTGGCCGGCACCCACAAGTGGCTGTTCGGCCCGCGCGGGACCGGCCTTGTCTGGGGCCGTCCCACCGCCTGGCCTGCCGCCAACGCGACGATCCCCACGTTCAACATGGATGCGTATCGGATCTGGATGCAGGAGCCCCAGAAAAAGGAGGTCTCCCAGGCCGCGATCATGACGCCCGGCGGCTTCCACTCCTTCGAGCACCGGTGGGCGCTGAGCGAAGCGTTCCGTTTCCATCTCGCCATCGGCAAGGCCCGCATCGCCGAGCGCATTCACGCGCTGAACCGACAACTGAAAGAGGGGCTGGTCACGATCAAGGGCGTAACGCTGCATACGCCCCTGGCAGAGGACCTGTCGGCTGGCATTGTCTGCTTCGAGATCGCGGGATGGACGCCAGCTAAGGCGGTGCAGGCCTTGCGTGAGAAGCAGATCATCGCCAGCGAGACCCCCTACGCGACCAAGTACATCCGCCTGGCCCCCAGCCTGCTGACCTCGCCGGAGGAAGTGGAGAAGACGCTGGCTGAAGTCGGGCGGCTTGCCAGATAAGGCAGAGGATCGGCTGACAAAGGGCGGCGAGGCGCTGAGCGGGTCCTGTCCACGAGCAACCCGGGTACCCGTTGCTCCGAAGCTGCAACGGGTGAATGCTCGCGTACCCGGCCGCCTCACCATCTCGGCGGCGTGCGCAAACGTAACGCTCGTTATTCCTCGTGTCGCGCACCCCATCCCCCCGTGGGACCCCTTACGCTGCGCGCGGTTGGGCGCCTGCTCGACACCACCCGCTCAGCGAAGATTAGAGTAAACTAGGGAACTTATCATCCGAGCCAAAAAGAGAAAAGTGAAGGGGCGCCAGGTCGCTTGTAGACCTGGCTCCCTTAAGGATGTAAGCACACTCAAGATCGCCGGAATCCGGCACGAGTACGAGAGGATATCAGCGCTTCCGCGAACCAATGGACAACCGGGAAGAGATCGGTGAGGCTGGCGAACAGCACGTTTGACCGGACCGCTGGCTCGCATTCGCTCGCCACGGCCGGTCAACGTGAGCGTTCGTTACCTGCCCAAGGAGCAAAAGAACCGCTTGGAGAGAGAAAAAGGCCAGGCTACTTTTCTGATGTCCGTTTATTGCAGGGAGACCAACTGGAGGCCGATGACGGTTTTGGCGTCGCGGATGGTGCCGTCCTGGATCATCGTCAGCGCTTCATGGAGGGGGACCTCGACGATCTTCAGCACCTCGTCCTGGTCGAGCTGTTGGTTGCCCGGAACCAACCCGGTCCCCTTGTAGATGTGGATGACCTCGTCGGCGAAGCCGGGGGCGGTGAAGATGCTGGTTAGGAGCTCCAGCGAGGCCGCGCGATAGCCGATCTCCTCCTCCAACTCACGCGCGGCGCAGATGAGCGGCTCCTCGTTGGGCTGGAGCTTGCCGGCCGGGATCTCGTAGATAAAGCCTCCGGCTGCATGGCGGTACTGCCGGATCAGCACCACGGTCCCGTCGTCCTTCACCGGCACGACCGCGGCGGCGCCTGGATGGCGAATGATCTCCAGCTCGACGCTGGTCCCGTTGGGCAGCCGCGCTGTTTCCAGGTTGAGCGTGAGGATGCGACCTCTGAAGATGTTCTTCACACTCATTGGCAAGTAACAAGTAGCAAGTGGCAAGTGGAAGAGGTCGCGTCAGGACCCCTAGCCTCTCGCCTCTAGCCCCTCGCCCTCTTATAGAATGGCGGCTTGACCACCACCGCCGGGACGACCTTGCCCCTGATGTCTATCGAGATAGTTGCGCCGACCGAGGCAAAGGCAGGCGTCACATAACCAAGCCCGATGCCTTTTTGCAGCAGGGGGGACAGGTTGCCGCTCGTGACTTCGCCGATCTCCTTGCCTTCGGAATGACTGTGAGCCAGAATCTTGAACCCATGTCTCGGGACCGCCTTCTGGAGTAGCTCAAAGGCGATCAATCGTCGCGCCGGCCCTTCCGTCTGTTGCCGGCTCAATCGGTCCCGCCCGATGAAGTCGCCTTTCTGAAAATTCACGACCCAGTCTGCGCCCGCTTCCAGCGGCGTGGTGTCTTCCGAAATGTCGTTCCCGTAGAGCAGGTAGGCCATCTCCAACCGCAGGAGATCACGCGCTCCCAACCCGGCCGGCTTGAGCCCGGCTGACTTTCCTCTGTTCAGCAACTCATTCCAGATGCCAAGCGCCTTGTCGGCGGGCACGTAGAGCTCATAGCCCAGTTCGCCGGTATAGCCGGTCCTGGTGACGAGGGAGGGGGCTCCGAGCAGAGTCGCTTCCAAACAATGGCGTGGGTTGAGCGATGTCAGGTCCCGCACGCCCAGGTCGCTCAGGATTGCACGGGACGCGGGGCCTTGGAGCGCCAACTGCGCAATCTCGGCGGAGCGATCCCGGATCGCCACGCCGGCAGTTCCCGGCAGTTGCTCCTTCAGCCAGGCTACGATCTTTTCCCGGTTCGAAGCATTGACGCAGAGGTAATATTCTTGCGGCTTAATCCGATAGACGAAGATGTCGTCCTTGATCCCCCCGCTCGCATTGCACAGCATGGAATAGTGGGATTCCAGCACGGCCAGCTTCGCCGCGTCGTTGGTTGTGGTGCGTTGGAGGAACGCCAGGGCCCCCGGTCCCGACACCAATACCCGCCCCATGTGGCTGACGTCGAACAGCCCGGCGGCCGTCCGGACGGTCTGGTATTCGTCCACCGCGCCGGAATACTGGATCGGCATCTCCCAGCCGGCAAAGTCCACCAGCTTGGCGCCGGCCGCCACGTGTCCTTCATAGAGGGGAGTGCGGTTCATTCATGTCTCCTAGCTGACAAGTTGACAAGGGGCCAAGGTGACAAGTCGGAAAGTTGACAAGTGACCAAGCAGACACATTCCGAAATACTTGCCACTTGCTCGCTTGGCACTTGCCACCTTCGCTACCGTAGTCCCAAGAGTTCGACTTCAAAGGTGAGGGTGGCGTTGGGAGGGATGGCGTTGCCGGCGCCGCGCGACCCATAGCCGAGGTCCGGCGGAATAATCAGCTTGCGCTTGCCGCCGACTTTCATCCCGGCGACCCCCTCGTCCCAGCCCTTGATGACCTGCCCCGCTCCCACTCGGAACTTGAACGGCTCTTTCCGATCCAGCGAGCTGTCAAATTTGGTCCCGTTGGCGAGCCAGCCTGTATAGTGGACCGTGGCCGTGTCACCTAATTCGGCCTGACGCCCCTGGCCCATCGCCAGATCGACATACTGCAAGCCGGATTCCGTCTTCACCTGTTCACCGGCCGCTCTTGCTTCTCCCCCGTGCTGAGTTTGGACGACAATACTCACGCTCCACAAGGCCAGCACACAAGCCAGCGCCGTTGCCAGCGCGACCACCCTTCGCATATCGACTCTCTCCTTTCCTTCTACGCAGACCAGCCTGACCGCTGCATGACGAAAACGTGTCGCTGAAGGTCGGCGGCCGGCCGTCAGTTCAAGGGTTTGGTTCCGAGAACAGGGCGAGGCTGGCGGTGTAGCCGTGGAGGAAGTTGCTGCCGCCCACCGGTCCGATCTCGCCCTGGGCAAAGAAGCCGGCGATCGGCACGTCGCCCTCCCGCTCCCGGACCGTCGTGATGTCGTGGTGCGGACGGCCGAAGAGGCCGCGACCGCGGCCGCAACAACTGAACAGCAGCGCGCCCAAGGGAGCCCGGTGGATGGACCGGTCGGCGGCCAGCAGGAGGTTCAGATCTTCGCTCGCGGACTGCGCATCGCGCAAGTGGAACTGCACCGTCTGCCCCTCCTGCACTTGATCGCCGATGGCCACGCTGCCGGAGCCGCGATCCGCGCCGATCAGGTTGCGAACAAGGAAATCCCCCCGCTCGAACCGGTCTCGATGCTCGTCAATCACGATGCCCAGGTGCAACGCCCGTTGAGCGATGCGCCGCTCGTCGCTGCCGAGCGACTCAAAGAGGGCCTGCAACCGCTCCAAGGCCGGCACGCCCCCCAGCTCATGGATGACGTTTTGCTCCGCCTTCGTGACGACATAAGGCTCTCCGATCGGCCGACAGCCCTGCGACACCACCATCCGAACGGCAATCCGGCCGGACAAGGCCACTCCGACCAGCCCTCCGTCATAGACTTCATCGTTCAAGATCAAGCGGTTCTCACCGAAATCGTGTCCGCCGCCGGCCAGCCCGCCGATGGCCGCCGAGCCGGGACAGCGGTCCGCCAGCACCGACAAGACTTCGTCGACCGGCGTGGAAAAGGGATCGGCGAGCAGGATGAACACCGGCTTCTGGCGCTCGGCTCCCAGCCCTTCAGGCCACCCGTGGATCGTCAATCCGTCGGCTCCTTGCGGAGAAGACAAGCGCAAGGGGGTCAGCGTGACGTCCGGCATCCGCGCCGCCCAGAGGGTCGCCGCGGCCTGGGTCTCGATTTCTTCTCCTCCGGCGATGACGCCTTCGCCCGTGCAGCCGACCAGGAGTCCGGGCGCCAGCTCGCGGCGGACGGCGGCGCAGAGGGCTTCCGCCTCCTTCGCGTAGTGGGATGAAAAGAAGAGAAACGCCAGGTCAACCATCCCTGCTCCCAGCCCGTTCCGAACAGCCTGGGCCAGGGCGCGTCCCGCCGCCGCATCGGCCTCCCGTGACAGCGCTACCGAGAATCGGAGCCTTGTCTCAGCCTTTGTTGCCATCCCTCAATCCGGCCGTCCAACCGTTCTCCTGTTTGCCGCCGCCCCTGACCTGCCCCGCCTATTCTCCCAAAGGAGCGCGCTCGGCCCGCCCCGCCTGCAGTTTCTTGTGATATCGCCACATGTAGGAATGGTAATCGTCCAATTGGGCGAAGAGATAATGGAGCTCCGTCGGATCCTCACTCTCCAAGGCTCGCGTCATGCGGGTTTGCAGGAACTCGGCAAAGGCCTGGGTCTTCTCCAGCGCCGTGAGCAGCTTCAAGCCTCCACCAATCTGGTAATCGGTCATGATCCCGCCCCCCTGTTGGTTCGGCAGCCTCTTCGGTTTTCAGACGTTCACTTAGAGAAGCATAGTCACCCCGCTCCTGAAAATGCAAGGACTCGGACAGCGCCCGGACTTACCGGCGACCGTCACCCAGCAGGACCCGCAGCTTGGCCAGGGAGATCGCCTCCACGCGGCGCCCGTCCCGCCCCACCATGGTGGTGGCCATGGTCAAGGCATTGAGGATCGCCTCCTCCGTCGCCTCGACCGTCGCGCTCAGAAGAGGGTTCACGTGGGTGTCGGCCAGGTGCGTCATCGCAAAGGTCCGGTCTTTCGGGTAGTGCGGGATCGTGTTGCCGGTCGAGAAGGCCAGCATGAAGTCTCCGCTGCCGTGACGCGCGGTTGAGCCGGTCCGGGCGAGCCCCAGAGCCGCCCGCTTGGCCAGCCGCCCCAGTTGGCGCGCATCCAGCGGGGCATCGGTGGCTATGATCACGATGATCGAGCCTTCGTGATCGGATTCAGGCAAGGCACCCACAAGCCGGTTTGGCTGAGTGGGTGCGGGAGGGGCAGTTCCGACTGGGGCCCCCTCCCGCTCATATAGCTTTCCGACCGGCACTCCGGCCACAATCAACTCCTCCCGCCGTCCGTGATTGGCATTCACCAACACCCCGACCGTATAACCCCCCTCCTCGACCGGCAAACGGCGCGAGGCCGTGCCGATGCCGCCCTTGAATCCATAGGACACCATTCCGGTCCCGGCCCCGACGCTGCCTTCTGCGACCTGCCCACTGCGTGCTTCATCCAAGGCCCGCATGACATCCGCTTCGGAAACGTGCCGGCCCTGGCTGTCATTGAGCCGGCTGTCGTCGCATTCGGCCACGACCGGAGTCAGCGTATCGTCGCTGATCCCGATCTCCGGATAGCGCCGAATCATCCAGCTCATGACTCCGTCGGCCACCCGCGGCACATTCAGCGTGCTGGTGAGCGCGATGGGATATTCCAAAAAGCCTGACTCGGCGACCCAGGCCAAGCCGGTCATCTCCCCGGTGCCGTTGAGCACGAAGGAACCGGCCGGCACTTTCTTGTGCCACACATCATCGCGGGGAATGACGACCGTGACCCCCGTGCGAACCGGCCCTTCACCGGGCTTGAGCGTCCCGTCTCCCCGAATCAACGTCACCTGTCCGACCGTGACGCCGGCCACGTCCGTGATGGCGTTAGTCGGCCCCGGTTCGTAGCGTCCCACGACGATCCCCAGATCGCGCGCGCGCAGCCGCAGTTCCTCGGTGCCGCCGGCGATCGCACCATCGGCAGGCCGGAGCAGAAGCGCACACAAGAGCAATACGGCTCCCCTCGTCAGCGTGAAATTGATCGGTTCGTCGCGTCGGCGCCGGTGTTGGAATTGGGTCATACGGTTCCCCTGTGCCGTCGGCCTGCGCTAACAGACTGCTGAAAAACCATTTTGGGGCCTCCGAATGGCAGAGAGACAGTTAGCCAGCGACGACGGGCATAGAGCCCGCAGGATGGTCAAAAAGGCCGTCCAGCGCGGCCGCAGCAAGTGAGGAGGCGAAGCGTACTCTTTGCCGTACGTTGAGCCTATAAGCGCCGCGAGAACAAAGCTGGCGGCCTTTTTCAACATCCTGCTACAGATCATGGGTTGATCCGGGCTCCGGCACTACCACGTCGATGCGCGGGTGTTCGGTCCTGATCGCCGCGGCCAGCGAGCAGGATTGCTTTTCTTCCCCATGCACGACGAAGACCTTGGCGGGCGTCGGCTGAATCGCCCGGACATAGGCCAACAGGTCGTCGCGATCCGCATGGGCGGAGAGCCCGTTGAACCGCACCACCTGCGCTCGCCGGGGAGTCGGAACGCCGAAAATCGGGACGGTCTCCCACCCTTCGACCAGCTTCCGGCCCAGCGTATGTTCCGCCTGAAACCCCACGATCGCAATGATGTTCGCCTCGTCGCTGATCGCATGCTTGAGGTGGTGCAGGACGCGTCCGCCTTCGCACATACCCGAGGCGGCGATGATCACGCAGGGGCCGCTGAGATTGTTCAGCTTCTGGCTCTCCTGAACCGAGGTGACATAGTGAATGTACCGGGCCATAAACGGATCGCCTTCGGACGTCAGGATCCGGTAGGTCTGCTCGTCGTAACATTCCGGGTGCCGCCGGAAGACCTCGGTCGCCCTGAGCGCCATCGGCGAATCGATGTAGATCGGCAGGGGGGCGATTCGTCCTTCCTTGACGAGGGCCTTGAGCCACATCACGAGATCCTGCGTCCGCCCGACCGCGAACGCCGGCACGATGATCTTGCTGCGATGGGCGACCGCATGGGCGACCAGGTCCTGCGCCTTCTGCTTGGCCGCCTCTTCGGTCTCGCTGTGGAGCCGGTCGCCGTAGGTCGATTCGATGATCAGGACATCGCAGGGAGGCGGAGGAGCCGGATCGCGCAGGATCGGCATCTGCTTGCGGCCCAGGTCTCCCGTGAAAAGGACGGTCGTCGTGCTCCCGCTGGCCGTCGCCATGAGCCGGATCGCCGCGGAGCCCAGGATGTGTCCGGCATCGTGGAACGACGCTTTTAGTCTGGGCCGCACGGGAAAGACATCGTCGTAGCGGACGCCGGTGAATCGTCCGGTGATGGCTCGCACGTCGTCGGCGTCATAGTAAGGTCGGCGGCAGGCTTTCCCCCTCCGCCGCTCCTTTTTATTGACGTACGCACAGTCGCTCTCCTGAATGCGGACCGAATCTTCCAGCATCACGTCCGCGAGATCGCCCGTCGCCCGCGTGAGGTAGACCTTGCCGGAAAACCCCTGCTTGGCCAGTGCCGGCAGGGCTCCGGAATGGTCGATGTGGGCATGAGACAGGAGCACCGCATCAACCGACTTGGCTTCGAAGCCGAGGGTGCGGTTTTTCCGGTCCGCTTCCTGACGCCGACCCTGGAAGAGCCCGCAGTCCAGCAGGACGCGCGTTCCCCCGGACTGGACCACGTGACGACTGCCGGTGACCGATCGGGCTGCGCCGTGGAAGGAGATCTTCATCGAAGCTAATCCGCCGGCCGGCTGGACGCGATATGGTCCCAGGCCTCCTGAGCGGTTTCCGCATAGTGGATGAGCTTCAGATCGTCAGGGCTGATCAGGCCTTCGTCCACCAACATGCCCCAGTTGATGAGACGGTTCCAAAAGGCCCGCCCGACCAGCACGATGGTGACCCCGGTCACCGTGCTGGTTTGCAGGAGCGTCAGCGCCTCGAACAGCTCATCCATGGTGCCGAAGCCGCCGGGAAAGGCGACGAGTGCGCGAGCTCTGAGCAGAAAATGCATCTTGCGGAGCGCAAAGTACCGGAACTGAAAACAGAGCCTCGGGGTGATGTAGGGATTGGGCCGCTGTTCGTGAGGCAGGACGATGTTGAGGCCCATGGACTTGGCGCCGATGTCCGCCGCGCCCCGGTTCGCCGCTTCCATGATCCCCGGGCCGCCGCCGGTCACGATGACAAACTCGCACTGACCGTCCGCCTGGCAGACCGACGAGACCAGGCGCCCGAACTCTCTGGCTACATCATAATAGGGCGAGAGTGCCAGTTGGTGGCGCGCCACGGCGACGGCCTTTCGTCTGTCCTGGTCCTTCGGCTTACGCGCCAAGGCGGCTTTGGCCTTGGCCAGTTGCCGCTTCGCCTCCGCTGGCTCCACCAGCCGCGCGCTTCCGAACACCACGATCGTGGAGTGGATGTTCTCTTCCTGCTGGATCAGCTCCGGCTTGAGCAGTTCCAGTTGCAGTCGGACAGGCCGCAATTCATCACGGGCGAGGAATTCCGTATCTCGGTCGGCGCGGCGATAGGAAGCTGAACGGAGAATCTGACCGAGGAGCTTGCGTTTGCCCGAACGGGAAGAAGCCATGACGCGCCATTATAGCGGGATGGCACCATCGCAACAACAGCGGCGCACGTAAGGGGTGAGGCGTCCCTTCGTGAGGTGTAAGGCGTTAGGCGGTTCCCATTATGTTTCACGCCGCACGCTTCACGCCTCACGGCATATGGCTGACGACCTTGACTCTACCCCATACGGAAGGCTATCGTTCGATTGATCGGACACATCCACCCATTTAATCGAACAATGGGGCCGGCATCCGCGCCCTGCTACCGTTCAAGAAAGGAGTCGAGCCTATGATCCAGCCGGCCTTGGGACGGACGAAAACGATTTTGTTCATTACGACGGGGTTTCTCCTTCTGGTCGCTCCTCTGAGCGGTCTGAGCGAAGAGCCGAACCTTGCTCTCGGACAACTGCCTAAGGTGCGGATTCCGTCTCATAATCTTCAATACGACGCGAAGGTAGAGTTGGGCAAGCTGCTGTTTTTCGACCCGCGCCTCTCCAAGGACAACAGCGTCAGTTGCGCGTTCTGCCATGTGCCGGCGGCGGGCTTTGCCGATCCGCGCCAATTCTCCCTGGGAGTGGGCGGCAAGCAAGGAGGACGCAACGCGCCCTCGGCCATGAACGCCGCCTACAGCCATTTGCAGTTCTGGGACGGACGGGCCAGCTCGTTGGAGGAGCAGGCGTTAGGACCGATCCAGAATCCAGTCGAGATGGCTGAGACGCTCAAGAATGTTGTCAAAAAGCTCAATAAAATCAAAGGATACAGAGATCGATTCCGGGCCGTATTCGGGCAGGAGGTTTCGCCGGATACGATTGCCAAAGCCATCGCTGCATTCGAGCGGACTCTGATTTCCACCAACTCGCCTTTCGACAAGTTCGTGGCCGGCGACAAGGGCGCGCTCTCTGCCGGCGCCCAACGGGGGTTTGAATTGTTCCAGGGGAAGGCCCGCTGCGTCCTCTGCCACAATGGTCCCAACTTCACCGACGGCAAGTTTCACAATCTCGGCGTCCCGCAGGTAGGCCCCTTGAAAGAGGACCTCGGTCGCTACAACGTCACCAAGCGGGATGCGGATCGGGGCGCCTTCAAGACTCCGACGCTCCGCAGCGTGGCCCTGACCGCCCCCTACATGCATACGGGGGGCTTCAAGACCCTCGACGAGGTGATTGAGTTTTACAACAAAGGCGGAGAAGCGGTTCCGGGGAAAGATGCCTTCATGAGCCAATTAAATCTGGCGGAGCAGGAGAAAAAAGATCTGGCGGACTTCCTGAACAGTCTGACCGGAGACTTGACCAGCATGGCGCTGCCGAGACTGCCCTAGTCGTCTTTGAACGGCCAAAGTCGGTACTGACTGGCGTGGATGTGCTTGGCGAAGGCCTGTTGTCGCGCCACCCATTGTGAGTCGAACGCGATCTGAAACACGTCGGTCGCCAGGCCTCCGCCGGCGAGAATCATGTCCGCCGGTACCGGCGACACGAACTGGAGCGGCCACCCATAGTTGATCCGCGCGTACTTGGCATCGAGGAAATGGTAGAAGACCACCGCCCCGGCGTCATCTAAGCCGATCACTTCATCCGGCGGGCCGAGTTTTGCGATGACTTCGGCCAACGTGGTTTTGCCCGGGGAGATGAAGGTCACATCCTCCGGCTTAATCGGATCGTTGAGCGACAGTCTGGTGAAGTTGGCAAACCCGCAGCCCGATAGAACCAAGGGCACGAGGCACGCGGCAAGAGGCAAGAGGAACTGCCGATGCGGTGAAGGGGTGATGGGGGGACGCGGCGACCTCGGTTTCGCCCCGTCGCCCCGTCTCCGTGTCACCGTGTCGTGCTTGTCACCCATAACGCCTCTCGCCTTCTTTAATCCCCGAAGGGCCAGAACTGGAACTCGAGGCGGTCGGTCCGTTTCCCGAAGACCACTTCATCGACCACTCCGTTCTTGTTAAGGAAGACGTACAAGTCGTCGGTCATGACGTTGATGCGGGACAAATTCAACACTAAAAGGAATAGCCCTTTCGCCTTGATATCGTAGCGGTAGTACTGCAAGATCTCATGCCCGTTGGCCTCCACGACCCGATCAGGCGCCCCCAGTGCGGAGACGACCTCGGTGCGGGTGCTCACTCCCTTCTTGATCGCGGACACGGTTTCCTGGTTCAAGGCATCGCCGATCGTTCCCCGGTTGAAGGAACACCCGCCTGCCAGGCTCACACACAGGAGCGTCAGACAAGCCAGGGTCCATCGTATACCTTGCGTTTCTCTCATTTTGATCCCCCTCCCCTTCCCGATCACATTACCGTTTCATGAGGCTTGCCTTCCTCTTCGAGGGGATTGGTGCACCCCTCCCTTTGGCAAGCTTGCTCCGATGGTCTCTCCTCGCCAGCACAAAGTCCTCGTCAAACACCAGATAGGACGAGGGTGTTAAGCCGACCCGCCGGTAGACGGCCTGCGCCATCCTGTTCTCTCGCTCGACGTACAGGCGGAGGCCGCAGACATCTTTGCGTGCTCGTGCCTGCGTGAAAACCGCCTCATGCATCCGCCGGTACACGCCCTGGCGCCGCCAGTTCGGATGGACATAGACGCTTTGGATCCACCAGAAGGTGGCATTCCGCCAATCGCTCCACTCATAGGTCACCAGGAGCTGTCCGACCACTTCCCGCGATGCTCCGCCGAGCCGTTCCGCCACGAGGTAGAATCCGCGGGCCGGCGATTTCAACACAGCCAGCGTCCCCCGGCGGAGCTGCTCTCTGTCAAGAGTCCGTCCCTCCGTCTCCAGGGCCATGGCGGCGCTGAAGCCCACGAGCACATCCGCATCCTCCAGGCGGGCCGGGCGCACAGTGAGCCGCTCGAGTCTTGCCATGACAATAGCTTACGAGCCCTCTCGCTGAGCCGGCTTGGACGGAGTCAAGGAGGTCAACCATGGCTGTTGGGGACGGTACAAGCCGGCTGAAAATTCCATCTTCATCGCCTCTTCAGGCTGAAGGTCGACCGGGAACACCTGGCTCTGTGGCACAAAGGCCAGGTAGCCGGTAAAGGGGTGGATGGCGGTTGGGACAAACACCATCAGCAGGTGTTTCAGCGGGACCACTTGTATGGAAGGGGGGGCTGCGCCCATCACGAACCCCAGGGCCCACAGCCCGCGTCGAGGAAAGGGAAACACCACGACGGTGCTGCGGTTGAACCGGGCCCGGAAGTTCCAGAGATCCGTCATGCCCTTGAGGGTCAGGTAGATGCCGCTGACCAACGGAATCTGTTGGAGCCGCTCGTCGGTCCAGCGGAGCAGCCGTTGCCCGAGGAATTGCGTGGCGAGCATGCCGGCCAGGAGGATGAGACTGAGCAGAGAGAGCATGCCCAATCCCGGCACATCAAACCGCGCAGCAGGGCCGAGCAGGTCGGCGATCAAGCCGTCGATGGTGTGAAAGAGCGCATTGAGGATCAGGAAGGTGCCCCAGGCTGGCACAAGCACCAGCAGCCCGGTCAGAAAATACCGCCTAACTCCTTTCCAATTCACCATTGTCCTCTCCAGCCGGCCTAGTCTAACAGATTCCCGGAAGCCATTGACAGCCTCACGCAGCCCATAGGATTCTCTCCGCTTGATCTTGAAGAGGGATTCCTCTACTCTAGGTTGGGCTTGCGACGTCATCGGCGCGACTGCGTGAAAGAGTTCACTGGAGGCAAAGTAACTCTCCGCTCACTGCAAAGGAAAAGTTATCAGTCCTCAGTGTTCGGTTTTCAGTTTCATGACTGAAGACTGATGACTGAAAACTGACTACTCGCTAGCAAGCTTTGTATGGAGGCCCCCGATGGAGACAAAGGAATCACCTAAGAAGGTCAATGTGGATCAGGAATTGCTGGCGATCCTCTGCTGCCCTGAAACCAAGCAGGACGTGGCTCTTGCCGATGATGCGCTGGTCGCCAAACTAAATGCGAAGATTGAACAGGGGCAATTGAAAAACAAGGCGGGCCAGCCGGTCGGAGAAAAGCTCGATGGCGGGCTGATTCGAGCCGACAAGAAAATCCTCTATCCGATCAGGGAAGATATCCCGGTCATGTTGATTGAGGAGGGAATTCCGCTCGAAGGGCTCGCCTGATTTCAGCCCCCTGTAGGACCGTCTCCGTAGCGTCCGCTCCAGGCGTTACCCATCCAGCCTACCTATCCAGTTCAGCTCAGTGGGGCCTTGCGCGTGAACCATCGATGCAGGGTCCGCCACCACCCAAATCTGTCCCCAGGTGGTAAGACGCACCGGGCTAGGGGATGATCAGGGGGCTGACCTGTTGCTCCTTGTCCGTCTTGGAGCCGGTGGAGGTACCGCATTCCACACAGAGGTACTCGTAGAGATTTCCCGTGGGAAGGACCAGCAGCAGTCGCTCGCGGGTGGGGGTCGCCTGCCGACACTGAGGACAATAGAGTAAAGAGGCTCGGAAGGCGCTGAATTGATCCTCGGAGGGCTCACTTCGTCCTCCCGGCGAAGGCTGACCGGCTGACGGTTGTCCTCGACGGAAACGAGGAGCCAGCGGCCACGATGGCCTTGCAGGGCCTTTGGAATAGGGCGGGCGCACAAGGGTCATTCTATTAAAATGATTCTGGAGTGGTCAAGCCGGGCTCGGCGCTTGCCAATTTAGAAGGGCTCGGCCTCGCGACCGTGCTGCTCGGTATCCGCTTTAGTTTTGCCTCGGAGCAACCACCAGAGCGAACGGGCCAATTGCACCATGACATAGAGCGAGAGACCGACAAGAAGGCCATACAGGCCTGCCTCATGCCGTGGCCACAGATCCGGCGCGTGCAGGATCAGGCCGAGCACAAGATGGCCGCCCAGCCCGAGGCAGATCGCAAAAATAACCCATTCGCGAACCATGCAGCCTTCCGCCGTCCCTGCGGGACAGACGCTGTCGTTGAGTAGCTCGGTCGGTTGTGGGGTCAGACGGGACTCTTTGCGGACTCGATCTCGGTGGCGTTGATCAGGCTCGAGAGATAATCCGACACGAACGTCAGGGCTTCCTCCCGCCCATCGGCCCTCCGCCCCTTTTCACGCCGCTGGACGGACAGTTCGTGGTCGAGGTCGGACTTGACATCGCTCAGGACCCGATGAAGGGAGGAAGGGGTCAGGTTGGCATCCATGTCCTCCAGCTCCTGACATCGATCCAGCACCCAATTGAGCCCCTCGATTCTGCCGGCATAATGTTCCTGCTCAGCCAAGTCAAGCCGTGCCATCGCAGTCGCGAAGGTCTGCGCTTCATAGACCATATTGTAGAAACTGGTGACGGCCCTCTGCAAAGTCTGATTCATATCACTCCTCGCTTTGAAAGAATGAGCAAGAAAGGTTCATCCCATTATACATGAGGGCGCGGGTCCCACAAGCTGTTTTTTTCCGGCTTTACGTGAACAGCAGGGCGTGAAACTCGGCCATGAAGCCGTAGTAGAGGGGCGCGAAATCTTTCAGGCTTTCCGGGCTATTCTCCTTGAGGCGCTTGAAGAAGAAGACCTGATGGCGGGGGTCGAGCTGCTCCAGCAGGTGGCCCAGTTGAGCCATCGTGTAACTGCCAGCCGGCACACTCAGCACATAGTGGACCAGCCGCTCGACAAATTGCTGGGCCACATAGTCGCTGGTCAGCAGATCTGGCGGAAGTTTGCCAGTGGCCAGGAACTCATCAAAAGGGACGGCTTGCGCGGCAAAGGGGACCGGTGTTGGGGACAGAGTCGCCATCAATCTCTCCGAAGAAGCCCAAAGAAGGCCGCGACGACCCACTGTACCCAAGGCTAGCCCAGCCCGTCAAGTTCTTGCCAAGATGGCCGAATCATCCTCTCCGGTGCGAAGGGGCGGGAAAGAAGAGGGGGAAAAGAAGAAGGGCCGGATCCCCTTGCGGGACCCGGCCCCTCAGACTGCACAGCGACTGGCGTGGGACTACAGCCAGTTCACCCGTTCGGCCGGCCGGATGTAGATGGGCTCTTCGACCTGAATGCGCGCGACTTCCTTGCCCGACTTGTTGAAGCCCAGCACGGTATCGTTGTACATCTCGAACCGCTTCCCGTGGATCTGGGTCTCAAACACCTTCGGGCCCGGGATCACGTCGTACCGGAAGATGATCTGCTGGCTGGCCCGCCACAGTTGCAGCACCGCCAACAGCTCCCGGCTCGGCACCAGGTACTTCTCGATCGCGTTGTCCACGCCCGGCCCGAACATCTGCCGCGCGTAGCCCCGCGGACTCCACCGCGGCGGGATATAGTACCCGTTGGGCTCCGTCCCCCACTGCGGGTACAGCGGCAACGCCACCTGCTCGACCCGGATCGCGTAGTACAGCGGGTGCCAGCGGTCTTCCGCCCACAACCCGTCTTCCCCGATCCGCACCAAGCTCTGCATCCGGATCTTGCCCACGCAGGCCGCCATGCACCGCGTTTCCATCGGCTCGCCGCCGGTCAAGGGGTCCTTCCCCTCGATCCGCGGATAGCACGCAATGCACTTCTCGCTGACCCGCGTCGTGCCCCGATACATCGGCTTCTTGAACGGGCACTGCTCCACGCACTTCTTGTACCCGCGGCACCGGTTCTGGTCGATCAGCACGATCCCGTCTTCCGGCCGCTTGTAGATGGCCTTGCGCGGGCACGCCGCCAGACAGCCCGGATACGTGCAGTGGTTGCAGATCCGCTGGAGATAGAAAAAGAACGTCTCATGCTCCGGCAGGCTGCTCCCCTGCATCCGCCACGGCTCATCCCGCGAGAACCCGGTCTTGTCGATGCCTTCCACGATCGCCCGCATCGAGGTCGCCGTGTCCTCGTAGATGTTGACGAACCGCCATTCCTGGTCCGTCGGGATGTACCCGATCGCCGCCTGGCCGATCTTGGCCCCCGCGTCGAAAATGGTCATCCCCTCAAACACCCCGTACGGCGCATGGTGCTTGCGGCCCACCCGCACGTTCCACACCTGCCCGCCCGGGTTCACCTGCTCGATCAACTGCGTGATCTTCACGTCGTAGAACTGGGGATACCCGCCGTAGGGCTTGGTCTCCACGTTGTTCCACCACATGTACTCCTGCCCCTTCGAGAACAGCCACGTGGACTTGTCCGCCATCGAACAGGTCTGGCAGGCCAGACACCGATTGATGTTAAACACGAAGGCGAACTGCCACTTGGGGTGCCGCTCCTCGTAGGGATACAGCATCTTGCGGCCCAGTTGCCAGTTATAGACTTCCGGCATTGTTGTACTCCTTCTTGTAGGTTAGGGTCCCTGTGAGAACGCCGACTCCTCGGGCTTACACCTTGATCTTGATGTGCTCGCCCTTGAGCCACTTGATCATGAACTCGTTCTCCTGCGCCGGCGTGAAGCCCGTCCGCACCGGCTCCCACGGGCCCCGCGCCCCGATGCCGCCGTCCTCCGCCTTCGTGATGCGGATCAAGCACTCCTTCGGCACCGTGTTGATCGCGTGGTGGTCGATGCCGTACCCGAACTTGAACTTCCAGCCCACCGCGTGCTTGGACGGCAGCGAGTCCGTCTGATGCATCGGCATCAGCCAGCTCCGCGTGAACGACTGCTGGGCCCCGTACCGGAAATTGCTCTGGTACCCGGTGTCCACCGCAATCGCCCGCCCGTCCGGCCGCGTCTCGTGCCCCTTCACCGACTTCGCCGTCGACACGTACGGGGCGTGCTTCGCCATCGTCACGTGGTACGGATACGCCGGGTTGTACTTCGTCCGGATCATCAACCGGCTCACCTTGTAGAACGGATCGCTCGGCTTCCAGCCGCGGTACGGCCGGTCCACCGGGTTGCCGTCCACATAGACGTAGTCGCCGTCGTTGATGCCCCGGTCCTTCGCCGCCTGCGGGTTGATGTGCAACTGGTGCTCGCCCACCCCCGGCGTCCGCTTGTCCATCCGGTACGGATCGCCGAAGTTGGACTCGTAAATCTGCACCCAGTCGTTCACCGACCACTGGCTGTGCACCCGGTGCCGGGTCTTGGGGGTCACGCAGTAGAACTGATACCCCTTCTCCCACAACGGGTTCGCCTGCCGCCGAATCTCCTGCCACGGCAATCTGATATTGCGCACCGTCTTGTCGTCATGGTGCTGCGCGGTGATGGGAATCCCGTAGTCATCCGGGCGGATGTACGGGTTGGTGGACATGATCGCGTTGGGCAGGTACGGCGTGCACTCCGGGGCCTCGCGGTGCACCACGAAGTTCTCCCCGTACTCGATCGCCTCCGGCTCCACCCGGTAGTTCTCATACCGTCCCGACCGCGTCCACTGGGGCTTGCTCTCGTTCGTCTCTTCCCAGAAGGGATGCCGCGGATAGGTCCGCGTCATCACCATCCAGCCCTTCTCCGACTTCAGCATCGTGTCCGCGCTGTAGCCGTAGAACGTGCTGGACGCGTCCAGCATCCGCTGCACGTACACGTCCACGCGGTTCTCGTACACGAACTTGAAGTAATCGCGCATCCGCTGATCGCCCGTCATCTCGCTCAGCTTGGCCGCGACCCCCGCGAACGTATCGGCGTCGTTGCGGGTATCGTACAGCGGCCGGATGCCGCCCTTCCAGATCTGCACCCACGGGTTCGACACCGTGATCGTCATCTCCGGATAGGTGAACTCCATCCAGGTGTTCACCGCAAAGGCCACGTCCGCGTGGTTCACGTCGGACGTCATCTCAATGTCCTGCGTCACGATGCACTCGTTGCTCGGGTCCACGTTCCTGACCATGTCATAGTGGTGCTTGGCGTTGTTCAGCACGTTCACGTTGGCTACCCAGCGTAACTTGCTGGGACTGGGCATGTGGGTCTTGCCCGTAAACACCTTGCGCCCGTACTTCGGCGTGTTGACGATGAGGGCCGCATCCCCGTGGTTCCAGTAGCCCACCTCCTCGCCGTAGTAGTAGGACTTGACCTTGATCTCCTTGCCATGGGCGTTCGGGTCCGTCGTGATGTTGAACGGATCCTCGCCCGTGTGCACGCCGAGGCCGCCGCCGGACCAGGGCGTCGCCGTCCAGGCTCCGGCCTTGTAGTTGCCGGCCCAGGTATGCTGGCCGGTCCCGAACTTGCCCACGTTCCCCGTGATGATCAGCACCATCGCCGCCGCCCGGGCGTAGCTGGTGCAGTGGAAGTAGTGGGCCACCCCTTCGCCGTTGTGGATCGCCGCCGGCTTGATCGTGCCGGAATCCCGCGCCCAGCGGACGATGAGGTCCTTCGGCGCCCGGTTGATCTGATGCACCGTATCCAGGTCATAGTCCTGGAAATGGATTTGGTACATCTGGAAGATCGGCATCACGTCCACTTCGCGGCCGTTGAGCAGCTTCACCCGGTAGGTCCCGGTCAAGGCTGCGTCAATGCCGCTCTGCTGGTAGTGCCAGCCGACGTTTTCCCGATCCAGGAACACCGCCTGTTGTTTGTTGAGGTCCCAGACCATGAAGCCGCCCAACCGCTCGATCTGCTCCGGCTTCAGCGACTGCACGCGGCCGGAATACCGGTCCTTGTAGTCCGGGAACTTGAAGTCCGCGGTCACATCCCGAGGGTCCAGGTACTGCAAGGTGTCCGTGCGGACCAGGATCGGGCTGTCCGTGTAGCCCTTGCAGAAATCCACGTCGTGTAGGTTCTCGTCGAGGATGATTTTCATCGCCCCGCAGAACAGGGCCCCGTCGGTCTCCGGCCGGACCGGAATCCAGTAGTCCGCGCGCGTCGCCGTCGGGTTGTATTCCGGCGTGATCACCACGATCCGGGCGCCCCGCTCGATGCTCTCCAGCTTCCAGTGGGCTTCCGGCATCTTGTTCTCGACGAAGTTCTTGCCCCAACTCGTGTTCAGCTTGGAGAACCGCATGTCCGACAGATCGATGTCGGAGGTCTGGATACCGCCCCACCAGGGATGGGCCGGGTTCTGGTCGCCGTGCCAGGTGTAGTTCGACCAATACCGGCCGCCCTGCGCCGTGGTCGGCCCCACCTTGCGGATCCAGGCATCCAGCAGCGTGTCGATCCCGCCGTTGAACCGAGTGTTCATCATCTTGCCGACGATGCCCAACACCGGCATGCCCGCCCGATGCTTGAAGCAGCGCGTGCCCGCGCCCTTCATCATCTCGATCATCTCCGGCGGATAGCCCTGCTCGCGCAGCCGCCGCGCTCCCGCCTCGCCGCTGTACCGCGTGGCGATGACGACCGCGGCCTTGGCCACATAGGTGAACGCGGTGTCCCAGGACACGCGCAGCATGTCGTCCAGGAACCGCGCATCAAACTTATACTTCCGCTTGATGTCAGGCGTCAGCTCCGGCGCCCCGTCATCCATCCACTGCTTCCACCCCTTGCGCATCAACGGCCCCTTCAACCGATAGGGCCCGTACACCCGGCGGTGGAACGTGTACCCCTTCAAGCACATGCGCGGGTTGTGCCCGAAGGTCCCGCGGTTGCCGTAGAGGTCTTCGTAGGTCTGGTGATCGTAGTTCTGCTCCACCCGCATCACGACGCCGTTGCGGACAAAGGCCCGGATGCGACAGGCGTGCGTATCGTTGGGCGAGCAGCACCAGGTAAACGAGGAATCGTACCGGTACTGGTCATGGTAGACGCGCTCCCAGGACCGGTCCGGGTAATCCCCGAGGGGGTTGCCCACCTCGATGACCGGCTGCAGCGCCGTCAGGGCGAGGGCCTTGTCGGCCACCGCCACCGCCGCCACCGTTCCGGCCGAGACTTTTAAGAATTGCCTACGTGACAAAAACATCGTGAACACCTCCTAAGTTGAGTGCTGGTTACCCAGCAGACCCATGACTGCGAAGAACGTCGCGGAAACAGCTTTCCGACCACCCCCTTTCGTTCGCAGGATTTTCACCGGTTGGCCTCCAACCATCCAAAGAACCCTTACTGCTTATTGACTGAGCGACCACCGGTCCTCCTTGGAAAATTGATGAAACAGCATAGGATTAAAGCAATATCAGCACCAGAATTGCGCTGACTGTGTAATTTTAAGTTATTGATTTATAATAACTATTTAGCTTCTTGTGATGGACGGAAATGAAGTGGTGGAGTCAATCTGGGTAGTTATGGTGCCGATAGAGCGATCATTTATTTACGATATGTTATAAACTACAATAAAATCAGTGCCTTAATATAAATTTCAAATAATTACCATTTGGTAACATGGGTAGGCTTTCCGTAACGGCTTTTTGGGGGAATGCCGAACAGCTAAACTGGCAGTTTTTCAATAGATCAAGCCCGTAACTTAAGGCTTTCTCTCTCTGGCTTGACAGGGGATCAGGGGGTCAGTAGAATCCTCCCTCCTCATCGTCCAAAACCTGAGAGCGGGAATAGCTCAGTGGTAGAGCATCGCCTTGCCAAGGCGAGGGTCGCGGGTTCAAATCCCGTTTCCCGCTCCATTTTTTTCAATCACTTCTGAAAACCCTCGCTGGCTCAAACTGTCCACTGTGCTAGATTTGTGCTAACTCGCCGCTCGAACACTGTCGAGCACCTGCACGCCATCCCTTAAGCTCTCGGGCGAATGATGTGCATAGCGCTGTGTCATCAACGGTGTCTTGTGGCCGAGCAGCCGCTGGACTTTGTACAGGTCCACTCCCTTCTGCACGAGGCGCGTGGCAAAGGTGTGCCGCAAGTCGTGAAACCGGAAGCTCTGAACCTTTGCAGCTCTCATCGCCAGATAAAAAGCACGGGAGCTTGTCTAGTTTTGGAAGTCTTTTTATGCTGAAGCATGGCCTCTTCCTTGTTGCCCAGGACTCATTTGTCGACCCGACAACTCCGGGCATTGATTCGGCTCTTTGCTTTGGAGGTCCCCGCCAACCGGGCCGCGCAGGAAATCGGGGTCAATCGTCACACAGCCGAGCGCATCTACCTGTTGATTCGTCGAGCATTGGTCCAGGCGTGCGAGACGGAGGCCCGGCTGGATGGAGAAATTGAAGTCGATGAGAGCTACTTCGGGGGCGTCCGCAAGCATCTGCGCGGCCGAGCTGTTCAAGGGAAAGGTGTTGTCTTTGGGCTCCTGAAGCGGCGCGGCCGCGTGTACACCCGGCCGGTCCCCAATGTGACCCGGGCGGTGCTGCGACGGATCATTCGACAAAAGGTCCCGCGCGGGAGCACCATTTCCTCGGATGGATTCCGCAGCTATGATGGTTTGCTCACCGATGGGTATCGGCACTACCGGATCCTGCACGAGCAGACGTTTGCCCACAGTCGCCGTCGGCACATTAACGGGATTGAGAACTTCTGGGGCTTTGCGAAGACCAAACTGCGGCGGTACTACGGCATCCGACGGAGTCATTTTGTCCTCTACCTGAAGGAGATGGAATTTCGGTTCAACCATCGACGCGAGGATTTGCCGCGTCTGATCGAGCGAATCTTGAAAAAGGCTCGTCCAAAACTAGACTAGCTCCTTTAGGTTTTTATGTTGCTCTATGTTAGGCAATTGCGTTGTACGCTTTTTAGGTTTTTGCGTCAAGCAGCTATTAGGTTTTTGTGATAGAGGAGGCGTTCTTTGATTTGACACATTCTAAGGGTGTGGTCTCAACAGAGGGGTTCACCCCACAGCAGTGTGACTGAATTGTGACTAAATTGTGACTGAAACCATCACAATCCACAGGAATCGGCGGTAATCAAACGCACGTCCTGTAAACGCACAACCACCCGAGAAACATAATAAAAATGGGGAAACCAGGCGTCCTATCAGGCTAATTGCTTAGACCCTCTTTTCGAGTTGCCAAGGCGAGGTGACCTCGCCCCCTTAAACGGGTCCAGATCCTATGGGAGGGTTGGGCCGAAAGGAGGGCTGCATGCCGCGTCTGCGGCACACCGTCGAACAGATTCTCGCCAAATGGCGTGAAGCCGAAGTCGCCCTGAGTAAGGGCCAGACGATTGCCCAGGTCTGTCGGACCTTGAGCGTCACGGAACAAACCTACTACCGCTGGCGGAACGAATACGGCGGCCTGAAGGTTGATCAGGCCAAACGGCTCACAGACCTCGAACGGGAGAACAGCCGTTTGAAGCGCGCCGTGGCCGAGCGCACCGTCGATAAATTGATTCTGAAGGAGGCCGCCGAGGGAAACGTCTAAGCCCAGCGCGCCGACGGCAGCCGGTGGAGCACTGCTGCGTGACGCTGGGCCTCGCCGAACGCCGTGTTTGTCGGGTGCTGGGCCAACCACGGTCCACGCCCATAGTGCCCTGGGCTATCGGCCGCCGGCCCCGGAAACTGTCGCCCCGCGTTGTGCGTGAGTCACATGGTCAGTGGTACAACTACAGGGGGCGGGTCATGCGCCAGCGTCGTCTTGCCCACCCCCGGGACATCCTCGATCAACAGGTGCCCGCGCGCCAGCAGGCAGACGACGGCCGATTCAATGACCTCAGGTTTGCCCTTGATGACTTGCTCGACATTGGACTGGATCGCGCGGATTTTCTTGGTGGCGTCCATTGAATTCTCTTAGATTCCTTCGGACGGGGAGCCGCGAAGGAAGGATGTCACGTCATGGGTGGGGATGTGAGAAAAGTCTAGCAGACGCCTCCAGAAGCGTCAATTTGAACGCAGATTTCATGCTGGAGAGTTCAAGCGTTAAGGCTGAGCGGGAGCTTTTGCCGCCGAAGACACCTTCGAGGGCACCCAACTGAGCCTCGCACGCTCGAATCTTGCAAACTAGCTGAAACGGTCTCACGCAGTGCTGGCTTCGCCCTTGCGAAAATGAACGTCGGAACTGTCAGAGCATAGAACAGAGGACAGGTCTATGAGCGGCCTGTCCTCTATCATCTCTTTTTAGCCTTGGATGGAGTAGCCTGGTTGATCCCCAACTGCGCGCATCTTTCTTCTACATCCCTCCTTAGGAAGGATACCCCCTGTTGGTCCAACTGCGGCCGTCGAGCGAGCGTGCTTCGGAGCGCGCGGGCTCCGGGAGCACAGGATCAACAGGGGTATCCTTCCACTCCATTTCTGCGAGCACAGGGGATTAACCCGGCCGCCCGTGTTTACTCTTTAACACCTATCCCTCGCCTCGTTCCGGCACAAGGAGCAGCATCCAGGGCGTGGCTTCTTCCTTCATGTCCTTGAACAGGCGCGCGGTGCGGCTGGCCGGCATGCCCTCGAAGACCGCTCCTCGGCGGATTTCCACATAGCGGAACCGGTGCCGGCGGCCTTGTTCGACCGGCTGGCTTCCCGCAGGGGGAAGCGTCGCTCGCAGCTCAGCCAGATCCGCCAGCGAGAGGGAGCCGCCGACCGGCAGCGCGGACAGCTTGGCATGGACGTCGCCGAATATGTCGGGGAGATTCTGCGGGCCGAACAGCGTCTCCGCTGGCCGGAACCGTTCATCTTGCAGAAGCTGGGCGAGGAGCTCCCAGAAGACCTCGTTATCCACCGCTGAAAGGATGCCAAGCTTACCTCGCCCGGCCAGTAGATTGAGCAGAGCCAGCGGTCCCCGAATGTCGAATTTCCAGGGCGGGAAGAGCAGCGCCCGGCCTTCATGCAGCACCTCCAGCGCCTCCTTGCCTTCCACGCGGACCTTCCGAAACTGTCCTTTGGACCTTCTGAGCTGCTCCTCAATGAGGGAGCGCGAGAGCCTCGTCGGTTCGTAGGCAAAGGTCGGCGTGGCCGGGGCCTGGCAACTCACAATCGTGTAACAAGGCTGAACCTTCTTGAGCCTTCCCAGTTCGAACATGTCCTGATCGGCCCAGTAGTGAAATTGAAGGGAAGCGGAGGCGGCGCGGCGGAGGCGCTCGAGCCTGGCCGGGTCGGCTTGATAGGCCGCGCCGAGCTTGGAACCGGACTGAACCCGATCGAGGCAATGGAGCGTGAAAGATTTGTGTTGCCGGGTCAGCCGAGGTAGGTACTGCTCGACCAGTTCCTCTGCGAAGGAGAGGTCCCCTGCGCCTAGATCAAGCAGCGAGGCGGCCTCGCTTTCCAGCAACAGGTCGAACGGATTACGATGGTCACGGACGAATTGTTCCACCTGGGCGGGTGTGAGGGTCGGGACCGAAGCAATCTGTTCGCCGTCGTCCTGTAGATCGAAGAATAGGCAGAGGACTCGGACCGCCTTGGTGGCAGGAAGTCCGGTGAGCTGCTTGAGCGCCTCCCCCGGCAACGACTGCACCCGCTCGGCGGTCCCGCCGCCGAGCGCGCTGAGCAGCGCATCCCGCAAGGGGGCGGGGAGGGAGGACGAATGAATGGCGTCGGCCAGCCGCTTCAACGTCGCATGGAGGTGGGATCGCCCGACCAGGCGGCGCGAAGATTCCCAGGCCTCTTGATCGCCTTCGCGTGCCTCAGCCAGTCTGGCCCTGAAGTCGGCGAGCAGTGTCGGATCGAGCGGCATGGGGAGCCGAAGGATAGCGGTGATATCCCACCTCGTCAAGGGCACGAGCTTGCCGACCGATAGTCCATATGTTAGGTAGAACGGAACCACCGCCGGCTGGAACACACGCATGCTCCGTCATGGTTTCCTCATCCTGACCCTCTCAGCCTGCCTGCTCGCTCCAAACCTGCCGCCTTCGTGGTCGGCCGACGAGGCGGCGCCACCGACCGAGAGCCAGGCGACCCCGCTCAAGGAATGGCAGATCTGGGAAGCACAAACGGGACGTCTCCTTGGCTTTGAAGAATTGATGCTGGGCTTGGCAGACAGGGACATCATTTATCTCGGCGAAGAACACCATAACCACTGGCACATTGAGGCAGCGCTCAAGGTCCTGACCGCGCTCTCACGTGGCCGCCGGCCAATTTTAGCCCTTGAGATGTTCGCATGGGACGGGCAGGGGGCGTTGGATCGGTACGTGGCGGACAAGGACCAGCCCAGGGACCGGTTCCTCAAGGAGTCACGGTGGGAGCACAACTGGGGAGGCGCCTTCGAAGACTATGAACCGCTGATGGCCTTCGCCCGCAATCACCGTCTCTCCGTGATCGCCCTCAACCCGCCTCGCTCGCTTGTGCGGCTGGTGGCGAAAGAGGGGCTGGCTAAGGCTCTGGCCGAGCCGGGCATGGCCGAGTGGGGCATGACAGAGGAGTCGTTTCCCGAGGACCCGGCTTATCACGAGATGATTGTCACGCCGCTCCGGCAATGTCACGGGGGCCTCACGGACCAGGCCTACCAACGGATGTATGAAGCCTCCATGTTCCGCGACGAGGGAATGGCCAAAACCATCTCTGGCTGGTTGCGCCGCCAGGTCGATCCAAGCCAGACCGATCAACGGACTGATCATCAAGCCGGCCTCCAGAGGGGTCCGCAAGAAGGCCCCATCGTCAGCTACACCGGCGGAGGCCACATTCAGTATCAATTGCCGGTCCCCAACCGGGTTCTCAGGCGGAACGGACGAGTCCGGCAGGCGACCATCTACCTGACCGCCTTCGAACCGCAACGAGCGGATGAAATCCGGACCCTGATGAAGGAGCCGGTTGCAAACTACCTCTGGCTCACTCCGCTCAGCGCGCAGGGCCCCCCGCGCCGCTGCCGGTAATTTTCCGTTCATTTTCCGCTCGGTGATCGGGTAGAATGCGTCCGTCCAGAGGTTCCAGTGTTGAGTTTGAATTTTCAGTTTATGGCTTCACTCAACACTCATCACTCACAACTCATCACTCCCGAGGGGAAGACATGGCCGATCAGGTCGTCATCGCGCAACGGACACCCTATGTGATGGAAGTCGGTCCCGGCAAGGTCTACTGGTGCCGGTGCGGACGGTCCAAGACCCAGCCATTCTGTGACGGCTCTCATACCGGCACCGAGTTCTCGCCCATAGAAGTCGAGTTCACTGAGAAGAAGCGAGTCGCCTTCTGCGGCTGCAAGCACACCAGGAAGCCGCCGTTCTGCGACGGGACCCATTCACGCCTCTAAAAAATAGCGCTGAATGCGGAACACTGAAAAGTGAACAGTTCTCAGTTTACAGTTATCAGTTTCGGAATTGTCCGGAACTGAAAACTGATAACTGGTGACTGACGACTCAAATTCATCATTCATCACTCACCATTCATAATTCAGCATTTCTGATTCATGGCTCTGCTGCCAGCCGCTGACTGCCAAACCAAGAACCGGCATGCCTCACACGCAGCGGCCGCTCGCCGTCTCGCCAATGTTGATCCCATCTTGCGGCGCATCATCACGCGGGTCGGTCCGTGCACGCTGAGACGGTCCCCCCGCTGCTTCGTGACCCTCTGTGACTCGATTGTGTCGCAGCAGCTTTCCGCCAGAGTCGCGGAGGTCATCTTTGCACGCTTCGAGGCGCTCTATCCGCACCGCTGTCCCACGCCGCAGCGAGTGGCGAAGACACCGGTGCCCCGCCTGCGCACGGCGGGATTATCGGGGCAGAAGGCGCGGTATCTGAAAGAGCTGGCAAAGGGATTTGCGAGTGGCAGGATTCGACCGACCCGGTTCGCCCGCCAGTCCAACGAGGAGATCATCGAGACCCTGACCTCGATCCACGGGATCGGCCAGTGGACGGCGGAGATGTTCCTGATCTTTTCGTTGAACCGGCTCGATGTGCTACCGGTGGACGACTTGGGGATCAAGAAGGCGGTGCAACAGGCCTATGGGCTCCGGTCCCTCCCGACTGCAAAAAAGATCAGAGCGATCGGCAAGTCCTGGCATCCCTACGAGACTATTGCCTCCTGGTACTTGTGGCGGAGCCTGCGGCGAGAATGATTCTGAATCTTAGGGACGGGAAGAGGCGGGTTTGGCTGTGAGCCGCATCACCAGCACGTACAGCACGCAGAGGACAAGGGCCCCGGCTCCGACCAGCCATGACCGTTCCCTCAGCACTTGGACGAGCAGCGACGGGTTCGTGACCAGCTCCGGTTGATCTCCCAACAAGTTCCCGCCATACCAGGCCAAGACCCAGCACCACAGCCCGGCCCCCACGATGGTCATCAGGCTGTACAGGCCGAAGGGCATGCGCACGATGCCGGCCGGAATGCCGATCAAATGCCGGACCACCGGGACAAGCCGAGCGAAGAAGATCCCGCCCGCCTCATAACGGGCCAGCCACCGTTCGGCCCGGAGCAGCTTCTTCTCCGGGCAGAAGACATATTTGCCGTAGAGAATCAGCAGCGGTCGGCCCAGCCAGCGAGCAACCCAGTAGGTTGCGGCGGCTCCGATATAGCTTCCGACCGTGCCGGCCAGCACGACGCCGGCAAAGCTATACCGACCCTGCGCTGCCCAGTAGGCGGCCGGCGGGATCACTACCTCGCTGGGGATGGGCACGATGGAGCTCTCCATCGCCATCAAGAGGACGATCCCCGGATAGCCCCAGTCATGAACCCATTGAAACCAGATGCCGATCCATTGCTGCATGAGCGCTCTTTCCCGATGTGGACAAGCGGGCGATTCTACATGGGAAGACCGGCGCAACGCCAGAGCCGGCGGGGACATTTTTTTGTTGCGCTCGGCCGGGCCTCTTGGCTACAATTCGCCCCGTTTGTCCGCTAGCCCGCATTATTCATGACGGTTTGTCGCGAAATTGCGGGGCCGTCAAGCGAGGGGGGGACCCGTTGCTTTTCACCATGCAACGGGTCAGGGAGGAGCCGTGAGGGAGGGAGACATACTTGAAACAGTATGTTGACCGACCAAGCGGCGAGCCCGCCCGCTTGACCGCTGAAAACCCGCGGCCAAGCCGGGACCCATTGCAATCTTGGAGCAATGGGTGCCCAGCAGCGGAACCGCGATTGCAGTAGAAGCGTTCATGAATAATGCGGGCTGATGTCGGCCTTCAACGCGTTACGTTATTTATATAAGGAGGGTCTTGCCATGAGAAGAGTCTTGGCTGGTCTGTGGGCGATCTTTGGGTCGGTCCTGTTGAGCGCGTCCCTGGCGCTGGCGAACGAGCCGGGGAAAGGCGCGCCGGATTATAGCGGCATCTCTTATATGTACTATACGCTGATCGCCCTCATCCTCGGCTACGGCGTCTACGACACATTCTTCAAAAAGTCCTGATCCCGGGCTCTCCCCATTACAGATTCGACCCCGCGCCTGATCGGTCAGCGACCGATCAGACGCGTCGGTTTCGTGCGCCTGCTATCCTCCCGATTCGCCCAGCGCCGGCTTCACCAACAATGGCTTGAGGACCGGCATCATGTTGTCCACGATGATGCGGTAGCCGGCTCCCGTCGGGTGAATGCCGTCGGCCTGGTTGAGGACTGTCTTGGTTGCCACCCCTTCCAAGAAGAACGGCATGTAGGCCACGTGGTAGGTCCTGGCCAATTCCGGATAGAGCGAAGCAAAGCGCTCGGCATAGTCAGCCCCATAGTTGGGAGGCAGCTTCATCCCGGCCAGCACAACCTGCACCCCCGCCGCTCGCAACCGCTGAATAATCTGTTCGAGGTTCGCCCTGGTCTCCTTGAGATCCAGCCCGCGCAACCCGTCGTTCGCTCCCAGGACCAGGATCACAATGTCGGGCCGGCTCTTGAGCACCCAGTCAAGGCGGCGCAGCCCGCCGGCTGTTGTATCCCCGCTGACTCCCGCATTGACCACCCGGTACCGATACCCGGCCTGATCCAGCTTCCATTGCAATTGCGCGGGATACGATTCCTCAGGCGGGACGCCAAACCCGGCGGTCAGGCTGTCGCCGAAGGCGACGATCCTGGGCTGCTCGGCGCGTGGTTGAGCACCGACACGTCCCGGCTGGCCCGTGACATCCGTGCCGAGCCTCTGTCCGAAACCGCTCCCCGGCACGGGAGCGCTCGATGGGGAAGGTGCCGATGAAGAGACCGGCTCCGACGGCTGCTCGCAGCCGACAATGCCGAGGCAGAGCATGCTCAACACAACACTCTGAAGCGCCGCTTGTCTAAATAGTGAAAAGATGTAAGGTGTGCTGAGAGGCATACAGTATAATAAGGCTCAGGTCTTGACTTGCATCTTAAGGGATTAGACCTCAGGCTGCTCAAAAAGACCTTGTCTCACCCAGCCCGCCCCACGTGCGCCAAGATGCACGTCTTCCCGTGGCGCGGCCGCAAGGGGTGAAGGCCACGAGACTTTCACCCGTTGCATTATGAAGAGCAACGGATACCCGGTACGTTGAGGGTTCGACGGGTACCCATTGCTGACCCCCGTGCAATGGGTGGTGAGAACAAAGTTGGGGGGCTTTTTCAGCAGCCTGGGTAAGGATACCATGATCTCGGTCAAACACCTCTTCATGTGCCTCACCGCCGGCGGACATCCGGTCACGATCCTCAACAATGTGTCCCTTGAGATTCCCGAAAAGCAGATGGTCGCCATTGTCGGCCCCTCCGGCAGCGGCAAGTCCACCTTGCTGGGCCTGATTGCCGGTCTGGATAAACCCACGGCCGGCTCGATTCTGTTGGATGGGGTCGAAATTACGAGGCTGGCCGAGAACGACATGGCCCGCTACCGGCGACAGAAGATCGGGTATATCTTTCAATCCTTCCATCTGATTCCGACCCTGACCGCTCTGGAAAATGTGGCCGTGCCGCTGGAGCTGAACGGTGACTTGAACGCCAAGACAAGAGCAGCCGAACTGCTGTGGGCTGTCGGACTGGTGGATCGGCTTGACCACTATCCTGTGCAACTGTCTGGCGGCGAGCAGCAGCGAGTGGCGGTGGCTCGCGCCTTTTCCTGCCGTCCGCCGATTCTCCTGGCCGATGAGCCCACCGGCAACCTCGACACCACGACCGGACATCAGGTGATCGACCTCTTGCTCAGCCTGAACCGCGACCAGGGCAGCACCCTGGTTCTGGTGACCCACGACCCAGCCCTCGCTTCCAACGCCGAGCGGATCGTTACGCTCCGCGACGGCCGGATCGAGTCGGACCAGCCGCAATGAGCACCAGGCTCCCTTTTCCTCTTCGCATGGCTTGGCGGGAGACGCGGGCGGCCTGGCGGCATTTCCTCTATTTCTTCGTCTGCATCGCGCTGGGCGTCGGCGCACTGGTCGGGGTGGGCCTCTTTGCGGCCAATGTCGAGCGGACCGTCACGACGGAAGCGCGCGGCCTCATGGCCGGCGACCTGGAGGTCCGCCTGTCCCGACACATGAGCCAGGCAGGGGAGTCGGTCCTCAAATCTCTCGCCGATCGTGGAATCGAATCCGTTCATGTCAGTGAACTGGTAGCCATGGCCGCTGCGGCCGGCGACGAAGAGTCCCAGTCGTCAATTCAACAGACGTCCCAGCAAGCGACACAGATCATCGAGTTGAAGGCGGTGGAAGAGGGCTACCCCTTCTACGGCACCCTCAAAGTCGATCCTGACCAGCCGCTCGCCGAACTCCTCTCCTTGCCTGACCATCTCTGTTATACCCCTCACCCCTCACCCCTTACCCCTCACGCATCCTGTTACGGTGCGGTCGTCCAGGAGTCCCTGCTCATCCGCATGGGGCTGACGATCGGCGGCCATCTCAAGATCGGCGAGGCCGACTTCGTCATCACCGGTATCCTGCGCAAGGAGTCGGACCGGGTGGCGGGCGCCTTCAGCCTGGGGCCTCGCGTCATGATCTCGCGCGAGGGATTGGCGGCCACGGACCTGATCAAACCCGGCAGCCGCGTGCGGGAACGGTATCTGCTGCGCCTGCCCGAGACGGTCCCGGCCGAGCCCCTGCTCTATGAGCTACGCGGCCGCCTGGCCTCCGAATCCGCCCGCGTGATCGGCTATCGTGATGCCCAGCCGCAGCTTCGGCGGTTCCTGGATCAGCTCGCCCGCTACCTCGGCCTGGTCGGCCTGACCGCTCTCTTCGTCGGGGGCATCGGGGTGGCCAGCACGGTCCAGGCCTTCCTGCGGGAAAAACTTAACACCATTGCGATCCTCAAGACGTTGGGGGCTGATTCGGGCGCGATCGTCCGCACCTATTTGATCCAGGCGCTGCTGCTGGGTCTCATTGGGAGCCTGGCCGGGATTGCGTTGGGGATCGGTCTGCAGGGATTCCTGCCGAGGTTCCTGACCACTCTGCTCCCGCTGGATGTAATGGCCTTGCCGACGAGCCTGTCCATCTCGTCCCTCTTGCCCATCCTGAAGGGAGCGGCCATGGGGATTCTGACGACGCTGCTCTTCACCCTCTGGCCCCTGCTGGGCATCCGCGACATTCGCCCCGCGCTCATTTTCCGTCGCGACGTGGCGGGAGCCGTCCCTTCAGCCGTCTTTCACCCTCCATGGCTCAAGGCTGAGGTGTTGACGCTGCGCTCGCTGGCCGCCCTCGGCATTACAGCCGGCTTGGCCGGCCTCGCCATCTGGCAAGCCGGGTCCTGGAGGATCGGGCTGATCTTCATCGGCGGCTTGATTGCGGCTGTGGTCTTGCTCCTGCTCGCCACGCTAGGTCTGATCCGAGCCTTGCGGTTCACTCCAAGCTCCCGCTCCCTCGCAGTCCGCCATGCCATCGGCAACCTCTATCGGCCCGGCAGCCAGGCGGCCGGGATCATGGTCTCGGTCGGCATCGGGGTCATGGTGATCATGGCGGTCTCGATTCTGGAACGTTCGTTGGTAGCCCAGCTGGGAGAAAGCCGCCCGGTTGACGCGCCGACGTTTTTCTTCATCGACATCCAGCCGGACCAGAAAGAGGGCTTCCTGCAACTGCTCCGGCAACGGATGCCGGAGGCCAAGCCCGAAACCACCCCGCTGGTCCGCTCGCGCCTCTATACCCTCAACGGCAGACCGGTCGAGGCGGAGGAGGGCGCAGGGGAGCAGGAGAAAAAGGACGGGGAGGGGCGTGGGGAAGAGCGTGATAGCCGGGAGACTCGACAGGGCTGGTATCGAACCCGCGAGTATGTCCTGACCGTTCTCAACGACCTGCCGAAGGACAACGTGATCACCAAGGGAGCCTGGTGGGACCAGCAGCAGCCCGGCAACAAGCCGTTGGTGTCGGTCGAGGAAGAGGCAGCCAGCAACCTGGGCCTGGATCTCGGCTCCACCGTCGAGTTCGACATCCAGGGGGCGACAGTCTCGGCGGAGGTCAGCAGCATCCGCAAGGTGGAGTGGGGGAATTTCTCGACGAATTTTTACATGATCCTATCGCCCGGATCGCTGAAAGGTGCGCCCGTCACCTACGTGGCCACGGTGCGGGTCCCGCCTGAGGGCGAAGTGCCGCTGCAGCAGGCGGTCGTGGCGAGCTTTCCCAACGTCACGGCCATCAACATCGGGGACGTCTTAGAAAGCTTCGCCCAAGTGGTCGAACGGCTCTCGCTGGCGATCCGCGCGATCGCCCTCTTCTGTATCCTGACCGGCGGGATCGTCATGGCTGCAGCCCTGGCCGTCACCCGCTACCGGCGACTCTATGAGTCAGTGGTGTTCAAGGCCCTGGGCGCCACGCGCGGCCTGATCGCCCGGTCCTTCGCCACGGAGTATGCCCTGCTGGGAACGGTCGCCGGCCTGATCGGCAGTCTTCTGGCCAGCCTCCTCTCCTGGGGGCTGCTCCATTTCATCTTCGACCTGCCCTGGACGCTCCAGCCAGGCCTACTCACGACCGGCCTCCTGCTGACCGTCGTCTTGACGCTCGGCGTGGGCTTCCTCAGCACCTTCCGCATCTTGGGCCAGCGGCCGTTGACCATCCTGCGCCACGAATAAGGCTGCTGAAAAAGGCCCCCAGCTTCGTTGACACTAAGGAATCCGGCTGCCTCACCAACTCGGCAGCGTCCGCAAACGTGACGCTCGTTATTCCTCGCGTCGCGGACCCCTGCGACGTACCCTCCCCGCGTACGCCTCGTCGCCACGCTTCCTGCGGCCTTGCTGGACGCCTTTTTGAGCAGCCTTGAGAGTAGAGATTGGGATAGCGGGCGGTCTTCTGTGCTCGCTGGGCTCGCGCAGTTAGAGGCAAGCCGGCCACCCGCTGTAAGGTGAGACGAGAAGGCGATTCTGATCAAGAACCACCGCTTGGTTCTCATATTTATTCGCTTACCCAACTCCTCCAACCGTGGGAGGATAGGGTAACGGGCCAAGCAATTTCCTCAATTCATGGTCGTCTGAATTCTCGCGCACCACTTTCACAAACACCGGGATCAATGCTTCAAGCACTTCGACACCGCGAATCAGTGAGTCACGATTCTTCGACCCTTGGTCAGTCGAGCCTCCATGGAAGAGCTGATTCCTGAGCGTGTATAGCCTCATGAATCCGTCCACCAAGCCTGATCCCCTATTCTGACTCGGGCGCCGGTCCCGTTCTTTAAGAGTCACAAGGTTCGCTTTGTGCCAAGCAATCCAGCACTCCTTGTCCAAATAGTCATCATTCAGAATCTCATTCCATGAATTTTCTATTTCTTTCTTCCTTTCCTTAATTGCTCCCCCGCGATCCTTTTTTTGCAACAACTCTAAGAAGCCCCTAATATCGCCATCCTCGCCCGTGCCCGGTTTTCTTATCTCCGGAAGATATCTCGGCTGACCGTAAAGGGCGTTGAATGCAATCCAATAGAAAATGAACTGTCCATCTAAATCCTTCCCAGCCGGGTTATTTGGGATACTCTTGGCCCGTTTCAACCAGGATTCGGATCTGTGCAAGCGAACCTGAATGGGAGAGCGCTTCTCAGTCATGGTCATGGCTCGAAGCCGTCTGCGAAGTCGGGGCGTTTGCAACAGCCGTTAAAGGACGGGCAGGGTTACCAGCCAGAGGAGCAGCCCCCTTTACGATGCGGCGAGGATACGCGTCTGGATCGGAAGGACCTTGGAGGGACGCCGCTCACCCTTGGGGAGAAAGTTCAGGATCTCAAACCCGATGACCGACCCATCCGCAGCGATCGAATACACGACTTCTTTGTTTCCCGCTTCACTTTCTCGACAGAACATCTCCTTCTTGTCACTAAACCGGACAGACAGCGCGTTTCCTTTCCGGTCATAGGTGATCCGAATCGGCTTCATAGACCGCGACTCCTTTCTTGATTCGATCCGTCAGATACGCCAATGACAGGCCGCAGGTCAATTCATTCTACTCACTTTACAAGGCGGCAAGGCTGATCCTCCAACTGCGCGCGTCATCACCCGTTGCATGGGAAGAGCAACGGGTACCCGGGGCCTTCTGAAGCCGCGCGATGCGCGAGCAAGGAGGATTAGCCTTGCCGGCCCCATCCCCCTTTTCAGCAGCCGCTACAGCACCAGCTTCGTGGCGAGCCAGAGGAACAACCCCATACTGGCCACGTCGGTGGCAGTTGTCAGGAAGATGCTGGAGGCCGTGGCCGGGTCCGCGCCGAGTTTCTTCAGCGTCATCGGGACGAGGGCGCCCGAGACCCCACTGATCAGACAACTGCCGATCATCGCGCTGAACACCACGAGGGCCAACATCGCGGCAGCGGGATGGTGCTGTGACGTGGCGTAGAAGAACATGCCGAGTCCGGCCGTGATCCCGACCAATGTCCCGTTGAGCAAGCCGAGGCCCGCCTCCTTGGTTACCAGCCGCTTCTCGGTGCCTTTCTTCAGCTCGCCCAGGGTCATCCCCCGCAACGTCACGGCCAGGGCTTGGCAGCCGGTGTTGCCCGATTGCCCGGCCAGCACCGGCAGGAAGACCGCCAGCACCACGACTTTGTCGATCGTTTCTTCAAAAAGGCCAACTACGGCCGCCGCCACGAAGGCCGTGAGCAGGTTGAGCTGCAACCAGGGATGGCGGAACCGGAAACTCCGCCACCAGGGGGTTGTCAGCCGCTCCTCCTCATCCACTCCGACCATCCGGCCAGGCTGGGCTGTGATCTTGATCGTGTGTTCTTCAAACAGCACATAGCCCCGCACGAGCCCGATCAAACGTCCGTCCTCGTCGCAGACCGGATAGACCGGATAATGCCGGTGGAGCACGGCTCGCATGGCGTCCGCCACGGACAAGGATGGAGCGAGAGAAAACGGGTCCGGCTGCATGACCGAGCGCAGCCGCTCGGTCGGTTCCGCCAGCAGCAGGTCGCGCATGACAATGACGCCCAACAGTTTTCCATCCCGATCGGTCATGTAGCCGTAGGTAATAAAAGCCTGCTTCACCAACTCCCGCAACTGCTCCACGACTTCGCGGACCGTGATGTCCGTGGCGAAGACCGCCACGGGCCGCTCCATCAGCCGCCCGACGCTTCCTTCGGGATAGGCCTGGTTGCGTGTCCATTGCTCACGGCGGTCTGCCGGCGCGGCTTCCATGATGGCCGTCCGGCGACCTTCCTTAAACCGCAACAGGATCGCCAGCGCCATGTAGGGGTTGTGCAAGGCCAGCACCTGCGCAATGAGCGTGTCAGACTCCTTGGAGAGGAGCTTCATGGCCTCACCAGGAGCGCGCTGCTCGACTTCGGCCAGCAGTCTCTTGACCTGCTCCTCACTGTCCGGAGCAAGAGCGGTCACGTCGGAATGCGGGTGAGTCTCCATCGAGGATCTGAGCCTCCTGTGTCCTGCGACGACGAACGCGGGAGCGGCTTGTATGCCACCTCGCTCAAGCAGCCATCGTCAACGTTTCACGGTTGATATTTAGCGAGGTAGCGGCTGAGCGTCGCGCCTTCTCGTTCGCGGAAGGCCACGGCGATGCGGAGTTGCTCGAGGTACTGATCCAGTGTCTTGCCGCCGAAGTCGATCTTGCGCTCGGCGACAAAGCGATGCACGTCCTGCTCAAGCTCGGGCGTGGCCAGGCCACTGACCCCCTCGAACATCCGGCGGAGACCCTGCTTGGGGAACTGCTGGTCCATCCGGTCCCAGTTCGTCTTGACGAAATTCCAGGCCAGCTCCCGGCCGTAGACGCTCGTCAGCACCAACCGCACCAAGAAAGGGGCGTCCTGCATGCGGACCTCGCCGTTGAGCGTGCCGACGAGGGTCCGCTCCAGCAGGAGTTGCGGTTGGAACGCCGCCAGGGAGTAAAGGTACCGCCGCTCCTCCTGCGGCGTCGCCGCCGTCTGGAACCGTTGGACAAACTCCTCGTAGCGCGCCGCGTCTCCCACATGGGCCAAGGTGGCGACGAGGGCCGGCAGGATATTGGGATCGACGGTCGGCTCGCGCCCGGCTTTCAGATCGCTGGTCACCGCTTCAAAGAACTCGGCCGCCAGGGCTTGCACGCCCGGATCATTTCCGATCGTGCCCAGCGCGCGGATCAAGTCGCCGCGCAGTTGCTTGGTCAGGTCGCTCTCGCCGGCGCGCGGCGCCCAGCCCAGCTCAGCGGCCATCGGGCTGATGCGATCCCGCACCAGCGCCTCCAGCCTGGGGCGGTCGCTGGGGTCGATGACGCGATTCAGCAGGTGAAACGATTCGATCAGGATCGCCCAGACGTTCTTATCCCGTTCGGCTTTGAATCGAGCCGTCAGATCGAGGTACTCGCCGAGCGGCGTCAGCCCGGCCACCGTCGCGGCCCAGGCATCGTTGACCAGGTTGAACCGCTCGACTGCGGGTAATTTCTCCGGCGCTCGCAGCAACCGCTCCAGCAAGGCCGATTCATAACCGACCCGGTAAAACCCGTGGCCTCCTTCGTTCACCAGCACCGACTCGAAGCCGTCCGGCACGGGGACGCTCGCCTCCCTGTCGGTGAGCAGCAGCCGGTGGATGCCGGCCTTTCCGCGCGCCGTGATTCGCACCTGGATCGGCACGTGCCACGTTGAAGGCGAGAGGCGAGCGGCGAGGGGCGAGGGGTCGGAAAGGTAGGTGAAGCGCTGCTGAGTGACACGCAACCGCGAACCGTCGAGCGCGACCGTGATCAATGGGTAGCCGGGGTTGAAGATCCAACCATCCATGAGGGCCGGCACCGGCTGCTTGGCTGCATGGCCGAGGGCGGTCCAGAGGTCGCCTGTGTCGGCGTTGTCGTAGGCATGTCTGCGCAGATATTCACGTACGCCGGTGCGGAATACCTCCGGGCCGAGGTGCTGCTCCAACATCCGCAACACGCTCGCGCCCTTTTCGTAGGTCAGCACGTCGAACATGGCGTCGGCGTCTTTGGGCGCACGCACCGGGTACTCGATCGGCCTGGTGCTGTGCAGCCCGTCCACAGACAAGGCGGCCGCGCGCGAGGCGCCGAAGGAGGTCCAGCGCTGCCATTCAGGCTTCCAGGCATCCACTGCCAGCATCTCCATGAAGGTGGCGAAGGCCTCGTTGAGCCAGAGACCGTTCCACCAACTCATCGTGACCAGGTCGCCGAACCACATGTGGGCATTCTCGTGCGCGACGACATCGGCCACCCGCTCGATCTCCGCATGGGTCGCGGTCTGTCCATCCACCAGGAGCGCATTCTCCCGAAAGGTGATAGCGCCCAGGTTTTCCATCGCCCCCGAGGCAAAGTCCGGAATGGCCAGCAGGTCAAGCTTATCGCTGGGATAGGTCACGCCGTAGTAGTCTTCGAAAAACTTGAGCGAGAAGGCCCCGATTTCCAACCCGATCGCTGCCAGGTGCTTCTTGCCCGGCACGCACCAGACACGCAAGGGGGTCTTGCCGACCGGAACCGGCCCGGTCGCCTCCAGCCGACCGACCACGAAGGCGACCAGGTAGGTGGACATGCGGATCGTGTCCTGGAACTGCATGACCTTCTTGCCCTGCTCGATCCGCTCGGACTTGATCGCCGTATTGGAGACGGCGGTCAATTGAGGATCGATGACGAGGGTTGTGGCGAAGACCGCTTTGAAAGCCGGCTCGTCCCAGCAGGGGAAGGCGCGGCGCGCATCCGTAGCCTCGAATTGGGTGGCGGCCAGCTCATGCGTCTGACCTTCCGAGTCCTTATACGTGCTGCGGTAGAACCCGCGCAGTTTGTCGTTGAGGATGCCCTTGAAGGAGAGGCGCAGGCGCCAGGTGCCGGGAGCGAGTGGGGCGGGGAATGTGAGCCGGCACCGTTCCGAGGATTCGTCCAGTTCCACCGTGGCACGCTGCCGAGCGCGGTTGCTACCGGAGCCACTGTTGCTGCTTTCAATGGTCGCCTCCGGAATCTCCAGCTCGGCCGCGTTCAGGAGGAGTTCAGCGGTCGGCTCCTTGACCGTGACCGTAATGGTTTCGGTCCCGGTGAAGGTGAAGGCCGCCAGGTCGGGCTCCAGCCGGAGGTCGTAACGGGTCGGAATCACATGGCGCGGCAATCTGTAGAGATCCAATTGATTCGCTCCTGTCGCCTGTATGGATGGAAATAAGAGTTCGGCTTCCTCTTCCTTGGGTCGCCGGATGAGAGCCGCGCGAGCCTCCGCTCCAAGCCGGTTGATCACGGGGCTCGCGCAGCCGAGTCCGATGATCGACCTGGCTGCCGCCGGGAGCGCTTCGAGCAGGCGGCGACGAGTGACGGAGCTGTGCAGGAGGGAGGGCCTGCTGAGAAAGCGAGCGATTCGCTCAAACATCCCACGTTCTAGCCCGCATTATTCATGAACGCTTCTACTGCAATCGCGGATACGCTACTGCGCCGGGCGGGCTCGCCGCTTAGTCCCTCAACGTACTATTCAAGTACGCGTCGGTCCCTCGCGGCTCCACGCGCCCGTCTCGTAATGCGTCTGCGCGATTTCGTGACGAACCGTCATGAATAATGCGGGCTGCTGGCCGGCTCAACGTTTCGCCTGCCGCACCTCGACCCCTTGCGGAGTCCCTACCATCAAGATATCCGTCCGGCCCACGAAAAGGCCGGTCTCGACCACGCCGGGGATCAGATTGAGGCGGGTCTCCAACTCTGCCGGGTTCTCGATGCGCCCTATATGCAGGTCCAGGATGTAATGGCCGGCTTCGGTCCGGAAAATCTCGCCGTTCCGTTCCCGCAAGACCGGCTTCATGCCCAGCTCGTCAATCTGTCTGGCGGTGCTCCCCCACCCGAACGGGACTACCTCAACCGGCAGCGGAAAGGAGTTTCCCAGGGCCGGCACCAGCTTGGTGTGGTCCACCACAATGATCACCTGCCGCGCGGCCGTCGCCACGATTTTTTCTTTCAGCAGCGCTCCGCCGCCGCCCTTGATCAGGTTAAGCTGAGGGTCCACCTGGTCCGCACCGTCGATATCCACATCAATGGCCCAGGAGTCTTCCGTCTCCACAAGTGGGATGCCGGACTTCCGTGCCAGCTCGGCCGTCCCCCGCGACGTGGGCACGCCCTTGATCTTCAATCCGGCCTTCACTCGTTCCCCGAGCGCCAGGACCACATAGCGGGCGGTGGAGCCGGTGCCCAGCCCCACGACCATCCCATCGCGGACATGCGCGACTGCCGCCTCCGCGGCTATCCGCTTCAGGGTGTCAAGATTTTCCACCGGGTCGTTCCCTAATCGGCGATGATTTCATTCAGGCCGTCGACGACCTGAGCCAGTTCCTCAAGGCTCACCTTTCCAAGTCTCTGGCCGATCCGTTCAACCGTCAGTGTACGAATCTGGCTGATCTTTACCCAGGATTTCTTCGGCAGGCCCTTTGACTGAAGCTCAAGAGTGAGCGGGAAGCCCGCTCGTTGAGGTTGGCTCGTGAGCGCTGCCGCGATCACCGTACCGGAGCGTTCATTGAACACGTCGTGGCTGAGGATCAGCACGGGGCGGCGCCCCGCTTGCTCCTTGCCGCGGACCGGGTTGAGATCCGCCCAGCGAATCTCCCCCCTCAGTATTCGGGCCATTCTGAGACATCCTCGGACAGGCCTTCCTCGGCAAGCGCCTTTTCGAATGCGGGATCGAGTTTCGCACACTCCCTGGCCAAGCGGCTTTGCTCCAGACGCGTGAGTTTTTCCTCCACGGCTTCCTGAATCGCCTGGCTTCGGCTGGGAAAGGCGGCTTTCTCCACGAGCTTGTCGAGGCGTTCCAAGGTGGACTCATCAAGGGATATCGCAACTTTGGACCTGGGCATGCAATACCTCCAAGTATGACCATACGTCATACCCGCGTCATGGTCAAGCCCCTTGTCCCGTCGGCGCCTAACTTTGGGTAGACTGGTCAGCCGAGACTATCTTTTCTGAGCTGCGCCGCCACCGAAGCCGCCCCCAGCAGCGCGGTCTTCTGGTTCAGAATCACCCGCACGGGAATTCCGCTCAGCAGGCGCTTGTACCGTCCTTTGGCCGTGAAGGCGCGCATGAAGGTGCCGTCTTGCAGCTTTTTGATCAGCTTGGGCGCGATCCCCCCGCCCAGATAGACCCCGTCCAGCGCCAGCGCTTTCAACGCCAGGTTCCCTGCTTCCGCCCCGTAAACGGCGGCAAAGAGTTCCAGTGCCTGTTGGCAGAGCTCCGCATGGCCGGCCAGCCCGACCTCGGCGATGACAGCGGCGGGATCTTCCACCTTCAATCGCTCGGCCAGCCAGGTCGGCTCGTTCCTTTTCGTCTCCTTGAGGAATTCATAGATGGCATGCAGTCCGGCCCCGGACAACAGCCGCTCGTAACTCACGTGGAGGTGTTGGGTTCGGAGGTGGCGCAGCAGGTCGATCTCAAGGTCGCTGGTCGGCGCAAAACTGGCGTGGCCTCCCTCAGAGGGCATGGGATGGTAGCGGCTGCCCTGCCAAAAGAGGATGGCTTCCCCCAGGCCGGTGCCGGCCGCGATCAAGGCCATCGTCCTCTTGGCTGCTGCCGAGGCAGGGGAGGGGCTGCCCTGGTTGAGCGCGGTGGTTTCGTCGGGCCGTAGGACCAAGAGCCCATAAGCCGTGGCCTCAAGGTCGTTGAGAAGCCGGACCAGCGAGGCGTGCGGTGCCTTCACGTGCTTGGCCAGATCGGCCCCATCGATCACCCAGGGCAAATTCGTCGCCTGGCACCGGTTGTCGATGACCGGCCCTGCGACCCCGAAGCAGGCCGCGTCAATCACTGGCCCAGACAGCGGTCTCTCCTGAGGCGCAGCAGGCTCAGCCTCTTCCTCCCCGGCCGGTTCAGAGGGTTCCTTAGCAGGAGGCTTGAGAAACTCGGTGACGACCTCCTCGAGCGATTTATAGTCCGCGCTGGCAAAAGTCTGCTCCCGGACCGGTTCGACCCGCTCGGTCGTCCAGTCAAAGAGCGCCAGATTGGTCTTGGTACCGCCGATGTCGCCGGCAAGAATCATGGATCCTCCAGGATGTTGAAAAAGGCCCCCAACTTTGTTCTCACCACCCCTTGCACGAGGCCAGGCAAGAGGTACCCGTCCGACCACTCAACGTACTGGTCAAGTACGCCTCGTGGCCTTCGCTCCCTGCGGCCGCGTTGGTTGACCTTTTTGAACATCCTGTCATGAGTTCTGCAAACCTCTTGGCTTTCGGGCGATCGATCTCTTCAACGAGGCTGGATTGTCTGTCAGCAATATTATTCCTCGTGGGACACGATCCCTTGCTTGGCCATCGTCAGCTCCGCGGCTGCGGCCCGGTCTAGGAACCAGACCAACCGCCCGTTCACCGGCTGAATCAGCCTGGCCGGGACCTTCCGGGGATCCTGCGCCTGCCCCTCGATGGCCAACCGGACAGCCTTCGCCTTGCCGGCTCCGCTTACGAGAAAGACACAGGCTTGGGCTTGATTGATGGCCGCCGCCGTGAGCGTGAGTCGGTTCTTCACTCCCTTGGGCGAGTGATTGGCCACCACGAGCCTGCGCTGGTCATTCAAGGCGGCCGTGCCGGGAAAGAGCGACGCCGTATGGGCGTCCTCTCCCAGCCCCAGCAGCACCAGGTCGAAGGGGGGCCAGGCCGGCGGCGCAACTCCGAATCGCTCGCGGATCAGGGCCTCGTACCGGCGCGCTTCTTCATCCGGGTCCTTGGCTTCCCCCTTCATCCGGGCAATCTGCTTCGGCGCGATCTTCAGCGGCCCGAAGAGCGTGTCCTCGACCGTCTTGAAATTGCTTTCCGGATGGTCCGGAGCGACACAGCGCTCATCGCCGAAATAAAATTCGATGCGCTGCCAATCCAGTTGCCCCGCACAAGCAGGACCAGCCAAGGTCGTGTAGAGCATCCGCGGCGTAGACCCGCCTGAGAGAGCCACGCGGAACCGTCCGTCCCGTTCGATTGCTTGTCGGCCGAGCCACAGAAACAACTCGGCCGCCTCGCCGGCCAGCTCCGTACTGTCGTTCAGGATTCGGAGCTCAGGCGCTCCCATTGTCTGCCCTGCCACCTACCTGTGCCGCCTTGCTGCACGCTTCCTGACCGACTTCCTGGCCGTACGGGTGGTGCGGCGATGTCTAGCTTGGCTCGCCTCACGGCTTAGCGTCCTGATTTTCGCCGGCGCCTGCCGGCCGAGCTGTACCCGGACGACCGGCCGGTGATGGGCCCGCAGCGATTGCAGGTCTCCCACCGCCTGGGCCTCGGCTAAGGTCCCGAAGGTATAAGGGGCGCCGGGCACCTCGATCTTGGGCTGCAAGTCCTCGACAAGCTGGAGAAACAGCCCCGTGTCGGGCCCGCCCTTGTGGAGCTGCCCGGTTGAATGGAGGTAGCGAGGCCCGTAGCCGGCCGTGGTGGCCAGATGATACTTGACCAGCAAGGTTTTGCGGAGCGCCTTGAGGGCCGCATCGGCCTTCTGCGACGGACACATATAGGCCAGGATCGCCAGGTACTTGCCCGGCCCCGCCTGCGCCAGGAGATCGGCGAGGGTCCCATCCATCGGCACAGGCGGCACCGTCCCGCTGCGACGGACTTCCGCCAGAATCCGGCTCGTGTTCTCCTTGCTCTCTTGCACGTTGGGCTGGTCGAAGGGGTGGATGCCCAGTGTGCGGCCCGCCACGGCCGTGGCAAATTCCCAGAGGAAGAATTGCGCAGCCAGATCGTAGCGGTCCCTGAGCGTCAGCCAGACGACCGGCTGCCCGGCCCGTTCCAGCACCTTCACCTGTCGATCCGTGCCGTTGTTGGCGTCCCCGTTGAGCCGGAGATAGGTAAAGAGACGGTCCTGTCCGTAGCAGGCAGGAGCAGCCAGCGGCTCCTCGGCAATCGGGATCAGGCCCTTCCCCTCCTTGCCCGTGCTCTCGGCCAACAACTGCTCGGCCCAGAGGCCGAAGGTCCTGACCTTCGGAGAGGCGACCAGCGTCACCTTGTTCCGTCCGAAGCGGCCGAGCGTCCCCATCACGGCTCCGAGATAGGCGCCGGGGTTCTGCGCGGGCGGTACGTGAGGGCCGCAGGCCCGCGCCATCTCGACGCCGCGCCCCAGCAGAGTTTCAAGGTCCAAGCCCAGCAGCGCGGCCGGCACCAACCCGAAGAACGAGAGCACGGAGTAGCGGCCGCCGATGTCGGGCGGATTGACGAAGGTCGTCCGAAAATTTCGCTCCTGGGCCAAGGAAGCCAGGCCGGTCCCCGGGTCGGTGATGGCGAGAAACTGGGCCGCCCCTCGGTTGCCGCGGGCCCTGGCGACCAGATTCCAAAAATGGGCGAAGAGGGACATGACCTCGATCGTCCCTCCCGATTTGCTGGCCAGGATGAACAGGGTCTTGGCCGGACGGATCGACCTGGTGACCTCCCGCACGAGGGACGGCACGGTGCTGTCCAGGACCCAGAGGCGCGGAAATCCCCTCGCGGACCCGAAAGTGCACCGGAGCACCTCAGGCCCCAGGCTGCTGCCTCCCATCCCCAACAACACCACGTGACTGAAGCCCTCCTCCCGCGCGGACTGGGCAAAGCCATGCAGCCGCCCCGCTTGTTCGAGCATCTGCTCCGCCACCGTCAACCAGCCCAACCGATTCGTGATCTCGGTCGGCTCCGGTTTCCAGAGCTGGTGGTCCTTGCCCCAGAGCCGGGGCACGACCAACTGCCGGTCCATCTCGTCCAAGGCACGCTCCACCGCTGGCTGCAAGGGTCCCAAGTTCGCGCTCACTCTGGATTCCATCATCACGCCTCCACCGACCGGTGTCCGGTTTCCCCAATATGCTGTGAAGAAAATCGGCGTAGAGGTCTTCGAAGGAAGACGTATCTTAGGCTGGCTGACAGCAAAAGGCAAACGGCTCTGGGCCTGACCGGTGCCTTACAACGGGACCGTTCTGCCGATGAGCAGGGGCATGCCGTCCGTGACGGTCCAGGCCAGCGAGCGGGCCGCCTCACCTGTGAGGGTCAGGCGCAAACGGGGGCCGGCGACCTGGTCGGCCGGGGAGGCCACGCCCGTCCAAGATGCGAAACGCAGCCACCATTCACGCAACCGGCTTCTGGCCCAGAGCCAGGGTTGTTCGTGAAGAGGCGGAGCGACTACCAGGAGCAGGCCGGGCTCGAAGAGGAGCAAATACTCCGCCGGCATGTCCTGCAAATTGATCGGCTCGAGGTCGGTGGGAAGGGATGGATCCTTGCTAGGTTCGGCCTTGGGACGGTCCACCTCGGGTCTGCCACGGAGGCGGAACAGTCCCGACAAGAAGCCTCCACCGGACGTCTTCCATTGCAGAACCGGCAGACGGTGAAGTTCGATGCCACGCCCTTTGATGTAAAGAATCGGTTCCGACAGGTCGAGCAAGAGGTAAATTTGAGGACGAGAGGCCAGCTTGATCTCTTCTTCCAGCAACCGAGTGGCTTCTTGCAGCGACTCCCGCTCGTCGCCCTTTTCGTTCGATGCAGAGGGCGCTGCGTGCAACATGGACGGTAAAAAATAAAGAAGCGCGACGGCACTGAAGACGCGGAGGCAGGCTTTGGCAACAGGTGTGCAGTGAGAGGGTCGTCGTGGGGGGATCGCTGGTCTCCGGCAAACGCCCATGCGCCGATCAGAAAATCATCACCGGAGTTCCGATCATCGCCAGGCGATGGACGGTCCTGAGATCCTGGTCGTTCAAGCGGATACAGCCGTGGGTTACGTTCTTTCCCAAGAGTCTCGTGTAAAGGGTGCCGTGGATGAAGTAGCCTTTGCCGAAGCCCAGAGCGTACTCTCCGAGAATGCCGGGCTCCAGCCGTTCGGCCGGGTCCTTGGGCACCTTCTGGCCCTCTTCCAGAAAAGCCCAGTCAGGCTTGACCCAAACCGGGTTGGTCAGCCTGGACTGAATTGTGAACTCGCCGCGCGGCGTATCGAACACCCACTGGGTGCCGGGGCGGTCCGGATTGTCCAGGATCGTTCCGCTGCCGGTGGACGCGATGGCCGTGAGCAGGACGTTGCTCTTGCGCTTTACCACCAGCACATTCCGCGCTGTGTCCACCACGATATACGTATTGTCAGGCGACTGCTGCGCCAGTTGACTCTTGAGGGACGCGTATCGCGTCCGGAGGGCATCGAGGCTGGCCGGCTGCTTCCGGTTCGGCTGCTCCTGCCGGTTTTCGGTCGCCGTTGGGCCTCCTCCTTCGAGGGGCGCTCCGCCCTGGCAGGCGGTCAGCACCGTCCCGCCGGCGATCACCAGGCAGAGGACGGGGAACAGCATTCGCAGGTTTGGGAACTGTTTCCTCACACAACCCGCCAACGTGCTATCCTTCTTCAGTCCGCGCCAACTCGGCTAAGGCCATCGCGACGGAGTTGGTCGCGTTTACCGCTCCGACAATCGTTACCGGAGTCCCTTCGTCGGTGGCCTCGAACAGGGCATCGATCTGACGATTTTCCAGCATGATGCAACCCAGCGTCTGACTGACCGCCCGGTCATCCCCGCCGTGGATCTCAATCTCCCCGCCGACCAAAGCCGAGACCGGTATGACGCCGGCCACGCGAGCCTTCCGGAACCGGCGGCGATCCTCGCTGTTGGGGTAATCCAGCAACAGGGCCCGGTAAAACTTGGTCTGGCCCCGATCCCGTTTTCTGATCACGCGATAGTATCCCTCCGGAGTCGCGCCGTCTCCTTGATAGCGCTTTTCGAGAATGCCATTGTAGCCGAGTTCCACCGGATAGGAAACCACCGCGCGACCGTTCCGATAGAGAGTCAGAAGGCGGTCTGCCTTGCTGACGACAATCGCGGCCGTCCGGTGGGTCCGAGACCAGTTCACCGTGCGCCGGACCATCTGGCGCCAAGCCCGCACTCGCCGCTCGTCGGCATAGTGGCCCAATTGAGCGCTCAAGAGCTCAATCTGGTCGTCCATGAGATGAGACGCCTGCTGGGACGTCTGCGTCGAACGGGAGTAGCGTCCCTGTTCCAAGTGGGACCGAGCCTGTTTGACCAACAGCTCGGTTTCGATCGGCCGCTGTCCCAGCACCACCCGGCTTCCCATGTCATCCACGCTGCTGGTGAACAGGCGCAGCCGCTCCTCCAGCGCCGCCAGGCGCGCTTCAGCCGCGCGCCGCTCTGCTTCCTTTCGCTGCGCCGCAGCCGATGCCGCACGCTCCCCCTGTTCCTGCACCTTGCGCAGATCGGCGGCCAGGGGATTTGCTTCCCAAGGCCAGTGGATGACGTCCTCTTCGGCCAGCATCCGTCCCTTGACCGCCACCCACTGCTCCACAAACCGTGCATACTCCTCCGGAGCGAATTCCACTCCCTGCGCCTCGACGAGCTGGTGGTCCAGTACCTCCACCGCTTGCAGCAGTTCCGGCGGTGCTTTCTGCACACAGGCTGAGAGTCCCATCAACAGGATGCAGAAGATGACACCGACACGGAGAAACCCTTGGGATGGTTGATGTACGAACATGGTTCCCGATTACTTTCCGCCTTTGCCTTTCTTAGCCTTGGCTCCACCCACTTTGGCCATGGCGGTCTGAATCTCCGACGCCACTGCCTGGCTCTTCTCTTGGATGGCCTTGGCTTTGGCCTGTGCTCCCAGGTAGTCGCCGCTGTCAATGGCCGCTTGCACTTCAGATAGAGAAGTGGCCAACCCCTGCGCATCGGCCTTGATGGCCTCCAGCGCCGCCCGGTCTTTTCCCACCGGTGCCTTGGCGACAAGATCCTGGGCTGTCTTCACCGCTCCCTGCGCCGCTTGCTGCGCCTGGACCGCTGCAGCCTTTGCCTCTTCCTTCTTCTTGCCCGTCTCAGCCGTCACCCGTCCCGCATCCGTCTGCACGGTGGTCAGTAACTGCTCGGCCTTCTCATAGTCGCGGGTGAACGCGAACTTGGCGTCCTGGTCGGCAATCTCCTTTTTGGCATTGTTCAGCATGCCGTCCAGTTTCGCAAAATCTTCAGCCATGTACGTCGGCGCGCCGGCCGCTTGCGCCTCACTGACTGCCTTTTCTGCCGCTGCGAGTTTTTCTGTCGGGGCCTTGGCGCATCCGGCTGCCAGCACGAGCAGCGGGGCCAGTGCAAAAACCAGCAATCGCTTCATCGAATCCTCCTGATCATCTTCCGGTATGCCTCAGTCCGCCTCCGGGTGGGAACCAGCCCGCTTTTCCGGGAGCCGAAAGAAGCAGCCGGACGTTCGTAACATCCATTATACCTGTGTTGCGGTGTATTGGTGACGGAAAGTAGACTGCCCCTTCGATCGAACCGTTCGATCGAAGGGGCCGGTCTCATGGGAAAAGCCGCGCCTACTTCTTCTCGGCTTTCTTTTCTTTCTTCTCGGCCTTCATGTCCTTCTTCTCGGCCTTCTTCTCCGCAGCTGGAGCAGCCGGAGCGGCCGGCGCTGGCGCCGCCTTCTCCTCGGCCTGGACAAACGTCACCGCGCCGAACGTCAGCCCCACGACCAGGGCCATCATCGCGACAAACATCTTCATAGAGTTTTCACCTCCCTTCTATAGGGGTCTCGCCTCGAGTGAGGCGGTAGGTTACAAGTGGCAGGAGTGGCGCTCACAAGAATTCCGGAGATCAGCAAGCTTGGTGCCAAAGGGTGGAACAGGAGAAACCTTATCAATCCCCGCGTGGAATATGGAAAGTCGCGATGTGTGTCACGCGGCTGCCCGTCGCTGACTGTGGCAGAATGGCTTCCCTTCGACAAAACCGCCCCAGGACTCACTCTGAGAACAAAACAAGGGACCTCCTTCATGCAAGGCATGCACAAGGACCGCGTTGACACTCGGAGACGTGGCCCCTATAATGTCATACTTTCGCAGCTTGATCGGCAAAGGAGATGAATCATGTCGTTCACCTTCAGGCAACCGTCGAATTTAAAAAGAAAAAGAGATCACGGTTTCAGGAAGCGGATGAGCACGAAAAACGGCCGGAAGGTCTTGGCCCGACGGAGGGCCAAGGGACGGGCGCGACTCGCGGTTTGAGAGCCCTGCCCCGATGGCCCAACCGCTGGGAGATCGTCTCTTCTTCCTGCGAAACAGCGCCGACATCGAGCGTGTGAAACAGATGGGCCGCCGCTTCCAGTCCCCTCTGTTCAACCTTGTCTCCTGCCCTGCGCGACCCCTGCTCGAGCAGCCATCGAGGTATTCCAGGATCGGCATCGTGGTGGGGAAACGTTTGGGTGCGGCGGTGACCAGGAACAGGGCCAAGCGGATTTTTCGGGAACTGGCGAGGCAGGTCCGGGACCACTTGGCTGCGGGCCATGACATTTTGATTTTTCCCCGTCGGGAGGCCCTGACCATCGGCTTTCAGGTGCTGCGTGAGAAATGGCTCGCGGCGCTCAGGCGGGAGGGGTTGTTAATCGCAAGACCGGAAGGGCCATGCGGCAGGTCTGTCTCGGTATAATCAGCTTTTATCGGCGCTGGCTGTCACCCCTCGTGGGGCCTGCCTGCCGTTTTGAGCCGACTTGTTCCCGTTACGCGGGAGACGCCATCAGGCGGTATGGCGTCCTGCATGGAATGGGCCTGGCGGCGGTGCGGCTCATGAAATGCCATCCCTTCCACCCAGGCGGGTACGATCCGGTGAAATAGGCGAGTCTCTGAGTGAAGAAATCCCCGAGTCTCGCTCTCCGCATGCCGAACCCCGTGGGCCATCCGTTCTCTGACCAAACATTGTACCTGATCGAGGAGCAGCAGCACTGATGGAAAAGAGAGTCGTGGTTTTCCTCATCCTCTCGCTGGCGATCATCCTTGGATACGACTACCTGCTGAAGCAGTTGGGGCTCACGCCGCCTCCTTCTAAGTCCCAGCAAACCGTTTCTGACCAGACTCCTTCCGCCACGCCCGCGCAGGAGACTCCCTCCCCGAGTCACCAGCCGGCTTCTGGCGCAGAAGCAGCACGTGTCGTCGCGCAGGCTGGGACAGCCGGGACAACCGACCGAGCCGGCAGCCGGGAGGCCGGGTCGGCCAGGACGGTCTCGGAAGAAGAGACGCAGGAAGTCGTGACCGACCTCTACCGAGCGGTCCTCACCAATCGCGGCGCGGAGATCAAGAGTTGGGAGCTCACGAGATACACGGCCGCCGGCTCGACCGACCACAAACCTGTACAGCTCATGTATGCCGAGGGCAAATTCAAGGGCCCCTTGGCGGTCCAGACCGCCGAGGCAGCCCTTTCCAAGCAATTGCATGAAGGCCTCTATCAGGTCGAGCGGGACTTCACGACGCTGGACGCCGCGCATCCCATCGGCCACCTGACGTACACGTATCGGGTCCCTGAGACGGCCCAGCGGGTCATCAAGCAACTGACCTTCCATTACGGGAGCTACCTGGTCGACGTTTCAGTGAAGACGGAAGGGCTTACGGGATCCCTCGATGTCGGCCTGGGCGCGAATTTCGGGGTTGTGGAATGGGGCGAAGGCTTCATCGGTCTGATCGGGCCGGCCTACTTCGTCGATGACAAGTTGGAGAAGGACACCCCGGAGACGGAGTTGGAGCGGAAAGGGGCGATCCGGTGGGTCGCGCTGCAGGATAAATACTTCTTGAGCGTATTGATCCCGAGCGGGGCCTCTGCGGCGCTGGTCAAGAAAGAAGGGGAGAAGCTCGTGTCCGCCGGCGTCCGCTTCACGCAGCCTCCGGGACAGGCCCTCGTCATGCAACTCTATGCCGGTCCCAAGGAATTCGACACGCTCAAAGCGTTGAAAGTGGGGCTGGAGGACACGATCGACTTCGGGTGGTTCATCTATGGGAGTTGGGACATTGTGAGGGCGGTGGCCAAGCCGCTCTTCTACGTCCTGCGGTTCCTCAATGACTATACTCACAATTACGGCGTCACGATCATCCTCCTGACCGTCGGGATTAAGCTGCTCTTTGTGCCCTTGCAGTACAAGAGCTATAAGTCCATGAAGGACATGCAGGTTGTCCAGCCGAAGGTGGTCGCTCTCCAGGCCAAGTACAAGGACGACCGCGAGCGGCTCAACCGGGAGCTGATCAAGCTCTATCGCGACCATAAGGTGAACCCGGTGGGGGGCTGCCTGCCCATGCTCCTGCAAATGCCGGTCTTCGTCGCCCTGTTCAACATCCTCTACATGACCATCGACCTTCGCCAAGCCCCGTTTCTCCTGTGGGTGAGAGACCTCTCGGTGCAGGACCCCTATTACGTCTTGCCGATCATTATGGGGATCTCCATGGTCGTGCAGCAGAAGATCATGCCGACCACGATGGACCCGACCCAGGCCAAGGTCATGTTGCTGCTGCCCGCCTTCATGACCGTGCTGTTCCTGACTTTCCCGGCCGGCTTGGTGCTCTACTGGCTTACCAATAACGTGCTGACGATCGGACAGCAATTCGTGACGGACCGATACATCTTCAAGAAGCCCACCTTTACCTCCTCGAGCGCACCAGCCGAAGTCCCTTCCGGTGACGGCCAGAAGGCCACGGGCAAGCGCAAAAAGGACAAAGAGGTCGAAAAGATCGAGGCGGACAGCCAGGTCGAAACATAAGCGGCATTCTATGGGCGGCTCCTTGCAGGATACAATCTGCGCCATCGCCACCCCGCTGGGAGAAGGGGGCATCGGCATCCTGCGTGTCAGCGGGGAGAAGGCCATCGAGGTAGCGGCCGGCCTCTTGCGGCTCCGCTCCGGAAAGTCCCTCGCCTCGGTCCGCAACCACACACTGTATCGCGCCGACATTCTCGAGCAAGCCACCCTTCCTTCTTCCGATGTCCAACGACAGCCTTCCCGGGCCCTTGACGAAGTCCTGGTTGTGGTCATGCGGACCCCCCGTTCCTACACGGGTGAGCATGTGGTCGAGATCCACTGCCACGGGGGCCCCCTCGTGCTCCAGGCCATTTGCGAATCTCTGGTACAGCAAGGGGCCAGGCTGGCCGAGCCGGGCGAGTTTACGAAGCGCGCCTTCCTGAACGGACGGCTCGACCTAGCCCAGGCTGAGGCGGTGCTGGACACCATCCGAGCGAAAACCGCCGGAAGCCTCCGGCTGGCCCAAGAACAGTTGCGGGGGACCCTGTCGAACGAGATCAACCGGCTGCGTGAGACGCTCATCCGGTTGCTGGCCCAAGTCGAGGCAGGCATCGACTTTACCGAGGAGGATATCTCCTTCATCCAGCCGGATGAGCTGGCCGCCGGAATAAGGGCGATGATGGACGGGATTGCGCAGCTCGTGGAGAGCAGCCGGGAGGGTATGGTGCTGCGCGAGGGGGTGACCGCGGCCATTGTCGGGCGGCCCAACGTGGGCAAGTCCAGCCTGCTGAATGCGTTGCTCCAGACCGATCGTGCGATCGTCACGCCGATCCCGGGCACCACCCGCGATGTGTTGGAGGAAACGCTCAATATACGCGGCGTGCCGGTTCGTTTGCTGGACACAGCGGGGGTCCGGCCTACGAACGATCCAGTGGAGCAGGAAGGGGTCCGGCGCAGCGAGGCGGCAATGGAACAGGCGGAACTGCTGCTGATCGTCCTCGACGGCTCCGTATCGCTGACGGATGAGGATCGGAAGATCCTGACTCAACAGAGTGCCAAAAAGCGGCTGATCCTGCTGAACAAGACAGACCTGCCCTGTGGAGTGGATAAAGCGGAAGTGGCTGATCTGATCCGTTCCACCGCGGCTTTGATTCCTCTTTCCGCGAAGACAGGCGTCGGCATGGACGACCTGCGCGATGCCGTACGGTCGCTGGTGCTGCGCGCCGATTTTGAGCCGGGCGATTCAGCCGTCGTGACGCGTTTGCGGCATCGCACCGCGCTGCTGAAAGCTCAGGAGGCTTTGGGTAATGCGGCTGATTCCGTCAAAGGGCAACTGTCCGGGGAATTTATCGCCATGGATCTCCGCGCAGCCCTCGATGCCCTCGGCGAAATCACCGGCGCGGTTTCAACCGACGACATTCTGGACCGGATCTTCCGGGACTTCTGCATCGGGAAGTAGAAAAGCCGTCAGCCGTCAGCCATCAGCTTTCAGCGGTCAGCCCGTGGAAGATGAAGGCAGAGTGGCGACCCTTTCCGAAAGCTGATAGCTGATTGCTGAAGGCAGAGAGCCTCATGGCTTTGGAATTTGACATCATCGTAGTCGGCGGAGGCCACGCCGGCTGCGAAGCGGCCCTGGCCGCGGCCCGGATGGGGGCCCGGACCCTGCTGCTCACCATGGATGAAGGCACGATCGCTCAGATGTCCTGCAACCCGGCGGTCGGGGGCATCGCCAAAGGCCATCTGGTCAAGGAAATCGACGCGCTCGGCGGGGAGATGGGCCGCAACACGGACCAGGCCGGCATCCAGTTCCGCATGATCAACACCAGCAAAGGCCCCGCTGTCCGGGCGCTGCGCGCCCAGTGCGACAAGCAGCTCTATCGCCGGGCGATGCAGGAAACGATGCGTGGACAGGCCAACCTGACGATCGCCTGCGGGACGGCGGATCGGATACTCACGCGCGCGGGGGCCGTGGCCGGTCTCGTCACGGACTCGGGAGAGACGGTCGCCGCGCGGGCCGTGATTTTGACTTCGGGTACATTCCTTAAGGGTTTAATTCATGTAGGCATGAGCCACTTTCCAGCCGGGCGGGCCGGCGAGGCTGCGGCCGAGCATCTGTCGGATTGCATGCGGGATCTGGGATTTGAAGTCGGGCGTCTCAAGACCGGCACGCCGCCTCGCCTGGACCGGGACACCATCGATTTTTCGGTGATGACCTTGCAGCCGGGCGATGATCCGCCGCCGCCCTTCTCCTGCCGCACCGAGCGGATCACCACCCAACAGGTTCCCTGCCATCTCACCTACACCAACCGGGAGACCCATGCGATCATCCGGGAGAACCTGGATCGCTCCCCGATGTTCACGGGAGTGATCGAGGGGATCGGCCCCCGCTACTGCCCCTCGATTGAAGACAAGGTCGTCCGCTTCGCCGACAAGGAGCGGCACCAGGTCTTTATTGAGCCGGAGGGCTTGGAGACAACCTCCTACTATCCCAACGGGATCTCGACGAGCCTGCCGGTGGATGTCCAGAGCGCCATCCTCCGCACGATTCCCGGTCTGGAGCGGGCCATCATGCTGCGGCCTGGGTATGCGGTGGAGTACGACTATTTCCCGCCGCGCCAACTGCACCCCACACTGGAGACCAAGCTGGTCGAAGGGCTTTACCATGCGGGTCAGATCAACGGCACCTCCGGCTATGAAGAGGCAGCGGCACAGGGCATCATGGCCGGGATCAACGCGGTGCTGAAGCTCCGAGGAGAGCCGCCACTTGTTCTCGACCGGTCCCAGGCTTACATCGGCGTGCTCATCGACGACCTCATCACCAAGGATGCGCGCGAACCCTACCGCATGTTCACCTCGCGGGCCGAGTACCGATTGCTGCTGCGGCAGGATAATGCCGATCTCCGGCTCACGGAGATCGGCCATCAGCTCGGTCTTGTGGAAGAGCGCACCTACACCACCTTTCAAGCGAAGCGCGATCGCATCAGTCGGGAAGTGGCGCGGCTCAAGGAAACAAGGCCAAAATGGACGGAGGAGTTTCAACGAAAGCTCAATGCGCTGGGGGTTGATAGTGTGACTCCGGACTTAACCCTTGCGCAACTGCTCAAGCGGCAGGCATTGACGTATCGTGGACTGCTGGAAATCACCGGAGAGCAGGGTCCAGATGACGAAGAAATTTTAGAAGCCATTGAAATAACAGTAAAATATGAAGGATATATTAAGCGACAACTCCAGCAAATCGTCAACTTCAAAAAACTTGAAAATCGCCTGATCCCCGCGACGTTCAATTACGACAGCATCATTGGGTTCTCGCGAGAAGTGCTGGAAAAACTCAAACGCGTCAAACCTGCGTCCATCGGCCAGGCCTCTCGAATTTCCGGGGTGACGCCGGCCGCCATTTCCCTGCTGCTTGTAGCGCTGGATCGGGATAGGCGGAAAGGCGACCTTTCGCTCGCTGTCTTATAAATTCCTCTACCGAACGCCATCAGTCCGACTGCCTTTCCCGTGCAAGTGCTTGCTGAAAATTAAGCTTGACGGCTGTCCTTATATGTCGTAATTGTTCCACGTGGAACAGGAGAGCGGATTAGCGGAGTTACTGACGAAGGGAGCTAGTGATCTTGGAATTATCGTCAATGATCGAAACATATTGGAATTTTTGACATATTTGCACGAGCTTCTTAGCTGGAATAAGAAAATTAACCTGACCGCCATCACCCAAGAACGAGAAGTCGTCGTCAAACATTTTCTTGATTCTCTTGCCTGTAGCAAAGCCTTGGATCAGCTGCCGTCAGCCTCATTTCTGGATGTCGGGTCAGGAGCCGGGTTCCCAGGGCTAGCCTTAAAGATCGTGTATCCGGACCTCGACCTGGTTCTCTTGGAGCCAAGCCTTAAGAAGACCGCTTTCCTTCGACACATGGTCGGTACGCTTCACCTACAGAGGGCGATCGTCATCTCAAGACGAGTGGAAGACTTGGCGAGGGACCAGGCCTACCACGAGCGGTTTTCTTACATCGCGACCAGGGCGCTTGAACCGGGCCAGCTCCTTCCGTTTGTCCTGCCTCTCCTGAAAGCCAACGGACGACTGATCCTGTGTCGGGCCAAATCAGTGGGGCAGCAGGTCAGTCCACATGGGCTCAGGCTCAAACAGGAGATCGCTTACCGGCTCCCCTATGGCTATGGAGACCGGGTTCTCTCCGTGTTCGTACCGGAGTCTGCAATCGGTGATTCCTCTGTTCCACGTGGAACAGTCACAGCCCGATAAGGCTAAGCTGCAAAAGAAAAGGTGGCATTTGGCCAAGATCGTCGCGGTCGCAAACCAGAAGGGGGGGGTTGGGAAGACAACGACCGCAATCAATTTATCCGCTTCCTTGGCTGTCAATGAGCAGACGGTCTTATTGGTCGATATGGATCCTCAGGCCAATGCCACCAGCGGCCTCGGAATTGATCTTTCCAGTGCTGGCTCGACGATCTATGATTGCCTGATGAGGGGCAAGCCCGCGGATGAAGCGGTTCAAGCGACAGGCGTAGGGGGGCTTTCGGTCATACCGGCAAACGCCGATCTGGTTGGGGCGGAAGTTGAGCTCGTCTCCATTCCCAATCGCGAAACAGTCCTGAAATCGGTCATGCAAGTCATTAAAAAACAATATGATTTTATTATCATAGACTGTCCTCCTGCGCTCGGCCTTCTGACCATCAATGCGTTGACCGCCGCCTCCTCAGTTTTGATTCCCGTCCAATGTGAATACTATGCGATGGAAGGGTTGGGCCGGCTGCTGGCGAATGTGAAGCGGATCCAAGAATCCTTGAATGCCGACCTGGAACTAGAAGGGATTCTCCTGACGATGTACGATTCCCGCAATAGCCTGGCTCGCCAGGTTGCCGAAGAAATCAGGACTCATTTCAAAGACAAGGTCTATCAGAGCATCATTCCGAGAAATGTCACCTTGGCAGAAGCTCCCAGCTATGGCCGCCCTGTCTTGCTATACAATGCCGCCTCAACCGGGTCCCAAGCCTACATTGAACTAGCAAAGGAGTTCCTCAACCATGGAGAAAAGAGCGCTCGGTAAAGGGTTGGAAGCGCTGCTTCCCCCTAGTGGACCGAAGACTCAGGCCAGCGCGGGGGACATTCAACAGCTGGAAGTTCAATACATTCTTCCCAATCGCTACCAGCCTCGAAGGGAATTTGCTGACGCAGACCTTGCTGAGTTGGCTAAATCGGTGAAACAGAACGGCCTGCTCCAACCGGTGCTGGTTCGCCGGAAGGGGGACGGTTTCTTTGAGCTCATCGTCGGGGAGCGCCGCCTGCGAGCCGCCAAGTTGGCCGGGCTGAAGAGCATCCCGGCGATCGTGCGAAATTCCAGCGACGAGCAAGCCATGGAGCTCGCACTCGTCGAAAACCTGCAGCGCAAGGACCTCAACCCCATGGAGGCGGCCCGCGCCTATCACCGACTCCTGCACGAGTTCGGCTTTACCCAGGATACAGTGGCTCAGCGGATCGGGAAGGATCGGTCTTCCATCGCCAACATGGCAAGACTTTTGAATTTACCTAATGAAATCCAACAGTTAGTTGAGTCTGGTCTGCTTTCAACCGGCCACGCCAAGGTGATTTTGGGTCTCACCAAAACTGATGTTCAACTCAAGCTGGCAAGGCAGATCGTCGACTCCCAGCTCTCTGTCCGGCAGGCCGAAAAACTCGCCACGAGCCGCCAGCGGTCCCCTAAAGCCAAGCGAAGCTCCCCGCGCCTCAAGCCGTACCCAGATCTTGAAGAAAAACTTCAACGACGCCTCGGAACAAGAGTCGGCATCATGAAAAGTCGTAGCGGTGGAAAGATCATCATCGAATATTTTACCCCAACCGACCTGGACCGCCTGATTGATCTGTTGTTGGAATAAATAGAATTTCTTGCCTTCTTTTCCTCCATCCATTATGCTCAGAACTTCTGGCTCAAAGCAGAGTTGCGGCACAAGACTAAGTCAACCGCCCTTAAAACAGGAAGGGGGTTCATTATGGCCTGGATGAAAGAGAAGACGGATCCGAAGAACGCGCCGGTCTCGAGCGAGGAAGGAGCCGGAGAGAGCGGCCTGGAAGCCAACGTTCGGGCTGAGGATGGTGACGATGTCATCGCCTTCGTGGGTAAGGGCGTCGAGTTCAAGGGCGTGATCAGCTATAACGGCACGGTCCGTATCGAAGGCCAACTGGACGGCGAAATTCACACGGAAGGCATTCTCCTCGTTGGAGAAGATGCCGTGATCACGGCCAAAGTCAGCGTCGGCACGATCGTCAGCAAGGGGAAGATTAGCGGCGACATCGTGGCCAAGGAAAAGGTGCGGTTGCTGTCTCCCGCGATTCTCAACGGATCGGTCAAGGCGCCGATGCTGTCCATGGAAGAGGGAGTCCTCTTCAACGGCAACATTGAAATGGCCCGCGCTGATGTCCATGAACTGCCCCGTGAAGCGGTCGTGCGCGCGGTCAATTCACCGGTCAGTAATATCAAGCGCGTCTCTGGATATGGATAAAGGGGCCTGCTCGGGGTCACATCCCGCCGTCCCGGCCGAACAAGAAGCCTAAAGCCGGCCGGAGCGCGAGGGGAGGAACAGGGTCCGCACGTAAGGCAGGGGGACCTTCTGTCCTGCCTGCTGACCGTCGGGACCCAAGCCGGAGGAGGAACCTATGTGGGGGTTCAACGCGAAAAAGAAAAACAACCTCGCCCTTGCTGAAGAGGAGAACTTTACCTTCCTGGGAAGGGGCGTTGACTTCAAGGGTGTGGTCAATTTCGACGGAACCGTCCGGATCGACGGGCGTCTGGAAGGCGAAGTCCATACGAAAGGCACCCTCATTGTCGGAGAACATGCGGTGATCAAGGGCCTTGTCACCACGGGCATCCTGATCACCAGCGGGAAGATTCAGGGCAACATTACTGCCATTGAAAAAGTGCAAATCCTCAAGCCGGGCATCCTGATCGGGGATGTCCGTTCCCCGATCTTCTCCATGGAAGAAGGGGCCCACTTTCACGGCATGTGCGACATGGGGACCAGCATGTGGATGGACCAGGAGCGCCAAGACCGCCAGGACCGCGAGAACGTGCATGACTTGGCGGCCCACAGGGGGAAGGTCCGGGTCCAAGATCTCCAGCCATGAACGTCGGCACGGTCTGTGACGGAAGAGCCCGGCGATGACCAAGCCGAAGGTCATGCTGGGGATGAGCGGCGGCGTGGACAGCTCGGTCGCCGCTGCGATTCTGGTGGAACAGGGCTTCGATGTCCGCGGCGTCACCCTCCAGGTCTGGGAACAGGAAGACGACTTGGTGGCGGTCTCCAAGCGCTGGCAGGAGCGGGGCTGCTGCAAGGTCGGCCTCGCCAGGTATGTGGCGAAGCGACTGGCTATTCCCCATGAGGTCATTGATACCAGGACTTCCTTCCAGGCAGGAGTCATAGACGACTTCCTAGCAGGGTACCTGGCCGGTACGACCCCGAATCCCTGCGTCCGCTGCAACGAGCGCGTCAAGATTCGCTCCCTCTATCAGATCGCCGAGGAACGGGGTGCAGACTTCGTGGCGACCGGCCACTATGCCCGGATCGTCCAGGAGGGCTCCAGCTACAACCTCTGCCGCGCCCACGATGTCCGCAAGGATCAAAGCTATTTCCTCTACCGGATCAATCCAACCTGGCTGCCGCGGCTGCTCTTCCCGCTCGGCTCCATGCAGAAATCGGAAGTCTGGGCCAGAGCCGAGGCGCTGGGCTTGCCGACCGACGAGCTGAAGGAGAGCCAGGAAATCTGCTTCGTAGCCCAGGGAGACTATCGAAGTTTCATCGAATCCGAAGTCCCGACTTCCAAGCGACCGGGAGACTTCACCGATACAGCGGGCAACGTCCTGGGCCGGCACGAAGGCATCGCCTATTACACACCGGGCCAGCGCCGCGGTTTGGGCATTGCGATGGGCCAGCGCCTCTATGTCCAGAAGGTGGTCGCAGAGACCCAGACCGTCGTCCTGGGCCCGGAAGAGGACCTCTTCGACTCTCGCTGTTCGGTGGCAGATCTCAACCTCTTCGATCCGGCTTTCCTGAGCGAACCGCGTCAGGCCGATGTCAAGGTCCGCTATGCCACCCCGGCAGCCCCTGCCACGCTGGTACCCAACCACGAGGGGACCATGACCGTTCAGTTCCGTGTCCCGCAGCGCGCCCTCAGCCCCGGCCAGTCCGCCGTCTTCTATGACGGTGATCGCGTGCTGGGCGGCGGGATTATCCAGTCCACATAGTCTCAAAAAGTCGCAAAGTCTATAAAGTCTGAAAGTCCCTGTCGGAGCACTGCAGCTTGTTGACTTTTCGACTTTACAGACTTTTCGACTTTCACATGTCTGCTTCTTGACAGGCCCCTTGGGCAGATGCTAGTCTGGCGCGCGTTTGCCGTGCCCACCGCACGCAAAATTTCCTTGTTCATCGCTGACTTCGACGGAATTTACTGTGGTCAAAAGCTCGGTCGCGCGCCGCTACGCCAAAGCCCTGTTTGAGCTGCTCGATCCCGGACAGGTGCCCAGCACAAGGGCCGGATTGACGGGTCTCGGGGAAGCCTTTTCCGCCTCAGTTTCCCTCAAGCACGTGCTGGTGTCGCCAGCCTTCGGATTCGAACAGAAGCAAGCCGTGCTCGCCGCACTCAGCCGGAAGCTGGGCTGCCCGCCGATCGTGGACGGGTTCCTGGCCCAACTGGTCAAAAAAAACCGCATCCGGTTTCTCCCGGATATTGCCGATGCCTTCGCCAGTTTGGCAGATCAAGCCAAGGGCACCCGGCAGGTTTCCGTGACCTCGGCCAAGGCCCTGGGTCAGGCGGAACAGGAGCGGCTGCGGCAACAGTTGCGCGCGCTGCTCCATTATGACGTGGACCTGACGTTTCACCAGGACCCCCGCCTGCTCGCGGGCCTGCAAATTCGCATCGGGAGCAGGGTCGTCGACAGCACGGTGCGGGGCCGCCTCACGGCGATGCAGAGCCTCCTGACCAAAGAGTAAAGAGATTAGGGAAGAGGAGCACCCCATGCAGATCAAGGCTGAAGAAATCAGTTCGATCATCAGAGAGAAGATCAAAGGGTTCGAGAAGCAGGTCGACGTCAATGAGATGGGCTCCGTGATCCAGGTCGGCGACGGCATCGCAAAGATCTACGGGCTGGACGGGGCCATGGCCGGCGAGATGTTGGAGTTCCCCGGCAACCTCTACGGCATCACGCTGAACCTGGAAGAGGACAGCGTCGGCGCGGTGCTCATGGGCGACGACACCGGGATCAAGGAAGGCGATCCGGTCAAGCGGACCGGCCGCATCGCCGAGGTGCCGGTCGGAGATGCCATGGTCGGGCGCGTCGTCAACGCGATCGGATTGCCGCTGGACGGCAAGGGCCCGATCAAGGCCACCGCAACCCGCCGCATCGAAATCCGCGCGCCCGGCGTCGTGGACCGCCAGTCCGTGCGCGAGCCGTTGCAGACCGGCATCAAGGCCATCGACGCGATGATTCCCATCGGCCGGGGCCAGCGCGAGCTGATCATCGGCGACCGGCAGACCGGCAAGACCGCGATCGCCGTGGACACGATCATCAACCAGAAGGGCCTGGACGTATTCTGCATTTACGTGGCGATCGGCCAGAAGCGCTCCACCGTCGCCCGCGTGGTCAAGACGCTCGAAGAGCACCATGCCATGGAGTACAGCGTCGTGATCTCAGCCACAGCCAGCGATGCAGCCTCGCTGCAGTACCTGGCGCCGTACGCAGGCGTGACCATCGGCGAGTACTTCCGCGACAACGGCAAGCACGCGCTGATCATTTACGACGACCTTTCCAAGCACGCGACCGCCTACCGGCAACTCTCGCTGCTGCTCCGGCGGCCGCCGGGCCGCGAGGCCTACCCAGGCGACGTGTTCTACCTGCACTCGCGCTTGCTGGAGCGGGCCGCCAAGCTGAGCGAGAAGCTGGGCGGGGGCAGCCTCACGGCGCTGCCGATCATCGAGACGCAGGCGGGCGACGTGTCGGCCTACATTCCCACGAACGTGATTTCGATCACGGACGGACAGATTTACCTGGCCAGCGACCTCTTCTATTCGGGCATCCGGCCGGCGATCAACGTGGGCCTCTCCGTGTCGCGCGTGGGCGGCTCCGCGCAGATCAAGACCATGAAGCAGGTGGCCGGCACGCTGCGCCTCGATCTCGCCCAGTACCGCGAGATGGCGGCCTTTGCGCAGTTCGGCAGCGAGCTGGACAAGGCCACGCAGGCGCAGCTCGCGCGGGGTGTCCGCATGGTCGAGCTGCTCAAGCAGGGGCAGTACAAGCCCATGCCGGTGGCCGACCAGGTGATCTCGATTTACGCGGGCACGAACGGGTTCGTGGACGATGTCGCCGTGGACAAGATCCGGCAGTTCGAAGAGGACCTGCTGCACTACGTGACCCAGCACCACCCGCAACTCAAGAAGGACGCCGCGACCAAGAGCAAGATCGACGAAGCGTTCGGCGCCGAGCTCAAGCGGGTCATCACCGAGTTCAAGCAGAAGATGGGGTACGGAGCGAAACCGTAAGGCGAGTCATCCGTCAATGGTCATTCGTCAACGGGAAAGACGAGGGAAATAGTCTCCGCCCCATTGACCATTGTCCATTGACTATTGACCTGGATCACCTATGCCGAGTCTCCAGTCATTGCGGCGCAAGATCGGCGCCGTCAAGAACACCCAGAAGATCACCAAGGCCATGAAGATGGTGGCCGCGGCCAAGCTCAAGCGCGCTCAGGACCGTATCCTGGCGGCCCGCCCCTACGGGCACAAGATGCGCGAGGTGATCGCCAATCTCAGCACGCGGGTCAACCGGGCCGCCCACCCCTTGCTGCAAAAACGCAAGGCCAAGCACGTCGAGGTCCTGATCGTCACCAGCGACCGGGGGCTCTGCGGCGCCTTCAACGCCAACATCGTGCGCAAGGCGCTGGAGTTCCTCCGGGAAGCCGAGACCACAGGGGTCAAGGTGACCGTGAGCGTGGTGGGCCGGAAGGGCCGCGAGTACTTCCGCCGCCGCCCCTGGCCGATCCGGCAGGAGTGGCTGGGGGTCTTCGACCGATTGACCTACGAGCATGGGCTGGACATCGGGCAAGACCTGATCGACTCCTTCACCAAGGAGACGTTTGACGAGCTCTACGTCATCTACAACGAGTTCAAGTCTGCGATCCAGCAGCGGGTGATCGTGGAGCAGTTGTTTCCGATCGAGGCGTTGGAGCGAAGAGCCGAATCCCGCGACGGTTTTGCGGGCGGCAGCTACGAGTACGAGCCGGATGAGGGCGAGTTGCTGGCGGCCTTGCTGCCCAAGCATTTCCAGACGCAGGCGTTCCGCATCCTGTTGGAATCCTCCGCCGCGGAGCAGGGCGCGCGGATGGCCGCAATGGACGGCGCCACCCGCAACGCGGGCGAGCTGATTAAAAAACTGACGTTGTATTACAACAAGACGCGCCAGGCCGCGATCACCAAGGAATTGATGGACATCGTGGGTGGCGCGGAAGCGTTGAAATGAGTCAGGCAAGCGGCGCGAGGCGAGCGGCAAGGGGGAAGAACTTCTTACCTCTAGCCACTTGCCACTAGCCCCTGGCCTACGAGCGGGAAGAAAGGAGCGAGCAGTGAGTACAGGAAAAGTCATGCAGGTCATCGGGCCCGTGGTGGACGTGGAGTTTCCGCCCGGCCGTCTCCCGAACATCTACAACGCGCTGAGGATCGAGCAGGCGGAAGACAAGAAGGCCGGCACGCCGGAAGTCCGCCTCACGCTGGAGGTCGCCCAGCACCTCGGCGAGAACCGCGTGCGCGGCGTGGCCATGTCCTCGACCGACGGCCTGGTCCGCGGGATGGAGGTGAAGGATACGGGTGCGCCCATCTCGGTGCCGGTCGGGCGCGAGACGCTGGGCCGCCTGATTAACGTGCTCGGGGAGCCGGTGGACGAGATGGGCCCGGTCAATGCGAAGAAGACGTACCCGATCCACCGTCCCGCTCCGGCGCTGGATGACCAGGAGACCAAGACCGAGATCCTGGAAACCGGCATCAAGGTCGTGGACCTGCTGGAGCCCTATTCCAAGGGCGGCAAGGTCGGCCTCTTCGGCGGCGCCGGCGTGGGCAAGACCGTCATCATCATGGAGCTGATCAACAACATCGCGCTCCACCACGGCGGCTTCTCGGTCTTCGCGGGGGTGGGCGAGCGGACGCGCGAGGGGAACGACCTCTGGCACGAGATGCAGGAATCCAAGGTCATCGACCCCAAGGACTTCACCAAATCCAAGGCCTCCCTCGTGTACGGCCAGATGAACGAGCCGCCGGGCGCCCGGCTGCGCGTGGGCCTCACGGGCCTGACCATCGCCGAGTACTTCCGCGACGAGGAAAACCAGGACGTGCTGCTCTTCATCGACAACATCTTCCGGTTCACCCAGGCCGGCTCGGAGGTGTCCGCGCTGCTGGGCCGCATGCCGTCCGCCGTGGGTTACCAGCCGACGCTCGGCACCGAGATGGGCGCGCTGCAGGAGCGCATCACCTCCACCAAGAAAGGGTCCATCACGTCGGTCCAGGCCATTTACGTGCCGGCGGACGACCTGACCGACCCGGCGCCGGCGACGGCCTTCGCCCACCTGGACGCCACCACCGTGCTGTCGCGCCAACTGGCCGAATTGGGCATCTATCCGGCCGTGGACCCGCTGGACTCGACTTCGCGGATTCTGGACCCGCAGGTTATCGGCGAGGAACATTACAAGGTCGCGCGGGGCGTTCAGTCGATCTTGCAGCGGTACAAGGACTTGCAGGACATCATCGCGATCCTGGGCATGGACGAGCTGTCCGAGGACGACAAGCTAACCGTGGCCCGCGCCCGGAAGATCCAGCGTTTCCTCTCGCAGCCCTTCCACGTGGCCGAGGCCTTCACGGGGACCCCAGGCAAGTACGTGAAGCTGAAAGACACGGTCCGGAGCTTCAAGGAGATCGTCGAGGGCAAGTACGACGACCTGCCGGAGCAGGCCTTCTACATGGTGGGCCCGATCGATGAAGTGATCGCGAAGGCGGAGAAGCTGGGGTACAAACGGAGCTAGAAAGGCGTTATCAGTATACAGTCGTCAGTAGTCAGTCGAGACGAAGGACCGAGAGCTGGCCACTGAAAACTGATTACTGAGAACTGAAAACTAAGAATGGCTGGAAAGCTGCTACTGGAAGTCGTCACGCCGGACAAGCTGCTGCTCAGCAAGCAGGTGGACGAGGTGATTGCGCCGGGCGCCGAAGGGGAGTTCGGCGTCCTGCCCGGCCATTGCCATTTCCTGTCCACGCTGAGGATCGGCGAGCTGCGCTACCGCATCGGCGACGTGACCTCCTACATGTCGGTCCTTTGGGGCTTTGCTGAAGTCACGCCGACGAAAGTGACCCTCCTAGCCGAGGTCGCCGAGAAAGCCGAGGACATCGACGTGGAACGGGCCGCGGCGGCCGTCGAGAAGGCCCAGAAGCGTCTGGAAGTCGGCGGCCTCCCGTCCGAGCTCAAGGAAGCCCAGATCAGCTTGGAAAAAGCCCGCCTCCGCCAGAAGATCGCCGAACGCGCGCAACGCAGATAGCCCTACGTCCCCGGATTAAACCAAGACTCGGCTGACGAACGGCGGATAGCGGGGTGATGCAGCCTTTCGCTGCCGGCACCTCTCGCAGCATCACGGAGAAGCGGCTGACGAAGGGTGGGCAGTTCCGGCGTCGGCATGATGCCGCGTTGATCACACCGCCACCAGCGTCTTCGACCATCCCGGTCGCCTCATAGGATCGCAAGAGTCCGGCGCCCGGCACCACCTCGGCCTTCGACATCTCGTTCCCGCCATGCCGAACGCCTCCATGCCCAACCCTTCCAGCCGCCAACAAGATAAAAACAAATCAGACGGCAGACCGCTACAAGTCTGTCGCCTGAACGCTTCGCTCCGTTTGGTGTCTTGCTGCCCGCCGTTCGGTCGCTCTGGGTTATCCGTGCTATCACTCTGAAGGACGCCGCTGCATGCCTCCTGGTGAAAATACCCCTTCCAGCCGAGGCAAAACAAAAAACAGTGCGCGGGACAGGTCGCTTACAAACCTGTCCCGCAGGAAGCTCAGACTCAGACCATACATTTCTGCCCATTATGAGTTACAATGCCCGTAAATCAACCCCCTTATGAATGCCACAACGGGCACATCATGGAGCTCTAAGTGCTCGTAACACGGGTTTTGGGTGACTGCCCGGGGTGCGGTGGGAAAAGCAAATTCGGAAACGTATCCGTCCGCGGCAACTTTGTTCTTCGAGGTTGCATGAGCTGCAAGTATAGGACAACCGTTTCTCTTCCCGCCCTCCGAAAGAAGATTCTTTACCTAGACCAGTTTTTCTTCAGCAGTGCCTTTCACGAACGCGACCCTCGATTTGTGAAGGCAGCGGCGCGAATCCGTGAGATTTCCGCGATGCAGCTCTTAGTGGCGCCGTTTTCGTCTATTCACGAAGACGAAACTCACCTGTGGCGAGGATACGACGGCAAAAATAAAGACAATTTAATGGAGTTCATCAAGACTACTTCACGAGGCCATAAGTTCGAACGCAGGCACAACGTCGAACAAACTCAAATCGTCCGAGCGTTCAAAGCTTTCGTGTCAGAAAAAGGAGAGTCCCACAACCTCCAAGATCGTGATGCTGTTGCTGGAGATATTCATGGATGGGATGACTACTTTAGAATCGATGTCGGTCGCTACATAGGCGATATTGAGCTAATGCGAGACTTAAAGCGACAGTCCATTGAAAACCTAGTAGACGTTTTCCCAAGCTGGCGGAATTCCACCAACACCTTCGAACAAGATGTAGCTGCTGAGGTACGGGCAGCCGCAAAAGGGTACCTAGAATCCTATATTCAACATGCCGCTCGGCTAATTAGCGGCGACTATAATGCCTTATTTGATTCGCCAGAAATATCAATGGTAGTCGAGTCGCTCCTACATTGTTTGCCTGATAATGTTCCCCTAGAGGGGCAACTGGAGCGCATCGGCGCATTCTTCAAATCCTCGCACTTTTCGGAAGTGCCCTTTATACGGCTTTCAGCGCGGATATATGCAACGCTAAAAGCTATGGTTAAGAGAGGGGCATATGTAGACCGAGTAGACGCGATACGGCGTTTGAGTGGCTTCTTTTTGGACGTGAAGCATGTTTCCACGTATGCGCCATACTGCGATGCTTTCATAGTAGATCAAGCAATGGCTTCTATTGTTGCCGATCCACTGGTCGGACTTGAAAGGGCATACGCAGTTAGGGTTTACAGTCTGAATAACTGGGATAAGTTCCTTTCGTGGTTGGATGGGTTGGAGTCAGCTATGACGCCAGAGCATCGCGCTGGGCTCGTTGCGGCCTATCAGTGAAGCGAATAAAGGGGGCAGGAGTCTTTTAGCCGGGCCGCTCAGGAGGCGATATGCCGGCGGAGCCGGGCGCAATGAAGAATGAACTTGAAGGCGTCGTGGCGCTGGCCGAGTTGGTCCAGTACCAGCCCGGCGCGGTCGTCAGTCGTACCATCGTCAAAAAGGCAGCGGGCACCGTCACGGCCTTTGCCTTCGACCAAGGCGAGGGCCTCAGCGAGCACACAGCGCCCTTTGACGCGCTTGTGCTCATGATTGAGGGCGAGTCTGACATCTCAATCACCGGGGTTCCTCATCGTGTGTCCACCGGCCAACTCTTGCGGCTTCCGGCCGGTCGGCCGCACGCTCTCAAGGCGGTGACGCGGTTCAAGATGCTCCTAGTCATGGTCAAGGCGTAGCGTTCTATAATCAGAGGAGAGAACAGGGACGCCTTTTCTAGGCTTTCTTATAGGACGAGCCAGTCGCGGAGCGCTTGATCAAGTTTCGACAGATCATGTGCCGAGAAGCGTTCAAAGGCGAAAATCCACCGTCCACGCGGAACACCTCGACTTTTGGCCAGATGAACGCTATGGCCCCAGCGGGATCGTAATCACAATTGCGCCCATGACGTCGTTGGCTTTGAAATCGCGCTTGGGGCTCTTGGGGTGGGCGTTGTGGCAGCCGATGCAGGCCTGGGCGACCGCTCGGTCTGCGTAGATCGCCTGGAACTGCTGCGTCCCGCCGCTGGTGACAATCCCGCTGTACCGACGTTCCGGGTTGGCCCGGACATCCTCCAACCCCTTGCGTTCGAACTCGGTCGTAGCCGCATTCTGGGGGTTGATCGGCCACAGACCGATCAGGCGATACTGGACTCTGGTCCCGGTCAGCGACGCCAGCTCGCTGGACTCTTTCAAAAACTGGGCGGGTAACGGCAAGGTGTGAGAGCTCCGCCAGTCCTCCGACGCCACGATCTTGCCTTTCTTCTGCAGCCGTTCCACGACCTGGATCGTGTAGAAGGTCCGGTCCGCCTCGATGACGGCATGCAGATAGTCGGCGACCGTCTCCAGCGGAACGCCGCCCTGCGTCTCGGCCCTCGTTCCCTCGACCGGGAGACCCCAGAGTCCCGCGGCTGCCACGACACCGATCACCATCCCCCACAATCGTCCTCTACCAGACATGGCGTACCCCCTTTTCACCGGACCGGCCTCCACGGTTCTGGCCCTCATCTTATGCTTTTTCAGGCGAAGAAGATACTCATTCTCCCTCCCCTTCATATTGCCGAACGAAGCTGCTACTCTACGCCGTGCATACGCAACCCATGTCCCGCGCCATTCAGACGGCCCCATCGGAGTTCGTCGTAACCTCGGGCGAATCGCCCAAGCGGCTCGATGTGTTTCTCGCCAATCGCGAGCCGGACTTGTCCCGTTCGGCGCTCCAGCGGCTGATCACCGACGGCCGCATTCGGATCAATGACCAGGCTGTCAAGCCCAGCCAGAAGATCAAGCCGGGCGACCGGATCACGCTGGAGATTCCACGGCCGGAGCCGCTGGAGATCAAGCCGGAGCCGATCCCGCTGGATATCCTTTTCGAGGACGACTCGCTCGTGGTCCTGAACAAGCAGGCCGGCCTGGTCGTGCATCCGGCGCCGGGGCACTGGTCCGGCACCCTCGTCAATGCGCTGCTGCACCACTTCGATCGGCCCGGCGGCTCTCTCTCCACGATCGGCGGGAAGGAGCGGCCCGGGCTGGTGCATCGGCTGGACAAAGAAACCTCCGGCGTCATGGTGGTGGCGAAGACCGACCAGGCCCATCGGTCTTTGGCCGCCCAGTTCAAGCTTCACAGCATCACGCGTGTCTACGAGGCGCTGGCTTGGGGTGTGATCAAGAAAGCCGAGGGGGCCATCGAGCTGGCCATCGGACGGGATACGAAGGAGCGCAAGAAGTTCTCAGCCCGCACGGCCAAGCCGAAGTCCTCGTCAACGGGTTACAAGGTCATTCGCCGACTCGGCAAACAAGCCACGCTGGTCGAGCTGTTCCCCAAAACCGGCCGCACGCACCAGATCAGGGTCCACCTGGCTGCCCTGGGCCATCCGGTGCTGGGCGATCCGACCTATGGCGGCCGCAAAGTGAAGGCCTTGGACCTTGTCACGATCCCGCGCGTGATGCTGCATGCGCGCACGCTGGGGTTCGTGCATCCATCGACCGGCCGGTCACTGACGTTCACGGCCCCACGCCCGTCGGACATGGAAGCGGTGGTGCGGACCTTGACAGGCGGGGATGGGCACGGTATGTCTCACGCTCGTTGAGCGGCATGGTCAAGGCAGTGATTCTCAGGCGGGAGTCTATGGAGACGGGCGAAGCCCTGGATTTGATCGGCAGCCTGGTGGCGGCGCTCAAGGGCTATACGGCGAAATTACCCGCTGTGGTGCACCTTGCGGCCATGCCAGGCGGGCTCAAGCCCCAGCCGGAAGCGGTCACCGCGTACGAACAGGTTGTCTATCGGTTCCGATCACAGGCCGCCGCGTCGGCCTTCAAGCGGCTCAGCGAGCCACTGATCGACTCGCTGGAAGCGTTTGAAGCGGGAGAAATCCTCAAGGCCGTGCAGCCGCTCCTGCTGGCGCTCGATCTCCTGGAGCTCATGCAGCGCGAGAAAACCATCGCCGTCGCGCCGGCCGAGGAAGGCCGCCTGCGCGATTATCGCGCCGCGCTCCACCGCATGATGCCGGGCAAGGAACCGGAACTGGAAGGGGCAGGGAAAGGACTGTAAGATTTGGGGAAGCTGTCAGCCATCAGCTCTCAGCCATCAGGTTCGGAGAAAGGTCATCGAATCGAGAGGTCCGTCTGTAGAGCTGAGCGCTGACGGCTGATTGCTTAAGTCAGTGGCCCATTTTCGGACCGGCTGCATTGGCGCCGACCGTGACCAGCTTGAATCGCACGGTCTGTTGGCAGTGGGGACAGGTCATGCTGATCGTGTTTTCGTCGAGCATCTGGATCTGCTCATCCTTGACCCACATGAGCTTCGTGCACTTGGGACAGGCTCGGACTTGCGTCGCCATCGATCGACCTCAACGATGATTCATCTGCGCACCGAGACAAACATCAGGCCCTACTCTAATACAAGGGAGCCGTCTCTCTCAAGAGCATGATCACGTTTTCGGAACGCAAGGATTTCGATCCGGCCCAACTCCTTCGGCTCTATGCCCAGGCTCCCTGGGCCCAGGAGCGCACCCGGGAAGACATCCGCGAGATGCTGGCCCAGACGGACCTGGCCATCTCGGTCTGGGAGAGTGATCGCCTGGTTGGGTTCGGCCGGGTCCTGACCGACTATGTCTATCGGGCTTCGATCTGGGACGTGATCGTGGACGAAGCCTACCAGGGCCAGGACATCGGCAGCGAGATTATGCAGCGCATCCTGCACCACTCGTCGCTGAAACGCGTGGAACTGTTCTGGCTCTGCACCAGGGACAAACAGGCCTTTTACGAGAAGCTGGGCTTCAGCGCGAACGAGCAGACCGGCATGGTGTGGGACAGAGCAAAGCACGCCAAACCGCAGTGATGACCGATGACTCATTACCCGACCGTTACCCGCCGGAGCCGTTTGGGAGAGAGCAGGACGGAGAGAAAGAAGAGCGTCGTCGCCAGGAGGACAATGGCGGGGCCTGACGGCAGGTCCCACACGTAGGAAAGCAGCACCCCGCCGACCGCCGAGGCCACCCCGATCGTCACCGCGTAGGCCGTCATGCGGGAGAGGCTGTGGGTGAGCTGGTAGGCGGTTGAGGCCGGAATCAAGATCATCGCAAAGACCAGAATCGCGCCCACCGTCTTGAGCGACACCACGACCGTCAGCGCCACCAGCGTCAGCAGTAGGTAAAAGATGCGCCGCGCCGGCACGCCAGAGGCTTCGGCCATTTCCTGGTCGAAGGCGATAAAATACAGCTCCTTGGAGAAGGCGAGCAGGACTCCCATGACGATCAGGCTCAACAGGAGAATTGCGCGGAGTTCCTCCGGCGTCACCGACAGGACGCTCCCGAACAAGTATCCGTAGACTTCGGCGTTGTACCCCTTCATCAGCCCGATGAACAGGATGGCCAGCGCCATCGTGGCGGTGTAGAGAATCCCGATCGAGACGTCCAGCTTCATCCGCCCCTGCTCTTCCATCACGCCGGTGATCCAGACCGTCACCAGCCCGAACACCACCGCCAGCGGCAAGGGCGGCAGCCCGACCAGGTAGGCGAACGCGACGCCGGCAAAGGCTGCGTGGGCGGTCCCCGCCCCGACAAACGCCAGCCCGCGCAGGACGACGAACACGCCGATCACGGAGCAGACCGCCCCGACCAGCGCCGCCGCCAGCAGCGAGCGCTGCATGAACTCGTATGCGAGCATCTCGACCATAGAGCCGGGCTAGGGGCGAGCGGCGAGCGGCAAGAGGCGACCACTGATCGGATTCATTAAGCCTCTAGCCACTTGCCTCTAGCCTCTCGCCATTCCTTTACCGGTGATGGTGATAGTCCTCGACAATCACGAGATCCTTCTCCGTGATCACGAGGTCCTTCCCATACACTTGCCGCAGCAGGTCCGGCCGCAGCACCTCGTCCGGCGGGCCGGCTGCGTAGAGACGGGTCTTGAGCAGCACGAGCCGGTCCACGTGGGGTCGAATCATGTTGATGTCGTGGGTGATCAGCAGGATCGTCAGCTTCAGGTCCTGATGGAGGCGCCGGATCAGATCGACCACGCTGTGCTGGGTGGTGATGTCGATGCCGGTGGTCGGTTCGTCCAGCAGCAAGACCTCCGGTTGTTGCGCGAGAGCCCGTGCGATGAAGACCCGCTGCTGCTGGCCGCCTGACAAGCCTCCCAGCGCGCTGTCCCGGTGGTCCTGCATTCCCACGTTGTTCAAGGCGTCCAACGCGATCTCGCGGTCCCGCCCGGTTGGTCTCCGGAAGAGGCCCAGCGCCCCGTAGCGGCCCATCATGACAGCCTCCAGCACCGTGATCGGGAAGTTCCGGTCCAGGGTTCCCTTCTGCGGGAGATAGCCGATGCGGGCCCGATGGTGGCAGCGCAGTTCCTGGCAGGCGCAGTCGAAGATCTGCAGGCTGCCCCCCATCGGCTCCATGAGTCCCAGGACCGCCCGGCAGAGGGTCGTTTTCCCCGACCCGTTCGGCCCGATCACCCCGACGAATTCCCCTTCGGCGATGTCCAGCGAGATGTCCTGCAAGGCAATGACGCCGGGGAACCCGAAGGTGGCGTGGGCGAAGCGGATGATGGTCTTGGTCATGGTTCAGGAAAAGTCGGAAAGTCGAAAGTCTTAACGTCTTCGGACTTGACGACTTGATGACTTTAAGACTTGAAGACTTTTGACCGGCTTTCGGCTCAATGTGTCTTCGCAGCCTCTAAGGCTTCCGCGAGCCTCGTGACATTATACCGGAGCATGTCCAGGTAGGTCTCGGTGCCGGCGATGCCGCCGGGGAGCGCCGTCAGCATGACCACGCGGGCGCCGGTCTCCTGCGCCAGGACTTCCGGGATCTTCTGGTTCAACTGCGGCTCCGACACCACCACGCGGATATGGTCCTTGCGGATCGCGGTGATCAGCTCCTGGAGATGACGGGCTGAGGGCTCCGCGCCGGCCTGTCTGACGATTTCACCGGCAATCTGGAACTTGAACCGGCGCGCGAAATAGGGCCAGGCCGGATGGTGCACGATGATCCGCCGGTCGGGAACACGGCTCAGCCGTTCCGCCAACTCCGCCTGAAGCTGGTCGAGTTGACGAAGGTAGGCCGCCTGGTTGTCCCGATAGGCTGAGGCATGGGCGGCATCCGCTGCGATGAAGGCTTCCGTGATATGCCGCGTCATGATCTTGGCGTTCTCCGGGTCCAGCCAGATGTGAGGATTCCCCTCCTGGTGGTCCCCTTGCAGCGTAAATCGTCCGTCCGCTTGCAGTTCGCCGGCTCCCTTCGGCGGCTCGTGGTCCCGAAGGAGCGCGATGCCCTTGCTTGTGGTAATCACGACGAGCCGGCTGTTGCCTGAATTCCTCACCAGGCTGGCGACCCAGACTTCCAGTCCAAGCCCGACCTCGAGCAGGACCCTGGCCTTGCGGACCGCGACCAGATCGCTGGGCTTGGGCGAATAACTATGCTCGTTTTCCAGGCCCGACAGGAGGGACACGACGCGGACGCGAGAGCCTCCGACATGCTCCGCCAGGTCTTTGAGCACCGGGATTGTGGCGATGACCTCGAGGGGCTCGGCCTCGCGAGGTTGCTCCGCAGCGTCAACCGTCGCCCAGGCAACCAGGCACAGCACCGGCGTCATGACAGCGAGCATGATCTTCGCACGAGAGGATCCGGCCGGCATGGGCGGGACCGTAACACCGCACTCCGGCAAAGTCAACGAACCGGAAAGCCCGCAATTCAGCTTGACCCCCCTGCAAGACTTCGGCTAGCCTGCCACCTTGTGAACGTGATCGGCTTGATGTCCGGAACGTCGGGCGACGGTGTAGATGCGGCGCTGGTCTCCATCCGAGGGACCGGCCTGAACCTCACCGTGACGCAACGGGCGTTTTGTCCGACCCCCTACCCGGCCTCGCTGCGGCGTCAGGTCCTGGCGGTCTCCACCAAAGGGACGGTGGCGGAGGTCTGCCATCTGAACGCCGTGCTGGGCGAGTGGTTCGCCAAGGCGGCGATGAACGTGCTCGCCCGGGCGCGCCTCCGCCCTTCCGATGTCCATCTGATCGGATCGCACGGGCAAACCGTCCATCATCTCCCCAAGCCGATCCGCGTGCCCGGGGTCGGCCCGATCCGCTCGACGCTGCAGATCGGCGAGCCAGCGGTCATCGCGGAACGGACCGGGATCACGACCGTTGCCGATTTCCGCCCCCGCGACGTGGCGGCCGGCGGAGACGGAGCCCCGCTGACCCCCTACGTCCATTATCTCCTGCTCAGAGCCGGCCGGCGCTCCCGGCTGGTCGTCAATCTGGGCGGCATCAGCAACGTGACCTACTTGCCGGCGGGTGGAGGCTTGAGCGATGTCCGTGCCTTCGACACGGGACCGGGCAACATGGTACTGGATGCGCTGGTCTCGCGCATGACCGGCGGCCAGCAATCCATGGATCGGGGCGGCAGGATGGCGGCCAGGGGCAGGGTGGACGTGCGGTTGCTGCGGCAGTTGCTGGCCCATCCCTTCTTTCACCAACGGCCCCCTAAATCCACCGGCCGGGAGGAGTTCGGCGAGGCCTTTCTGGCGCGGTTGCAAGCCACGGGGCGTCGGCGCAAGCTCCGGCCGGAAGACCTCCTGGCCACTTGTTCCCTGGTGACCGCCATGTCGATAGGGATGGCGCGCCGCTGGCTGAAGGGGAACATCGACGAAGTCGTGGTCGGGGGCGGAGGAACTAACAACCGGACGCTCATGCGGAACTTGGCCGCCGTGTTCGATCCGACGCCGGTGCGGACCTTCGACGAAGTCGGATGGGACAGCAAGGCCTTCGAGGCAGTGGCCTTCGCGGTCCTCGCCTACCAGACGCTCAAGGGTGAGGCAACCAATGTTCCGGCTGCCACCGGCGCCGCCCACCCGGTTGTACTTGGGACAATCGTACCCGGGGGCCGGCGATGACCGAGTGGCTGATCGCAACGAGCTTTCTGCTCGTTGGCGGGCTGGGGTGGTCCTGGCCGGGAAAAAGAACGGGGCAGAAGAAGGCCGGCCAGGCCTCCGTGCCGGCCGACATCTCGCTGCAGGCCCAGCCGTTGCTGACCGAAGCCGAGGCGTTCTTTTACAATCTGCTGCGCTTGGCCGCCCAGGATCACTACCTGGTCTTGGCGCAGGTGCCTTTGTGGTGCCTGCTCGACGTCACGGCATCAGATCGTGACGTGCAGGCCTCATTTCTGAAACGCATCGCACTCAAGCGGGTTGATTTCGTCCTGGTCCATCCGGGTACGAGGACCGCCGTCAAGGTAGTCGAACTGGACGACGGTTCGGACGTCTCCCCCGGGCGGCAGGCGCGGAATCGGCTGGTAGAGGCGGTCTTGAACGAAGCCGGGATCGAGTGCATCCGCCTGAAGGCCCCCCAACCCTCTACGGTCTCCCAACTGGCCAAGCTCCTGGGCATTGAGCCCCCCGATTAGCAGGATGCTGAAAAAGTCCGCCAGCTTTGTTCTCGCATCGCTTAGAGGCTCCACGTACGGCAAAGAGTACGCATCGCCTCCTCGCTCGCTGCGGCCGCGCTGGACGGCCTTTTTGACCATCCTGCAGGGCCACTGCGCCGGCATCCGAGACGTTCTCGCTCCGACGGTTACAAGGGGACAAGAACAGTTTTTCAGCAGCCTGTTAGACCGTTCCTCCGGCGGATACACCGGGCCCCGGCGTCGCGTCGTTCCTCGTCGGTCCGCTCACTTGACCGGCCGATTCAGCCGCACCACGATCGCGCCCATCAGGTCCCCTTTCTTGAAATTTCTCCAGGGACTGTTCGGGTGGTTGTTATGGCAATCCACGCAGGACTGCACGATGGCAATGTCCGCCGACACCCCCTTGAACTGCTTGCCGTCCGCGAACGTGAGGACCGACAGTTGCCGATCGGTCGCCAGTTGCGTCAGTGCGTCAGTCTCGGCCTGGGTTTTCGGCAGGTTGCTCTTGTACACGGGGGTGAGGCCGATGAGGCCGATTTCAAACGAGCTGATGTCGGCGCCGGCGGCTTTCACGAACTGGGCCGGCAAGGGAATGGCATGGGCGTCCTTGATCCATTCCTCCTTCGATTGGACGCCGCTTTCCTTGACCCGCTCGACGATGTTGATCACGTAGGCCGTGCGGAAGGCCTTGACCGTTTCCAAGATATACCGTGCGGCCATATCCAGCGTCACGTCCTGCGCCTGTCCCGCCGGGACCGAGAGGCCCAGGATGGCCGTCCCTACCAGTGCCGCAATGAATCCGATTTTCGCCCCGACTTTCACCTTCGTTTGCCGTCGATGCATGAAGTCCTCCATACCGCGCTTGCTAGAAAGTAGTCAGTTTTCAGTCATCAGTCATCAGTCTTCAGTCATGAAACTGAAAACCGAGCACTGAGGACTAATAACTTTTCCTTTGCTGTGAGCGGAGAGTTATTTTGCCTCCCGTAGGCTTAAATTCTTCAAGCTTGCTAGCGAGTAGTAAGTTTTCAGTCATCAGTCTTCAGCCATGAAACTGAAAACCGAAAACTGAGGACTGATAACTTTCCCTTTGCTGTGAGCGGAGAGTTCCTTTGCCTCCAGCGAGCTTTGTTTGAATGCCAACACAGCCGTCTTTGCCCGGATCAGACAGGGGGCCGATGATACTGCAAAGCAGAAGACTGCACAAGGGATCGATTCCGACTGCGTAACGTGGTACAAAGGACTCGGCAACTTCAGACAACAGGAGGGTAGCCGATGAATCGGAAAGAGTACGGCACGATAGCGGCGCTGGCATTGATGGCAGGACTGGCGGGAGGGCTCTTGGCCGGGCGGTTTTTCGTCGATGAACCGGCGATGGCCCAGCAGCGGTACAAGGTGGTCAATTCGGAAGAGTTCCTGTTGGTGGACCGGTCCGGCAAGACTAGAGCCGGACTCGGCTTGGACCCCAAGGGAGAGATCGGCTTTATCCTTTACAACAAAGAGGGCACTAGGAATCTGTACATCTCGCCCGACGAGAACCATGTTTTGCAACTGAAGGATAAAGAAGGCAGGGTCCTGTGGTCCGCCCCGTAAGTAACGGGCCGTGCGCGGGCCGCCCTGCGCAGCACCGGCCAGAGAGGTGGAAAACGATGCGGCCGATGAAGCAAGCGGGACTTGCGTTGATGATGGTCATGCTGGTGAGCGCCGGCTGCGCCAGCGGGCCCCAGCCCGGCGTTGCCGGCATCTACAATACCTGGGACGACGTGATCAACCGGTGGATCGGGAAGCAGAAGACCGATCTGTATTACGAGCTGGGTCCGCCCAACCTACACCCCAAGGAATCGTCGGACGGCTATACGGAAATGGTCTGGGACTTTGCGATCGACCGGATGCCCGGCCAGGCCGATGAATACGGGACGCTCCCCCTATACGGCGCCAACGTGAACTGCCAGCTCATGTTCATCGCGAACCAGGATGGGCTCATCGTCTCGGGGCGCCGCATCGGCTGCGACTAACCTACCAATCTGCGCCGAGCCGGTCCACGATCACCTGATGGACGACGGCGTGCGGGCCGAGCGTAGCCAGGTACACGGCCGTCTCCGCGATGTCATAGGGGCTGATCTGTTCGCTCCGGAGAATCTCGTCCGGCGGGGCATCCACGAGCCCGTCGGCCACCCCGCCGGGACAGATGGCGCTGACCTTGATCTTGTAAGGCCGCCCCTCATCGGCCAGCGATTTCGTCAGGGCCATGATCCCGTGCTTGGACGCGCTGTGGTGCTTGTCAGTAGTACGCCATTGGCGTATAGTATCGTATGCGCTTCGTCGAGACGCCCGTCTTTACAGCCGCCATTCAGCGGCTGCTCGACGCTGAGCAATACCGCCGACTCCAGATTGCGCTCATGTTGCGGCCGGAACAGGGACCCGTCATCGGCGGCTCAGGTGGGCTGCGAAAGGTGCGATGGGCCAGAGCCGGAGGTGGGAAGCGCGGCGGGGTCCGGATCATCTATTACTGGGCGCGTGCGGAGACGGTGTTATACATGCTGTATGCCTACACCAAGAGTGAGCAGGGCGATCTCACACCGGGGCAGGTCCGAACCCTGGGTCGCCTTGTTCGGGAGGAGTTCAAATGAAGAAAGCGGCGTTTCAGGAACTGCTGACGAGCGTGCGGCAGGCTGGCCGGATAAGGCGTGGAACTCTCAAGGCATCCCGTGCGACGGTGTTCCGCCCAGCCGACGTCAGAGCGGTGCGTGCAAAGATCGGCGCCTCGCAGACTGAATTCGCGCTGATGATCGGAGTGAGCGTTGCGACGCTCCGTAACTGGGAGCAGCGGCGACGCACGCCGGACGGTCCGGCGTTGGCCCTGCTCCGGGTGGCGGCGAAGAACCCCAAGGCGGTCGCTGATGCGCTGCACGGCGACACAAAGCGAGGCGCAGCCTAACCATGTGCTGAACCGGAGCGGTAGGCCGTACGGGCTCGGTTTGACAGTCGCCTCAGTCATCATCAACCACCGCCTTTGACCCCTCTTCCGCCGGCAAGAGGATCAAGGTCTCACCAGTCCGCACCGAGCCGATCCACGATCACCTGATGGACGACCGCGTAGGGCCCGAGCGTGGCGAGGTACACGGCCGTCTCCGCGATGTCATAGGGGCTGATCTGCTCGCTGCGCAGAATCTCGTCCGGCGAGGCGTCCACGAGCCCGTCGGCCACCCCGCCGGGGCAGATGGCGCTGACCTTGATCTTGTAAGGCCGCCCCTCATCGGCCAGCGATTTCGTCAAGGCCATGATCCCGTGCTTGGACGCGCTGTAGGTGCCGGTCCCTGCCCACGCTTGAATCCCGCAGACGCTCGACATGTTGAGGATCGTGCCGCCGGTCTTCTGCTTCATCATCTGGCGGAACCCGGCCCGACAGCAGAAAAAAGTGCCCCGCAAATTCGTATTCAGGACGCGATCGAAGTCGTCCGTGCCGGTGTCGGCGATCCGGCTTCCGCCACCGATGCCGGCGTTGTTGACCAGAATATCGAGCCGGCCGTACGCTGCGACGGTGTCCGTGATAAGCCGCTCGACCTGCGCTTCGTCGGCCACATCCGTCGGCATCGCCATCGCCTCGCCGCCGCGCTCCTTGATCTGTGCCACGACCTCCCGGCAGAGGGCCTGCCGCCTGGCGCTGACGACCACCCGGGCCCCTTCCTGCGCGAAGGTCAGCGCGATTGCCTTGCCGATCCCGCTGCTGCTGCCGGTCACAATGGCCACTTTCCCTTGCAAACGTTTCATGGTCACTCCCTCTGTTCAGTCACAGTCTGTTCTGATCCGGAGCGCGCTGCTGTTCCCGGTTGCATTCGACAGAGCATCCTCCGTATCCTTGGTTGAGCGGCCGGCGCCCATTGTAAGCCAGAAGAAAGGCGCGTGCATTATGAACATCTCCGACCTGTCGCTGGAGGAATTGAAGACCCTCGTCAACAGCCTTGTCGATGATCGGCTGCGGGAATTGCTGGGGGACCCCGACCTTGGCCTGGAGATGGGCGAAGCGGCACGAGCGCGGCTCAAGCAATCGTTGAGCAGCAGCGCACGTCTTACTGGTGACGAGGTAGCGGAGAAACTCGGCCTGCGCTGGTAAGGGGGGCACGGGTGGCGAGGCTACTCCGTGCTCGCGCAACGCGCGGCCTCAGAAGGCCCCGGGTACCCGTTGCTCTCTGAGAATGCAACGGGTGATGACGCGCGCAGTTGTGAGTAACCTCGCTACCCGCTTGAGAAGAAGTTGGAGGATAGGGAAAGATGCCCTGGTACCGAATCGCCTATCAGCCAGAGGTCGTGGCAGACCTCATCACGTTGGAGAAAGACACGGCTCAGCGCCTATTCGACAAGACCAAGTGGCTGGCCTCCAATGTGGAGAACCTCCGTCACGAGTCGGTCGATCCCGAACTGCCCGGTCTGTCGAAATACGCCGTCGGCGATTGGCGTATCTTCTACTCGATCGACCGCAGCGAGCACCTGCTGGATGTGCACATGATCGCGTCACGCAAGGCTCTGTACCAAACACACGACGACTGACACACGCACCCCCCTGCACGATCAACCAAAAGAAGGAGAGCACATGGCTGAAGTCACGTCCCCGTCAGGCCTCACGTTCGAAGACACCAAGGTTGGAACCGGTCCGGCGGCCAAGGGAGGTCAAACCGTATCCGTCCATTACACCGGCTGGCTGACGAACGGAAAGAAATTCGATTCCAGCAAGGACCGCAACCAGCCCTTCGACTTTCCCCTGGGTCTGGGCCAGGTCATCAAGGGCTGGGATGAAGGTGTGCAGGGCATGCAGGTCGGGGGTGTCCGGAAACTGACCATCCCACCGGGCCTGGGCTATGGCTCTCGCGGGGCGGGCAACGTCATTCCTCCCAATGCCACGCTGGTCTTTGAAGTCGAGCTCTTGAAGATCACCTAGAGCCCCGTGAGCCTCTCCCATTTCTTTGCGCCCTGCCCTCGCGGGCTGGAGCCGGTGCTCTCAACCGAGCTGGAGGAGCTTGGGGCGCAGGACATCATTGCCACGCAGGGCGGGATCGGCTTCGCCGGTCCCTTCGAGCTCTGTTACAGAGTCAACCTGGAAAGCCGGATCGCCAGCCGCGTGCTCTGGCAAGTCGCGCAGGGTCCCTACCGCCGTGAACAGGACCTCTACCAGGCCGCCTATGCGCTGCCCTGGCGCGAGTGGTTTTCCGCCCGTCACACGATCAAGGTCAAGGTCAGCGCGCAACACTGTCCGCTCACAAGTCTCGATTTCGTCACTCTCCGCATCAAGGACGCCGTCTGCGACAAGTTCACCGCCAGCGTGAAAATCCGTCCCAGCGTGGAGACGCGCCGGCCCGACATCCGCATCGACGCCTTCCTGGATGAGAAGGAATACACGTTGTATCTGGACACGTCAGGGGAACCGCTGTTCATGCGGGGGCTGCGTCGGGCACGCAGCGAGGCCCCGCTCCGCGAGAATCTGGCCGCGGGGATCCTCATGCTCTCCGGCTGGACGCCGGACCAGACCCTGCTGGACCCCATGTGCGGAGGCGGGACGATCCTCATGGAAGCGGCCCTCATGGCCCATCACGTCGCCCCCGGGCTGGGCCGCCGGTTCGCCTTTGAAAAGCTGCACAACTTTCACCAAACGCACTGGCGCGACATCTGTGAAGCCAGCAAGGCTCGCCAGACGGTACCCGGGCAAGCCATGATCTTCGGAAGCGACCGGGAAGGCGCGGTGCTGAAGGCGGCCCGGATCAATCTGGAGGCGGCTGGGCTGTCCGAGGCCGTGCACCTCAGACAGGCTGATGTGCTGGACCTTACACCCCCGGCCGAGACCGGCATTCTGGTCACGAACCCACCCTATGGAGTGCGTCTTGGTCAGGAGGAGCGGTTGGCCGACCTGTATCCCCGGTTGGGCGATGCGCTCAAGCAGCGGTTCCCCGGCTGGCGCGCCTATATCTTTACAGCGGACATGCGCCTGCCCAAGCTGATCGGGCTGGCCGCCTCCCGCCGCACGCCGCTCTTCAACGGGGCGCTGGAATGTCGGCTGTTTGAGTTCGTCCTCGTGCGAGGGTCCATGCGCCGGGCAAGAGCGCCGTCCACAGAGACGGGAGAAAACGACGAGCGGTGATCCGGCTGAGCTCGACAGGGCGAGACCTCGTCCTCGGAACGTTTGTGGTCCTTCTTGCTGGTTGCGTTTTGACGACCATCAGCTCCGATGATGTTCCGTTTGCCTTCTTTCAGCCGGCCGTTCCCCGCCTCCGGCAAGCCGTGCAGGGGGAGCTGACCCGGCACCTGGCCGCGCAGCAGGCCGCGACGCTCAAGGAGCTCGCCAACGCGTCTGTCGAGCCGGCGGTCTTCAAACAGCCCCTCGTCCTGCAATCGCTCACGGACCCCTGGGCCGGCATCGCCACCCTCGAACAACAGGGTCAAGGAATTGCCAACCTGGCCCGCGCCGGTTCCCAGGCGCTCCCGGCCTTGATCGCCGCCCTGGAAACGGGTATGGACCGGGCTCCTGCTGCCCCCTTGACGGTGCACTTCCCAAGCGAGCGAGAGCCGGAGGAATTTCTGACGACGCTCATTGTGACTGAGCGGGCGGCGCACCGGTTGCGTGAGCAAGCCTTGCGGAGACTCAGCCCGGAGGAACGGCAGTTCCTCTTCGACCATGCTGCGTCTCTTGTCCAACGCTTCACCCCGCAGGTTTCGGAAATCGGCGATGAGACGATGGCGCAACTCGATGCAGACCGGCGGTTTCTCCGGCTCATCGGAGAGCAGGTGGACTACCACTCATTGGCCGCGGCGGCGCTTGTGGTGGCGCAACTGGCCGATGAAGCCTGGCTCCAGCAGCTCAAGGAGGCCTTCCAGGGTCGCCCGGCGGTGGCAGTCAATCCGGTCGGCGTGACCGGCACAGTCCTCCTGATGAAGGAGACGTCTGATGGCCTGATCGTCATCGGCGGGCCTGGTCCGAACCGCTATGAGCTGGATCAAAAGATAGCCGTGGTGATTGACCTGGGAGGGGATGACACCTACCGAGGCGCGATCGCGGCGGCAACCGATGTCCGGCAGGGAGTCAGCGTGGTCGTGGACCTGGACGGCAACGATGTCTATCAACCCTCTCCGCTGGGGTTGGCCACCGGCCGTGCCGGCGTCGGCCTGCTGATTGATCGAACAGGGGACGATGTCTACGATCTGGCGCCTGGATCGGGCGGTACCGGCTTCGCCGGGTTGGGCATCCTCCTCGACCTGACGGGCGATGATCAGTACAAGGGGACAAAGTTCACGCAGGGCGCAGCGGTCGGCGGTCTCGGGTTGCTGCTGGACCAGGCCGGCTCTGATACCTACACGAGCTTCGGGTACGCAGTCGGCTTCGGCGGCCCTCTAGGCGTGGGAGCGGTCATCGATGCGGCCGGGAATGATCGCTACCAGTGCGGCGGGCGTGATCCCAGCAGCTATAACGCCGTCGAGGGGCCGGACCGTCAACCAGACGATCCGCTTTTCCAGTACGACTGCTTCGGTCTTGGGGCCGGTGTCGGTACACGCATCTTCACGCGTGACCCGGAGCAGCGAGCCAAGAGTCTGGCCGGCGGCTGGGGCCTGTTGATCGACCTGGCGGGCGACGACCGCTATCGGGGCTCCAACTTCTCGCAGGGCGCGGGCTACTTCTTCGGTGCCGGGCTGAAATTGGACCTGGCCGGCAATGATGAGCATGTGGCGGCCCGCTACGGCCTCGCTGCCGGCGCCCACTGGGCCACGGGACTTTTCGTTGATTACGGCGGAAACGATCGGTACACCTCGACTGGCCCCTTTTACAATGGAGGTGCGGCCTGGGACCATTCCGTGATGGTGGGGATTGATGCGGGTCCGGGCGACGATCAGTATGACCTCCAAGGCTCCGACGGTCTGGGTCTTGCGGATCGCCAGGCCTGGAGCCTGTTTCTTGAAGAAGGCGGTCGAGACCGCTATCGGGTTCCGAGGGGCATGGGCACGGCGCTCAATGCCAGCCTCAGTGGATTCTTCGACCTTTTCGGCGAAGATGAGTACGCGCTGGTTCCGCCATCTGGACTAGGCAGGCGCGGGAACCGGCAGACCCTGGTTGATTCGGCCGGCGCCCTGTTTCAAGACCGGTAGCGGAAAGCCATGTGTCTGTGATGGGTGGACACAGACGGCGACGACCCTGCTACGCTACCGGCTGATGTATAATTGACCTCCTCCACATGTCGGAAGTCTGTAAGGAAAGGGGCCTGGCCGCGACCAATGGGCGGAGGATGATATTTACTGGAGGTAAAATAACTCTCTGCTCACAGCAAAGGAAAAGTTATCAGTCCTCAGTTTTCGGTTTTCAGTTTCATGACTGAAGACTGATGACTGAAAACTGACAACACGCTAGCAAGCTTGGTATGGGGGGCACCCATGGAACGAAGAACCCTGCTCAAAGCCGGCCTGGTCCTGGGAACGGGTCTTTTGGCCAAGGCCGTCGGCCTGGCCCCAGCTCAAGCCAAGGAGTCCAAAGCCATGAAAGAAACGTTTGAAGTCACCAAGACCGACGAGGAATGGAAGAAACTCCTCACGGAGGAGCAATACCTTGTGTTGCGCAAGGAGCAGACGGAGCGGGCGTTCAAGAATCAGTATTTCGACAACAAGGTTGCCGGCACCTATCTCTGTGCCGGCTGCGATCTGCCGCTCTTCTCCTCGAAGGAAAAGTATGACAGCGGCACTGGCTGGCCCAGCTTCTGGAAGCCGATTGCCGACGACGCTGTCCGTACGAGAACCGACTACCTCTTGATCTTTCCGAGGACCGAAGTACATTGCCGGCGCTGCGGCGGCCATCAGGGGCATGTGTTTGAAGACGGTCCGCCGCCGACCGGCCTGCGCTACTGCATCAATTCCGCCGCCCTGACGTTCGCGCCGGACAAGTCCTGACAGGGTCCCCTTCCTTGACACCCAGCGAGGGCGGTCCTATCCTGGACTCACCCTCGCTGAACATTTCCATCCGTCATCAACGGGAGGTTGGCGCATGAGACTCTCGCACAGCCTCGGACTGGCTCTCGTGATCGGCTGGCTGGCGGGCGGTACACCAGCCAGCGCGGCCGACAACCTGGCCCTCCTGACGTCAGCTCGCCCGGAGTAGATGCTATTTGATCAGCCGATCTCGGTCGCGGAGCATCTGATCGCGAATCTGCTGGACCGCCTCGGTGAAGGCAAGGTTCAAACGCGCATGGGCCGGGTAGAGGGGCATGGACCAGTAGCGGCTGTCATGCTCGGCGACCTCCTGATAGGCAGCACGCCCTCGATAGGTACCGACGACTTGACCGTCCGGTCTCGTCACGGTCAATTCCAGGTCCACCGCTCCCTGCCATTCTTGCGCGGGTGACGCAAAGGCATTGACCGCCCACCCCACGCCCGGAATCATCAGCCAGGACGGGATCGTCGCCTGCCCATAGAACCGGTGAATCGTCCCGCTCAGAATCAGATCAGGATGATCCCCGTCCCTTCGGCCCGCTTGATCTGCTCTGATCGACTGGAAGACCCCCGTCGCGCTGAAGTCCGCCACGATTGCCTGGGCCACCAGCTCGCTCAAGTCCCCTTCCATCGACTTGGTCTGCGACACCGTGCCCTCGGCCAGGTCTTCTTTATCGTCCGGCGGGGAAGCATCGCGCAGGAGCTGGACCGAAACCGAAGCGGGAATCGTGTGAGGACTTTTCTCCAGCGACAGCGTCGGCTTGTAGGGCACACAGGCGGCGAGGAGGAAGGCGCTGCACCACATCAATAAATTCTTCATGCGATAGCCGAACCCAGACACTCACGGCCCTGGATTTACCGCCTCATAGAGCGCTGAATAATCTATGTCGGCCAGGCCTCGCTCAATGGTCTTCGTCAAAAGTGTGTGCGCACCCTCCAGGCTGCTCGTGCATAGGCCAAGAGCGCCAGCTTCCTTAAGAAAGAGCTCCACGTCTTTCAGCAGGTGCTTGGTGGAGAAGTTTGGGTTGGCATAGTCGCGTGTGAGCAGGCGCGGAAGCTTCTTCTCAAAGGCCGGGGCAAAGAGCGCGCTCTGCTTCAGGATGGCCATGAAGGTGTCCACAGGGATACCCTCTCTCTGCACCAGCCCCAGGCTCAACGAGAAGGCGGCGATCTCTGCTGCGATCAGTTGGTTCAAGGCCAGCTTGAGCGCGGCGGCCTGGCCGACTTGGCCGATCAGGCGCGGCTCCGGCCCGAAGCATCGGAACAGGTCGGCCCAATTGGTAAATTGCTCCGGCGTCCCGCCCACCATGACCAGCAACTTGCCGGCCTGCACCTCCGCGATGCTGCCCAGCACCGGCGCTTCCAAATAGTCCCCGCCTGCCGCCTGCACGTCGCGTTGGATCGCCTGGCTTTCCCGTGGGCCGACGGTCCCCATCTGGATCACGGTCCGCCCCTTCAACTCCTGCCGCACCGTGCTTGAGAGCAAGACCGTTCGAATGGCTTTGGCATCGGCCAACATCAGGATGACGCAGAAGGCAGCGCGCACCGCTTCTTCCGGTCGTTCGGCAACAGTAATCCCTGCCTTTGCCAAGTCCGCAACCTTGTCTCTCGTTCGGTTAAAGACCGCGATCGCATGGCCGGCGGCTTTCAGCCGCTCGGCCATCGGCCGTCCCATCAGTCCGGCGCCCAAGAACGCAATGTTCATAGAAAGTCTCCGTTACATCTTTTGGGCGATGTGGCTCGCGTCAATCATCGGGGGAATTCTACCGTTTCTGCTCATGATCGTCACGCCTTGTTTGGGAGCCCCTGGCATTTCGCTTGGTTCCCCGGTACTCTTGCAGGTCATGAGCGCTGACCTCTCGTCTCACCTGTCCGGCCTCCGCTTCACCGTGGACTATCACCTTACCGGCACGGAAGCAGAGACTCGTGCGAATGCGGAGGTACTCTGCATCGAGCAAACGGTCGAGGCGCCTCTGGAGATCCTGCCGGCCGGCCCGATCCGCGAGCAGGTGCTGGGGCGGGTGGAGAATTTCACAAGCTGCGCGGCCTGCCGCCATGAGGCGGTCATCAGTTATCCCGTGGAACTGCTGGATGGGACCTGCGCGCAACTGCTCAATGTGGTCTTCGGCATGAGCAGCCTCAAGCCGAGCATCCGCCTGGCGCGGCTGCACCTGCCTGACGAGATACTAAAAGGATGGCCCGGTCCCCGCTTCGGCCGGGCCGGATTGCGTCGTTTGGTCGGCGTGCCTCAGCGGCCCCTGGTCTGTGGAGTGCTCAAACCCCTGGGCCTCGCTCCTGCCGACCTTGCCGAGTTGGCCTACCAGTTCGCCCTGGGCGGCGTTGATCTCGTCAAGGATGACCAGGGACTTGCCGACCATTCCTTCTGTCCGTTTGAGGAGCGGGTGGCCCGCTGCGTGGAGGCGGTGGCAAGGGCAAACCAAGAGACCGGCCGCATCTGCCTCTACGTGCCGCATGTGACTGGGCCTTGGGAGGCGCTGCGCCGACGTTCCCTCTTTGCCAAGCAGGCCGGCGCCGGCGGCCTGCTGATCTGTCCGGGCCTCGTCGGCTTCGATACCCTCCGTGACGTGGCTCGGGATGAGGCCATTGCCCTACCGATCGTCAGCCATCCGGCCCTGCTCGGAAGTTTTATCGTGTCTCACGAGAGCGGACTCGCTCCCTCAGTCGTCTTCGGCCAACTGCCCCGCCTCGCGGGAGCCGATGCGAGCATCTATCCAATCTATGACGTGGGCTATGCCGTGAGCCGGGAGGACTGCCGAGTGGTGGCCTTTGCCGCCGCCGAGCCGATGGGCGCCCTGAAACCGATCTTTCCGACCGCAGCCGGCCGCATGGGATTGGACCGGGCGCGCGAGATGAGCGAGCTGTATGGATCAGAGGTGCTCTTCATCCTGGGCAGCGGCCTCCAGCGGCATGAGGAGGGCTTGGTGAAGGCCTGCCGGACCTTTGTGGATTTGGTGGCCCGCTTTTCACAACAGCCAGCCAAGGCCTGACGAGCGCCGAGGGTCAGGTGGGAAGCCGCCAACCGGCCACGACTTTCTTGACTCCCTCATCTTCCCGGCTCGCGAAGGCGATCCCCAGCTTGTAGAATTGCCTCCCCTGTTCGTCCACGCACGGCTGCGCGCGGACGACCTTGCTTCGAACGGAGTCCAGTTTCTCGCCGCTGGGGGTCGTGAACGAGAGGACCAGCTCCGTCCCGGCCGGGAACGGCTCGCGCGTGCTGAGCTGAAGGCCGCCGCTGCTGATGTTCTTGATCGAGCCCTGGTACGCGCGGCTCACGTTCGGCTCGTGGAAGACCGCGAAGAGCGACACGTCTTTGCGCTCATCCTTCCGCAGATTCTTGGCGGATTTGATCTCGCCGGTGATTTCCTGCAGCGCGTAGACTTCGACCTGGCCGGTCCGCCCCTTGACCTCGATGGGAGACAGCTTTTCAACCTGGACGATGTCCTTGACCAATTGATACGTCGCGTCGCTGATCAGGATGCCGCCCGGCTGCGCTTTGGGCTCCAGGCGGGCGGCGAGGTTCACGGTGTCTCCGATGACCGTGTATTCAATGCGGGAGGGGGACCCGATGTTGCCGGCCACGCGGCTGCAAATGTTGGTGCTGATCTGCCACTTGGCCTTGTCCGTGAGCCGTTCCTCCATGTTGCGGGCGACCTGCATGGCGAGTTCGCCGGCTTCCTGGTCCTTGAGCATCAGAAAGCCCCGCTCCGCCCCCATCACCTCGATCGCCTTGTCCATGATGAGGTCCAGCAACTGGTTCATATCGAGGACCGAGTTGATCAACTTGGCGACCTCGGCCAAGGTCGCCATCTGCCGCTGGGCCACAAAACGACAGAAGCCGCCCCCATCCGTTCGATGGAGGGCGGCTCTCTCGTTCATTCCTCTTGCCCGAGGTCCCTGCTTCTCTGCGTGCCTTCTTACTACTTCGGCTGCGTCGTATAGCGCAGGTACGGCTTCACCGTTCGGTAGCCGGGGAAGAGTTTCTTCGCTTCATCGTCCGGGACCGCCGGCGTGATGATGCAATCTTCGCCGTGCTTCCAATTCACCGGAGTCGCAACCTTGTGCTTCGCCGTGAGTTGCAGCGAATCGATGGTCCGCAGCAACTCGTCGAAGTTCCGTCCGCAGGAGGCCGGATAGGTCAGCATGAGTTTGATCTTCTTATCCGGTCCGATGACGAACACCGACCGCACCGTCATGTTGTCCAGCGCGTTCGGGTGGATCATGTCGTAGAGCGTGGCCACCTTCCGCTCCGGATCGGCGATCAGCGGATAGGCCACGGTGCATTGCTGGGTTTCATTGATATCCTTGATCCACCCCTTGTGCGAATCCAAGGGGTCCACGCTGATGGCCAGTACCTTCACGCCGCGTTTCTTGAACTCCGGCACGATCCTGGCCATGTAGCCCAATTCGGTCGTGCAGACCGGCGTGAAGTCCTTGGGGTGCGAGAAGAGGATGGCCCAGCCCCCGCCCAGCCACTCATGAAAGTTGATGGTCCCCTCCGTCGTTTCCGCCGTGAAGTTCGGCGCCTCGTCTCCCAGTCTTAGTGCCATGGCTCGCTCTCCTTTCAACTATGGATGTGATGAGTGGTTTCCGTGGATGGTCGAAAACAAGTCTAAGAGTAGCGCTATTCCGGGTCCTTGCGCAAGGGAGCGCCGATGGTTGCCGGTCCTTTCAGGAAAATCAGCGATTTGCGACGTCCGCCTGCGAGTCCACGATCATCGTGCCGGTCATGCCGGCGTGACCGCGCATCTTGCAGCGGTACAGATAGACGCCGGCCGGCGCAAGGAGCGTGAGCGTGATGGAGCGGCCGGGGGCGATCTTGATCGTGCCCTGACCGCGAACGTCCGCCGGTTCCACGGCGAGCAGACGGACCTGATGGTCCGTCAGGAGCGGGCTGGTGAACTCATGGGGTTCCCGCCCCTCATTCACCACCAGCAGGCGGATGGGACGGGCCGCGTGGAGGCGGACTTCCGGAGGGTCGAAGCGAAAGTCTTGCGCTGCGAGCCGGACATCTTGCACGCTGGAATCACAGGCATTCAGCAAGGGGGCCTAAGCCCACATAAGTCACGATGCCGCCGGCAAGACCGACGATCGGAGCCGGCACCGCCTGCGAGATGCTGGGGGCCAGCACCATAGCGGCCACGCTGATCCCGCCGACGAGCAGGCCGGGCCACTGCCACAGCGAGGGCGAGGTAAGGCCGGCCCACAGGCCTGTCCCCAGGGGAACGCCCAAGAGCTTCGGCAGTTGCCCCATGACGATCAGCAGGCCCACCGCGCTCAGGAATCCGGCCACGACCGGATAGGGAATGTATTTGATGAGCCGGCCCCCGCCGGCGGCGCCGAAGAGGAGCTGCATGGTCCCCGCCAGCACCACGACCAGCGTCGACAGCAGGAGGATCTGCTCCGGACCCAGGGCACCGGCCTGCGCCGCGCCCGCGGGTCTCTGCAGGTCCATCGCCAAGGCTCCCATCAGGGCGGCAGCCGGAGCGCAGGGGGCCGAGACCAGGCGCGGCGTCCCTCCGAACAGCGGCGCTATGATGCCGACGGCGATCGTTCCGATCATGCCGGCCAGCGCCCCCTGCGCCGCGTACGACGACCCCAGCGGCGCGTAGATCACCAGACCGAAGGCGATCGCGGAGGGAAGGGCGACCAGCATCGCCGCGAGTCCGCCCCAGAGGTCGCCCATCCGGCTGCCTGTGTGAGCCTTCTTCAGCATCCTGCTAGGGATCAGGGCTTCCTGGCGATCAGGCTGCTATACGCCGCCTTCCCGTCGTCGTAGGCTTGGTAGCGAATGACCGTAAAGTCTCTGAAGAGATCCAGCAGTTCATTGGGCTGAAGGAGGTACTCTTTACGGAATTTGGGATTGTATTTGAGGTGGTCGAGGTTGTAGGTCTCCATCACCACCACGCCGCCGCTCTTCAGCGCGCCTTTGATCTGAGGCACGAGGTCGCGTTGCAGGTAGTAGAGGCAGAGCACCACATCGTAGACGTTCGGCTCCAACCGGGCCTGCTCCAAATCAACGACGCGGGTCTCGATGCCGACCTGCTGCTCCTGGGCCAGTTGCCGGGCCTTGGCGAGTCCCTTTTCGGAAATGTCCAATCCGATCACCTGGAACCCCTGAGTGGCGAGGAACACCCCGTTGCGTCCCTCCCCCATCGCCAGGTCCAGGGCCTTGCCCTTCGGCAGCAGATGCACGTGCTCTTTCAGAAAAGCGATGGGCTCCTTGCCGAAGACGTACCCTTCCTTGGCATATTTCTCGTCCCACCGCTCCTGATCCTTCGGATCGGCGAGGACGGAACCGGACCAGGTAAGAACTGCAACAAGCAGGAGAAAAAAGCTCAAGGCCTTTGACAACATCCCTCGGCTCCATGGACAGCGGGCGCTATTCTATCGGCTGCTCTTCACGGGGGTCAATCAAGAAACGCAACAGTCAGACCATGCCAGGCAATCACCGCGATCGCCTCGACCTCGACGAGTCCGGACTGCTCAGAGGAGTGGTCAACCGGCTTTGTCGAAGAGTCGGCGGTTCTTGATCGGCGGGCTTGCCATTTGTTCCCGCTCCACCAGCTTCTGGCAGGCCTCGCAGAGCTCCCCGTGTGTCTCCGCGTAGAAGGTCTCGGCGACCTCGCCGCGCCGCTCGCAGATCATGACCGCCCTCAGGCCAATCGCCACCCAGGGTCGGCCTCGATCATCCCCGGGCGCCGGTCAAGAGTCAATCGTGGCGCTCAGAAATGATCCGCAAAGCTGGGTGGATCGTGGGAGGGGCAAGGCGCGGAAGGAGGTTGACTCCGGCCGGTCAGGGCGCTAGCGTGGGGGGACAACGACGCTGCCGAATACGGGAAACCCGTCACGATGGCCACTCCGCGAAAAGACATCCTGGCCAAATACAAGACGATCGAGCGGTCCGTCCGGTTTAATTTCCTGAACGGAGCCCTCTCGTTTTCGCTGAAAATCTTCGCCACCTCGATCGCCAACTCCGTGACCCTCTTCTCCGACCTGCTGCGCAGCGGCTCGGACACGTTCGCAGGCCTTCTGTCCTGGCTGACGATGCGCCGGATCGCTTCGGGGAAGGCGTTGGCGTACGATTACGGCTACGGCAAGCTGGAGAATCTAGCCAGCCTGACCGTCGCCGTGACGATGCTGGTCTCCTTGTCGGTCGCCTTGTACGGCGCCGTGGTGCGGTTCCGGGAGCCGGTGCTCATCCGCCAAGCTGGCCTGGGCTTCTTCGTCGCGCTCTATTCTGCCGGGATCAACGCCTGGTCGTGGAGACGGACGTTTTTGCTGGCGAAACGCGAACGCTCATCGATCCTCGAAGCGCAATGGCACAACCTCCGCACGAAGACCATTGCGAATTCCTGCGTCGTCGTGTCGCTGGGATTGAGCCTGACGCTCCAGCAGTATCCCTGGGCTGAGTACATCGACCCCCTCTTCTCCCTGGTGCTCTCCGGGTTTCTGGCCTATTCCATCTACAGCATCGTGTCGATGAACGTGTCGGACCTCCTCGATCGGGCCTTGGAGGAATCCCTGCAATTGGTCATCCTGCGGGAGTTGGCCGCCTATTTCGACGACTACGTTGCCTTCCACGGGATGCGGTCCCGACGGTCGGGGAAATCCGTTTACATCGACCTGTTCCTGGAATTCGACGGAACGAAAACCATGGCGGAGGTACAGAAGGTCATCGACGCCATGCGAGCCGGCCTGGAGCAGAAAATCCCGGGCAGCCATGTTGCCATCGCCCCCGCTACCTCGCGCGTCGTCTGACAGGATGTTGAAAAAGGCCCCCAGCTTTGTTCTCGCGTCGCTCAAAACCTTGACGTACGAGAAGAGTACGCCTCGGCTTCTCGCTCGCTGCGGCCTCGCTGGGCGACCTTTTTGACCATCCTGCAGGGTCTTGGGAAAACCGTGCAAGCCCTTGCGGTTTCTGGCAATGGAACTTCTTTCTTTGGAGTTTTGGAACAGCCTGCTGAGTGCTCGTCTGTCTCTCCCCTAGCCATAAGCTTTTCCCATCCTTAAGCACTTTTAATCTCCCCTTAATGGCCGTCTCATCTTCCGCTGCTAGGCTGTGCCAACTTGATGAGCCAAATCGACTCCGAAGCCCCCTCACCTTAGTCCTCTCCCCCTGGCAAGGGGGAGAGGGGAGGGTGAGGGGGTCGGTCGTTGGTCCAAATAGATTGGAACAGCACTGGGCTTCACGCCGGATCACAGCAAAGGAAAAGTTATCAGTCCTCAGTGTTCGGTTCTCAGTTTCATGACTGAAGACTGATGACTGAAAACTGATGACTGAAAACTGACGACTCGTTAGCAAGCTTGAAGAATTTAAGCCTACCGGTGGCAAAAAAACTATCCGCCACGAGTTGATCGAACGTGGCGGTTCAAGCGAAGCTTGGTATGGGGGTGAAGCCATGACATGCAGACGCTGCCGGGGACTCATGGTGCAGGAGTGGTGCTCGGAGCTCCTCTCGTGGGAGGCCTATGTGTGGAAGTGCCTGAACTGCGGCGCGATGGTGGACCCGGTCATCAGCCGCAACCGGGGCCTTGCACCGCCGGAACTGCGCGCGACGGTCGGCTCACGCCGGTGAGCCGCCCGTCGGTGACAGATAGACGCGCTAGATTGCGAACTCTGCCCAGAGAAAGGTATGGTCGGAGGGGTCCTTGGCCCGGCGCGGCTCGAGGTCCACGGCCACCTCGGTCACTTTCTCAGCCAGGGGCATCGTCGCCAGGATGTGGTCGATCCGCCAGCCCTTGTTGGCCTCCAGCGAGCTGGGCTGGCGGTAGTCCCAGAAGGTGTACTGCTGGCGGTCCGGGTAGAGTTTCAAGAAAACGTCCGCAAACCCCCAGGCGACCGTCTCTGCATAAGCCTTGCGCGCGGCTTCATGATAGCAGACGTGCTGGAGGTGCTTCTCCGGGCTGTGGACGTCGATCGGGCGTGGCGCCACGTTCATGTCCCCGCACCAGATCGCCGGCATCTTCGGGGAGAGGTGCTTGTCGAAGTAGCGGCGTAACCGCGTGAACCATTCCAGCTTGTACTGATACTTGGGCGAATCGATCAAGTAGCCCTGGGGGATGTAGGTGTTGATGATCGGGATCCCCTGATACGTGATCCGAATCAGCCGCGCCTCATCCGGCTCGCCTCCGTCGTCCAGCCCGTAAGACACCTGATCCGGCGGCTGCCTGGTCAGCACGGCGACGCCGTTATAGGCCTTCATGCCGCGGAAAGTCAGGTGATAGCCGGAGGGGGCCAGGGCCAGCGACGGAAAGTCTTCGTCCTGGACCTTGGTTTCCTGGAGACACAGCACATCCGGCCGGTGCTGCTCGAGCCAGTCCAGCACCAGCGGGAGACGTTTGCGAAGCGAGTTCACGTTGAAGGTCGCGATCTTCATCCCGGGCGGGGCGCCTTCTCCTTGAGAGCGGATTCGCTGTTCTCGGTGCGCAGAAGCCGTTCCGCGTAGCTGCCTTCCGCCTGGAGAAATTCGGCCAGCCGCTTGTCCTCCCGCGCCGCGCGCAGAAACTTGAACCTGATTCCCCTCCCGCCGACCGAGCGGACGATCGCGGCCAACTCCAGGGGCGGGCCTTCTTCAGCGATGGAGAGCCGCAGGTACATAATATCGTCGATGCCCACCGCCATCTGGCTGTGGATCAGGCAGCCGCCCATCGAAATATCCACCAAGGTTCCCTCCCCCCGCACCCGATCTCCCGAGAAGGACAAGGCGAGCCGGACCGGAATCCGGCGGTGCTCTCGCCGCTCCAGAAGGTGCCGGGGATAGGTCCGCCCCCATCGAAAGGCCAGGAACCGGTGGGTGCAGAACTGGCACCGAAAAGGCAGGAACGCCAGCAGGCCGGCCAGACGGTCGCTGAGCGAGCGACAGGGGGCTCTGAGCACGGAATCCTTTCCACACTGGGGACAGGTCAATGGTCGCATCATCCGGTTACTTCTCAGTCTCGTTCCTCTCTTTGATCCGCCGCACTGTGCAATAGAGCGCGTAGCCCTGCGCGAGCAGGCCGGTGACGATCAGCCCCAGCGCCGTCCGGAGCCAGATCGAGTCCGGACGATCCAAGCCCTGCATCCCCAGGATGAAGCCCAGCGCGATGCAGACAACCCCCACTGATCGCGCGATCAGGGCCCCGATCCCGGCGCTGCCCATCGGATTCTCCATACCAAGCTTGCTAGAGAGTCGTCAGTTTTCAGTCATCAGTCTTCAGTCATGAAACTGAAAACCGAACACTGAGGACTGATAACTTTTCCTTTGCTGGGGCGGAGAGTTCTTTTGCCTCCAGTGAAATATCAGCCCCGCACGGTACACCGAATGACCGGGCTTGTCCATTTTTAGCGAATGAAGGTTTCCTTCACGCGCTTGGAGAGTAAAAAATAGGGCACGAGGATCGCACAGACCAGAACGGCACCTAGTAAATCCAGCTTGGATTCTGTTTCCTGCTGGCTCGCCACGGCCGGGATCTGGTGCGATGCCACGTAGTCCGCCACATAGAAGAGCAGGGCCAGCGAGAGGAAGCTGACCGCTTGGACGGGCAACCACCGGTGCCGCTTGAAAAAGAGGAGCACGAGCCACAGGGCATACAGCAGGAGCATAAGATTGCCGGCCAGCTCGAAGAGGAGTATCGGCCCGTTGAAGGGATGATAGGCCTGCGAACCAGGCGTCGTCAGCAGGGACCAGACCTCCTTCTGAAAGGCCGGCAGGAGGTCCTCATAGATGAAGTCGGCCAGGCGCAGCGGGAAAGCCAGCACCCCGACCGCGACGAGCAGCAACCAGCCCCGGATCTTCCCAGGCCGGGACCGTTCCTCATCGCGGCGTCTTTTCATGGCCCCCCTGTTTGCGGAGTTTGACCAGAAACCGCGAACGCGGCCGCCGCCCCGCGGCCGGCCAGGTAGCCGGTCGCCCAGGCCCATTGAAAGTTAAACCCGCCGATCCGTCCGTCGCAGTCCAGCATCTCGCCGATCAGATACAGACCCGGCCTGATGCGGGACTCCATGGTTCGAAAGTTGATTTCCTCCAACGGGACACCGCCGGCCGTGACTTCGGCATAGTTCCATCCACGGTCCCGCCTGACTGGCAAGACCAGGCCGGTAAGGGCTTCGACCAGCGTACGCCGTGACGCTCGACCGAGCTGGCCGGCCTTGGACTCCGGATCGATGTCGCAGGCGCGGCAGAGGGCTTCAGCCAGCCGTTCCGGGATCTGCTGAGCCAGGAGCTTGCTCAAGGCTAGCTTCGGTCGGCCCTTCACCTGCTCGATCAGCCGTCGTTCCGCTTCTTCCCTGTTGACTCCCGGCCAGAAATTGCACCGCACTTCAACGGGCTTTCCGTCGGCATGGGCAATGGTCCAGAAACGACTCGTATCCATGACCACCGGGCCACTGACCCCGAAGTGGGTCCAGAGCAGGCTCCCGCTGCGACGATCCACCACCTTGCCGTCAACCAGGGTCGTCACCTCGGTCTGCTGGGACAACCCTGTGAGCGAGGCGTGAAACAACCGGTCCTCCAGCAGAAGAGGCACCAGAGCGGGGTAGGTGGATGTCACCTTATGGCCCAGCCCCTGGACGATCTTCCAGCCATGCCCATCGCTCCCGCTGCGAGGCAGCGACTTGCCGCCTGTCGCCAGGATGACCAGACGAGCCGGCAAGGTTCCCTGTTCGTGGAGCACGAGAAAGCCGTTTCCATTGGAGGGATGCACCTCCAAAACACGATGCTGAGTCCAGATAGGAACCTTGAGCGCCTGGCACCGATCGGTCAAGGCTTTCAGGATGGTGCGGGCCTTGTCCGTGACCGGAAAGAGCTTGCCGCTCTCCTCGCGCTTCAATTCCACCTCCAGGGAGGCAAACCACTCGCGCGTGGCCCGCTCGGTGAAGGCAGCCAGGATATTGCGGATGACCGGTTTTGTGCCGCACAGGCTGCTGAAATCTTCCGGGTGCACCGACTCATGAGTGACGTTGCACCGTCCTCCGCCGGAAATCAGAATCTTGGCCCCGATGGTCCGGGCGCTATCCAGCAGCACGATGCGAAGGACTGTGCCTGCCGCTGCCTCGGCTGCAAAAATTCCTGCCGCGAGCCCTGCGGCCCCGGCCCCGACAATCGCGATATCTACTCTGTCTCTACCATCGTCATGCATGGGCCGGCACATTGTATCTCCGACACGGTGTCAAGTCACGGCTGCTGCAGGCCGCAGCGATGAACCAGAAGGCGCATCCAAGTCCGTGTTAACGCACATGTTTTTCAAACCCCTTGACCGCTGCTTGGAAAAGCCCTACAAACTCCCTCATTGTTTTCATCATTCAGCTTTGCACGTTTAATTCGGGAGGAGAAATCATGAAGGACTCCGTACCGACGATGAATCTGCTGCTGGTCGGGGTAGCTGCGTTGCTGGTCTCCACCATTTTTATTTTGGATCTTTTCACACCAATAGGCGTCACGATTCCTCTGTTGTATACCATCCCACTCCTGATCACCTTACTGTCCCCGGAGCGGTCGTTGTTTTTCACCACAGCCGCCGCCTCGGCCCTGTTGACTATCCTGGGCCTCTTCCTCTCGGCCCCCGGCGGGATTTTCTGGATGGCTTTCACCAACCGCGCGCTGGCCGTCCTATCCATCGGGGTGGCAACGGGTTTTTGCCTGCTCCATAAGAAAGTGGCAATGCGGCTCAAGAAGCTGGAAGACCTGCTGCCTTTCTGTTCAGGTTGCAAACGGGTTCGTGACGACCGGGGCTACTGGAAGCAGTTGGAGCTATACCTGGAAGAGCATGCGGTCACACATTTCAGCCGGGGGCTCTGTCCGGAGTGCCTGCCGAAAGAGCACGACACGGTGTTGAGCACGCAGGACGCTAGCCCGCATTATTCATGACGGTTCGTCACGAAATCGCGCAGACGCGTTACGAGACGGGCGCGCGGAGCCGCGAGGGACCGACGCGTACTTGAACAGTACGTTGAGGGACTGAGCAGCGAGCCCGTCCGTCGCAGTAGCGTATCCGCGATTGCAGTAGAAGCGTTCATGAATAATGCGGGCTAGGATGAGCAGCTTACGATAACGCTCTTTCCCCACTCAGGCGGAGGCGCCGCATACGCCTCCGCCCCGGGCCTCTCGGAGACGGCCCGGTGGTTACGGTCTTTGCGATTGAGCGCGGCATAGAAAGCGCGCGTGTCCACAAAAACCTCTTTCATCGTTTCTTGTCGGCCGCTCGGCTGAGGTACTTATATTTGTTCGCGCTGACATCGGGGGCCTTGTCCGCCCCTTTCCCGATCAGCTTGAAAAAAGGGTGTTTCCTGCTAAGGATACCCTGCCTGCGCCTAGGCTCCTTCAGGTCAAGCTCCTCTCCGGCGATCTTAATCAGCATGGCCCTGGGTTTGCCGTGATAGGTGATGACCACTTCCTCGCCTTCTTCGACTTCCTGCAGCAGTTCGGCGGTGTTCATCTTGAGCGCCCGCACATTCGTGAACTTCATGGCTCCCTCCGTTGCCCGGGCGACATAATTGTGACTCAATTGAATCACAAAGACAAGCCCTCTCCGACCCGCGCTCCTGCTTATTACCTCTCACTCATGGCTCATCACTTCCCCAGAAACTTCCACCGCGCGAACGTGGCAGCCTGGCCCACGTTCCTGCCCGTCTCATCCACCACATTCCACACGAGGGCGTCCTCGACGAGAAAGCGCTTGCCGGTGCTGGAAATGCGCACCCCCCGGTAGTCATCGAAGAAGCCGCGCGCGGCCGCCTGGGTCAGCATCCGCTCCCGCTCGGCCCGGTTCACCGGTTCCGCAGTCAGGCGGGAAGGTGTTCCGGTGAACTGCTCCCAGGTCAGTTCCCAGAGCTCCAGTGCCATCCGATTCCCGTAGTTCAGAATCGGGTCCGTCTCGGTCCCGTGCGAGGCCACCACGAAGGGGGCGGCAAAGAGCGCCGCCGCTTGATCCTCCGGGCTGCCGCCGCGGGTGATCAGTTCGCGGCCGGTCCAGCGGCGATGGCTGTCCAGCAGGAGCTGGACCCATTGAACCATCGCCGGTTCTTTCCAGGGCTCGGTGCCGGTCATGCTAGACTCAGAGCTGATGGCTAATAGCTGATAGCTGATGGCAGCGCGCCATTCATGGGGAGGTCGCTCAACGTCAACCGATCGGGTCGGAATGGTAGCACAGAATGCAGTCACTGGAGCAGACTAGTGCTGTTTCAACTTGATGAGCCAAATCGGCTCCGAAGCCCCCTCACCTTAGTCCTCTCCCCCTGGCAAGGGGGAGAGGGGAGGGTGAGGGGGTCGGTCGTTGGTCCAAATAGTTGGAACAGCACTAGCGGGCAGATCGTTTGCGCGGGATCCATGCGTCGACAATAATCTGGCAGGCACAGAATAGAACGTGGCGGTCGTCGGCTTTCACCAGCACCGCGGTCTCTCCGCAGTAGGAACAGGTTGAGACCCTGGGTCCCGGCTGAATGGTCCACCGTGGAATGGTGATGCGGTCCGGGCTGATACGGGGTGTCGCCATGCGGACTCTATCGGCGCGTCTTCAAGCGGACTTGAGCCGGCTCGCTTCCGAACAGAGGTAGTGCAGACCGGACGGCAAGCTTGCTATAATGATTTTCCCTCGGCGTGGAAGCCGGTTGGTTTATGCTGAAACGGTGAGGCAAGGGGTCGGAATCATGTCGGCGAGAACGATGTTCGACAAGATCTGGGACGCCCACGTCGTGCGGACGGAAGCCGACGGCACCACGCTCCTCTACATCGATCGCCAGCTCGTCCACGAGGTGACGTCTCCGCAGGCGTTTGAGGGGCTCAGGCTGGCCGGCCGACGGCCCAGGCGCCCCGCGGCCACGCTGGCGGTCCCGGACCACAATGTCCCCACCACGGACCGGCGGCTCGGCATCGCCGATTCGGTCAGCGCCGAGCAGGTCAGGACGCTGGAGAAGAACTGCGCGGACTTCGGGATCACCCTGTTCGACATGAACGACATCCGGCAGGGCATCGTGCACGTGATCGGCCCTGAGCAGGGCTTCACGCTACCGGGCATGACGATCGTCTGCGGGGACTCGCACACCGCAACCCACGGCGCCTTCGGCGCGCTGGCCTTCGGCATCGGCACCAGCGAGGTGGAGCATGTGCTGGCGACCCAGTGCCTGTTGCAGAACCGGCCGAAAACCATGCTGATCCTGGTGGAAGGACAGTTGTCCGACCGCTGCTCGGCCAAGGACATCATCCTCGCCGTCATCGGGAAGATCGGCACGGCGGGCGGCACGGGTCATGTGATCGAGTATGCCGGCTCCGCCATCCGTACCCTCTCGATGGAAGGCCGGATGACCATCTGCAACATGTCCATCGAGGCCGGCGCGCGCGCGGGCATGGTCGCGCCGGATGAGAAGACCGTCGCCTACATCAAAGACCGGCCCTTGGCGCCGAAGGGCGATCTCTTCGAGCAGGCGGCCGCGGCTTGGCCCCAGCTTCGCTCCGACCCCGGCGCCTCGTTCCACGAGACTGTCGAACTGCGCGCCGAGACGATCGCGCCCCAGGTGACCTGGGGGACCAGCCCCGGCATGGTGACCGGGGTGGACAGCAAGGTGCCGGACCCCCGGCAGATGCCGGATGAAAAATCCCGCAAGGCCGCGGAGCGGGCGCTGGAATATATGGCCCTCGTGCCCGGCACTCCGATCACCGGCATCAAGATCGACAAGGTTTTTATCGGCTCCTGCACCAACTCGCGCATCGAAGACCTGCGGCTGGCAGCCCAGTACGCCAGGGGGAAAAAGGTGGCCGCGGGCGTCCAGGCGCTCGTGGTGCCGGGGTCCGGCCTCGTCAAGCAGCAAGCCGAAGCCGAGGGCTTGGATCGAATCTTTCGTGAGGCAGGTTTCGAGTGGCGCGAGGCCGGTTGTAGCATGTGTCTGGCCATGAACGCCGATGTGCTCCAGCCTGGCGAACGTTGCGCCTCCACCAGCAATCGCAACTTCGAAGGGCGCCAAGGGGCGGGGGGCCGGACGCATCTGGTCTCTCCCGCCATGGCCGTGGCCGCGGCGGTGGAGGGCCATTTCGTCGACATCAGGACATGGAGATGAACAGGCGAGCGGCAAGAGGCAAGTGGCGAGTGGATAGACAGAGCAGGGGTTCCCATCCCCTTGCCTCTCGCCGCTAGCCACTAGCTCAAGGTTCTTTTATGCTGCCGTTTACGGCGCTGACGGGATTGGTTGCTCTGCTGGATCGGGTCAATGTGGACACCGACCAGATCATCCCCAAGCAGTACCTGAAAACGATCCGCCGCACCG
>Ga0194127_10000109_pt1 | contig 121310 bp, 124 predicted proteins | sample TA2KigC100mmetaG_FD_148624 | JGI IMG/M metagenome (GOLD analysis project Ga0194127, IMG submission 148624) | Freshwater microbial communities from Lake Tanganyika, Tanzania - TA2015036 Kigoma Deep Cast 100m | ecosystem: Environmental > Aquatic > Freshwater > Lake | place: Tanzania: Lake...
CCAGTTCTGGAATGCTACATTAGCCGATGCTGCCGGGTCGTTAGCGCCTGTCCCTGTTACAGATATGTCTTGATTGCCTGTTATGATTCTTGGGTTAAGCGAATTGGCGCCGGTTACCTCAATGCACACTCCTATGTTTCCGCCTCCTGCTGTACTTCCATTGAAAGCTGCAGCAGATGCGGTAAGGCTAACTGTTCCTGAAGGTGATGTGTTTGAAGCAACATTGGTCGCAATTGCGCAAGCAGGACTGGCGCCAGCGTTATTACCCATAAGGTATACCCTTGAGACACCCTGCCAGCTCTGTGAATCAGAGAGGTTTACAATTGCCCTTGTTGTAAGTCCGGCATTAGCTGCGCCTTGTGATGTAGTTGTATTGACGGCGGTTCTGGCGATAGATACCTTATCCGCTGCTCCCCCTGCTATGACATTAGTGCCTGTTCCAGCAGCAATAAACTGGACTCCAGTCCCAGGGGTGCCAAGATAGTCAACTACAATTGCATCGGCAACGGTTAATGTTGGTACAAATTCACTTACAATCCTAGCGAGGTTTACAGCAGTAGATGTGTCTATCTCAATTCCACCACCTGTAAGACTTCTCACCCTAGCAGTAGGAGTTGTGGCTGAAGAGGTTAAGCTTAACTGAACATCAAAATTAGCCGCTGCAGCAGCTGAGGCATGACAAATAGCATTTGTCCCACCAGCTACAAACCAAACATAGTTTCCTGCAAGAACATTTGCACCACCAGCACCAGCCAGCAGGTCAACTTGAAAATTAGCTGTAGTGGCACCTGCCGTTGTTGTATCAGCGCGTGCTATAAGTGTTCCATTAGCAGCGGTATTGTTTGCGCAGACACCTACGGCACCACCTGTAAAAGCTGCTCCAGTGAAGGTTAGCTCTAGCAGGTTACCGGTTGTGAGTGCCTGGCCTAATACATAGGATATGGGTGCATTAACTGCCCCAAGAGCATTTACTCCAACAATAGTAACATTTCTTGCAGCGCCCATCGCCTCTAATGCAGCAAGGTAAGGCGTAACTGTAACGCCGTGGTTAACCCTTGTTGTCCCCGCAAACGCGGAGCCAGCCATCAGCCCAATTACAGCCATGCTCAGAAACAAGATTTTTAGATGTTTCATCATTTTCCTCCTCCTCTTTTAATTAATCAATTCTGACTTTTGACCCTTAACCTCTTTTCTTTTTTTACTTATCCAAATTCCATTCTTCTTCTCGCATCACCCCCTTCTGTCTTTAATTTATTCACTGAGATTTGAAAGATTTGAGTGGAGATCACTCACCCCCTTAAACCCTGTGGATCACCCCTTTCTTAAAGAAATTTTATAAAGGATTTCCTAATCTTTTAATCCAATTAACATAGGGGATAAATCTTTGTCAAGAAAAAAATTTCAATGGCCCTGAAAAACTGCTTTTCGCTCTCTAACCCACAAAACCCTTCGCTCTCAGTATACCCTCTCCCCCCAAATGGGGGAGAGGGTAAATAAAGAGGTCAGAGGTCAGGGCTTTTTAATTTCAAAACCATTTACCACATTGAAAATCGGTTGTCAAGTAAAAATTTAAAATAATTTTTAACCGATTGTCTCATTGGTCAAGCAAATCTTTTATATAAATAGATAATACAAAAGACAAATCTTTGTCAAGAAAAAAATTTTAAGACCCCCCAAAGACCCCTTTCGCTCTCTGAAAACATAGGTTTTTTTATAATACCTCCTCAAAAAATGTCAATAGGCATGGGGTCAGGCAATCGTAATATACTATTTTTTATTCATCCAAATAACCCCTCCTAACCTCCCCTTATTTTAAGGGGAGGGATAGAAGAGCTGAATTTGGGGTCAGTCTAAAAGGAATTAGGGGGTCAGATCTCAACATTTGACATATTAGCCTCCCATCTATTCGTATAACTCCCCGCGCCCCCTCTTATCCTAAGAGGGGGAAATAAGGGGGGGGCCTCTTATCTTAAGAGGGGTGTTATACCCCCAGCCTCCCCCCTGTGGTCGGGTCTAATCGACTTATTTAAGGGGAGGTGTGCCTGCCTGCCCCGCCCTCGGTCGGGACCTGGGCCGGTAGGCAGGGAGGGGTTAATGAAAGAAGTAAACAACTCATTTGATCTTCTCAATGAATTCCTTTGCTCCTTTGAGAGCGGCCTTCACGACGTCAACTGAATGAAGCATTCCTCTATAATAGCCGGCGATATGAAGTTCGTCATAAATCCCTTCAAACTCCCTCAGGAGCTTTCCGTCATGGACCCCAAGATGCTTTTGCAATGCCTTTCTATAGGCATCCACAGACCTTGGAAGTTCTTTTCTGCTTAACCCCCTATTAACGAGAATCTCATCTATCGCTTTGAGCACCGCAAGGTATGCCGTTCCACAGGCCTCCTGGACATACTTCACATCGGCATATCTTCCGTCCTCAACGGGGGCTTTTCTCAATATCTCTTTTGCGTTATTTAAGTATCTCAAAGCTTCTTTCATTTAAGGCTACGTCTAAAAATGTCATTCCGGCCCCGTATCAAGTACGGGATAAACTCCAGCCGGAATCCAGTCCCGCCTTTGGCGGGATTGATATGACTGGACTCCGTTTTTCAACGGAGTGACGAATTTGGAATTATTAGAGGTTTCTTAGTCTCTTACATACAGATATTTATCATGTTTACGTGCAACATTGGCCGAATTACCTCTCCCAAGGCCAGCGACTTTTAAAAGAATCTTTTTCTGCCTTTCCACCAAGAATTCCTCACCTTCAGAGAGGATTTCTATCCTTACCCGCTGATGATTTTTGAGGTGAGCTTCTTTTAAAGGCCTAAATATCCCATTTTCAAAAATAGCCTCAATCACTTTCGACATATGAATAACCTCCTTAAAAAATTATGGATATCTTACTGCTAATAGCAAATTAAGTCAAGGGTGGCTCTGGGGTCGTGGCTCTGGGGTCAGGCAATCGTAATAAACTATTTTTTGGGGAGCAGAGAAGGGGACAGTCCCTTGAAATTCATAGAGGGACAGTCCCCTCGTTCCCTAAACTCCCCCTTATTTAAGGGGACTGTCCCTTTTCACACTCATCTCTTTTTGGTATTGTGGGAGTCCACCCTTTCTATCAACGGGTCGGCTTCCAAAAAACCGGGGTGGATCGAACCATCGGGCATAATGAGGGTGGGCGTGCCCCGGATACCCAGCTCTTTTGCCAGTTTGATGTTTTCGTCTACCTCCTTTGCCTGGCAATCGGGCTCTGGCTTTGGAATGGGTCTTTTCGCAAAATTCTCCTCGAGGAGCTTTAAAGAGCTGTCGCAGAGAATAGTTTTAGACTTCCAGTAGGCATCGGAATTGATCTGGAGGGGGAAGAGCTTGATATAAAAGGCAATCTCCGGTCTCTTATCTACCACCTTTTTGAGCTCGGCATGTAATTTGGCGCAGAACGGGCAATCCGGGTCAGTAAAGACAATGACCTTCGTGGCGGCCTTTTTGTCACCGAGGATGAGCGCATCTCCCAGTGGAATTCGGGCAAGGTCAACACGCCTCTTCCTTTCAAACTCGGTCAGTTTCTCTACTGACTTATTGATGCCGCTATGGAGCTCTATAACTGGCCCTGGAATGAGATAGGTCTTGGAGATGTCCAGATAGAACATCTCATATTGTCCCTTATGATCAATGATGACCTCATACAGTCCATAGACGATGCTTTCCCGGACACTCACGATCTTCGCATCGGATCTCCCTATTCTTACAAGGACTTGTTGAACTTCACCCCTGCTCAGGTTGGGAACATTTTGAAACTCCTCTTCGTAGTATTCGTCTGAGGCATGACTTCCGTGAATCGCAAAAAGGGTAAGAGAGAAGATGATCAAAAGGAAAAGTCTTATTCTCATATTCTGCCTTTTCTTGGGGAAAAAAGGAAAAGTCCCCAGCGTTAATAAAGTTTTTAATAACCCCACCCAGCCTCCCCTTATAGAGGCTGTGTCGCAATAGGGGAAACTTAAAAAATGTCATGCCGAACTTTCGGCATCTAATTATTCTAAGAACTTACGAGACCCTGAAACAAGTTCAGGGTGACAAATTAGTAATTACGACACAGCCTCTATATTTAAGGGGAGGGAAAAAGGGGACAGTCCCTTTAGAATCATAGAGGGACTGTCCCCAGCGCAACTCCCTCTTATTTTAACTCCCCCTTCCCCCTCTTATCCCAAGAGGGGGGAATATCGGAAGGGCCTCTTATATTAACTCCCCTTTTATCCCTCCTTAAATTAAGGGGGGAATAGAAATTGAGGGGGAGAGTGGAGGGGTTAGGAAATTATTTCAACCATTTCAGGTCTTTCTTGAGCTCTCTGGTCACCCTTGCTATATCATCAACACTGGTTAGAATAGTAGCGGTCAGAAAGATTAACAACTCTGTCTTTCTACTCCCCTTTGAGGTCGTTTTAAATAAGTTGCCTATCAATGGAATATCTCCAAGGAGAGGTATTTTGCTCTCGGTCAAGCCTATGCTTTCGGACATCAGGCCTCCAAGGGCTATGCTTTCACCATGGGCGGCCACAACAGATGTGCTTATCCTCCTTGTCAAAATGGTAGGGGAGTTGATGCCCGGAGGATTCGTCCCCATTTCAGAGACCTCCTGCGATATATTGAGCGTGAGGAGCCCTTCCGTATTGATCGTTGGTTTTATTCGGAGTATGACACCCGTGCTTCGGTATTGAATATTTCTCAGGACACTGGGCACCGCCGGTGCGACAACATCAGGGGCACTCACCTCACTTGTCACAATGGGGACATCCGTGCCTACCTGGATGGCTGCCTCCTGATTGTCGAGGACCACGAGCCTTGGGGTGGAAAGGATATTGACCTTGTCTTCAGAAGCAAAGGCGTTAACTAAAACTCTGAACTTATCTGTGTCGGTAATAAATTGGTAGACCAGTCCTGGCCCCTGTGGCACCCCAAATACGGACTGAAGAGTAAATTCCCCTCCAAACATCTTATTTTTTATATACCATTCGAGACCGTATTTGAGATCATCGGTAAGCGTGAGCTCTGCAACCGTTGCCTCGATCAATACCTGACGGGGTGGGGAATCGAGCTCCATTAAAAGATTCAGAATGTTCTTATATTCAATGGGTGAGGAGACGACCATAATGATATTCTTTTGGTCATCCGATGATATTTTTAGCCCTGCAGGAACGGCCAGTGTAGGCTGTGGCGAAGGGGTCCTTGCCGGAGCAGCAGGGGTTGGAGTTGGAGCGGCTGGCGCAGGTGGTTGGGTCGGCATGACGCCATAAAGGTTTCTTATTGATTTAACAAGGTCCGAAGCCCTTGCATATTTTGGAACGTATACGAAAGGCCTCTCCTCTGCCCCAGCGGCCTCAGGGGTGTCAAGTTTTTCTTTCCATTGAAGAACATAATTGAGAGATCTCTCGTCCGTCGTTATCACCAGTAGGTTTCCCAAGGGTTTAATGGGAACGAATAAGATCCCCGGCTCTTTTGGCGATTTTACAACGCTGAGACCGATCCCCTCTAATATTTGAGAGAGCTGTTTGACAAATTCATCAATTTGCCAGTAGGTGAGTTTTAATACAGTCATCTTTTTACCTTGCAGGTACGGGACATCGAAGGTCTCGATGAACTCCACGATCTGCTTCACCTGGGATGCCTGCCCAAGAAGGAGAACCACATTTTCACCCCTGGGATGGAACCTCACCGGAACCTTGTAGAGGTCCAGGACGAGCTGACCTATATCGGGCGGCCTGATGTGAGTTAAAGGCACCACTTGAAGGATCTGGGCAGGACTCTCAGGGATCTCCCGACCGAATCTTATATCAAAAGGCTGTTTGGGTTCTGGAGATTTATGAAGAATATAAAGAGCTCCGGCCTTCTCCTCTATATGGAGGTTATATCTTTCAAAAAGGCCGAGCACGATCTCCAGAGCCTTATCGGGTGGTATTGCCTCCGACATGCTGAAGGTGATAGGCTCTTTGTTGTCCATCACCCTCTGATCCATTATGAATGAGACTTTAAGGGTCTCGCCTAAGGCGTAGACGATGAAGTCCGAAAGGGGCATCTTCTCCACGTTGATCATTACCGGATCCTTGGACCGGACAAGCCGTTTTGGATCAATCGGCTCCCTTAAGGGAAGGCTTTTTTCAGAGACTGCCTTTTTAAACTCTGGAGACTTTAGGATCTCAGGAGAGGGGGCCTTCTCTTTGGTCTCCTCGGTTCTTCCTGGAGGTGTCTTTTCAACTGTCTGTGCTGGTTTTTGGATCGCTTTCTCTTTCTCGAGGGACACCGGCTTATCCACCAGTTTTGTGGTGGCGCAACCAGAACCGAGGAGAAATATGAATAAGAATAGATACCAACAGGCATGAGGTGCTTTCATCATCTTTTTGTTCATATTATCCCCTTTTAAAAAGTCAAAAGTTCAAATCCAACCGAATGCCAAAATGGCACCCTGACCAAATCTTTCATTTATCATTCTCAGTCTCTCTTAAAATTTTTGTAGTATGCCATGACCCTCTGAACATAATTTCGGGTCTCCTCAATCCGTGGAATTTCATTCCTTCCGATGACCCTTCCGGGTCCGGCATTATAGGCAGCCAGGGCAAGAGGGAGATTCGAGTTAAACAGCTGAAGAAGTTTACCGAGGTATCTGACCCCCGCATTGATATTTTCTTCAGGGTTAAAGGGGTTCGCAACCACCATTTCCTTAGCCGTCGCCGGCATCAACTGCATAAGCCCCATGGCGCCCTTGGGAGAGACAGCCCGTGGGTTGAAATTGGACTCGGCCTTGATGACGGCCCGAACAAGGTCTGGATCGAGGGTGAAACGCTGGCTCACAGAGGTGATGATGGGCTCATAAATCTCTCTTCCGTTTAGAAAGTGGCCCTCAAATCCCCCCAACCCCCCTTTTCTAAGAGACTGTGTCGTAATTATTAATTTGTCACCCTGAACTTGTTTCAGGGTCTCGTAACTATTTGATTCTCTTAGATGCCAAAACAAGTTCGGCATGACATTTTCTACAGTTTTCCCTATTATGACACAGTCTCTAAAGGGGGGGGAGGAGGGATTATCCGTTCTCATAGAAGTCAGAGGGATTTTTACGCGGCCCTCTCCCGGGATGTTGGTATAGTAGAGATCGCCTTCTTCGTCCGCAAAGCGATAAAGCTCGGCGGCCTCTGGGCCAGGTGCAGGCCATAGAAAGAGTAAAATGATTAGAAGCAGGATTCTCATTTTAAATGTGTTTAGGGTTTTTTCTGGGTTAAGGGCTGAGGAGGTTTAAACTCGAAGATCCTCAACTCCCTTCTTTCCTTCCCCTTCTCCAACTCTACAGAGAATGTGTTGATCCGAGTGATGACAGAGTCATCCATCAACTTCTTGCCAACGGTAAAGGTGACGATCGCTCCGGTAGGGTCTCTGAAGACCGCCTTCTTCTCTTCACCCTGGAGAACCCCAATGAGAGTATAGGGTTTTTCAGGAAGAATCTTTTGGGTACCTGTTACTCCTGCGATAGAGACAGGATACTTTCCATCTGCGGCAAATATATTCCTCTCTTTAAGTTTCTCCCAGGAGGTTACTTTTTTAACGATCCCTCTTTCTACTGCTTTCGGTTCTTCCTTTTTTATATCGCCAGGCGGCTTTCGATGAGCTACAGAGGGATGCATACTCAGGTCAATGACCGGTTTTTCAGCGGCCAGCAAGGCAATCACCATAATTAAAATGATACAAATGATACATAAGATGTCCGGATAGTATTTCTTGGTCATATCTCTATCCTGAAGGCAGATAGGGTCAGGGAAAATACCTGGTCTTGACCACTCCTGCTGATCTCCATTGACCGGATGCTTAACACCCTTTCATCCTTTTCTATGGCCTCTAAGATTTCTATAACCTGATCTGGCATTCCTTTCAGCCTGATCAGGATGGATACCTCACTGATGCTTTTTCCAACAACGGGTTCCAGCATTTCAAAGTTGACCACGGTCAAGCCCTTTTTTTCAGCCATCTTGATGATCCACTCAAGAATATGAGACTGGATATAAGAATTAGAAACGCCTTTATCAAAAAGTTGGGGGAAGAGCTCGCTTTTTTCCACTACGTTTTTCAACTCCTGACTCCCTTTTAACCTCTCAAAAACCTGAGACTTAACCTTATAACTTTTATTCCATTCATTGAGAAGGATCTTCTTCTCCTGAAGGCTTTCATGAAGAGGGTAAATCACAAACCTGATCAGGGCAAGAAGGATGATAAGATAAATTCCAAGAACCCTTATGTTTATCTTTTTCGGAGTCTCTGCCAAGTGAATTCACCTCGAAAGTAACTCCTCCTACTCCCTCTTAATCGAAGAGGGGGTAAGCCTCCCCTAAGGTAAGGGAGGCTTAGGAGGGGTTACTCGAAAGTTCCATCATAATGACGAAGTTGTAAAAACGGGTAACCATGTCCATGACTGGCGCACCCTTAAGACGGGTCGACTTGATCCCCTCGGTATGGCCAAGGGCTTTTACCACGGAGAGGGGGTCCTTTGAGGATGCGGTCACCTCCAAATTATTCTCATTCATGACCATCCTTATGATAAAGCTCTCTGGCGGAAGTCTACTGGCGATCAAATCCATGACCCGGATGGGGGATTGCCTTTTGGATAGCTTTTCGTTCACCTCTCTGACCACTTCAGAATAGTCGGTGACCGGCTGACCAGCTCCCTTATTTGACATCTTGACATCTATTGAATTTATTTTCTTCCTAATCTCTCCAACCACCTGGTCATAATTTCTAACTGTAAAAGAGAGGATCAGTCCATAGCCGAGAATCAGATATATGAGCACTCTTAACATAAAGTCTATCTTTGATGAAAGAGGATAATCTCCCCTTTTTTTAAACTCTCTCAGACGAACGTTATGAAGGTAATCAAAACACGGAGGGTATTCCGTTTCTGGCACTCTCGATACAACTGGCATTCCGGTTTCCTTGGTATGAAATGGAATGGATCCATATACCTTGATCCTCTGAATGTATGACCTGTGCTTGCCAAGCCCTGAGAGGAACCTTTCGATCTCCTTTTCATTGATATTTAAATCCGGATAGGATGCACCACCCAAGAACCGATCCTCCGAGTGAGCCAGGAAGGTTGTAATACCTCTATATCGAAATAATTTTACCTCAGGGATGTCGGAGAAATAGAGAAGATCCTCTGGCACAACGTAGTCGAAAGGGAAAATCTCTCTCAGCGGGTCATACTGTTCGCTTTCCCATGCCCATATGTCCAGCATTGTAAAGGCTTTAGAAGATTCGTGTGTCCGACAATGAAAGGCAGGCTTTGGAATGGGAAAGAGATTGCCTATTTCTAAACCCACCGACAGGGTTAGCTTTTCGAACGGGGCAGGTGGATACCGCTTTCTGGTATATAAAAGGAGCTCTCTGCCAACGATCAGGACCTTCTTGTCAAAAAACCCTTTGATCGGTTTAAGCTCATCAAGGCTTCCGGAGGCCTTCTTGACCAGTTTTTTATTGATATACTGATAAACTTCAAGGCCATCTTTATGCCAATAAGCCACTCGCATTGACATGATCGGTCTACTCCTCCTTCCAGTACAGGATGCCATAAGGGGAACGTACGTTCTGGCGTGTATCCAAACCGGTCTTTATCGTGTAAATGCTTCTCGGTCGACCTGCGCTCACGGTAATTTCAATGAAAGGGGATGGAAAGAAGTATCCCCCTTCCTCCCCACTGGTGATGCGGCGGCCGGTTATGGTAAATAACTCCATATCGGATGCAATGCTCTTTTTTGACATATAATCTCTAAGATTCCTCAGAGAGCCTTCGTCGATATTGAGGTAAGCCATCAGCACCTCGTCACTGGCCGTGTTCGGGTTAAAGCCAGTGGTAGGGAGCATGGTCAGATAAGGCTCTATCTTAGCGTATAATTTCTTGTCTATCCCATTAATCCATTCGCCCTCTTCTTTATATTGTATGGGGTAATTTCTTGGGCCATAGGGCAGGCCCTGACCTCGATAATAGGCTTCCTCTGCTCCATTGATCCTTACAAAGTTGTCTTCATCGATCCAATCCAAATAACTGTCAATAATTCCAGAGGTGTTATCGACCCCCCCCACTTTCTTGATCAACCTTTCAAAAACAGCCAGATTCATGTTAACAAAAGAGAGCATGCCATTGCTATCCTGGGCTTGAATATAAAGGTCATCCGACAAGGAAACCTTCTGTCCGTCCAGAGGAAGCGTCTTCAGATTTGAAATCTCATCACCCAAAGTCGTGATAACCTCCCTTTCGGTCACCCTACCATTTAGTAAAAGATATAGAATGGTATCGTAGGCTGACCTCGCCTTCAATATGGCCTCTGCCTTATTCCTTAAACCCTCAGAGGCTTTAAGATGCTCTTTTACCAGCCAGTTGAATCCCAGACCCACTGTGATGATCACGGCGGCTATGAGCATCGTCAGTATGGTTGCGGAGCCCTTATGGCTTGATATAGACATCATTGTAAGTCATCTTTAAAAAGGAGTTTACATGGACACCAAAGACAAGTCTGTCCTTTTTTCCGTTACGATGATAAGAGATGACGATCGAAGAGGGAAGGATCTTCATCTTGCTTCCATCAAAATTCTTATACCATCCATATTTCCTGCCAAGGAAATCATAACCATAGAAGCTGAACTCGATGCCTTCCACCCCTTCTAATAGCTTGATCGGGGTGCCCTTTTTATAATCTCCAAAGATGTAATCTCTTTCGATCTCCTCATAGGACTTTGTGTAAACTGGAAGTTCGTAATAGACTAAAGAACGCATTCCGTTCGCTTCCGCCTCATTTCTTATCCAGGCCACCACTGGAACCTCACCTGCAAGGGGGGCAAGAGAAATATAAGAGATTCCATCCTGACTCCCCTTAAAATAAGGAAACCACCCATCGCTCCTTGTATGGACATAATAATCGATTGTTGAGTTGAAGCTTTTATCTATCCAAATTTCCTTTGCATATTCCCAGAAGCCAATACCCTTTTCTGCCAGGCCATGATACTGCTTGAGCCCCTGATGAAGGGCTACGCCAGCAAGCATCAGCATGGAACTGAAAATAGCCATCGCAACAAGTACTTCGATGAGGGTATAGCCTTTAGAAGAGAACCTCACCTGGGGTTTGTAATGGCCTGTATCTGAAAACATTTAACTTATATTCCCTGACGATCCCTTTATAATTTAAGTTGAAATTCACCCGATAAAGGAGAAGTTCATGGATGGATGGTGTGGAAAATTCGGAAAATTCCGCCCACCCTTTAATCGGTCTGGAAACATTCAATAATTGTGCATCCCATTTCAGGGTGACGCCTTCTCCGATATCCTCTTCCCCTGAGCCCTTTTGCATATCTAAAGTTCTTATAAGACCAGTCGCCTGCGTAAGTTTTGAGGATAATAAATTGGACTGGTTTGCCCTCTCAAGGTGGTCAAAACCCATCCTGAAGAGATACATCGTCGCTGCTATACTCGCCGTGAGGATCAGACCGGCGATCAGAATTTCGAGGACGATAAAACCATTGTGTTGATTCTCTTTCATACATACACGATATTGGTTACAAAGGGGTATGCTCTATATAATTTACGCTCCTGTTCTTTCCAAAAAGATCTCCCCAAGGGGCGCCTTTACATTTAAGGAATAGATTTGATCTCTCACCTTGATCTTCACGGTGCCGCCCGAGGTGGTGCCGTTTTTATAGAATTCGATGGAGTGATCGAGATGGATAAAGGTGTCGTCAAATCTGTGTTCTTTACCGTTGACTCTCATCACGCCATCCTTCGAAGTTAACACCTTTGCTTCGCTGTAGAGGAAGGATTCCCTTTTGAGACTGGAAATGAAGACCATCACCTCCTCGGCCTTGAGGGAAGCCTTGTAGCTTCTGTACATATCGTATGAGATCGGCAAGCTTACAGAGAGCATGAGGCCTATGATCGATACCACGATGAGGATCTCTATCAGTGTGAACCCCGCACCCCGTGTTAAAACACAGGGCTTTTTTAATAAGAATACTCTTAATGCACCCTTCCATCCCCGCCCTAAAGAAGGGGGTTTTATCGGGTGCGGGGTGAACCCTTTTTTATTTATCTTTGCCATGAGGGTCCTTATAATTTTATGCTTCCCACACTCATTACGGTAAGGATCAATGAGATGACGATGAATCCTACGATGAGCCCCATGATGACGATGATGGCAGGCTCAATCAAGATGAGCGCCCTCTTTGTGCTGTTCTTAAACCTCTCGTCGAACACCTGATAGAGCTCAAAGAATATTTCCTTAAGATTCCCGCTTCCTTCGCCCACCCTCAGCATATTGGGGACAATTTCCGGCAAAAAGTGCACCTGCGAAAAGACATCGGCGATCTTCTTGCCGCCTTTGATCTGTTCAACAAGAGACTCTATTGGGGTTCTAAGGCGACGGTTCTGGATGAGAGCGGCAGAGAGCTTCAGTGCCTTGATAAATTCAATCCCGCTCTGAAGCATGGAGTACATGGAGTAGGAAAACCTCGAGAGCTCCAGGTTCAATATGAGCCTGCCGATCAGGGGGAAGTTTAAAAGGTAGGGATAAATGTGAGGAAGTCTCACCTTTGAAGGATAAAACTTCTTCAAAATGACAACTGCTATCATAAGGCCGATCAAAATGCAGAGATTAGTAAAGCTCAATAATCCGCTCATGGTATAAAGGACTTTGGCCGGCAGGGGGAGGGCTTGGGTGTCGGCGCCAAAGATACTGAAAAATCTTGGGACGATGAAACTGAATATGAAAACAAGGGTCATGATGCTTGCAAAGATGAGGAATATAGGATAGGTCAGGGCATTCCTTATCTCCCCCTTATATTGTATTTGGAACTTGTAGTACTGGGCGATGTTTTCGAAGGCCGATTGAAGGTTTCCCACTGCTTCACCGACACGTATCATTGTGACAAAAAGATGGGTGAAGCGACCTGTGTTACCAAATGCCTGGGCCACCTCCTTTCCAGCCTTGATATCTACCAGCACAAGAGAGAGTATGTCCTTGAGTTCCCGCTTCATGGAAGGATTCATTAAAAGTTCAAAGGCCTTATCTATGCGTATCCCTGACCTGAGGAGGATACTCAGCTCCCTGGAGATGTTATACAAATCCTGATCACCAAACCCCTTTCTAAAGGAAAAACTCCTCCTCTCTTTGGTCTTCTTTTCCACAAGCTCTATGACCGTCAGCCCTCGCTCCTTCAGCTTAGAGAGAGCATCCATTCTGTCAGATGCAGAGATGACGCCCTTGATCTCCTGCCCGGAGGAATCGATACAACTGTATTGAAGCTCGCTCAACATACCCTCAGGACCTCTTCCACAGTGGTTAATCCCTTTGCAACCTTGAGCATTCCATCTTCTCTGAGGGTTCGAAAACCCTTGTTATTTCGCACGACTCCCCTTAAAACATCCAAAGATCGCTTCCTAAGAAATGTTTCCTTAAGCTCATCCGTATACTCAAACAGCTCGAAGACGGCAATCCTTCCCCTGTAGCCTGTTCCAACGCACTTGGGGCATCCACCTCCTCTCATAAAGTTTGGGCCTCCTTCGAGCAAACGATTAAACCTCTCACCGATCTCATCGATCTGATATTCTTTTAAAACATCCTCCGATAGTCTATCAGGATGACTGCAAAAGGTGCAGTTTCTTCTAATAATGCGCTGAGCCACCAGGCCGATGATTGCGGCGTTGATGAGGTAATCCTCCATCCCCATATCGACAAGTCTGAAGAGGGTGCTTGAGGCATCATTGGTATGGAGGGTGGAAAGGACGAGATGGCCTGTGAGCGCAGACTGGATGGAAATTTCAGCCGTCTCCTTATCTCTTATCTCGCCCACCATGATCACATCCGGGTCATGCCTCAGAATAGACCGAAGGGCGTTTGCAAAAGTCAATCCAATCTCACTTTTGACCTGAATCTGATTGATTCCATCCAGTTGATACTCTACCGGGTCTTCTATTGTAATAATTTTCCTCTCATGACTGTTCAGGCGTGTGAGCACAGAATAAAGGGTGGTGGTCTTCCCTGAGCCCGTAGGGCCTGTCACCAGGAGTATTCCATTAGGGTTGGAAATAAGTTTTACAACCAACTCTTCGTAGTCGCTCTCGATCCCGAGGTTTTTGATATCAAAAGCCAGCCTCTCCCGATACAAGAGCCTCATCACCACTCCTTCCCCTTTTACGGTGGGAATGGTGGAAACTCGTATATCGAGAAAGACGGAGGCAATCTTTGTGCTGAACTTTCCGTCCTGTGGAAGCCTCTTTTCGGCTATGTCGAGTCCTGAGAGAAGTTTGACCCTCGATACGGTAGCCAGATAAAAGGTCTCTTTAAGCACATCCATATCATGAAGGATTCCATCGACCCTGAATCTTACCCGGTATCTTTTTTCTGAAGACTCGATATGAATGTCTGAGGCCCTCAATTCAACGGCTTTACTCAAAAGACCATTCAGGTACTTGATCACCGGCGCCTCAAAGGCCATCTCCTTCAGTTTTTCAGCATCCTCTTCAACGGAGAGGGAGACGAAGTCTTTCCCCTGCTCATAAAAGTAACCCCTCGACAGTTCTTTTAGGGTCTGCTCCGGGGCAAGGGATAGATGGATGCTATATCTCAGGGCTTTTACCACATAGTCAAACACGGAGTAGTTCAAGGGGTCATTGGTGACGGCATGTAATGTCTTATTGTCGTGGTCTATTTTTAAGGGAAGGAAATCATTCTTGATAAGAAAGTCGTAATCGACCTTGTCGCTGAGGTAAGCGACCAGACCTTCATCCTCCACGCGCTCACCGTTAAAGAGAGGGATATTGTACTGTTTGGATAATGCTTCAACGAGTTGGCTTTCCGTGATCGACCCAATTTGGATGAGGATATGGCCGATATCCCCGCCGAGTTCCTTCTGCAGCTCAAGGGCCTTTTTGAGTTCCTCCTCTTTGACACCGAATAGATCTTTTAGAATTTGTTCTAATGACATGGTTACCAGTTCGTAATCGATTTTTCACCGAGTTTACCATCCGGCCCGAGAGAGTAAAGGTCGAATGGCCCGTGATCGCCAGGGCATTTGAACTGATAATCCCTCCCCCAAGGATCTTTCGGGAGGGTCCGCTTCGAGAGATAGGGACCCCTCCATTTTGAATCAGTAGAATGGATGAGCTCTTCCAGGCTATTGGGATATCGACGCATATCGATCATAAAGGCCTGGACCGCTGAGGAGAGCATCTCTACCTGTGCCTTGGCTATCTCTTCTTTCGACCCCTCCAATCGACCCATTAAGTTAGGACCAATGAGGGCGGCGATGAGTCCAATGATCGCCACCACAATCAGAATCTCGATCAAAGTAAATCCGCTCTGTTTGGGTTTGCGGTTCTTCATATCGGCAACTCCTTTAAATCCATTTCCCCAAACGCCTCCATCCTCTCCTGAAGAAGGCGATTCCACATCCGATCCAATTATGTACAATCTACCATAGTTTCAGGGGAGACTCAAGTTCATCCTGCCGGGAGGTTCCTTTCTTCTGATGTCGTTGTGCACAAAAAAGGACTCCGCCATCAAACATAATGGGGAATCACCTCCTCTGGCGATCCCACTATTTTAATCGTATGGCGATCGATCCAGATCACCCTGTCACAGAGCAATTTGATGTTCTCCATCGAGTGCGATACAAAAACCATCGTCGCTCCACTCTTCTTAAAATCCATCATTTTTTTGAGGCACTTCTTTTGAAACTCCATGTCTCCCACAGCCAGAATTTCATCGATCAGCAGAATCTCCGGGTCAAGGTTCGCTACCACGGAAAAGCCAAGCCTGGCAAGCATACCGCTTGAGTATATCTTGATGGGTTGATCGATGAAATCACCGAGGTCGGAGAACTCAATGATTTCGTCCATCTTCTGAAACACTTCGTTCTTCGTCAACCCTAAAAGCACACCATTCATCACGATGTTTTCCCTTCCCGTGAGCTCGGGATGGAATCCTCCTCCAAGCTCAAGGAGGGATGAAATCCTCCCTTGAACAGCGATCTTCCCTTGGGTAGGTTTTATGATTCCTGCGATGAGTCCTAAGAGGGTGCTCTTGCCCGCCCCATTTCTGCCGATGATCCCGAGGCTTTCTCCCTTGCCGACCTGAAAGGTGACCTCCTTGAGAACCTCATACCTTGAATTTTTCAAGATTTTGACCGCTTCCGGGAGGTGGAATAAAAAGCTCTTAATCCCTCCGGTCATGGGGTGATAAAGATGATAACTCTTGCTCACCCTATCGAAGAGGATGGCTGGCTCGTTCATAGCACCTCGGCAAATTTCCAGCTCAGTTTCCGGTAGATCAAAGAGCCGATAATAAAGAATAAAACGCTGTAGCCAAAACTCACTATTAGAAATATCGGATTTAATGTCCCCTCTAAAAAAAGATGTCTCCAGCTGACCATCAAAGGGGACAAAGGGGTGATGCTGAATAAAATTTTATATCCATCAGGGATCATGCTTTCAGGATAAATGATAGGAGTAAAATAAAATAGGAATGTCGTGAGGAGAAGGGTTAATCGCTCAAGATCTCTAAAGAACAGGTTGATGGAAGAGATCATGAGGCTGAGGCTGTAAATCAGGAGAAATTGGATGCCCATCAGAATGGGAATGCCGTAAAGCCACGAGATGGAAGGGGATTGATCATGGAGAAAGAGAAAGAGAACGATGACAGGAATAGAAAGAATAAAATGGATGGCATCCTGAAGCACGGTGGCGATCAGGAGGCTGTTTCGTGGGAAATCTATTTTTTTAATGATGGAGACATTCCCGAGAAACACCGTGGGAGAGGTGTTCACAGAGTTTACAAACCACTGCCAGGGAAAAAGCCCTGCGATAAGAAAGAGGGCATAATTTTCGATTTGAATCCTCATGATCACCTTAAAAGCGATAAAAAATACCAGGGCAAAGGCGAGTGGGTAAGCAACCGACCACAAATACCCAAAGAAGGTGCTTTTATATCTGACCTTCATCTCCTTCTGGGTGAGCACGGCAATTAAATCGATATAATATTGAATCTTTGAATTCATCAACTATCCCTTTATCTCCCTCCCGTATTCATCATCGAATCGTTCGATGTCATCTTCATCCACGTAATCGCCGTTCTGTACTTCGATGATGTGCAGGGGGATCAAACCCGTGTTTTCCAATCGATGTTTTACCGATATGGGGATAAAGGTGTTTTCGTTAGGATGAACATCGAAAACTTCTTCGCCCCTCGTCACCCTCGCTGTGCCGGAGATCACGACCCAATGCTCACTCCGACGGCGATGAATCTGAAGGCTCAGTTTTGCCTTCGGATGAAGGACAATCCGTTTGATCTTATATCGGCTCCCCTTTTCCAGTACGGTGTAATGGCCCCAGGGTCTCTCCACTGTCCGGTGGAGCAGATGTTCTTCCCTCTGATTCTTTTTCAACGTCTCGACAACTTTTCTGACCTCCTGAACTTTTTCTTTTGAGGCGATGAGGGTGGCGTCCGGGGTGTCCACAACGACCATATTCTTAAGGCCGATGGTCGCAATGACCCGGTCCGAAGCAATGACAATGGAGCCTTCACTGCCAATATCAATCGGATTCCCCTGAAGGATGTTCCCCCGTTCATCCCTGCCGAGAATATCATCCAAAGCGGTCCAGCTCCCCAAATCGGACCAACCGAAATCAGATGGAATCACGAACACATCCTGGCTCTTTTCTAAAACGCCGTGATCGATAGAGACAGCCTCCAAACCTGCATAGAGCATAGCGCAGAGAGCAGAGCGTTTATCAGGTTGATCTGTTTGAAGAAGAATAACTTCTATTTCTTTCAGTGTCTTGTAAAGACTCGGGAGGTGCTTTTCAATCTCTGAAAGGATTTTTGAGACTTTCCATACGAAGATGCCGCTGTTCCAGTAAAAATTTCCCTCTTTGATCAAGGCCTCAGCGGTTTTTAGATCGGGTTTTTCCAGAAACCGTTCGGCATGAAATATCCGACCCTCCGGGCCGTCGAAGGCAGGACCGCGCTGGATATAACCATAACCGGTCTCCGGCCTGCTCGGTTTGATCCCGAAGGTGACGAGACACCCCTTCTTCGCAGCCTCAACGGCCCAAAGGAGCCTGTCCTGAAATGGTTTTACATCCCGGATGGCGTGGTCCGACGGCATCGCCATCATGATCGAATCAGGGGAGATCTTATTGAGAGTGACTGCGGCAAGACCCACGGCCGGAGCGGTATTTCTGCCAAAGGGCTCGATGATAAATTGAATTTTCTCGGCGCCCTTGCCGAGCGTTTTTAAATGGAGATGGATGGCCTGCGCCAGCGCTTCCGTGGTCACGATCCACAGATGATCGGGGGTAAGAAACCCATCCAATCTCTTGACCGTCTGTTGGAGAAGTGAATCCTCCCCTACCATATTGAGCATCTGTTTGGGAAATGTCTCGCGGCTCAAAGGCCAGAACCGGGTCCCGCTCCCGCCCGCAAGAATAACCGCATGGAACAAATGGTTCCCTCCTCCTCCAAGCTATCCTAATTTTTTAGGCTACCCTAAATCTAAAGGGATACCCTCTTTTAACAAAACCATCCTTCTTTATCAAGCAGAAATAAACCAACGACGCACCCCAATCAAATTCATTCGGATGAATGGCTCAAAGACCCTTTGACCTTAAAGTCCCATCGAGAGGGTATTGTTTCTTAAATTCATTAAACTCCAATTCCAAAAGGGCGTGCCGCTGGGCAAGTTCTTTATTTCGATCTGTCAACGTGGAGATCACCACGGAGAAATGGAGGACAATAAGGAGAAGAAAGGAAAAGGAGATTAAAACCACCGCGGATAAATAGAATATACCTGTCATTCTGACAAAAAATTGGGAGAGGAAAAACTCAGGCCACAAACTAAACAGTAAGACCACCGCTCCGGTAAAGAGCCAGAGGAGGGCATATTCTTCCCGAAGCCTCTTCCGCCTGATCAGTTCCAAGGTGACCAAGAGCAGAATCATGCTGAGTCCCCCAATGATGATTTGGATCTTGATTAACATCCTTCTCCCTCCTTTTCTAATCGGGGTGGTTTTTTAAAATAATCGACAAAAATGGCCAGGAGCACCTTCACCATATAGTAGATAGACCTGAGCTTCGTAATGGAAGATTCTCCAGAATATCTTTCGCTCATCCCCACGGGTGCCTCAACCATTTTTAAATGACATTGGTGGAGCAGGGCCAAGACCTCTGGCTCTGGATAATCTTGTGGATATTCATACGCAAATAATTGAATCGCCTTTCGATTGGCCGCCCTGAATCCAGAGGTGGGGTCTGTGATGGGTTGTCCGACAATCATCGAGAGGACAGAGGAAAGGATGGAAATCCCCACCCTTCTCATCATCGATGATTTGAATTCCGAATGACCGATGAAACGGGAACCGACCACCATATCCGCCTCTTTTTCTTCTAGAACCTTAAGCAGTTTGGGAATTTGTTTCGGGTCATGTTGACCATCTCCGTCCACTTGGATTGCAATCTCGTATCCCTTCTCAAAAGCATATTTATAACCCGCCTGCATGGCTCCTCCGATTCCAAGATTAAAGGGAAGGTCCAAAACGATGGCTCTGGAGGCCCTGGCTTTTTCTGAAGTGAGATCCGTGGATCCATCATTCACCACGAGGGCATCAGCCTCAGGAAGATAGGTTTTTACCTCTTCGACCACCTTTCCTACCGAACCCTCCTCATTGTAAGCAGGGATGATCACTAAAATATTTCGTTCGTTTCCCATAGCAATCCTATTCTTACCAAAATTATTAGACTTAATCAAATTAAAAACAAGGCGAGATAGATGAAAGAAACTTCAGCGGCTCCCACTGTTGCAGAGCATCAAACCAGACTCGACCAGTCCATAGGTTCCTGAGGATAAGAAGGACCCCTCTCCGGGGTGACGACACAGGCTGATAAGGAAAACATGACAGATGAAATAGCCAAAATCGAAAATACTAAGGAGGATATTTTTTGTATCTATCTACTTGCCTTCAATATATGCACCGTGTTCTATTCCCAATTGGGCGCCCTTTTCTGAAACGTTTTTTATTCTTTCCCTTACAATTCTTAACCCTACTCTTCTCAGCAATTTTAGGGGTTGCGCCCGGAGATCACCAATATTTCCCCAAAGTCAAATAGGTTTATCAATAACCTTGGAAAGAAGAAAAGAGGTTCTGCCACAATGTACCACCACTTAATTTGTATCTTTCCATAATAGAACGGGTTAGACCTATTAAAATGATCATTGAGAAAGTATTCCAAGCTGAAACATGGCCCCCCTGGGAGGGAATAGGTGTGGAGATGGCCTACCTGAAATCCGGTTTGAGTGAGTAATCGAACCGATGTGGCAGGAGTGAACCCAAAAAGGTGACGCGGGGATTCTATCGCATAAAACCATTTCCCAAAGAGTCTTGCCTGTATACTATTGTGATTTGGGATGGAAACCCAAACCTTCCCCCCGGGCTTCAAAATCCTTCGAGCCTCCAGAAGAGTGCGATGGGGTGAACAAATGTGTTCTAAAGATTGATGGAATAGAACAATATCGAAGGAATCTTCTTCAAACCTCGCTTCAGAGAGTTCTCCACAGAACACTTTATGACCCTTCGCCCTTCCCTCTTCGCATGCCTTGGCATTGATCTCCACCCCATAAGTAGAAGCGCCACGTTCTTGATAGAAGGATAGGCTATCTCCCGAACCACACCCTACATCCAGCACCCTCATGCCGGAATGAATAGGCCCTAAATAAACCATCTCTTTTTCCATTTCACTTCTCAAAGAGGGGAAAATCCTACTCAGCGCCCAGATAAAAACGGTTCGTATTGACCGAAACAGATTTAACTTCTCACTATTTACAATGCTCGTTGCGTTTTTTCCACTACGATAGGCGTAATAACCTTCGGTCGGGTAATGGCGCTGTAACTCTTCGGATCCCGGTTGAGGATTCAGATAGAGTAATCCACAGTTCTGGCACTTCACAAATTGGAAGGTTCCCTCTATGGGAAAATAACGATCCTTCGTCATGTAGAGAATACGGTAGTTTTTATCTCCACAAAGGTCGCAAGGTATCATTTTCATACATTACCCTATCGCATCAGCCGTGCTCCGGCAATTTGGGCGGACCACCCAACCAATAAGGGACAAAACGCCTCAAGGCTTGTAAAAGTATCGGAGCTTCTTTCCAGCCAATGATTAGAAATCTTCCTGCCGCCCAACTGAGTACGAACAGAAAAAAACATGCCTTATAAGCTATCCCGTGGAGGAAAGTAAAATTCTTGTAAATGTAGCGGATGTAAGCATCCACAAAATAAAGGCTGCTCATGGGATTCTGGGAGGCGCTGCGCCCTGCGAGATGGATAACAGAGGCTTCCGAAACAAAAAAGGCCTTGTATCCTGCTTCCTTTATTCGTAAATCAAAGTCAATATCTTCACAATATAAAAAGTATCTCTCATCAAACATGCCCATTTTTTTGAAGAAGTCTAACCGGGTCATGATGCATGCTCCTGTGATGTAGCCGTTGTACCTCGTTGCATCGATCGTTTCGTTCTGTTCCCATATATCCAACAGGTATCGCTTAGGATTTTTCAGCCTTCTGCCTCGTAAAAAGAGTAAGAGAGGATACTTTATGATATTTCCAATATGAGGCAATGACCGACAAGAGGGAATGCTTCTTCCCTTTTCATCTATTGTGCGAGCCCCGACGAGGCAATCGGATGGGTGCTTCTCTATGTAATCTAACAAAACCCTAAGGGTGTCAGGGTTAAGTTGGGTATCTGGGTTCAAGATATTCAGGTAGCGACCGGAAGCCAGTCTTGCCCCTTGATTGACTCCCCATGCAAAACCTTTGTTCTTCTTGTTTTCGATAACTCTCACCCCAGGGAACTCTGCATGCAAAAAGTCGCAAAGGCCATCGCCAGAATTGTTATCCACAATAATGATCTCGGACGAGAGTCCTTGGGTTGCTTCAAGGACGGACCGAATGCATCGTGAAATATACTCTTTTGACTTGTAAGTGACTACCACCACACTAAGGTCAACCGAATCTTTAGCGGTCATGCGGTCCCTTCTTTAACTGATATGTTTCCCCTGCCATATAACAGTACCCTGAAAACATTTTTAAGGGTTTAATTCTTGATAAAATCCTTTCCATGAGAGAGGTAACCTGATAGATGGTTTTTCCCAAACCATAAATGGTCATTCCACGCTTTGATATCCTGAAATCCCTGATCCCCGATTCTAAAAAGATCTTTCTAAGATTTCCCTCTCGGATTCGATAGGATCCTTTTTCTATTTTCCAGTTTCGATAAACAAAGCTCATGATATAGACAAAAGGACATAATCCGTTATTTTCACCCCCAAAACCGATATATCCGCCTTTTTTTAGAACGCGGGCGGCCTCTGAAACACCTTTTTTAATATCGCTCAGGTGATGAAGTATCCCAAACCCATAGACGATGTCAAACGTTTGATCTCGGAAGGGAAGGAATTCCATGTCGGCAACAATGCCTTGACCGCCTCGTTGAATAAGTGAGCGAATATTTTCAAAGGAGATATCTATCCCAATAGAGGGGCCGAAAATGTCTTCTTGTCCTCCTCTCCCACACCCGCAGTTGAGACTTAATTTGGCCTTTTGGACTGGAAATAAATCTTTCAGCCGTTGGATATGGGTGCGGGTGCTTATATTGATAATCCCATCTTCTTCTAATGGGGTTTTACTATCATACCATCTCTGTTGAGTTATTTTTTGCCTATCCATCTTTCCTATCTCGTAACCCCTTCCTAATTTTGATCTTCGATGAAGGCCCGTATGGTTCTAATGAGATTGGCTCTCCCTACATTGGTCCCCGGAACAGGCTTTTCCCTTTTTGCCAGAACCTCAGCGATTTTGGCCTCTAATTGATCTTCCTCGTAGACGATAAAGATGTGATCATCCTTCCGTTCCTCTATGGCTCTGGCTATTTCCACCTGGTGATCCGTCCCATGTTCCCCATATATCTTTCTTCTTGGAAAGATGATGAGGGGGATTCCATACTCCTTGCAGAGAATGATCGTTCCGATCCCCGCATGAGAGATCACGAGTTCGGATGATTGGATATATTGCATGGCAGTCTGTATGGGGACAAAATCGAAATAACGCGCGCTTTTAGGAAAATAGGGGGAGTAACCCTTCTGAATTAGGATATCGTAGGAGGCAAGGGAAGCAATTTCATCGGCTTTTTTTATGAGTCGATCAAACCCCTGATAATGATTGCCCACGGTGACAAAGATCATATGAGGCCTCCCACATATTTGGCTTTAGGGCCATATTTTTTCAGAAGGGGCTCCCATTGAACGAGAAACAGATCGGTGATGGGATAAACACATCTTCCGGTTAGAGAAGGCCGGTATACCTGGGCGCTGCATTCGAGATAGATCAATTGGGTTCCAAAGAGGAATTTCCCAAAGTAGAAAGCAGGAGCGGCTATTTCAGATCCTGTAGAAAAGAGGATATCCGGTCTCTCTCTCAAAAGGATCATAAATGTTTTTACGACCCCCTTTATAAAAGCCAACGGACCTCTGAAGATGTTTTCCACATAATAGGCGCCTTTCTGATCTTTCGTGGTCACCTCTCGATAGGTCAATAAAAATTTCGGGTAGTCTTCAAAGGCGTCCCACAATTGAAGCATCTCCGTATAATGTCCTCCTGCTGAACAGATGAGTCCAATCTTTTTACGTTTTTTCATCTTCTTTTCGCTGGATGAAGCCACTTCTCAATCTCTTAAAGAAATCTCTTTTGCGCTGATGCCGAAACGTTTAAACCAGCTATAAATTTCTTCATTGGAAACTTTCCTCAATGCCTTTAACATTTTTCTTTTTTTCCACATCCTGGGAAGACCTTGCAATCCAGATCCGTAAGCTTTCAATAATATCCCGATCAAATGCCATGGAGAATAGATTTGGGTAAATTTTCCGGCTGCCCCCCTGTGGGTAAGCGCACCATAGGCCTGAAAGAAAAAACGCCAGACGGTAAAAAAGGGGGTTAAGAGAAGAAGGGGCAAAGGGAAATATTTAATGGTAATCCAGAAACGATTTCTCTCAACATAAAAAGCCTTGAAGGGCGAATGCTGCCCTCCGGTCCCGGAGTTTTTATGATAGAGGATGGCTTTAGGAACATAAAGACATTTCCAGCCTGCCAATCGAGCGCGGATTCCAATCTCAGCATCATCCGCATAGGCGAAAAAATCTTCGTCAAATAGCCCAATCTCATTAAATACCTTTCTTCGATACATGGCCCCGCAGCCCGGAGGAAAGAAGATCTCTTCCATCAGCTCAAACTGACCCAGATCCTGTTCAAATTGACCCTTTGCCCGACTCAATCCATCCCAGTAAATAAGCTCCCCCACTGCCTCAATCTGGTCTCTTTTGTAATAAGAATAGATTTTAGATCCCCACATTCCAACCCGGGGGTTCGCATCAATCGTTTTGACCAATTCTTCGAGCCAGAAAGGGCTGGTCCATGTGTCATTATTCAAAAGAACGATGTACTCTCCTCTCGCGGCTCGAATACCAACGTTATTGCCTCCTGTGAAGCCAAGATTGATCTCGTTTCGGATGATTTGAACGAATTCTCCGTATCGCTCCCGAACGAACTCTACTGACCCGTCTGTCGACCCATTATCCACCAGGATGGTTTCAAAATCGGAATAGGTCTGATCCTTCAGAGAATCGAGACATTCCTGAAGAAACCGCTTCCCATTCCAGTTGGGGATGATGACAGACAGCAGGGGCTTCATCTTCTCCTCATCTCAAGCCAAGGATCTGATCCACCCTTGCAAACTTGAAATGGTTTAAAAGGAACTCCAATTTTTTCAGGGCGGAATGAATTCCATAATAGGAGATTAAACGATTGGTAAAAGAAAGCTTCAACCTCGGTGTCCCTTCATAACCTTCCCAGGGATGAAAATAGAAAAGAAAGGGTTGTTTTCGATTGATTCGTTTCAGTCCCCAATGAAGAAATGAAAGGGGAAAGATTCTTAAATAGAACCCTCCGGCAATGGGGATTTTAAACTTCCATAACGTCAGCGGAGGCGTTGGAAATTCCATGAGGGGGCTGGATCGGTCCTCTTTCCTGACATCTTTCAAAGAGATCCGGTAGGGTTGCATCGGCGCTCCGCTCACCCCGTAGAGAGGATTTAATTTTACCGGAAAGATACTGGCGTCGTATTGATGACCGAAATCCACAAGAACTCTGAGGGCCCACTTCGTCCGATTGTCGAGAGAGAAACAGGGGGCCCGAAACCCCTTGATCACCACCTTTTCAAGAATTCCCTCCATGACGGAATGGAAACGCCTCAACTCTTCCCTTAAGCTGTCTTCGTTTAGCCTCCATAAGGGCTGATGCGAAAATCCGTGACATCCTATTTCATGACCTCTCTCAAAAATTGCACGAACCAGTTCGGGATGACGCTCGGCAACCTCCCCAACAATAAAAAAAGTTCCTTTTGTCTGATAACGATCTAACAGGTCAAGAACTTGTTGGGTGGCTTCGGGCGCCTGAAATATGGGAGGCCTTTGTCCCTCCAGCAATTCAGAGTGAAACCATTCTTCTAAATCAATCGACAATGCATTGATTTTTTCCATCTGGAGATCTTAATCGTTCCAACCATGGAAATTCCCTGAATTTTTTAGGTTAGGGCTACGGTTACGAAGCCCCTGCCTACCGGCAGGCAGGCGTTTCGGTTACCGGTCATGGTTACGTAAAAAAATTAAAAGACGACAACCGTAGCCTTTTATTACCGATCGGGCGTCTTTACCGTTACTTTTTCACCATTACTTTTACGTAATCATATAACATCCGTATCTCCCCAATTAATATGCCACCTCTTCGGGTTCAATAGCTCCTTATCCTGTTCGTGGGGATAGAGCATGAATCGAAATGTTTTTGGACTCCGAAGAAACCCATGCTTCCTCAATAGGCGATAATAGGGATGGGTTTCAGGGACCATGAAACCCAGCAGGTCAACCCCTTCCTTCTGGCTGTAAGCGATTCCTTTCTTCCCCAGAGCCGTTAAAGCATCCGCATCGATCGCTAACAAGTCCACGATCACAGCGCTATTAAATCCAAGGAGATCCACCTTTCTGAGAATGATATAACCCCTCATCTCCCCCTTCTCCATGGCCCTATAAATGATGTAAGTTCGCGTCGGGTGATGAAGGTAACGCCATGTCATATAACTCCGGCTCCGAATTCCCATGATGGGATAAAGGGAAATGGCTTTATCCCAAAAATGTTCAAACTGACTATCCAGTTCCCCAACTTTTTCGATTTCAATCCTTCCACTTTCTTTTTTTCTTCCCATGGCAAAAAGAAGGTTATATAAAATTCTTGCCAATCCACCGATGAGAAGGCTTAAGGGTAAAAAATGGAGGTAACGGTTTGCGATGCCGCTAAATCTTATCGGATAGACCAGAACCGGAAGGGGCACCACTTCCTTCCAACCAATTTTTTTGAATCCAGAAATGGTCTCCTTCCGGATGGGATAGGCAGTCATGAGGGAGTTTCCCTCCTCTTTAACACGCCGGATAGCATACCTCCCCATCTCCTCAAAAATCCCTTTTCTCCGATAATCAGGGGAAACCATCAGGTCAACAGAGAGGGTCCCACGGACAACTTTCCTATGAACAGAAAACTGCCTTGGAAGATCCGCAAAATGACCGATGATCTTATCGCCATCCTCCACGACATAAATCAGGGCTTTCCTGTCCGGCCCTCCCATGAATTCCCATTGCCAGAATCTTGGATCCAATTTGTCTTTTTCCATCTCGCCGAAGACAGTCCTTCTGAGAGATAAAACCCCCTTCAGGTCTTTCTCATCCCCCTCCCGAACTTTCCAGCGATGCATCTCATCCTTCATCTTGCTTTGCTTTCCCTTTGGATACGCCTTTTTAGAAAAGTGACCTGTCTCCTTTTCTCTTTTTCCCGCTATAAGGGCGATAAGCCAGGTAGAAATTTATTCCCAACAGGCAGAAAGCTATTACCCCAACGATAAAGAGGATTTGGATCATGGTCTCGTGGAATAAAGCAATGGCCCCGACTTGAATGATGGTCAGAAGGGATAGGGGATAAAGGAAGATGTTTTGACGGGTGGCAAGATGATAATAGAGCAAAATGAAAGTCAGGGAAAAGAATGTCATATTGATCGAAAAAAACCTGATCAAAGGACCGCATTCCGGATAGACCTTTCCGGTAAGCAACTGGGCGATCCGGTCAGTGAAAAGATGAGAGATAAGAATTCCCATGACACAGAAGCTGCCTGCCACCATTAAACTCCGGATCAAGACCGGAAAGGTCCCCTTATTTTGGGCATCCAGCAAGGAAACTTTCGGAAACATGACCATGACCACCGGAAGGGGAAGAAAGAGGATTATTTTGCCCACCATTTGAGCAATGGAATAATAACCGGCCTCAATAGGAGTGAAGAGATGTTTGACTAAAATCAAATCAATCTGTGTTAATATCATAAAGCATAAAAGAGTCATTCCCACGGGGAAAAAAAATCGATAAGCTTCCGAAAGGGACGAAGAGTCGTCCAAGATCAGGGGTGGCTGAGGATGGGCCTCCTCCCCTTCCTTTCTCATCGAAAACCCTATTAGGATAAGGGAAAGAAAGATCGTGACAAAATATGCGATAGCAATTGACCCCATGGCGCCCAGCACTCCCCATCCTCCGACAACCAAAAGGATGCCCACGAACAGTTTAAGCCCTCCATTGAGAAGTAGGTTTACAGTCAATAGTCCAAATTTTTGCAGGCCCTGCAGTCCGCCCCATGGAATCGGTGCGATCATGGCAAAAAAAAGGATGACCCCCGTAAGGAGGATGACCCCCCGGGAAGAAATCTGGAGAAAGGAGGAAAGAAGGGAACTTCCCAGGGCTATCGCTAAAAAGAAAAAGAGGGCCACAGCCATCATCACCAAGAGGAAGTGCTTGAGGAAATCTCTTGTCTGCCGGTGTTGGGACTTGGCCTGAAAGACAGAAACAAACTTGGTAATGGTGGTTTGAACGGTATTGGCCGGCACCGTGATGAGCATAAAAAGGGCCATCAGGGCATTGAGCTGCCCGTAGTCAACAGGGGCAAGGTGCCTGACCATAAAAAAATGATAGAGCAAGTTAAACAGGTTGAAGAGACCGATCCCGATGAACATCAGCCCTGTGTTTTTGAAAAACTCGTCTTTCCACTTCAATAATATCAATCTATCACCTCGTAAATGATCAACTCCTGATCCGCCTTTCTGAATACCTCCTTCAAATCTTTTGATTGAATTAAATCTTCTGATTGAATGGCCTCGATAAACCCTCGATTTATCTCCCGAGTATTTTTATTGACGAGGATATAGCGAACTCCCTTTGTTTTGGCAAAACGGATAACCTCGTAATAAGATTCGACAGGGCCTCCGGTTCCGGAAATTTCCTGTTGTAACATGATAAATTCCCGATCCGCATAAAATGTCTCCTGAGGGCTATTGCTCATAATGATAGCATCGGGAGGGGTGTTCTGTTTTAACCATACCCCAACTTTTTTCTGAAATGCGCGATGCCCCCTCTCCGGTTTCAAACTCTGCGGCAATTGAACTAAAATCACCAAAGCGATAATCAAGAAAATGGCATTTTCTGGGCTGACGATCTTGATTTTCTCCACATATCTTTTCATTTCCAGAATCCCTGCGCCAGCCCAGAAGAGAGAAAGAGGGATCACCGGAATTGAAAAACGGATGGTGGAGGGCAGAAAGGTCGATAAAGAAAGCAAATGGAAGAGCACCAGGGAGGTCAGGAATAACTCATAGGCGATACCTTCGCGCCTAATTCTTATTAGCCCGAAAAATAAAATAAGCCACAATGAAAAATGGTAGGCCCTCAGATAGTGGTAGGCCACAGGAGGGAAATAGTGAACAATATTTCTGGTCATCCAAATAATTTTTGAATTCTCCTTTTCAGGGCTGCTCTGTTCAACCCCTTTAAAGGGGGTAATCTCCTCTACGCCCTTTTTAAATAGTTGAGATTGCGCTTCAACAGCCTTCTTGCTAATTAGCCACTGACCTGTTTCCTGGCGGACATAGATAACGTATGGAAGCCCGAAGATAAATAGGCTCGAAACTAAAACTCCAATGGAAACAAGTGGTTTAAACCACCTCTTTTTAAGAATACCATCGACGGCTATCCAAGCCAGGTAAACTAAAATGTAGCCAATCGCTTCCGGTCTTGTGAGATAGGCCAGACCAAGGGAAAATCCTGATAAAACCATTCTCCATACTTTATCCCTTTTCAGTCCTGTCCAGAAAAAATAAACCGATAGGACCAACAATCCCCAATAAGTGGCCTCGGTGAGCATCATTCCCGAGTAAGTCACCAGGTAGGGATGAAATGTGTAAAAAAGTGCTGAAAAGATGGCTACTTTTCTACCAACGGCTTCTTTTACTAAATAAAAGAGGGGAATAATAATTATGGTTCCAAAAAAAAGAGAGAGCAATCTTCCGGACATTTCAACGTGTGTGGTGTCCATCGAAAACAGGGAAATCAAGAAAGGATAAAAAGGGGGGGCAGGTGAAGATAATCCTTTGGTAAAATGATCCTTTAAAAAATCCCTTGCCACAAAACCATAATGTGCCCCATCGTAGGGAATCCCCTGCGCCATCAGGACGGCATAGAACCTCAGGATAAAGGCCGTTCCAATGAGAAGGAAGAGGATCTGTCTCTCATTAAGGCTTTTAAAGAAACAAATAATTTTATTGACCATCCATTGCAGCCCTTTTCACCTTCATAAAATGTTTGGTGATGACATGAAGAATGATTTCTCCTGCTTTTCCATGCCCAAACAACTCCCTTTCACCTCTAAAGGATTTTCTACTTTCAATCAGTTTCAATCCATTTAAAATCTTTCTGGTCCCTGCCCCAATCAATATATTCCATCCGCTTTTGACCGTTTCAACCCACTCAGTTTCATCCCTTAATGTTAAACAAGGAACCTTGAACCAGTAGGCCTCTTTCTGCACGCCTCCGGAGTCGGTCAGGATGGCCCTGGCATTTTTTTCCAGGGCGATCATATTGAGGTATGAAACGGGTTTAATTAGTTTAACCCTATGGTCATCTGGGGAAAGATCGTAGGTTTTCATCATCTTCTTGGTTCTGGGATGAAGAGGAAGGATGATAGGAGCTTTTTTTCCGATCTCATTTAGGGCTTTCAGAATGGATTTTAGCCTCTTTGGATCATCAGTGTTTTCGGCGCGGTGGAGGGTGGCTAAATAATATTGCGGATTGCGGATTGTGGATTGTGGATTGAAAAGATCTAAATCCTTAAGAATCGTTGGCTTCTTTTCAGCTATTTTGGAGTAGTACAGAATCGAATCGAACATTACATCGCCTACGTTTTTGACAATCTTTCCTTTCCCATTCCTGACTCCCTCTTTCAATAGATTTTGAACAGCTTGAGTGGTGGGACAGAAGAGAAAGGTGGAGAGATGGTCGGTGAGAAGGCGGTTGATCTCCTCCGGCATCCTGCGGTTATAACTCCTTAATCCAGCTTCCACATGGGCTATCGGGATATCCAGTTTGGCAGCAGCTAATGCTCCGGCCAGGGTCGAGTTGGTATCGCCGTAAACAAGAACCGCTCCTGGTTTTTCCTTTTGAAGAACGGCCTCAATTCGTTCAAGCATGATTCCGGTCTGTTTCCCATGGGACCCCGATCCTACTCCCAGATGGTAATGCGGCTGAGGAAGATCAAGTTCTTCAAAAAAGACCTTATCCATCAGGTAGTCGTAGTGCTGACCGGTGTGGACTAAGATTTCTTGAATCTTTTTCTTCTTGTTGGATATTTGAATGGCCCGGCTGACGACAGCGGCTTTAATAAATTGTGGTCTTGCACCAATAACGGTTACAATCTTCAAAAAGGGGAAAAAGGGGGACAGGCTACTTTTTTTATTGCTTGCCATAAATTTTCCTTGGCCTTCCAATTGGCCTAATTGTAGATTCTAATCCTAAATCTTTGCTTAATTGTAACCTCCAAGACTCATTTCCATATGGAGCCTGTCGAATTACACTTTGTCGAATTCTCTCTAATTCTTTTGCTGTAACCGGCTCGTTTACATAATCTCCCCAATCTTTAGGTAATTCTAACGGAATGGTATCAATCAAAATACGACTTCTCATTCCCAATGATTCCTGGCTTGACGACCACAACCAGTCCTTCGCTGAGTTAACCAACCCCGCTCGCTTTGGATTTCCTTCCACGTAACGCATCACCATCAATAAATGATTGTCCTTTTGAATAAGAAAGCTCTTATAGCGCCCCTGCCAAACGTGACCTCTTGTTTCATAATGCCGATGATATCGGCGCACATGACTTGTCATTAGCCATTGCATCCATTTGCTTAAATCTTCAGCGTAATTGGGCATCAAAATTATATGAAAATGGTTTGGCATAAGACAATAAGCAAAAATCTTAACTTCATAACGGGTCTTTGCCTCTTTCACTAATTCTATAAATGCCTCATAATCTTTGTCTTTATGAAATACTATTTGGCCACCATTTCCTCGATTGATGACATGATATACTGACTCATCAACTAACCCCCTTGAAATTCTTGGCATTCAAAAAACTCCTTCAAAAAGTAGCCTGTCCCCCTTTTTTTTCTTAAATCAGTCTCACTCCAGTGGAATCTTTTTTGTATCGCTTGCCGCAGGCTTTGCATGTAGCTTTTCTGGATCGGAAGATAATTTCTTCAGCACACTGGCATACCCATCCCTTGACTTTACCCGGATTCCCATAGACCAGAGCATAATCCGGAACATCCTTGGTCACCACGGAAGCGGCTCCGATAAAGGCATACTCTCCAATCGTATTACCGCAGACAATCGTTGCATTGGCTCCAATCGTAGCCCCTCTTTTTACAAGTGTTCGCCGGAATTCCTTCTTCCTCGATATAAAACTCCGGGGGTTAAAGACATTGGTAAAGACCATGGAGGGACCGCAGAAGACATCATCTTCCAGAACCACGCTATCGTAAAGGGAGACATTGTTTTGAATCTTGATGTTATTCCCCAGGATAGCGCCGGACGCAATAAACGCATTCTGCCCGATGATGCAATTCTTCCCGATCTTCGCCCCGGACATGACATGAGAAAAATGCCAGACCTGGGTCCCTTCACCAATCTCAGCGGGATCATCTGCCACCGCTGTCGGATGAATGAAATATTTTATTTTCATTTTATTCATCTCGCCCCCACCCTTCCCCATCAGAGATTGCATTGCAGATCCATTCATCCCTCGAGAACCTCAGGACGAACGGTTTTTCCCAAAATGTATAGATTATAGGCTTATCGGAACACCATTCTTTTTCAAAGACTCCTGAGCGGCAACGAGGATCTTCACCACTTCAAGCCCATCCTCTCCCCCGGTTTTCGGTTTCTCCCTCGATTCGATACATCGGATAAAATGTTCTGCTTCGGCCCGCAGGGGTTCCACCATCTTGATATTCGGGATAGTAATATCCCCAAACCTCAGACTTAAATATTCCCCATAAGAATCATAAGATAGACTACCTACCCCTTTATCATAAATCTTCAATTTCTCAGATGCCTCCATATCATCGAAGACGACCATCTTTTTCGACCCTACGATCGTGATCTTCCTCGCCTTGTGGGGGTCCAACCAGCTCAAATGGACATTGGCCATTTTCCCATCGGAGAAGTAAAGGCTGAGGAAGACCACATCTTCGATATTCTTCTGGATGTAGCTTTCTCCATGAGCTGAGACCACAGCCGGTTTTTCATTGAGGAGCTTGAGAATAACGGAGAGGTCATGAGGAGCAAATGACCAGAGGGCATTTTCGTCCTGACGAATGATGCCAAGATTGACCCGCTGTGTATAGACGTAGTGGATTCTTCCCAGTTCTTCGGAAACAATCATCTCCTTCAATCGATCAACGACCGGATGGTATATCAGGAGGTGGCCGACCATGAGAATACGGCTTTTCTCTTCGGCGATCCTCACCAATTCGTCCGCATCCCTCACATTAAGAGCCAATGGCTTTTCGACCAGCACATCCTTGCCTGCTACCAAAGCCTCCCTGGCTAATGGGAAATGGGAAATAGCAGAAGAAGTGATGACCATTCCTTTCACCTCCGAATCTCGAAGAATAGGGCCAATCTCTTCCACCATTGTTGACTGGGGATAGGACTTTTGAAGAACAGACAACTTAGATGGGTCCGTATCACAGATATATTTTAGTCGGACTTTTGGAATTTCAGAAAATACCCGGATATGATTCTTTCCCCACGCCCCGGCTCCCGCCACCGCAATGCCAACCATAGAACCTCCCCTTAAAAACCATTGCAAAATGGACAATTAGCAATGATCAATTAGCAGTTAATTAGAGTCTGTTTATAAATGCACTTTTTATGTCATGCCAGACTTGATCCGGCATCCAGACGTCGTCCCGACGAAAGTCGGGAACCATCTTAAAAGAGCTGGATTCCGGCCTTCGCCGGAATGACGACCTTTTGAAAAATCTTTAGTTTATGGACAGACTCTAATTAAAAACATTTTGCAATGCTAATTTTGCAATGACTATTTTTCAACGATTATTTTAAACCCATTCCTTCAGGACATCCTTTGAGGTGCCACCAAAGTAGATAAGCATAAGTTGCCAATTTAATTCTCCATTTTTTTACTGCAAAACCTGTCAGGATGCAAGCAATAACCATAGAAAGAAATTCAAACCCCAATTTAATCAGCAGTCCGATCAGAAGAACAAACCATTGCCGGAACCCTCTATTCTTTTTAAAAAATTGGTAGCGGGAGTGGTAATACTCGACCTTTGCCCTCTTTTTATCCTTCTCGGCACTCTTCCCTTGAAAATGATAAACTTCAGCTTGAGGCACGTGATAGACCTTCCATCCTGCTTTCTTCATCCGATAACACCAATCCGTCTCTTCTAAAAAGAGGAAGTAATCCTCATCTAACAACCCCACCTGCTCCATGGCCGCCCGCCTGACCATCATACAGGCGCCAATGACCGAATCCACCTCAACAGGATCACGATAGTCCCTGCCCTTCCCCGGAAATGTTTTCGGGAAAAACCATCTTAAAAGGCTTTTATTGAGCAGTTCTGTAGCCATGGATGGGAAATTGGCAATCGAGTTCTGTTTCGATCCATCGGAGTTGAGAAGCTGAACGCCCGCTACGCTTGCTGTTGGATAGCTATCCATAAAAGCCATCAGGGTTTCAATGGACCCTTGCTTCAGCCGTGTATCCGGGTTCAGGAGGAGAAAATATCTTCCTCTCGATAGCTTCAGGGCCTGATTATTAGCCCTGGCATATCCGAGGTTCAACGAATTGTGGATAAGGATCGCTTCAGGAAATTCTGCCCTCACCGCTTCTTCGCTTCCATCAATCGATCCGTTATCAACGACCAAGATTTCCCATGAATGTTCTTCTCTTTTCTGGAAAAGGGATTCCATACAATTAAGAAGATCATCTTTAGTATTCCAATTGACAATAATAATGGATAGAGATATCACAGCTTTAACAACTCTACATTTTAGATTTTTTCTACAAATGCTTTGCTATAAATATCAGAATCTGACCTTCCAAGATAGTGTCGGAGACGAAATAAGGGTCCATTGGAAATATCTTTTTTGTCTTTTTCCTAACAAGCCATTTGATGAATGGATAGATACTCTTCCACTTTTTAACCTTCTTATTTGTTTCGACCCTACATATTTTAAATCCACATTTTTCAAGAATTAATTTCATTTCCGCATAGAAGATAGGATTGATATGCTGTTGATAATAAACTTCCGTTTTATTTCTCTCCTCCGGCAGAAGAGGATCATAATATTCGAAGAAATCAAGATAGCCATAAAATAAAAATTTTAACCTCGATTTTATTGTCATCACATTGGGTGTCGTAATAACCAGATAACCATCTCGCCTGACAAGTCTTGCAAATTCTTTTATCAAATGATGAGGGTTCTCTATATGTTCGATCCCCTCGACACAAACCACATAATCGAATGTGCCGTCTTTAAAGGGAAAAGATTTATTCAAATCGAATTGAATACATCTCCCGTTCCTGTATAGAATGTTTTCTCTTTGAATATCTCCTAGAAATAATTTAAACCCAAGTGCTTCAATATCTTCTGATAACGCCCCTTGCCCTGAAGGTGCATCGAGAATAGTCCCTCTCATGAATTCCTTCACGCATTCGGACACCTTCTCATGAACACCCTTCCCGGAATATCTCCTTAGGGATTCCATTCAAGGGACCCTTTCGCCGGACTTGAACTATCTGTTTTGCTCTTTCGAGCCATGACTATCTGCAAATCAAATGACCCTCTCTCTTCAAAACGACTCCTCCTTAACCACCCCATGGGGAGAGACATAGACGATTCCTCTTTCCCTGCTTTTCTGGAGGAGCCTTCGAAGAAAGGGTTTCCCCTTCTTCAACGGCGGCTTAAAATCACCATACTCGTTAAAAAATCTCATGCGATCGGTTCTTGTGATCGTTTTGGGAACAGAGGTGTTGAGTTGGAGAAGATTTTTCATTAATCGTTTCTCATCCACATTGACATCCAGCCGGGTATCTTCGAGGTCGAGAAGGTAAAACTCCCATCGGTCTCCGCTCTTCTGCACCAGGACATTGCAGGCCTTCATGTCCTGATGGTAGATCCCCTTCTGATGAAGAGAAGATAGCCAACGGGCAAACGCTTTGACAAATGCCCTTTTCTTCTCCCTCTTCTCTAAATCGCTTAAAATATACCGGTCCATCTCAAGCCCATCCCGAAGGGCCTCCATAAACAAAAAACTTTCCCTTCTCCCCGACCAGCCTCTTCTCTCCAAAAGGGCCAGGGGGGTAATCGAAGAAACCCCTCTAACTTTTAATCCATTTCCTCCGACCCACGCCCGAATTCCCTTCGAAGGGAGAAGATATCGACTCCACCGCCCTCCGCCATAAGAATAGATGAACTGTTTGACATAAATATCTTTGTCTCCGCGCTTTAAGTAAGAAACTCTGCTTTTTGTATCTTTTTTGATCAATTCGCATGGCTCTCGGCTGGAGATCCGGAGGTGTTCTTCTACCCCCTGGATTACCTCTTCGAGGTCAAATTCCCTTCGGCGGTAGACGATTCGATCATTCTTTTTAACGACGGAGAACTCTGTGCTCTCTTTCAGGCATCGTTTCGTTCTGCTCCGCCACTGCCTCTTCTGGAGGCGATCCATTGAAGAGTGGATTTTCATAAGATATTTTTTTTTCTTTTGCGAGGAGATTGAAACTCCTCCAAAATATCGGTCGAGAAACCTCAAATGCTCTTTCTCCCCCCAGATGGACCTTAAGGAGTGAAAGAGGTGGGACAGGTTCCATAATCTCTGATTTAGGGAGAGAGAACGGAGGAGTCTGGCGCGATGCAAATCGACAAGAAAGAAGGATTCTCCATTCCACAAGAAGTTGCCTGCGTGGAGGTCCTGGTGAAGCAATCCCGATGCATGCATTCTTATTATCGTTTTAACCAGTTCCGCCGAAACCTTTTCATCCTTCAGTAGATCGGCGATTTCTGTCAATGAAACTCCTGATTCAACGGCCTCCGACAGATAATAACTTTCTTTTACTAGACCACGATGAATCCGCTCTATCCACCCAAGGGGTTTGGGGATATTAAGTTTTCGCTTCTTCAGTTGATAGGCAACAAACCATTCTTTCCTCCCTTTTGAGGGAAAAACCAGATATTTCAATAATGCCATCCATCCTTTGGTTCGATCCCTTTTTAAAAAAATGCTCTTTCCGTTGGAGAGGGGATGGATAGCCGCCCATCGAAGCATTGATTTCTTGACCACCTTTCCTTCCATCTTTTGAACGGAAGAAAGTGGATCCTTAAAATAAGCGGCGGGGAGAAGATTCCATACTTCTTCTTCCAACCATCCTTTGATATCGCCTTGAACTATTTTTTTATAAGAGGATATGGTCGTCTCCTTCATATTTCATTTTCAAGATTAAAAATGATGGGCACTTGCTCCATTTAATATGGCAACCTTCTTTGCACCCGTCTCAATTTGATCCCTTACAACCTCAAATTTTCTCTGTCGCCCCCATAAGGGTTGATAAAAGGCGGGGGGCATTGGCCTCAATAGAATAATTTCTTTCCACAATCTCCCTTCCCTTAAGTCCCATTTCTTTTCTCAGTTCCCTTTCATGAATCAATTTCAAAAGACGATCCTCCCATTGAGCCTCATTTTGGGCCCAAAAACCATTCACCCCATCCTTTACAATCTCTCTGTTGACTCCAACCGGTGTGCAGACCGCTGGAATACCTACACTGTTGTACTGAAGAATTTTCAAACCGCATTTTCCTTTTGACCAGAGATCATCTGCGAGAGGCATTACACCAATATCAAAACTTTTAAGATCTTCCACCTCTTCTGCCAAGGACCATTTTTTCTTAATGATAGGCACGTTGGCAGAATCTATAAATTCGCTACACACTATTTTAAGTTGGATATTAATTTGTTTTTTAAAGATATTTTCAAAGATTGGAATGAGGTTCCTTAAAAATCCTAAACCACTCCTGCTCCCAAACCAACCAATGGTAATTGGCTTTGAGTGGTCAAAATCTTTTTTTAAAGTATATTGAGACAGATCGATAGAGGTAGGGATGATTACAACATTTGAATTATATGGAAGAGCCTCTGATTTCAAAAACTGATTTCCCGCGATCACCCCATCCACCCGTCTCATCATCAAGGCGAACTTTATCCTCCTCGAAAAGGAGTAAGGATTTTTCGATCTGGGGCTCCGGTACATAATAGCATCGTCAAAATCATAGATTATTTTTTTTGCCTTCTGCCGAATATACAAAAACTCTATCGGCGAAAAAAGTTTTCTTTGGATAAAAATGATGTCATACCCCCCTACCGTATTACAAAAACTCCATTTATCCAGGAACTTGTGTTTAAATAAATGAGTCGAAACATCCATGCCCATTCTTTTTAGATAAGGGATAAATTGAAGTACGCGGTAGCGACAGCTGGGAGCTTCCGGATCATGAATCAAAAAGGCAATCTTCGTCATCTCTCCTAAGTCCTTCATTAAAGCTTTCGAGCCGCCAATAAGATAGATTTTGCAAAATCGATTGAAAAAAAACGAAAAAAGGGAGTACAGAGGTAAATTTTCATGACGTATGTATAGATGGATTGGTATCTTTATCTCCTTCCTTTTTAAAATAGATTATGTATCGAAGTATGCGATAATGAGAGCTGGGAGCCTCTGGACCATAAATCAAGAAAGGGACCTTCATTTGTCAAACCATTTCTCCCATAAATTTTAAAAGATGCTCTTTTGTTATCTTTAAGGTGTAATGTTTGGCTACCCCAAGACCATTTTTGATACAATTTTCTCTCAACCCTTTGTCCTCCATAAATGCCAGAATCCCCTCAACTATTTTATCAGGCCTATGGGTCGGGACAAAATAAGCAAAATCCATCTTCTCATCGAAATTTTTATAACTCGATATTTCAGTAAGTATGGAAGGCGCCCCGGAAGCAAGCGCCTCCATCGCTGGTAAACCAAACCCTTCAACTTCAAGGGAAGAAGAGATAAAGATATCGGTGTTTCGATAAAGGTTTGCCATCTCTTTTTCGGATAGTGCTTCATAGAATCTATCAACAATCTTCCCCTCTAACTCTTTTCTGGAGGGGGGAATAGGGGATACTCTCGTCAGGTCTACTTTGACCCCTTTATCTTTCAGCAATTTTATCGCATGGAGAGTATCCTGTATACCTTTGAAACCTACCTGCATCGAACCTACCGATAAAATTTTAATATTCCCGTTTTCTCCCCAAACTCTTTTTTCGTCAGGATAGAAAATCCTATGATCTATCCCATTCTGTATTAAATGACATTTCTGCCTATATTTCTTTTCTATTAGTTCCACAAGATGTTTTGACACAGCAGCTTTAACTGTTGGGAGCGCATAAATAGATTCAACCCTCTTGATCTTCCTCTTCGATTTCAGGACATTTAAATATTGCCTAATGCTGGAGTGAATCCCTCCCTTTAAATACTTCTCTTGTATAAATTCTTTTTTAATTCTTGCCATATACTTTATGGGTTCGTAACCTTGGCAAAGGTGAACTACTTTTCTCCTCTTATGTTTAAAGAGATATTCCACGTCACGAATGGTGGTTCCAACGAATAGGTCACACTCTGGAACATCGTCCAGAGGGTCGCTCCTCGAAATCGTCAATGCCTCGGCCCATTCTCCATACACATCCAGTTTTCCTTCAATTTTTCTCGTTAGGAGCACTGCTTCATACCCCATCTCTCTTAAGAGGGTTAAATGTTGTAAAACAACCTTGATTCCACCTGAAGTGCCGATATGGCCCATAAAATACCCTATTTTCATTCGAAACGCCTTGCCTTTACTTCGACCGCCGCGACCATTGGCCCTGTTGGGCCACGGGCGTATTGAGAAACTCTTTTAGAACTCTATCCATCCCAATAAAATTTATTTTATTTGAATGCATCTCTGCTTTCATCCTTCCCGAATGTGAAGCCTCATGCCTCATGTCCTCTTTAAAAAAATATCTGATGGCCATTTTCAATTCTTCCAAATCTTTTATTGTTTTTATGATCAAACCATCTTTTCCATGATTCAGAATCCCACTCGCACCAGTGGAAGAGGTGGTAATCACCGGCAGTCCGCTGGCGAGGGCTTCGAGCACGGTGAGTGAAAATGCATCATAAAAAGCAGGGTGGATAAAAAGGTCTGCGGCGCCATAATATTTCTCGGGTTCCTTCGTTGAACCCGCAAAAATGATCTCCGAAGAAATTCCCGTCTTCTTTATCAAACGAAGGTAAGGGCCTTTTCGATCTCTACCTAAAATGAGAAGTTTGAAGGGAGGGTGATCTTCTTTCTTAATGTCCGCTAACGCCTTGAGGAGGTGCTCCAGCCCTTTCATCCTGAAATTGTTGGAGACAAAAAGCATCACAAAATCGTCCCCGATTCCGAATCGTTCTCTGATGTCTTCTCGATATTGGCGGTTCCGGGGATGAAAGCGTTCAATATCGACCCCATTGTAAAGGACCTCAATCTTATTCTCTGGAATGTCATACCAGCGAATGATGTCCTGTTTCACCATGTCGGAGATAGCTACGATCTTATGGAATCTCTTCTTTTTGTAAGGAGCATTTTCGATCCAGCCACTCACCCACTGTTTAGGGCTAAGCACTCTTCCCAGTAGTTTTATCGTCCATAGAATCGGGTTGTCATAAGCCTTGAGGCTTCGCCAGAACCATGCCCAATGGACCCCACCGTGGGGTTGAATCACGTCGGCCTCCAGGGTATTTCCAACCCCCAGTGTGACATCGTAATCTCCTCTTTTCATCTCTCTCGTTGCCTTAATGGCAAAAGAGAGAAGACGGAGACTCTTGGGGAATGGAAGCGTCTTTACTCGATGGAGATGGATTCCCTGGGCCTCTTCGTCCCAATGCTCCGCATAGACATGGACTTCGTGGCCTTCCTTAGCCATCCAGATGCAGAGGTCAACGATATACCTTTCGGCTCCCCCCTTTCTTCTGGAAAAACTTGGAATGGCCGTTGCGAACTTCATTATTTCTTCCACCTGCCAAGCTTGATCATGGCCTCATAAAATTTCTCAACCTCATCCGCTTGGCGGTCCAATCGAAACCCCTGGTGGGCCTTCTCGTAGGCGGCTTCACCCATCTTTCTTCTCAACGTCGGATCTCTTAGGAGTTGAAGGGCAGCCTCAGCTAGGCCTTCAGAAGTATCCTCCACCACAAAACCCGAAACCCCATCTTCGACCAGTTCAGGCAAGATCCCTCGATCGGCCACAATGGTAGGTTTTCCCATGGCCATGGCCTCCCTCAGGGCTCTCGCTGTTCCATCCGAACCCGCCATCAGGAAAACAAATATATCCATACAGGCCAATGTATCAAGATAGTCTCCCGTCTGATATCCTCCGAGAACCACCCACGGCTCGATACTTAACCTTTTCATCGGTTCTACGACGCTCTCATTCATCTGGCTCGAACGGCCCACCAGAAGCACCTTGATCCTCGGAAATTCTTTAACGATCCTTTTGACTGCCTCTAAAAAGACCTCTGTCCTCCGATATTTCTGGAACCGTGCCACCATTCCGATGACGATCTCATCCTTTCCAATCCCGAACATGGACCTCATGTCCTTGAATTCTCTCTCAGGACGGTATCGGTCCAGATCTAAAGCAGGGTTAACCTTGCCGACTCTATCAAGTGGAAGTCCGAAATGTTCCGCATTTTCCCTTCTCGCCCTTTCGGAGAAGGTGATCATTCCGTCGGTCAGTTTCGAAATGAGAAGACGATTCCCGGGGTGGGGGCTTATCGAATCCCGTTTATGATCCGTCCGTATTACAACGACAGAAGTATTTGACCTTCTGGCGGCAACTCCCCCCAGGATATGGTCGTGAGATTGGTGGACATTGAGCACATCCACCTTTTCCGCGCGAAGGTAATTGGTCAGGTTCAAAATATCAGAGAGATTATCCCTGATCGAGGAGGGGGAATAAAATTTCAGGGGGCGATTTAAGCGAAACCGGTCTGTTGCACAAACACTTCTTTCCAGAACCCTTTTTTCTAAACTATCCTCGACAGGAAGCGGAGACTTTCGGTAAGCGAGCGTTACATCATGGCCTCTTCTCTCCAATTCTTTACATAAACTTACAATCGGTTCTGAGGGCCCTGTCCATTTCCAGTCACTGAAGAGGTGGAGGATCTTCAATAAAACCTCCTCTTCCCTCTATTCGTCCGTCGGTCGGATAAATCATTAAAAAGGCGGATCGCCCCTGCCACTTCATCCATTTCTGATTCGGTAAGTTCGGGGAAGAGCGGGAGCGAAAGCACCTGTCCAGAAAATCGTTCCGTTATGCGGAAATTCCCTCTTTGACATCCTAAATCTCTGTATGCTTTCTGGAGATGGATCGGGATAGGATAGTGGATGAGGGTATCAATCCCCCTTTTTTTTAAAGAGGCATGAAGACCATTTCTTTTCTTTGATCGAATAACGAAGAGATGATAAACATGGCGGCTTCCTTCCTTCTCGGCCGGACAAACCACCCCTGTTCCTTCAAGCTCCTTCTTGTAGCGATGGGCTTTCGCCCTTCTCTGCTCATTCCATTGATCGAGATACCTCAATTTGACCCGCAGGAGTGCGGCCTGGATTTCATCCAGACGGCTATTCCCCCCCTGAAGGATATGCTCATATTTCTTCTTCTCTCCATAACAACGAAGAAGCCGGAGTTTCTTATAAAGTTTTTTATCATCCGTGATCACCATCCCGCCGTCTCCGAACCCGCCCAGGTTCTTCGTCGGATAGAAGCTAAAACAGCCCATTGCTCCGAACGAACCCGCCTTCTTGTTGTTAAACTCCGCGCCGTGGGCCTGGCAGGCATCCTCAATGATATGGAGATTGTATCGATCGGCAATTTCCATAATCGCTCCCATCTCTGCCGGATGGCCATAGAGATGGACAGGAAGAATCGCTTTGATCCTCTGCCTTTTGCCTGTTGCCCTTCGCCTCTTAAGAAGGGCCTCAAGGGCATCAGGATCCAGATTGTAAGTCTCCGGTTCAATATCGACAAAGATGGGTTTTGCTCCTGTGAAAGAAATGGCTAAAGCTGAGGCAATAAATGAATTGGCAACCGTCACAACCTCATCGCCTTCTCCGACACCCGCTGCCTTTAAGGCCAAATAGATCGCATCCGTTCCGGAATTCACCCCAACGCCATATCGAACCCCGCAATAACGGGCAAATTCCTCCTCAAATGTGGAAACCTCTTCGCCGAGAATGAACCGACCTTTTTCAAAGACCCGCCTCGTGGCAGAGAGGATCTCCTCTTCAATTTCTTTGTATTGCCTTGTCAAATCGATGAAGGGAACCATCTTCTAAACCCCATTCCCCGCTTGTCATGCTGAACTTGTTTCAGCATCTCATGAGACCCTGAACCGAGTTCAGGGTGACAACTTTTTAATCTTTTTGATGTCTTACCCCCAGTACTCCCTCTTATACTTCCTGTAAAACTCGACCGTCTTTCGAAGGCCTTCTTCAAGAGAGATCTTGGGCGTCCATCCCACGACTTTTCTGGCTTTGGAAATGTCCGCATAATAATCTCCTGGTTCAACCTCTTTCCGCTCTTTTGTAAATTCGGTGAAGGCCGCCTTCCCCGAGCCGGCGACTTCCACAATCTTCTTGGCCAGATCGATGAAGCTGATGGGAACGCCTGTCCCTACATTAAAGACCTCTCCAAAAGCTGTCGGACAAGCAGCTACTTGAAGAAAACAGCCAACAAGATCATCCACATAAAGAAAATCTCTTAAAATATGACCATCACCAAAAACGGGAATCAACTCATCATCGATCGCCTTCCGAATAAACCAGTTGAGCACACCATACTCATCGTGGGCCATCTGGTGCCGGGGTCCATAGGTGTTTGTAATCCTGAGACAGGTCCCGGAGATCTTGTGGACATCGTCGTAGACCAGAACCATCTTTTCCGCAGAGAGATTGGTCACTGCATAGATGCCTTTGGGATTGGTAGGATGGTCTTCAGCCACGGGAAGTTTTACACTGGCTCCGTATTCCCCTCTTGTCCCAGAAAAGATGACCTTCACCTCCCGGTTATGTTTTCGACAGGATTCGAGAAGGACGAGCGTTCCCCGGCAGTTGATGTCCAGATCCTGGATGGGGTTCCGGATGCTATCCACATGGTTCACCTGACCGGCCAGATGAAAGATGAAATCCTGATCTTTCACCAGATAGTCCATCGAATGTTCATCCCGGACATCGCTGAAGTTGATCTGAATGTGATCCATGATCTCCTTCACATTGAAAAGGTTCCCTCCCAAACGCGGCATCATATTATCGACAATCGTCACCCGTGCTCCCAACTCCACCAACCGCATGGAGAGATTCGATCCGATGAAACCCAACCCCCCTGTCACCAGTACCCTCTTTCCTTGAAAGGCTTCCTCATAAGGAGTCATCTTCTCTCTCCTTTTCCGAAATACTGATCTCCCGGAGCTTGGCATATTTGATAAAGACATAAAACATCGTCGAAACGATGATGATCAATCCGGGCAACCCATCCCGGAAACCTGACTTTAAAAGGTATTCCTTGATAAAACGAAAAGGAGGGTGAAAGAGGAGTTTGAAAAAGCTGAATTTCTCTCCCCTCTGAGCCATATCTTCAGCTGCAATCCGGGAGTATTTATCGATCGTCTGAATCTGATCGGAGATATCCCGATAAGTATAATGGAGATACTTGTTCTTTAATACGGAAACTTTCCCACCAACCAAAATCTTGGCATGAAGCCCACCTTCCCACCTCCCTTTATCCCTTCGATAGAGGCGGATTTCACCGTCCGGATACCATCCCCCATACCGAATCCACTTTCCAAGATAGTAGGTCCGGCGATAGACAAAAAAACCATCCACGCCCTCAGCGCTGTCCTTTAACATCCTTCCAATCTCTTCAACCAACTCCAGAGGGACCTCTTCATCGGCGTCAACGAACATGACCCATTCTCTCGTCGTCAGGTCGGCCGCATACTGATACTGATCGCGATGGCCCTGAAACTCTTTCCGATAGAGTTTGTCCGTATAGCGCTGGCAGACTTCATAAGTTCCGTCCGTGCTCCCGGAATCAACGACCACCAACTCCTCTGCCCAATCAAGACTCTTAAGACACTGCTCAATGGTGCGACGATTGTTAAAGGTCAGAACGTAGACAGAAATGGGAAGTTTACCCCCCGTCCTTCGTCCCTCGTCCCTCGCTCTTCGCCCCCCATTGATCGTCCTTAGTTCATCGTTCATCGTTCCTATTGACGCCCCTCCAATTTCTTACTGACGACCTCTTCCACCTCATCCACGGAAATCAGTTCCATGCACCGGTGGTCAGTAGGGCAGACTCTTTTTAAGCACGGGCTACATGGAACGTCTCTTTTCACGACCACATGGCCATCTCCCCAGGGTCCTGTGGCAACTGGATCCGTTGAGCCGAAGATGGCCACAACCGGAGTCCCCACTGCCGAAGCCATATGCATCGTTCCGGTATCATTTGTCACCAAAAGGCAGCACCGTTCCAGAAGAGCGGCCAGTTGAAGGAGACGGGTCTTTCCCGTAAAATCGACTCCTCCGCCCCCTAAATTCTTCAAGATTCGTTCAGCCATGCCCCGCTCTTCCTCTCTCCCGAAAATAAGTGCAGTCGCTTTCCATTTATTGGAAAGCCTTTCCCCCAGTTCGGCAAATCGATCGGGGGGCCAGCATTTGGCCAACCCGTATGCGGCTCCCGGATTAATGCCAATGATAGGCCTCCCATCCAGAAGACCCAATTCATCAAGTTTCTTTTTAGCCCACTCTCGCTCCTCCTCGCCAAGAAAGAGTCGGGGGGAAGGAATGCTTCCCAAATGCCCCAAAGGCTCCATCAGCCTTCGATAATAATGGACACGATGAAGACGAAGAACCTCTCCCTTCCGCTCAATTTCATGCGTGAGAAAGGGGGACCGCCCCTCATCCTGATAACCAATCCGAATCGGAATCCCGGCCAGATAGATCTGAAATGCTGAACGGAAAGACCTGGGGAAAATAATGGCCAGATCGAACTTCCTCTTCTTCATAGAGCGGCTGACCTGCACATCTTCCCAGATGGATCCAATCCCACTCTTCTTTTTAAAAGGAATTATTTCATCCACACAGGGAAATGTCTTCCATAGATCAACGAGATGATTTGGAACAAGGACGGTCAGGCGAGAGTGAGGAAACAATTCTTTTACCCCCTGGACCGAGGGAAAGGTGAGGATTGTGTCCCCCACCCAGTTCACCCCTCGCACTAAGATCCGGTTTATTTTGCTAAATTCTGGATCCAGAGTTTTATCTCTTATAAACATAAAAAACTATTAAATTCACCCATCGAAGTCAATACCACCAACTAAAAAAGGGGAAAAAGGGGACAGGCTACTTTTTGATTTTTTCTTTTGCAATTTTTCTTCACATTTAAAAAGTAGCCTGTCCCCTTTTTTCTGCTAAAACCTCTCTTGTTGCCTTAAAAACGTCGTCAACTGCGATTTCCTTCAGGCACTTGAGCTCTTTGCAGGAGCGGTCACGGCACGGATTACATCCTACATTTTTAATGACTTTTTTATGAGGTCCAAATGGCCCATTGATTACTGGATCGGTCGGACCATAAATGACCACTACGGGAATTCCCATCAAGGAGGCGACATGCATTGGACCCGTATCTCCCCCAATATAGAGATCGCAGCGCCTGTATACCTCCCCCAATTGTGTGAGGGAGATGGTGTGGGGGCCGAGCACGGAAGATTCTTTCATCCTCCTCTGAATCATCTTTACCCATTCCAGTTCACCCGGACCCCAGGTGAAGAGCACCGTTGCCTTCAGTTCATGAACAAGCTGGTCTGCCAGTTGAGCGTATTTATCGGGCAGCCACCTTTTATAGAGTGTCTTCGGGCTGGTTCCGGGATGGATCGCAATGGAAGGGCTCTTAAGCGGAGGGAAGAGTTGATTAAAAAAAGAATTCACATACCCCCGGTCCTCAGCCGGGATAAAGAGTGGATAATCCTCAGGCTGAACCTCTAAACCCATTCCCTTCAGGAGATAAAAATTTCTCTCAAATCGACTGATCCTCTCTTTCGGAAGCTTCACTTTCTTATTCGAAAACAGGAAATTTCCTTCCTTGCTCGACCTTCGATCATATCCGATCCGTTGAGGAGAACCGGAGAGAAAAGAGAGGAGGCCGCTCTTCAGAATACCGTGAAAATCGAGGACCAGATCAAATTTCTTCCTCCGGAGGGATTGAATAAATGTTCGAACCTCTCCGATCGTCCTCCACCCTTTAAGAGCCCTGATTCCTTCGGACCACCTTTGTCTTGGAAAGAGGATAACCTCTTCAACTTCCGGCTGGCTTTCTACAAGGGCTTTCGAGGTTTCTTCAACAATCCAGGTGATGGAGGCGGATGGGAAGTTTTTCTTTATAGCCTTTACCGCAGGAAGCGTTCGGATCACATCCCCCACGGCGCTTAGCCTCAAAACTAAAATTTTCTGATTATCCATTACGAAAACATTATCCCATTCCCGTTTAATTTTCAATAGGAAAAACAATGAGATGCCCTATCCCCTCGCCCCCTTTTTGCTGAAGCCCTGCTAATAGGCAGGTAGGTTGGAGGGGATTTAAAGAAGTTATTTTTTATGTAACACAGAAATAGATGTTGTTTAGAATTGAGTCATAACTTTCCGGCGAGACAATTCAAATACTTCTCGGGAAGGCTTTTCGTTTTCCCATTAGAATCGACACATATATGCTGGGACTCTCCCTCAGCGATCACTTCCTCCCTGTCTTCACGGAGGACCTGGTACCCGAAAGTGATCATCCGTTTATTCAAGCGCTTTAGCCGGGTCCGGATGACAATGGTTTCGTCATATTTAGCGGAATTTCGGTATCTGCAATGGACATCGGAGACAACCAGTCGATACCCCAATGCCTCCAGGTCCGCATACCGGAATCCTTTTTTCCGACAAAACTCTGACCTTCCAACCTCAAACCAGACCAGGTAATTGGCATAATAGGCCACTCCCATCTGGTCCGTCTCGGCATATCTTACCCGAATCTCAACATCCACAACATCCTTCATCACAATATCTCTTTCGAATAGTCCTAATGACATTATATTTGAATGATTTATAAACTGATTACTGATCACTGATTACTGTCTCTTCTTTATAGTTTCCCTATCTCCCCATTACCCCATCTCCCCATACTTCCTATAGAGCTCTCAAATACTCAGGTCTCAGCAAGGCCGGATCCTTCTTCTTGAGGACTTCCCGGATCCGTCTTAAGGCCTCTTCTTTTTCCTCCGGGAGCTGGATGCGGAGGGGAAGGTAGTTTGAAGCGTGATTGGATGCAAAAAAGCAACGGGTCATATGACTATTCTCTATCATTGTCTCAAGTTCCTGGATTAACCCAAAGGGCGTGGGCAGGATCAATTCCCCCGTCTCGATCTCGTGAGCAATCGGAGTCCCGGGAACAATCATCAGTGAAAGCGCTCCTACATAGTCGGGGTCCATCTCGGAAAGGACCTTTGCCGTATCTTTCGCATGAACCTGACTATGCTCCACTCCTCCGATGCCCAGAATGACTGTGACGGAGAGGAGGATTCCGGATTCCTTTACTCTTTTCCCGGCACGAATCAGTTGTTCAATGGTGGCATTCTTCTTAATTCGTTTCAATACTTCTGGGTTCCCGGATTCCAACCCCAGATAGATGATTCCTAAACCTAATTCTTTAAGGGCTTCCAGTTCCTCTACACCCTTTCTAAGAATATCTTTTGCATTGGCGTAGATCCCAACTCTTTCGAGCCCTCTCCATTTTTCTTTTAGATAGGATAATACCCGGATGAGTTCTTTCTGGGGAATGATCAGGGCATCTCCATCGGCCAGAAAGACCCTTTTGACCCGAGGAGAATAGGAACTGATTTCATCAATATCCTCCTTGATCTCCTCAAATCTTTTGATTCGGAAGGTCTTCTCCCGATAGGCTCCACAAAAGGTGCATCGGTTATAAGAACAGCCCACGGTCACCTGGAGGATCAGGCTCTCCGCCTCACTGGGTGGCCGGAAGATCATCCCTTCATATTTCATTTCGAATACCTCTCGTATTCACGAATGACTCGAATGTAAACGAATGTCACGAGCTGAACAATCTCCATTTATGGTAATATTAGTGTAATTCGTTATCATTTGTCTTATTCCTTTTTATCCTCCGGGAGATCGAACTGATAAATGATCTCTCCCTCTTTGACCATTCCAAGCTCCTTCCGGGCAATCTCCTCGATGTAGCGTTTTTCATATTGAAGCCGTCTCACCTCTTCCTTCAGCCTTTGGTTCTCCTCCTCCATTTTTATATTCATCTCTTTAATCCTCGCCAATTCCTTCTGCAACCGGAGGAGGTGAAGGATTCCCTTATCTCCAAAGAAGGTAAAGAACCCGAAAATAAGGAGGAGGCAGAGGAGCAAAAGAAAGAGATGCTTCTTGCGCACGTTGATGGCCATGGGTCCTACTGAAGTTTGAATTTGATGGGGATCGTCCCCCACTGTTCCGATTGGGCCTGATCCCTTGGGAGAGGAGCAAATCGCCACTGTTTCAGGTACTGTCCCGCAATCCGTTCCAGCTCCGTCTCCCCTTTAAGGGCAGGGATGACCCGGTCCACCATCCCATTCGGTAAAACCCAGATCGTCATCTCAATTTCCGCTTCCACCTTCACCTTGACTTGGGGAGGCGACGGCCTTTCTAAAATTTTTCGTGACACCAGGGGGCCCTTGATCCCCAGTTGAAGGTTCTCATCCAGAACTTTCTCTGGCAAGGGCTTCTCTTTGGCAACAAGGAGCATTCTCTCGGCAATCTTCTCGGCGGCTCTGTCTCTCATCTTCTCTATTTTAGAAGCCTCTTTGATCGATGGGACAGGAGGTTCCGGAAGCAACTGGTCCTCTTTCTTTCCTAAATATTCTTTTAATTCTCTTTCCAGTTCCTTAAACTCCGGAGTATTCCTGATAGCCTTCATCCTCTCTTCATCTGTGGCGGCTTCTATCTTTTTCGGTCTGGGATATTCAGGGGCAAGAGACCTCCAGTCCTGTTGCGCGCTCGCTTCCTCCATCTTCTTCAGGATCACTTCCTCCCGGATTCTCTTCTCTTCCAGGGGAACCTCATCCCTTCTTTTCAATCCCAGAGTCCTTCCGGCCTCTTTGGTCAGGGATCGCCATCCCTGTTCGAGAGTAAATTGCACCGAAGGGATAAAAAGGAACGCCCATACAAAAATCCCCACTGCAATGATCAGGAGGCCGATCAGCAAGAGGAGTCTTTTTTTTCGGACTCGCTTCATCTCTTTTTTCATTGACGGGTTGTTCCCTCCCGAATCTGATCGAGCATCCTCCTGGCCAGCCGGCGTTTTTCTTCCCGGCTCGCCATCCCAAGGAGTTTCTGATAGACCTGCCTCGCCTCCGCCCATCTCTTCTCCTCCATATAGAGCGCTCCCAATTTCAGCAGAGCTTCCTCCACCAGCTCCGAAAGATGAGGGTAGAGGTAGAGGATCTTTGAAAATTGGAGGATGGCTGCTTCCCTGTTTCCCGCCTCTGCATAAGCCTCTCCCAACTTGAACTGGGCCTGGCTGGAAATTCTTTCTTCGGGACTTCGCAAGGCGGTCGAGAAAGAGGTAATGGCATCCTGAAATCTCTTAAGGGTGAGATGGATAAATCCCGCTCTCAAATAGGCTTCAAACCGGGCCTCATCGTGAGGAAATTTTTCGATAAACTCCTTCAAAATCTTTTCCGCTTCGTCAACCTTTCCCAGATTCCGATAGGCCTCCTCCATCCCCAGGGCGCTTCTCTTCGCTGGCGGCATTTGAGGGTGGTTCTTCATCACCCATTCGAATCGTTCCAGTGCCTTGGGGTAGGCCTTGAGAAGAAGATGGAGCTCCCCCGCTTCGAGATGGGCCTCGATCAGGAGATGGCTTTTCGGATGGTTTTTAATGAATCTCTCCATCTCGTCCGAAGCCTCCATCCATCGTTTCTCTGACTTCAAAAGGAGGGCGAGGCGAAATTGCGCCTCCCCTGCCCATTCGCTCTGAGGGTAGAGTCGAACCGCTTCCTGATAAGTTCTTAAAGCCCTCTCCGTCATCCGGGATTGTTGGTAATATTCTCCCAATTGCATCAGCGCCTGACCCGTTAGGGGATGTTGGGGATAGCGCTTCAGAAAAGCTTCCGCCCGGGAGATGAAGGGTTCATACCTCTTCTCCTGAAAAAGGGAGAGGAGGATTCCATAATCAGCTTCCGGCGCCTCCTTTGATTTGCCATGCTCCCTGATCAGCTGTTGATAGGCCTGAATGGCATTCCCGTACTGTTTGAGATTATAGAAACCATCGCCTATTTTTAACAGCGAGGAGACGACGAAAGGGCTTTCGGGGTATTGCCGGATGAGCCGCTGGAACTCTTCGATGGCCTTTTGAAAATCCTTTTTCCGGAAGTGGGACCAACCCGTCCAGTATTGAGCTTCGTCACGATAGGAACTCGAGGGGAAAGCCTCCCTCAACCCTTGAAAATGATTCAATGCCTCATCGAACCGCTCCTCCCTGTAAGCGATCCATCCCAGAAGATAATAACCCTTCTCCTTCCCCTCTTCTTCAGGCGAGTGAATCAGGCTCATCAAATGGGTTTTTGCCTGATCATAATTGTTCTGGTTTAAATAACACTGGCCGATCAAAAGGGAGATGGGAGGGGTGGATCGATGATGGGGAAATTCGGCCGCAATTTTGAGAAAGTAATGATTGGCCTCCTTCCACTCCTTTCTCTGAAAATGGTGCCACCCCAGATTGGTCAATCCCATGGGGTAGAGGGCAGGATCTCCTTTTAATTGATCCACATATCTGACGCCATTTCGGTAATCCTCTTTCAGCAGGTGGCTCTCCGCCAGCCAGTACAAGACCTCGTTCTTCTCCGGGTGGTCGGGAAATTCCCTGAGAAGCCTTTCCCAGTATCCGATGGCTTCACCGTAATTTTTCAATAAGAAATGACCATATCCCAGCCTCGAATAGACCCGTTCTTCAAAATGCGCTCTCCTCTTCGACCACAACACCTGCCGATAGGCGCCGATGGCGCCGGCATAATCCTTCTGATTGAAAAGGGATTCCCCTAACATAAAGTAGGCCCATTCCTGAAGGTCATTCTCAGGAAACGTCCTCAGGAACTGTTGGAAGGTGACAACGGCGTGGAGATATTCTTTTTTCTTAAAGTGGTATCGCCCGATATCGAAGAGGCTCTGCTCGGTCCAGGGCGAGGGAAGAAACTGGGAGAGGAATCTCTGATAGAATTGAATCGCCTTTTCTATCTCATCACTCCCCAGGTAACTCCTCAAAATTCCCCAGAAGATGGGATCAGACAGTTTTGTGCGGGGGAAGTTCAAAAGGATCTCTTCGAACGTCTTCCTTCCCCCGGTATAATCTCCAAGAGAGACCTGGCTCCAGGCCAGGGCATATCGGCCGCTCTCCTCTAACGGATGTCTGGGGTAGCGCCTTAAAAAGTTTCTGAAAAGTGTAACGGCCTCTTCATACTTCTGGAGCCTGAAGGTGTTGACGCCCATCAGATACTCTGCCTCCGGTCGCCATATCCCTTCAGGATGTTTCTTGAGATGAGTGTCAATCTCCTTGATCGACTCTGAATATCGCCCCAGGTGGTAAAGGCAGTATCCCGACCAGAAGAGAGAGGACTGGGCAATGGAGAGAACGGGATTCTTTTCGTAAGCCAGACGGAAGAATCGACTTCCCTCCTCATAGACTCCCTTCATCAGTTGAATCCATCCGCAGGAATAGAGGGCATAAGGGGTGAATTCACTGTCGGGATATTCTTCGACCACTTTCTTAAATAAGGAGAAAGCTTCTTCTGCCTTTTCCTGATGAAACTTTGCCTCTCCCATCCAGTAGATCGCAGAGCCTTTCAATAAGCTCTCCGGGTGTTCATCGACCAACCGCCGAAAAAGTTGTAAGGCATCCTCATAATTCCCCTGGAGATAGTGATGTCTTCCCCTTTCGTAAAAGGCCCTATCTCCGCTGGTCATCCCTCTCGTGAGCCTGCTCGTGTAAGCACAGCCGGGTTGGGTGGTGGATGGGCTCATCTTCTTCATCGGCCCGATCTGGTCTTCTCTCAGATCGAACGAGCCTGCGGAGGGCTCCTCTTTAATCCCCTGGGCCGAAATGATGGGAAGAGAAACTTCTCTCTCTTCCGTCCATTTCGTCTCCTCTTTGCCTAAAAAAATAATTTCAGGCGCTCGAATCCGACCCCGGCTCTGATCCTGACCTTTGAGGATAGAGAAAGAGAAGGTTAGGGAGAGGAGAAGAAGGAGGCTGAGAATCTTCGCTAACTTATTGAACATGGCATCACTCTATTTTTTAACCTATCAGAAAGATTGAAGGATTGTCAACCCTTCGGTTCCTGTCGGCCAAAGATCGGAAGGCTTACTCAGGGTTGACCCTGAGCGCAATTTCATCTCTCTCACCTTCGTCTTTCCTATGTTGAGCAGGATTTCGATTTTGTCGAAGGGGCAAGAATTGACAAGCATTTTATGAATATGATAACCTTTTTTTAATGAAGACAAAAGCCTATTTTATATTCGTATGGATCATACTTTTCGCTTTTTCTGCCGGATGTGGGGGGGACAGGAGGAGTTCAACATCGGACTCCAGGAGGGATTTCAAAACCATGCGTGAAAAGATGGTTGAAACACAGATTAAAAGCCGTGGGGTGAAGGATGAAAGAGTGCTCTCTGCCATGCTCAAGGTAGAACGTCATTGTTTCGTCCCGAAAGAATATGAATCCCAAGCCTATGCGGATCAACCCCTGCCCATCGGAGAGGGGCAGACTATCTCCCAGCCCTACATCGTTGCCTTGATGACGGAGTTGTTGGGTCTTAAGGGAGAAGAAAAGGTTCTGGAGGTCGGAACAGGATCAGGGTACCAGGCTGCCATTTTAGCGGAATTGGCCAAGGAGGTTTATACGATCGAGATTGTTGAGACCCTTGCTTCCTCTGCAAAGAATCTGCTCTTCGAACAGGGGTATCGGAACATCCAGGTGAAGGCAGGGGATGGCTATTTGGGGTGGCCTGAGGCTGCTCCTTTTGATGCGATCATCGTCACCTGTGCGCCTGACCACATCCCGAAACCTCTCCTGGATCAATTAAAGGAAGGCGGACGAATGGTCGTCCCTGTGGAAGCTCATTCTCAGGAATTAAAAAGGATCGTCAAAAGATCCGGAAAGATAGAGACGACGGATATCACCCCCGTCCTCTTCGTCCCCATGACCGGCGAAGGCGTGAAGCAGAAGAAGTGAACTACCACCAGCTACAAGATGGTGGATTCTCTACCGGCTGAAGTCGGCTAAAGAAAAACAGACCAGCACAGAAATTCTCGCGAGGGAAAACCTGAAAAACCTGCACACAGTGTGCATACTAAGGTCTTCGCCTAAAGGTGAGGGTTTTCCTCCCCGAGTGAGACAATAACTTTTATTTATAAATAAGGGATTGTATTTAGTTCTTCCTGAAACATGCAAGATTGCACTCTGTCCCGAATTTGAAGACTTCAAACAGATACCTTCAGTCTCATCAAAGTGAAGATATTGGCAAGATATGCTCAGGTTTTTTAGTTTGATGCTACACCGGGGTTAAATCATTGCTTACCCAACCATTACTGAAGAGTAAGTTTATCACCTTGGGGCAAGGCAATCCTGAATCACCAATCCCTTAAGTTTCCCAAAGAGAATCCACTTTTCCTTTTGAAATCAATCTTTAAACCCTATCTTGTTTGCCTCAATTTTACACAAATCTGAGTGACTTTTTTACCAAAAACCACAATTATTGTACGTTTTTCTAAAAAAGAAGGCTGGATGAATCAGACAGGGCAGGGACGATCTCAAGCTACAGCCACCGCAGACGATTCAGGATCTAAGAAATATAGGAGATGACTGGATATCATCTTTACCCCATTAGAAAGTTTTCAACTTTCTAATGGGGTTTGCGGAAACCCAGGGGAAAATGTCGGGGGGCTATGCACAACATAAACATATTGCTCCCTCCATATCTCTGCTTAGAAGCGGGAATTGAAGAGGTATGAGGTATGTTAGGGGTAAAACCTGCTGTTTTTGGTCAGATTTGGACCAGGACCATTGATGTTAATATAAAATTACTCTTTAATTTGTAATTTAAATATTAAGTAGTTACGCATATGCGCTATGCTCTCTGCGCCATGCTTTTATTGTGGCACAGGAAATGCTAAAAAGATTGCCATAATTTTCTTTTTTTGATATATTGGGTCAAATTCCAGTGGGGGGGGAGATCTCATGGATATTCTCAACAGAAGTCTATTCTTAAAAAGGAATGGTTTTTTGTTTTTGCGCTATGCACTTTGCGCTATGCGGGAGGTTGGTAGTCATGCCAGCGATTGCACCGATCGAAGATTTAAAAGCTGCTCAAAAAGAACTCTTAGAAACGTCGGATATTAATGATTTGAAAAAAGTTTTTAAGAAATATCGGCGTATTGGATGGAAAAATATCTGCAAGCTTTGGCTCGAAGAAGCTACACCAGAAAAATTGAAAGGCGAGGTAGGTGGATGAACGATAAAACATCCCAAGACGGATCTCTAATTCCGGCTGAACGTATCGAACGATCAATACTACTGATTCGTCGGCAGAAGGTGATGCTTGATCGTGACCTGGCACAATTATACGGTGTCGAAACACGTGCCTTAAACCAAGCAGTCCGCAGGAATATAGAGCGGTTTCCCGAGGATTTTATGTTTCGTTTAACCCGCGAAGAGATATTTAGGATATCACAATTTGTGACATCCTCGGCCCACCTTGGGATCGAGACACTGAAATTTTCAAAGAATGTAAGGCTATTTACAGAGCATGGAGTTGCAATGCTATCCAGTGTTTTGAATAGTCCCAGAGCTGTTCAAGTCAATATTCAGATCATGCGGACATTTGCAAAACTACGAGAGATTATATCTCTGAATAAAGATTTAGCCAGGAGATTGGATGAACTCGAAAAGAAATATGATGCCCAGTTTAAAATTGTTTTCGATGCCATCCGTCAGCTAATGGCATCCCCGGAGCCTGGATCAGCACCACCCAAGAGGCGAATTGGATTCCTTGTTGAGGAACCTAAAGTTCCTTATATCACGAGAACGAAAAAGAAATCACATGACTGGCTTAGGGGTCAGGTCTCAACATTCAACATTCATCATGATGCCAACATTTGCACAATTCCATTTTGTCAAATGTTGAGATCTGACCCTTTTTCTTTTCTTTTTCTTTTACAGGCGTGCCATATTGGGACGTAGTCGATTTGATAGAGTTCCCGGGCGAACCAGAGCCACTATGGATCAGAAGCGGCGAAGGCCCCTTAGATTGGATTCCGAAGCCATTAGTCAATTTTACCAATAAATTCCTTGGTGGCTCTCATATAGGCTTTAACAGCTTCTACGTCATAAATAAGCCCTCTATAATATCCAGCAATATGCAAAGCGTCATAGAGCTTCTCAAACTCCCTTAAAACCTTGCCATCGCGGACTACTAAATACTTCTGCAATGCCTTTCTATATGCATCTACTGACTTAGGAAGCTCTTTCTTCATTAACCCTTTTTTGATCAAATATTCATTAATAGCTTCTAAAATCGCAAGGTAAGCCGTTGCAAACGCTTCCCGCACAGGCTTAATATCTGTGTAGGTATTATCTTCTACGGGAACAGATTTTAATATCTCTTTTGCATTATTTAAATATCGCAAGGCTTCTCTCATTTGTAATTCCCCTCTCTATATCTATGGGAGATTTGCTTGTTCCTCCCATTCCCAATTTAAATCTAATCAAAAAAGGCATGGCTGTCAAATTTAAAACCGTTTTGGACATGAACCTCAACTACTTTCCTTTTTCCATTTTCTTTTTTCTCCAGGCTTCGAGCCTCTCCTTGATCTCCTTCTCGAAACCTTGGTCGGTTGGGTGGTAGTAAATCTTTCCTTTCAGATTCTCAGGAAGGTATTCCTCTTCGATGAAATGATCCGGATAATCATGGGGATATTTATAGTCCTTTCCATAACCCAGGGCCTCCATCAGAGAGGTGGGAGCATTCCGGATATGGAGCGGAACAGGCATGTTCTCAAGCTCCCGGACATCCTTCTGCACTCCCTGAAATGCCGCATAAAGGGAATTTGATTTAGGAGCGGTTGCTAGATAGACAGCCGCCTGGGCAAGGGCCAGATTCCCCTCAGGTTGGCCGATGAAGTGAAAGGCTTGCATTGCAGAAACCGCCACTTGTAAAGCCTGGGGGTCTGCATTTCCTACATCTTCTGAAGCGAACCGGATCATCCGCCTCGCAATATAGAGGGGATCCTCTCCAGCCTCTAACATCCTTCCCAGCCAGTAGAGGGCCGCATCCGGATCACTCCCTCTCAGGCTCTTGTGGAAAGCGGAGATCAGATTATAATGCTCCTCCCCAGACTTGTCATAAAGAAAGGTCTTTCTCTGGAGGACTTCCTCAAGATTTCTCGTGGTGATTTTACGGATCCCGTTTGGATCGGGCGGAGTGGTGATCACAATCATTTCCAGGGTGTTCAGACCGACTCGTGCATCGCCGTTGACCATTCGTGAGATCCTTTTAATTACCTCATCCTCAACCTCGGTTAGATACTGACCTAATCCCCTCTCCTGATCGCTCAATGCCCGGTTTAAAATGACCTCGATCTCTTCTTCGGTCAAAGCGCGGAGGGTAAAAACCTTAGCCCTGGAAAGCAGCGGTGAAATCACTTCAAAGGATGGGTTTTCCGTAGTTGCACCGATGAGGATGATTGTTCCTTTCTCGACATGGGGCAGGAAAGCGTCCTGTTGGGCCTTGTTGAACCGGTGGATTTCATCGACAAAGAGGATCGTCCTTCTCTTCCGGTACTTCCACTCCTCCCCCGCTTCGTGGACGACTTCCCTAATCTCTTTCACACCGGAGAGCACGGCGCTGAAGGCGGTGAAATGACCGCTTGTGACGGACGCTATGAGCATTGCCAGGGTCGTCTTCCCTGACCCAGGCGGACCCCAGAGAATCATGGAAGGAATGTGATCCGATTCAATGGCCTGACGAAGGACTTTGCCGGGCCCCAGAAGATGATCCTGGCCCACGAACTCTTCCAGCTTTTTCGGCCTCAACCGATCAGCCAGGGGAGCCTCTCTCTTGGAAAATTCCTTTCCTTTTCTCTCAAAAAGATCGGTCTGTTTTTTCATAGGATTTCGCTATGCGCTCTGCGCTATGCGTTATTTGTCTCGCGTATCGCTTGAAGCATCTGCTCGTGGATCAGCCCATTGGATGCGACCAGAAGTCCTCCAGAATAGATATCGAAAGGCCCCCCCTTTGGATCGGTCACCTTCCCCCCGGCCTCAATGACGATGAGGTTCGCTGCGGCCACATCCCAGGGTTGTAGCCTTAACTCCCAGAAGCCATCAAATCGCCCTGCTCCCACATAGCAGAGGTCGATGGCCGTAGAACCAGGTCTGCGAATGGCAAAGGTTTGTCTGATGAATTGATGAAAATAGCGAAGATAGTATTCTGGACGCTCCTGAACATCGTAAGGGAAACCGGTAGCAAGAAAACTCCTCTTCAATTGACTGGTTTGAGAGACAGAGATTCTCTTTTCATTCAGAAACGCTCCTTCTCCTTTTTGGGCGACGAAGAGCTCTTCGAAGAGGGGGATGTATACCACTCCCAGGATCACTTCTCCGTCTTTCTCCAGGCCAATGGAGACGGAAAAAAAAGGAAAACCCCGGTAATAGTTTGTCGTCCCGTCGAGTGGATCGATGATCCATCTCCAGGGAGACCCCTTCTCCTTAAAAGGACTCTCCTCTGTCAGGATGTCGTGGTCAGGGAAGGCATGATGAATCGCCTTCTGGATGGCCTGATCACAGAGCCGGTCCACTTCGGTTACCGGATTAAATTCTCCCTTAAAGGTGATGGACTGGGGCTGACCAAAGCGAGCCCTCTGGATCTTACCCGCCTCTTTGGCCGCTGTGATAGCCACCTCGAAATAGTGTTTATTCTCTTTCATCATTCTCCCCTTGATCACCCTGATTTGACAACCTCATGGTTCAGACTATATGATACAAAGAAAATCAAGTCAATCATAAGCCCAATCCTCCCCTGCGGTGGAAACTGTGTCGTAATAGGGGAAACTAAAAAAATGTCATGCCGAACTTGTTTCGGCATCTAATCATTCCAAGAACTTACGAGACCCTGAAACAAGTTCAGGGTGACAAATTAGTAATTACGACACAGTCTCGTGGGGAGAGGGAGGACGATGAGGAACGCCAGATGAAATTCGTATCCGATGGAGGCTGTTTTGTGTGCGGCGAAAAGAATCCGCACGGATTAAAAATTAAGTTTCAGGTCGACCGGGATAAACAGAACATCCACACCACCTTCACTGTTGAGCCAACCTATCAGGGCTGGGATGGAATCGTTCACGGAGGAATCATCTGCACCCTCTTAGATGAGGCTATGGCCAATCTGGTTTATGAATTGGGCATGAATGCAATTGCGGCGTCCCTGGAGGTCAGATTCAAAAAACCGGCTCCAACCCTTCAACCTCTTATGGTCTATGGAGAAATCACGGAGGTGCATAAGAAATTGGTTAAGGCAAAGGCAAGCGTCACGAGGGAGGATGGAACGGTATTGGCCACGGGAATCTCCACCTTTGTCAGGCAGAGTCCGTAAAAACTTTATCCTGGTTGAAGAACCTTCAAAAAATTCAATCCTAAAATTTTTTTGCGATCCTCAATGGAAAGACCTGATTCCTCCAGTTCCTGAAAATATCTCGGAGGCCGAACCAGTGGAAAGTCCGATCCGAAAATAATCTTCTCCGCGCCCACGATCTCGCTCACAATTCGATAGATCCTCTTCGAGTAAAGGAAGGGAGAGGCGGCTGTATCGTAATAGACATTCGCCATTGCCTTCTTCACCTCAGGCATTAACTCATAGAAGGGGAGCCCTCCTCCCCAGTGAGCCAGTAGAATCGGAAGAGATGGAAAGGTGAGGGCGAACTGGTAGAAAACCTCCAGAGGAGTTCCTCCTTTGCCGGGATAGGAATGACCGAGATGCTCATTGGCATGGAGAAGGATGGGAATCTTCTGATTCTCCATCTCTTGAAAAATCGGCCTCATCGATTCAATATCCTGAGCGGTCATCTCTCGATCGTAGAAAGCGATCTCTCCCACTCCCTTTGCTCCATTCTTTATCCTTCGATCCAGTTCCATGGCAGACCATTCCGGATCTGAAAAGAGAAGAAGAATGAAAACGATCAACCGATGGGGATAGCGCGAGGCAGAATCAATCAGGTATTGATTATGAAGAGCGCAGAGCTCTTTTTCTTCCCAGGGAAAACCGCAGATCACGGACTGCTCGATCCCGGCCTCATCCATTGAGGCAATCAACTCCTCTGCTCCGACGAGCCTGGCTTTGGGATTTTTATAAACGGAAGAAAACCCTCTGTCCCTTAAACAGAAGGCCTCCCTATTCTTTTTCACCTCGTCAGGAAAGATATGGGTATGACAGTCGACGATCATGGCCTGCCCTTCCTCACTTTAGTCCCTTATGAATGAAATTGTGCGCGAAATGGTAACAAAGTTATTTTAGATTGAGCGGATTTTAAATCCGAAGCACGAAATCCGAAATTCGAAACAATCTCAAATGACCAAATTTCAAATGTTCAAAATAGATAAAAGTTTAAGAAATTTGAATTTTGAAAATTCGAATTTGTTTCGGATTTCGATATTCGGATTTCGAATTTTATCAACCCCCAAAGCCTGTTTGGTTCCGGCTATGCCGGGTTAGGGTTTCCCTTTGGTAAAACCATAATGGCCGAGGGGTTTCCCGAGGTTCCAGTATTCCCGCGCCCCCGGGCAGTAGGCCAGTGGAAGGGCTTTCAGGATATCGATCCGGCCCCTTTCCTTCTGCACTTCCTCTTTCACATGGAGGGCAACGATCTCGCCGAGAAAAAAATCGTGGCTTCCGAGAGAGATGATCTGTTTGACTTCACACTCCATTTGAACCGGACATTCGTCGATCAATGGGGCCTTCACCTTCTCCGCTGGAACAGCTTTCCATCCCGTCAGATCAAATTTATTCGTCTCTCTTCCTGAGACCACCCCGCAGGCATCAACCCCTCTGACCATCTCCTCCGAGGGAAGATTAACCACAAATTCCCCAATCCCTTTGATGCATTGATGCGAATATCGTTCCGGCCTGATTGAAATGCCGATCATGGGAGGTTCGGAATTGACCACTCCTGCCCAGGCCAGCGTGATGATATTGGGTTTTTCTTTTCCATCCACGCAGGTGACCAAGACGACCGGTGTTGGAAAGAGTAAGGTCGTAGGTGGAAGGCTCTTTCGTCCCATTCCTCTCCTCCCTCAGGGTACCCGCCTTCTATAGAAAAAGGCTCACATCCCCCTTCCCTTTTCTGATGACTTTGGGGAATTCATCGGTGAGATCAATGATGCTCGAATGCTCCGCAACGATCGCTCCGCCGTCGATGACGAGATCGAGCTGCTTGACAAAGTGTTCTTCAATTTCAGAGGGATCGTTGTAAAGGCTTTCGTCAGGCTTATAGACGCTAGTGCTGATGATCGGATGCCCCAATTCCCGTACAAGGCTGAGACAGATTTTATTGTCGGGGATGCGAATGCCGACTGTATTTTGCTTCGTCATGGCAATCTTGGGGACAAATTTGGTTGCGGTCAAAACAAAGGTATAGGGCCCTGGAAGCAGCCTTTTCATCATCTTGTAGGCATAATTGGAAACATGGGCATAGCGGCTGATGTCCTTTAGGTCGGAGCAGATGAAACTGAGCGGTTTCTTCGCCTCCATCTTCTTCAATCGATGAATCTTCCGGATTGCTTCCTGGTTGAAGAGATCACAACCCAAACCATAGACCGTGTCGGTGGGATACCCGATGATTCCTCCCTGTTCCAGTGCTTCAATCACCTTCCGGACCAGCCTCAACTGCGGATTTTTAGGATTGATGGCAAGGATCATAATCTCAACTCTCCCTCTCCAGTTCGATGATGCGCACCCCATTGATGAACCGCTGGTTAAAATAAGGGGTGTCCAGACGGTCCACCCTCACTTCTTTGCCTCGGTAGGAGGCGTGGACGAATTCATTGTTGCCGATATAGATTCCCACATGCGAACCATTCGCCCGGCGTGTCTTGAAGAAGACGATATCGCCCTCCTCCAACTCTTCTCTCCCAACTTTTTTACCGATGTGCAACTGCTCCCGGGCGGTTCTGGGGAGCTGAACATTAAAAATTCCAAAGATCTTTTTCACGAAGGCGGAACAATCCAGTCCCTTGAGTGTGGAACCGCCCAGCCGGTAAGGAACTCCTAAAAAGGTTTTAACCACTCTTACGAAGAGACTCCTCTCATCGGGGTCTCTCCATTTTCCCAGAGGCTCCGGGATCGTTTGATTCTCGCCCTGGGCTTGCTGGTTCTCTTTAACCTCCTCCGCATCACCGGGCTCCTCTACCTCTTCTGTTCTCGTGTCCCCCTGTTTCAGCAGGATGAGTCGTTGGCCTGTCTTGAGGCCGTCCGTCCGGAGCTGGTTTAACCTCTTGATCTCCTCAACTGAAAGGCCCGCCCTTTTCGAAATCGTATAGAGACTGTCTCCCTGTTTCACAATGTAGGGTTCCGTTTCGGACGAAACTTTCTGGGCTGTCTTCCCGGCCGGTCTCTTTTTCGGATTCGGGATGAGGAGAACCTGTTTCGGTTTGAGATGACTTCCGTCCAGCCCGTTCGCCTTTTTTAAAGCTTCAACAGAGATACCATACGATCTCGAAATCATGTAAAGAGAATCACCGGATTTGACTGTGTAATGCTCTTCGGTCGATCCATTGTGAGGGCAGGCCAACACGAACAGGACGACCAGCATCACCCCCGAAAAGCCTAACCGTCCCACCATAAATCCCCCCCTTTCCTGTTGATAGACATCACTTCCCTGTTGAAGATATGGGAATTCACCCCGTTAGAAATAATGCCCCGCTCGGCTTCGAGTCCCGCTATAGCGGGACTGGAATTTCTAACGGGGTAAATCGAAAAGGATCAGATTGGATGAGTAGATAATGCTATTTTATACAAGGATTGTTTCGATAAGTCAACCAGATTGATCACTCCAGGACGAGGCGAATGCGGATGAAAAGCGTACCTTCTTTAAGGCCCGCTGATTTCGAAGGTTCTTTTCCCTTCTCTTCAACCTCCTTGCTCTTTGCTCCCGCGACAAGGTTTAAATCATCCTTCATCTCTTTTTGAACGGTGGCTCTGGGGGCCCAAGGAGGGAACCTGACCTGGGCCAATTCTTTTTCAAACTCCGCATAGGAAGAGGTAGGCAAAGAGGTCAGGAGGACATCTCCATCTTCTCTGACCACTTCTCCTCCCAATTGTTTTGCCAACTCCTGAAGCCGGGAGACAGCTTTCTTCCGATCACTGATTTTCAGGGTAATTTCCCTGTCTGGCTTTTTAGCAAGAGACATCATGGCTGTTCCAGCCTTCTCGCTCTCTCTCCTCTTCTCTTCCACGGGAGGGGCTTCTGCTTTTGCCATCTCTTCTTTGAGCGAAGGAGCAGGCGGATGGATCTTCTTCTCATCGGCCACAGAAGATTTTGTCTCTGCCCTATATTTCTCAGGATAGATAGCGAGAGGAGGCGGAGAAATGGACTCTACCTCTTTCTTTTGGACCTCTGATTGCGGAACCTCAGGTTTTTCAACAGCCCTCTTCTGAAGCATCTCAAAGGGCGTCATTTTCGTAAGATAAAGGGCTAAAAAAACGATCATCACCATGGCCGCAGCCTGGATAGGGATCTTCATGGAACGGAAGAACCGTTCCCCTCCCCGCCTTCCTTTCCCCTTTCGTTCCTCCCGTTTCTTCTGTATCTCTGAGACAAATCCTTTGGGCACATCCTCTTCTTCGATTGTGTGAAGCCAGTGGATCATCCGGTTGAACTGTTCCCACTCTTTTTGACAATCCTGGCAGGAACCAAGATGTTCTCTGAGCCTCTCCTCTTCCGACGGCTTCAATCCCCCTTCAAGGAAGGAGGAGAATTGGTCGCGCACCTTATCGCAATCCATCGACTTTGCTCCTTCAATCAATGAACGGATCTCTCCAAAATCCCTTTCAGGTCCATTCTGGCCCTGTGAAGTCTTGACTTGATCGTCCCTTCAGGAAGAGAAAGCAGCTTCCCTATCTCTTCATATGAGTACCCCTGGAGGTCCCTTAATACGATCATCTCTCTCTGATCCTCCTTCAATTTTAACAGCCCCTTCTGGACAAACTCCCGGATCATCTTTTTTTCGAAGAGGGTTTCCGGATTACCGGAAGGATCATAGACCGGCCTTTCCATCTCTCCATCCTCTGTTCCGATGGGATCGTTCAACGAGTCCGTTTTGAAATAGTGTCTTCGCTTCAAATATTTCCAGCGGTTTCGGCAATGGTTCAAGGTCATCTGCGTCAACCAGGGCTCAAATTTGACCTCCTCCCTCAAATCCTTAATCGACTCCATGACGGAGAGAAAGACCTCCTGGGACAACTCCTTCGCCTCCTCCCTGTTCCCCAGCATCCGAAAGGCGATATTAAAAACCTTCTTCTGGTAAGCGAGGACGATCTCCGCAAAAGCGCTCTCGTCTCCTGCCCTACAATTCTCAATCACCTCTTTCTGAACCTTCGGAGAACGCTCCATTAAAAATCCGTATTCCCCTTTTTATAGAGACAACAAAAGAAAGTATAAAGTTCCAGAAAAATTAATTAGAAAATAATACTCAAATCCCCCCATTCCCCCCTTTGCTAAAGGGGGGTAAGTGGGGGTTATCAATTTTCATTGTTCGAGGGTGACGAATCCATCATGGCGAATTAGAATTTTTTCTCTTTTAAGAATTTTTGCAGTTTGATCAACTTTTGGTCCCGTTCTCTCAAAACATCTTCGACTCTCTTAGCGGAGTAGTCATAGAATCCTCTTTCGGACTTCACTCCGAAATATCCATTTTTTACCAATCGTTCTAATGTTTTGGGTCGTCTGTCCTTTGAGACCAGATGGATGGACGGGTTTCTCTCAAAGGTGAGGGCCATATCCAGTCCTGTATAATCATAGCGTTGAACCACCCCGACAACAGGGATTCTGATTCCGAGACTGTTCTTCACCGCCCGGTCGATCTCCTCCGCCGTCGCATACCCTCCATCCAGAAGAAAGAAGATTTCCCTTGCCATGGCCCTCTGGAGACGATTGACAATATATCCGGGGATGAACTTCTTCATCACGACCGGCGTCTTTCCCAATTTCAGGAGGATTTCCTTCACCGTTTTTATGGTCGCTTCAGATGTTCTGGGTCCCCTGACCAGATCGACCAGAGGGATGAGATGAGGAGGGGCGTACCAGTGGCAGATTAACATCCTGTCAGGACGGATTTTTTTTGTCAACCGAAAGATATTGAGATAGGAAGTATTGCTGGTGAAGATCGTCCGCTCAGGACAGAGGCGATTCAGGGTCTGAAAAAGTTCTTTCTTCGCCTTCGGATTTTCGGATATTGCCTCAACAACCAGGTCAGCCTTCTGCGCCACATCGAGGGAAATGCAGGGACGGATTCGATCCAAAATCTTTGGAATCGATCTTGCATCGACCATCTTCGCATCTTTCAGGGTCTTTAAATTGGATTGAATCAGTTTGAGGCTTTTTCTGAGAATGTTTTCATTAACATCCACTAGATCGACTTCATACCCGCCCTGTGCAAAAACCAGGGCAATGGAGTGGCCCATGGTCCCTGCACCGATCACTAACACCCTTTGGATCAGACTGGTAGTCATTACAATCTCCCTGGTATGGGATATTAACTAAAATATTTGAAGTTTCTATAACCCGCTATCCTGAACCATTCCCTGAATCAAGCCACGTCATCCTGAACTTGTTTCAGGATCTATATCTCTGAATTCATGAACTCGCCAAATGGATAAACCAAGATGCTGAACCAAGTTCAGAAGCATGACACTTCTTGCTCTCTGAAACTTCTTATTTCTTTCCAAAGATCCTCATATACTTTCTCGACTTTTCATAGGCCTCGGTTAACTGATCTGCCGATCTTTTTCGTTCAACATCGGTCAGTGTTCTTACCACCTTTGCAGGTATGCCGAGGACCAGTGAGCCATCCCCAATCTTCATCCCCGGGGGGACAACACTTCCGGCTCCCACAATAGAATTTCTTCCCACCTCTGCTCTGTCCAGGACGATTGCTCCGATTCCCACGATCGCTCCCTTCCTGACCATGCACCCATGAAGCATCGCGCCGTGGCTGATGAGAACCCTCTCTTCAATAACTACAGGTTGATTCCCTGGAGACTCAATGAGCACCTTGTCCAGAATAACAGAACGTTCTCCTACAATAATTCGATTGCTATCCGCTCTCAGAAGCGCAAAAGGAAAAATGGACACATGAGGCCCAAGGAGAATATCTCCGATCAGTCTCGCCGAGGGATCGATGAATACGGTTTCATCAAACTGGGGAGATTTACCTTCAAAAGGTGTGATTTGATTTAAGTCGTGAGATTGGGATGACATCGGGTGGCTCCCTCAGGGTGTGAAATGAATCGTTACCTTGACTGCCTTTCGAAGATGGCTGCAATGCCCAGGCCTCCGCCGCCGCAGATCGATTCGAGCCCGAATCGACTGCCACGCCGCTTCATCTCGTGGAGGAGTGTAACCAGCACCCTCGTGCCCGTGCAGGCAATGGGATGGCCGAGAGAGATACCTGAGCCATTGGCATTGATTCTTGCATAGTCCTTGGATAAAAGGTTCAACATCTTCAGGTCTGCCAACACCTGAGCGGCAAAAGCCTCCTGAATTTCGATTAAATCTATCTGATCGATCTTTAGCCCTGTCCTCTCCAGAACCTTCTTGACAGCGATGCCCACTGCCTTATAGGTGTAGCGGGGGTCCACGCCCGCCACTGCAAACTCCCTGATCGAGACGAGAGGTTTCAATCCTAATGCCTCAGCCTTCTCTTCGGTCGTGACCACACAGGCCGCGGCTCCGTCATTCTCTGAGGACGAGTTTCCGGCAGTGCAGACTCCTCCCAGGACAGGTTGAAGTCTTGATAGTTGCTCAAAGGTCGTATCCGGTCTTGGCGTCTCATCCCGGTCCAATAACATCACACCCTTTTTCTCTTGAGGGACGGGCACGGCTAACATCTCTTCTTTGAATCTGTCTGAATTCATCGCTTCGCACGCCTTCCGGTGGCTCTCAAGAGCCCAGCGGTCGCAATCCTCCCTTGAAATCCCCTCCTCCTTTGCCGCTGTCTCTGCCCAGGACATCATCGTCGGCAGTATGCCGTATCTCTCTTCAGGCTGGGACATCACCCTTGCCCGCTGAATCCGGTCGTAGAGGGAAATTCCCCACAGAGAAGGGTTGCCATGACCTTTCGGCATTCCCTTTTTACCTCCGATCCCCCATTTGATCTCCCCTGGAAGGTAAAACTCCGCACTGCTCATGCTCTCCACGCCGCCTGCCACCACAATCTCCGCATGGCCCGACTGGACAGCCATGGCTGCAGAGCAGATCACATCCAGTCCGGTGCAACAGCGCCGGTCCAGTGTGATTCCGGGAATCGATTCCGGCCATCCTGCTTTGAGAAGCGACATCCGGGCGATATTCACATACTCTCCATTCTGGTAGGCCTGACCCAGGATGACCTCGTCAACCTGACCCGGATCCAATCCGGCTCTTCTGACAACTTCATTCAGGACCAGGGCTCCCAGATCATAAGCAGGAATGTCTTTCAACATTCCCATATACCTTCCGATCGGGGTGCGAACCGCACTGACGATGACTGCTTTTTTCAGAGGATCCTCCTTTAGAGTTTATTCTGAACGATGCCAGAACTTCTGAAGAAGAATGACCGCGGTCAGAAGTCCAAGACCGACCAGATCGGTCCATAGTCCTGGGTTAATGAGGCAGATGGCTCCGGCGACGAGCATCGCCCTTTCCAACAAGGTTGCTTCTTTCAATAACCATCCCATCAATCCGGCGGAGAGAAGCACCACACCGATCGATGCGGAAACGATGGTCGTTACAATGCTGGTGGGAGAGCCGATGAGCAACAGGGAAGGACCGTAGACGAACATGAAGGGAACGATGAACCCCGTTGCGCCCGCTTTCATTGCGGCCAGACCTGTCTTCCAGATATTCGACCCGCTGATGCCTGCGGCCGCATAGACTGCCATGGCAACCGGTGGCGTAATCGCGGAGATGATGGCGAAATAGAAGACAAAGAGATGGGCCGCAATCACCGGCACACCCAATTTGATCAAGGCAGGAATGAGCAGGGCCGCCTGAACAATATAGGCCGCTGTCGTGGGAAGTCCCATACCGAGAATAATCCCCGCAATCATCGTAAAGATGAGAGCAGGAGCAAGGGAGTCGCCAGCGATGAAAAGGATCAGGCTGGTAAATTTAAGTCCCAACCCTGTCAGGTTAATCACACCCACTACAATCCCTGCGCAGGCGCAGGCAGCGGCAACAGGAAGCATATTCCTTGCCCCAAGCTCAAGGGCTTCCAGGATCTTCCTCAACCCCATGCGGGTCTCTGTCCTCAGGAGAGAAACAACCAGTGTAGCAACGATGGCATAGATGCAGGCATACATCGGCGTATACCCTGCCAGCATGAAGAAGATAATTACAATCAGGGGAACGAAGAGATGGCCTTTCGTGACAATGACCCAGTTCAGGACCGGTCTCTCCGACTTGGGGATGCCCAGTAATCCCGTTTTGCTTGCTTCAAAATGGATGGCCATAAAAAGGGCAAGATAATAAAGAAGAGCCGGGATCAAAGCATGTTTACATATTTGGAGGTAAGAAATCCCCGTATATTCAGCGATGACAAATGCGGCCGCGCCCATGACCGGTGGCATGATCTGCCCTCCGGTAGAAGCTGTTGCTTCTACGGCAGCGGCAAAATCATGTTTGAACCCCGTTCTTTTCATCAGGGGAATGGTCAACCAGCCATCGACCATCACATTGGCCACCGCACTTCCGGAGATCGTTCCGAAGAGAGAGCTCGATACCACAGAGATCTTCCCCGGCCCTCCCTTTGCGCCGCCTACCAGAGAGGTGGCAAAGTCCATAAAAAATTTCCCTGTGCCTGACTGCTCTAAAAAAGCGCCGAAGATGACAAAAAGGATCACATAGGTGGCAGAAACTCCGAGCGGGATGCCAAAAATCCCCTCCGTGGTTAAATAGAGCTGGTCAATCAGGGTCTCAATCGTAAAACCCGTATGGCGCATCAATCCCGGCAGGTAATTTCCGAAAAGGGCATAAAGGAGAAATACCGATGCGGTAATGGGCAGGGCCAGCCCGATCGTCCTTCTCGCCGCCTCAAGCAGGATCAAAGTCAAAACTATACCCATGGTGAGATCCCATGCGCTGACAGGATGGACATATGGATAGCGTGTTACGATATATTCATAATTGAGAAAGATGTAGCCCAGAGACAAGAGGATCAGAAGAATGAGGATGAGGTTGCAAAATATCTTTCCATTCTTCTGTTTTTCTCCGCTGGTGATGCCCGCCAGAACGATCAGAACAAGGGTGAAGAGGAGATGGATGGAACGGTGCATCATTGCCTCCGGGGCGCCAAAGGCTCCTGCATAGAGATGGTAGGCTGACATGAGAACAGCGATTACCCACGTCACCTTTTTCACAATGCGAATAAAATGTTCCATGTTTTTCCCCTATAGAAAAGGCGGGAATGGCCCCATTCCTGCCTCATACGGTTTTGATACAACGCAGTGGAAAAATGACCGGAGGCCCCTTATTTAATGACCCCTTTTTCTTTATAATATTTTAGGGCACCGGGATGAAAAGGAACGCCAATGTCAAGGGCAAGGTCTTTGACGGTTACCCCTTTCATGTCTTTGACGACATCGGCCAATCGTTCTACATTCTCAGAAAGGACCTTCGTGATATTATAAACCAGTGGCTCTGGCAATTTTGCGCTGACCACCAGGTGGGTGAAGTATCCTACGGTGATCGTATCGTAATTGACACCCGGGTAAGTTCCTGAAGGGATGATCCGTTTCAGGTAGCCCACATTCATCTTCTGGAGTTCCCTGATCTTATCCTCAGGAAGGGAGAGAAGCCTGATCTTCTTGGTGGTTGCCAGATCCAATATGGAAGAAGCAGGAATAGTTGTTCCCAGGAGATACCCCTGTGCATGGCCGTCCTTCATCAGGGAGACGGCATCCGCATAACTTACATGGTTCACCTTTGTCATGTCCTTGTAGGAGAGGCCATGAATCTGGAGAACCTGTTGAGCCAGCAGTTCCCCTGTATGGCCTTTGGGTCCCGGACAGATTCCTTTTCCCTTAAGGTCTGCAGGCGATTTGATCCCCGAGTCTTCGAGGACGACCATCTGAAAATATTGAGGGTAAAGGTTGGCTAATTGCATAACATTCTTAGTGGGTGCCTTGAACGGTTCTCTTCCTGCAACCCCATCCACGCTGGAGGACGAATTTCCAAAACCGATATCCGCCTTGCCCTCCTGGACACCAACCACATTGGCCATGCCCCCACCCGGTGAAACGGAAACCGTTGTTCCCGGAATATTCTTCTGGATCAACTCCGCAATGGCGCCACCCAGTGGAACCCACGATCCTCCCATTGGTCCGGTCATCATCTTCAAATCAACCTTCTCCTGGCCAATGGCCAAAAAGGGAGACATCAAAAAGACAATCATTCCAAACCCTAAACAAACTATTCTCTTCATCTTCATTGCCAGCCTCCTTTATCTTGGATTGGATGTCCATCCAATAACAATAAATTGCCCTTCATGTCAAGAAGTTTCAAAGAGATTTCTAAAAAGAAGAAATCTCTGATTACACCGATTAGAATTCGATTGCACAGATTAGAAATGCATGGATGACAATCTTGTAAAAAGTCCCAATCTGTCACCCTGAACTTGTTTCAGGGTCTCTGTTTTATATAGCTCTCTCAATGTTTAAGGAACGATCACTACTTTTATGGGGTCTTCTCCTTCGATCTCTCCTCCTGCTACTCTGATTGCTTTTTCAGCTTCTTCGAGAGGAAACCGGTGGGTTACCATCTTCTCAAGAGGATATTTCCTTGATTCGGCCAGGCGGATCGCCGGGAGGACCGACTGAAAATCATGGCTGAAGGCGCCCTGCACTCTCACCTCCTTGTAAACGATCTTATCGAGGACTAAAGGAATTTCTCGATCCATACCATAAAGTCCGGGGAGGATGACTGTCCCTTTCTTCTTCACCAGATCGATGGCTGTGATCGCTCCTTTCGGGCTTCCAGTCACATCCATGACAAGGTCAGCCATCCTTCCTTCTGCGATCTCTCTCACCCTTTCGACCGGATCACCCTTCTCGATATCGATCATCTCATCCGCTCCAAAGGTCTTTGCCAGTTCGAATCGAATCCTATCCTTTGTCATTCCAGTCACGATCACTTTCTCTGCGCCCGCCTCCCTGGCTATGATCACGCCTGCAAGCCCCTGCTGTCCCGGCCCCTCAATCACAATGATACCCCCTTGCCTTAGTCCCCCGATCACCTGAACCCACCGAATCGCATTCCCAAGGACCGCACAGACCAGAATTCCGACTTCAGGTAGAAGGTCCTGTGAGACCTTATGAACCATCGCCCTTGGAGGAAGATAGAGATATTCGCTATAAGCGCCCCAGAGGTGCGGCGGATCTTTACAGGAGATCATCGACCCGTAGGTGAACATCTTCTCACAGTGGATATAATCTCCCTGCTTGCAATGGAAACATTCTCCGCATCCAAAGGCATACTCAACGATCGCCCGGTCCCCCTCTTTCAGGTTCCATCTTTGAGATGCCTCCTTCCCGACCTCGACGACCGTCCCGAAAATCTCATGGCCCATAATAATGGGATAGGGTCGAGGAGCACGTGTGGCCTTTCCCCTGTACATGCCCACATCCGAACCACAGACTCCAACCATCTCCACCTTGAGGAGTCCCTCTTCCGTTCCGATCGAAGGAAGTGGAAACTCCCTCAATACCATTCTTCCGGGTGCTTCGAGAACCATTGCTCTGGAGGTCTTCATCGCTTCTCGTCCATTAAAATTTTTTCTTAACTGCTAATTCGAAAAATGTTTCATCCTTTCTTGTTTCTCATCCTTTGCAGGAGAAAGATGGCAACGAGAATACCCCCTCCGAGAATATCTGAGACAATGCCCGGTTTGATCAGGGTAAAAGCCGCAATGAAGAGCAGTAGCCTTGAGACCCAGTTCAATTTGCTGATCATATGGCCCTGAATGGCTGAGCCAAGAGCCAGGCATCCGATGATGGCTGTCAGGAATGCGGAGAGAATATGAAGCAGGTCTCCTTTCCAGATGAGAACAGGATAATAGACGAAGAGAAAGGGAATGAAATAGGCAATGGCCGCAAGTCTCATGGCTAAAAATGCGGTGGCAAAGGGAGGAGATCCGGCGATTCCTGCTCCGGCATAGGCGGTCAGGGCCTCCGGAGGTGTGATGGTCGAGAGGCAGGCATAATAAAAAACGAACAGGTGAGCGGCTAAAGGATCAACGCCCAACTTGATCAGAACCGGTCCTCCTAAGATCACCGTGAGGATGTAGGCGGCAGAAGTGGTCAAACCAAGGCCCATGATCATTGAGGTGAACATAACGGCGATCAACGCTAAGATGAGTTCTCCCTTACATGCTTCGATCACAAGGGTGGAGAACTTCAATCCAAGGCCAGTCTGCGTAACCACGCCGATGATGATTCCAGCGCAGGCGCAGGCTAAAGCCACCTCCCTCGATATCATCGCCCCTTGTTTAAGGGCTGAAATAAATTTTTTAAAACCGATCCTTGTCTCCCTCCTGAAAAAACTGATTCCCATGACCGCCCAGATCGACCAGAACCCTGCCTTCATAGGCGAATACCCGATGACAAGGAGGTAAACGAGAAGAAAAGCAGGCAGGACGAGATGTCCCTTCTGGAAAATCACCTTTTTCAGCCTGGGCAACTGCTCCTTCGGGATTCCTTTTAGGTCCAGTTTTAATGCCTCGAGATGAACCATATAAAAGAGGGCGAAGTAGTAGAGGATTGCAGGGATCATGGCCCCAAGACAGACCCGGATATAGGGAATTCCAAGCATATCCGCCATGATAAAAGCCGCGGCTCCCATCACCGGCGGCATGAACTGGCCTCCGGTCGATGCCACCGCCTCCACAGCCCCTGCAAACTTAGGCTCATATCCGATCTTCTTCATCAGAGGGATCGTGAAGGAGCCCGTGCTCACCACATTCGCCACCGAACTTCCTGAGATCGTCCCGAAGAAACCGCTGCTGACAATCGCCATTTTGGCAGGGCCTCCCCTCCAGTTTCCGGTGAGGGCATTAGCAAAATCGATGAAAAACTCCCCTGTCCCGGAAGCAACGAGAAAGGCTGCAAAGAGGACGAAGATGAAGATGAAACTTGCGGAGACGCCGAGTGGAACGGTGAAGAGCCCCTCTGTAGTGACAAACTGATAGGCTATAAAACTTTCCAGATCCACGCCCTTATGCCCCCACAATCCCGGGATTCGATCCCCAAGAAGGGCATAAAGGATCCCCACAAGGGCGATGATGGGAAGCGACCACCCCAGAGACCTTCTCGTTGCTTCGAGGACGAGAAGGATGAGGATCCCGCCCATGATCAGATCGTATGTTGTCGTGGCACCCCCTCTCATGACGATTTCTCTGAATTGCAAAACGAGATAGACAACGCTTGCCAGACTGAGGAAGAATAGAAAAAAATCCCACAGGGTGGAGAGTTTCGACTGGGCGACCTTCTCCGGGTCCTTTCCTCCCATCGTCGGAAAAGTCAGAAAGATGAGGAGGAGGGCGAAGAGGAGATGGATGGAACGCTGGACAATGGCGGAGAAGAGTCCGAATTGGGCCGTATAGAGATGGAAGATTGACATCCCAATGGCGGTTAGGGTGATGAGGTGACTTTTTCGAATAAGTCCCATAGAACCATCCTCTTCTTCAGTTTGATCTCTACGATCTCGAACGGTTCGATCCCATCCGAGAGATGAAAGGTTTCACCTTTGAAGATGAGCTTATGATTGGCCAGATCTCTCGACCCCATCATGAACTGAATCTTCTTCCTCGCCTCATTGATATCCCTTAACTCTCCCACACCATCCGCTCGGAGATGGAAATTGGGATAGGCAAATCCTCCGCCATTGAGATGGGATTGAAAGGTCATATCCCTCAGAACAATTTTCGCTCTGTGTTCGATCTCATAATTCTCCTGGAGAAAGGCCCGGTCATAGGAGTGTAAAAACCGGATGCTGAACCTGTCCCCTGAAGAGACCGGCAGTGAGAGAAAGGCGTCGGGCCTGCCCTCGCTTGAAACCTCCAACCGATAGGCAGGCCACAACGCCCAGAATAGGAGTCCGATCAGGCTCACAACGACCGCAATCTTAGAAATAACTGGTGTAGTGAATCTCACGCTTCTTTCCATTGAATTTGAGTATTGTCATTCCCGCCCCGATTTCCATCGGGTAAACTCCAGCGGGAATCCAGACGTCGTCCCTGCGGAAGCAGGGATCTATGACAAAGAAACTGGGTTCCTGTTTGCACAGGAAACCCTGGATTCCGGATCAAGTCCGGAATGACAAACCGGTTAAGATTTATGTCGTTATGTATAGGTACGTTATGGTTGTGACAAATTACTGATCACTGATTACTGACTACTGATCACTGATTATTTGATAACGCCTCTTTCCTTAAAAAACCGAATCGCGCCCGGGTGAAGCGGAATCGACATCCCTTTGGTGGCATTGGCCAATGTGATCTCCTTAAACATGGCATGGATGGCATCCAGTTCCGCCTTATGATCGAAGACCGCCTTTACCATCTCATAAGCAAGGTCTCCGGTGCAATCCTTATGGACGATGAAGAAACCCATCCAGCCCAGAGTATTATGCTCCTTCGCCATTCCCGGATAGGTCCCTGTAGGGATCACCCTTGGAAAGTAAGCAGGAAATTTCTTATTGATCCTTCCCCCTACTTCAGGCTCAATATCGAGAAACCTGATCTTCTTATAACGGGTCAATTCGACCAGGGTGGGCGCGGGCGTCCCAAGGGTGACAATTCCCACCTCAATATTTCCATCCTTCATGGCGGCCGTGGCCTCGGTATGGGAGAGGAACTGCTCCTGGATATCGTCATACGTGATCCCATACTCCTTCAAGACATACCTTGCCATCACCTCTGTCCCGCTCCCGGGGGGTCCCACCGCCACCTTGGGGTTTTTCCCTTTGATGTCGGAAATGGTCTTGATCGGAGATTTCTCTTCCACATAGATCTGGATGTCGATGGGGTAGGTTGAAAAGAGCCCCCGGATCTCCTCCACTTTGCCGTCTTTGAACATCTCCTGCCCATTGAAGGCATAGAAGGCGATGTCCGGCATGGTGAGAGCCAGATCCTGTTTATTCTTCGAAATCGCCCTGATGTTTTCAATCGAGGCTCCGGAAGGAATGGCCGTAGATGTCACCCCCTTGATATGTTTATTGATAATTCCCGAAACTCCTCCTCCTAAAAGATACCATGTCCCTCCGGTGCTTGCCGTACCGATGACCAACCGCTTCTCCTGGGCCTGAACAGCGCTCATCGTCACGGTCAATAAAAATACCGCTATTAAAAAAATTGATCGTTTCATCGTCCCACTCCTTTCTTTAAATACCTCTCCCTCAATACGGTTTTAAGAACCTTCCCCGAAGGATTTCTCGGAAGGCTCTCCACAAACGCCACAGACTTAGGCTTCTTGTAACTGGCAAGATGACTTTTACAGTATTCGATCACCTCCTCCTCTGTCATCGTCTCCCCTCTCTTCAAAACGATGACCGCCCTGACCGATTCTCCCCAGAGGGGATCGGGGACTCCGACGACGGCCGCATCCTCAATCTTAGGGTGGCTGTAAAGGATCTCTTCGATCTCACGGGGATAGATATTCTCTCCGCCGCTGACGATCATATCCTTCTTCCGGTCAACGATATAGATGAATCCCTCCTCATCCATCCGGGCCAGATCCCCCGTGTGAAGCCATCCGCCCCGGAGGGTCTCCCGTGTGGCCTCTTTATCTTTATAGTATCCCTTCATCACATTGGGACCACGGCAGATCAACTCCCCGACTTCCTCCACTGGGAGATCCCGATCCTGATCATCCACGATTCTCACTTCCAGAAAGGGAACAGCCGGCCCCACACATTCCCTTTTCTTCAGAGAGTCCTTCGCCTTGAGGATGGCAATCGAGGGCGTGGCTTCGGTGCACCCATAGACATCATAAATACCGGAGAGATTGGGAAAGAGTTTCCCCAGCCTCTCTTTTGTTTCATTCGGAAGGATGGAGGCCCCTGTGGTGCATTTGGTGATTGAACGGGTGTCATATTTCCCCTCAGGAAGGGAGAGCATCAAATGGTAGGCCGAAGGGGCGCCTGAGATGACCGTCCCCTTCTCCTTTTCAATGATCTCCATCACCCTTTCCGGATCAAAATGCCTGATGAGGACGCTGGTCCCGGCCAGCGCCACACGGGTTAGGAAATGGTTATTGAGAGCCGCCGTATGATAGAGGGGGCCGATGACAATTGAAGTTTCACCCTCCTTCTCCTCCCTTCCCAGAATGGTATTGAAAAGATTCCAGAGGAGATTCTCATGGGTGAGAAGAGCCCCTTTCGGTTTTCCTGTGGTGCCGGAGGTATACATCAACTGGCATTCCTCCTTTTCAGAGAGGGGGACATCCGGCTCCTGAGAAAGGGAGTCTTTTAAAAAAGTTTCGTAGTTCAAAATGGAAGAAGAAGCGGACTCCCCGATGGAAAAATAGAACTCCACTTTTTTAAGCCTGGGCCGGATCTTCTCAACAAGCTCTGAAAACTCCTCTCCATAGATAAAAAAACGGGCGTCGGAATGGTCGAGGATATAGAAAACCTCCTCGGCGGTAAACCGGAAATTGATCGGCGTGAAGACGCCGCCTGACTTGGCCGAGGCAAAGAGAATCTCGACAAGGGGGATCGAATTAAAGAGAAGGACAGCGATTTTTTCACCCTTCTCCAGGCCGAGACGGAGCAATCCATTGGCCAGTTGATTGACGCGACGATTAAACTCCTGATACATCATCCGCTCCCCTTCACAGATGAGCGCGATCCTTTGAGGGAACTTACGGGCAGTAAAAGTAAGGATTTGTCCGACATCCATGGGAATCTTCCTCTAACCCATGCGACTCTACAAAAAATAACTTCATTCGTCAAGCAAGAAAAGATTTAAAAAGTAATGCGTCAGTTATGGAAGGTTACATAATCCCTGAAAAAATTTATTACCCCCGATAGGCGGGACATTCCTGTCCCGCCTATGTTGGAAGCGGGGTTAGAAAACCCCGCCTATCCATTCCACCTATTAATAAAATGAAATTACCTCCATGACTGAGGGATTACTTTAAAAACGATTTGATTTTTTGTGGAAAGAGGCTTATAATGGTGAATAAAAATAAGAAACCTTGGAAAAGGAGGTGATCGGTAGATGAAGAGGGCCATATCTTTGATGTTTTCGTTATTCCTGATCGGCATGCTCATTTCAGCCCTGACCGGATGTGGAGCGGACATCAAGGCGGAGAATGAGAAGTTGAAAGCGGAGAACACGAGCCTTAAGTCAGACAGCGATAAGCTAAAGCTTGAGGTTCAGAAGTTGAAAGAAGATATCCAGAAGGGCGCTGAGAAAGAGGCGACCATCACTTCTCTCACCGCAGAGAATGAAGCCTTGAAAAAGCAGGTCGAAGATCTGAAGTCGCAACTGGCAAAGAAGAAGAAATAGCCATCCATCCGTCACAAAAAAGGGAAAACTCAGCAGGTTATGGGTTTTCCCTTTTTTTCCCCCTGTACTCCTTATGGATAAGAAGAGACGAAGAGCGAAACATCCAAGAAAAAGAAAAGGTAAAAAGGGAGTTGCCTTCTATGTCATCCTCGCCTTTCTCTCCTCCGCCTTTCTGCTCCTCCTCTCCGGAGGCCTCCTCTTTTTCTATTTCTCCCGACAGCTTCCTGACTTTGCCTCCCTGAAGGAACGAAACCTCAACGCCTACTCCATCGTCTATTCGGAAGACGATGAGGTTGTGGGAAAATTCTTGTTGGACAATCGAATCCCGATCACTTACGAGAAAATTCCTAAGCCTCTTATCCAGGCTTTCCTTGCCGCAGAGGATGCCGAGTTTTTTCAGCACAGGGGAGTCGACTATAAAGGAATCGCTCGCGCCATGTTTAAAAACCTCATCGCCGGGAAGATCGTCCAGGGGGGCAGCACCATCACCCAGCAGGTGACCAAGACCTTCTTCCTCACCCCCAAGAGAAGTTTCCTCCGAAAATTGAAAGAGGTCGCCTATGCCTTCGCTCTCGAACGGAATCTGACCAAAGAGGACATCCTTTCTCTCTATCTCAATCATATCTATCTGGGAAACGGCGCCTACGGAATAGAGGCCGCCGCGGAGAGCTATTTTAATAAACGGGTGGAACAGCTCAATCTTTCAGAGACAGCCCTGCTCGCAGGCCTGGTCAAGGCCCCCAGCCGCTACTCGCCTGTCAATAATCTGACCCGTGCAAAAGAGCGGCAGAATTACGTTCTTACCCGGATGGTGGAAGTGGGGTTCATCTCCCAGGAACAGAAAGAGAAAGCCCTCCGGACGCCCCTGAAGATCCAGTCGAGGGTGAGCGCCTTCTTCAGCAAGGCCCCTTACTTTACGGAGGTCATCCGTCATCAGGTCGAAAGAAAATATGGGAAGGAGAAACTCTATAAAGAAGGATTGAGAATCTATACCACTCTCGATCTCAACCTTCAGAAAGCCGCACAGAGATCCATTGAGATGGGCTTGAGGGAGCTGGATAAGAGACAAGGGTTCAGAGGACCCATTCAGACGCTCACTTCCGATGAGCTGAGGAACCTCACCCAAAGGAAGAGAAGGATACTCCAGCCCCTTTCACCCAATGAAATCTTCGAGGGAGTGATCCTCTCCAGGGATGACTCTAAAAAACTCTTTACGATCTGGGTGGAGGACCGGAAGGGAACGCTTCCTTATGCTGAGATGACCTGGGCCCTCCAGATCAAACCCACAGCCCATTTCAGGCCCGGCCAGGTGAAGGCGCTTGGGGATCTGCTTAAAACCGGAGATGTCGTCCAGGTGAGGGTAAAGGAACCGGCCAGGAAAGATCAGCCTCTCACCCTCGGATTGGAACAGGAACCTCTTGTCCAGGGAGCCCTGATCTGCACGGATCCGCAAACCGGATATGTGAAAGCCATGGTGGGCGGGCGTGATTTCAGCGAAAGTCAGTTCAACCGTGCCGTCAATTCTCGCAGGCAGCCGGGTTCTGCCTTTAAGCCCTTTATCTATGCGGCCGCGATTGAGAAAGGGTATAACCCTTCCACCCTTCTCATGGACTCGCCTGTGGAATATTCGGATTATGACGGAGGACATTACTGGGCTCCGAAAAATTACGACAAGAACTTTATGGGCCCCATCACCTTCAGAAACGCCCTCGCCCATTCCAGAAATGTCGTAACGGTCAAAATCCTTGAAGACATCGGCATGGGGTATGCCCTCAAATTCATTAAAAAGATGGGAATCGAATCTCCGGTCAAACGGGACCTCTCCGTTGCCCTCGGAACCTCTGGAACCTCCATGTTGGAGCTGACCTCCTCTTTTGCGGTCTTTGCCAACGGGGGAGAGCGCATCAAACCCATCTTCATTAAAAAGATTGTCACCATGAAAGGCGAGGTCCTTGAAGAAAATACCCCTTATGTCGAATTGGAGGAGCCGGAGGAGGAAGAGGAAGGAGAAGAAAGCATTCCCGCCGCTCCATCTCCTCCTCCCATCAGGAAGGAACGGGTCATCTCTCCGCAGAATGCTTTTATCATCACCCATCTTCTCGAAGGCGTGGTCCAGCACGGGACTGGGGAGAGGGCAAAGGTTCTCGGGAGGCCCGTAGCCGGAAAGACCGGGACTTCCAGCGATTATGCGGATGCCTGGTTTATCGGATATACCCCTTCTCTCCTTGCCGGAGTCTGGGTAGGCTTCGACGACAAGACCTCTCTCGGAAAGAATGAGACCGGATCGAGAGCCGCCCTTCCCATCTGGATCTCTTTCATGGATCAGGCATTGAGGGATGGACCCGCGGAACCCTTCGGGGTTCCTGAAAAGATCGTCCTGCTCAGGGTGAATCTCGAAACAGGAACCCCTGCCGATGGAAGTTCTCCGCAGACCATTCTGGAGGCATTTATTGAAGGAACCTTTCCGAAAGGGAAAGAAGAGCCGGCCTCAGGGGCTCCGATAAGTGGGCGGTCCCTTACAGATCCTTCGCGACCCATCACAACTGGTCCTTAAACTTAAGGGAACCTCTAATAATTCCCAATTCGTCGCTCCCGCGAAGGCGGGAGTCCAGTAATTTCAAAAGCTTATGGATTCCTGCTTTCGCAGGAATGACATTTTTAGAGGTTGCCTTAAAGGGAACAGGTAAAAGGTTAAAAGGTTCAAGGCAGAAGATTTTTCTTCTCCGAGGAGGATCAATGAAAGACGAAGAACTAAAAGAGATGTTAAAGAATGGTGAGACAATAGCGGTCGTGGGAATTTCACCCAAAGAGGACAGGCCCAGCTTCAGGGTGGCCGCCTATCTCCAATCGAAGAGCTACCGCATCATACCGGTCCGGCCTGACGGCGATACGATCCTCGGTGAAAAAGTCTACCGAAATCTGATGGATATCCCCGAAGGGATGGAAGTTGATGTGGTCGATATCTTCCGGAAATCGGAGGAGGTTCCTCCCATTGTGGAAGAGGCGATTCGGCGGGGAGCAAAGATCATCTGGATGCAGGAAGGAGTGATCCATCAGAAGGCAGGAGAAGAGGCCGAGAAGGCTGGCCTGAAAGTGGTGATGGATCGGTGTATGAAGAAAGAACATCAACGACTTTTTGAAACATAAATTCTAATTTCGAAGCACGAAATCCGAAACAAGCACGAATATTCAAAATACCAATTTCCAAACAGATTAAAGTTTAGAATTTTGAAATTCGAATTTCGGATTTGTTTCGAATTTCGATATTCGGATTTCGGATTTTTTCTTAATACCCCAGGATCGTTCTCCTCCCATTATATCGCTCGATATCGTATTGGGTATTGACATCGACGACATTCAATTTCCCCACGGCCTCCTCCAGAGAAACAGCTGTGATCCGGCCATTGCGCAGGCTGACCATCTTTCCGAAATCCTCTTTGGCAATCAGATCCATGGCCGCAATCCCGAAATATCTTCCCATCCTGCGGTCATAGGCGCACGGAGCGCCTCCTCTCTGAAGATGGCTCAGGATGATGCTTCGTGTCTCGATCTTTGTGGATTCTGTGATCTGATCTGCCAGGAATTCTCCGACCCCACCCAGGGCTTTGTGCCCAAAACTATCCACGCCATTCTCTTTTATAATTTCAGAGCCTCCGGCAGGTTTTGCCCCTTCGGCCGCAACGATGATCTCATACCGGGTCCCTTTTCGATGGCCTTCCATGAGCAACTCGTTCACCCTGTTCACATCGAAATCGTATTCAGGGATGAGGATGATATAGGCGCCGCTCGACTCTCCTCCTTCCAACGCCAACCAGCCCGCATGCCTTCCCATCGTCTCCACCACGAAAATCCTCCGGTGAGAACCGGCTGTTGTTCGAAGGCGATCGATCTCTTCGGTGATGACATTGAGGGCGGTCTCAAACCCCAGCGTATAATCGGTTCCTGAGAGGTCTTTATCAATCGTCTTTGGAATGCCGACGACCTTCACCCCTTCGCGATGGAGTTTATTGGCCACTCCAAGGGTATCCTCGCCGCCGATGGCGATCAAATAATCGATCCGGAACCGTCCCAGGTTTTCAAGAACGGTTTTTGAGCGATCTTTCTTGGCGTCATAGGGATTCGTTCTCGAAGTGCCGAGATTCGTCCCTCCATAACGATCCCATGTCCTCACCATCTCTTCGGTCAGCGTGAACATCCTCGAAACGGGAGGATCCCCATCTCCCTCCGGCTGAACCAACCCCTTCCAGCCATCACGGATTCCAACCACCTCATGCTGAACCTTCCTCACCCGCTGTAGCCTGTCATCGAGCGCTGTCTTGACCACCCATTTGATCGCTGGATTCAATCCCGCGCAGTCCCCTCCCCCAGTTAGAACACCAATTCTTTTCTTTTCCATAGCTCCTCCTACCCCAGAAAATAAAAGTCTAATGGTAAGGGTAACGAGGCCCGTATCGTTAATAGAAGGTTACGTTTATCGTCTCTTAATTCTTTATACGTTGCCGTAACCGGTAACCGAAACGGGCTTCGTAACCGTAACCCATTTTCTAACCATTTAACCTTTCCTTTTCTTCACGAAATTCTTTTACAATAAGTGATCCGGTCGTTCCCCTCCCAGTAATAATCGGCAATTCTTGCCGCTTCCTGAAATCCTTTTCTTAAATAAAACCCCTGGGCCTTCTCATAGGAGGGAATGGAAGATGTATCGGCAAGAATCATTCTCCCTTTCAATCCCCTTACTTCCTCCTCCAGATAATCTAAAAGTTCTGATCCGATCTTCCGTCCCTGAACGCCTGGGTCAATGACAATCCAGTAAAGGTCGAAAGTCCCCTGGGTCATCGGGACAGGACCATAACAGATATACCCCAGCGGTTGCTCCTGATCGTCCACCGCACAAGCGATTCTGTAATCCTTTTGACTTTCATTTCCGAGCACAATGTCGATCAACTCTATCGCGACTCCGACCTCTTCGTCGGTGAAAACGCCCGTCTCGATCACCATCCTCCGGAGCCTCTCCCTGTCCTTTGAAATCAGCGGCCGAATCTTCATCGCCCCTTCTCCACCACTTTGATCAAACTGTTTGCTGGGACCATCTGGCCAGGAACTCCGCCGTTCAACAAAACCATCTCCTTCATTTTCTCCTTTGGAACCCCAAAAGAACGAAGAGTATTCTCAAGAGTATCGGAAGTGGTTATGGTTCGGATTCTTATCCGGTCAGGTCTCACATTAATCTTTCTATAATCGGTCAGTTCCCTAAACCGATGCATGGTATTTTCGAAGAGACCTCTATGGCCTTGAAATAGCCCAATAGAGGTCAAACCATGAAAGAGATAAATCTTCCTGTCCTTTTCAATGAAATAGGACATCACCCGCAATACCCCTTTCTGGGTTTGAATATCGGAAATCAGGCGATGAGACGGAAGACCGTTCACCAGAATGGCTTCAGACCTAACCACGAGGGCGCCGGTTTTAGAGAGGAATGTCCTCGCCGCCTCTCTGGATGAGGGAGCGGTGGTCAAGGAAAAGAGTATGATCGCATCCTCTTTTTCGCTTATCATCTGAACCTGCGAAGGCCGGTTTTGGATCTTCCATCTGACAGGCACAGGAAATTGAAAACGGAGAACAGGGTGATAAAATATATCATCTTCCACATATCCTTGGAGCGGATCGTCTCCATATACGAGACCGTCTATCTCTCTTAAATATTCTTCTCGATTCACTTTCGGGTCTTTCAGTTCGTGCCGCTTCTGCCACTCTTTTGCTCTTGACCGCACAATCTGAACACGATCTTCCGGACTGGGGTGAGTCGAAAACCAGCCTGGCAGTCCACTCCGATCTGATCCCGGGTTTATCCTTTCCAGTGTTTCAAAAAAACTAGCCAACTGCGCCGCATCATAGCCCGCCTTGCTCGAATACTCCACCCCTAAATCATCCGCTTCCCTCTCATTATCCCTGCTGAACCTTAGAAAAAGCATCCCCACACCTAACTGAGCCAGGCTTGTCACAATAGGCGAATCGATAAAGATTGATCCCACTCCTAACCCCAGTTGGGCAAGCTGGGCTTTACTATACTGCTGGGCGGAATGGCGCGCCGCTACGTGGCCGATCTCGTGTCCCATCACAGCAGCCAGTTCAGCCTCGCTGTTGAGAACAGCTAAAATCCCCCGGGGAAAGTAAACATAGCCCCCTGGCACGGCAAAGGCATTGATGACCGAAGCATCGAGGATCTTACAATCGTAGGCCAGTTGTGACCGATGAGAAGCCCTGCCCAGTTGACGACATATGTTTTTGAGATAGGCGGTTAGTCTCGGATCTTCATAGATGCCGTATTGTTTTACGATCTCAACATCTGTTTCCCTGCCCAAATTGATTTCATCGCGCTCACTCAAAAGCATCAGTTCCTGTTTGCCGGTGACAGGATTGACCGCGCATGAAGGAATCAAAAAGAGAAAACATAGAAGGCAGAATGAGATCTTCATCCATCTCATATTTTTTTCCTCCATGGTCTTTTTTTTCTGATGAAAGTTATTATACACCATATGGGCTATCTGGTAAACTCCTTTGAGTTCGGATATAATTACAACGAATATCGCGAATGACATCGAATTTGACAAATGTTATTTAATACTATCAGAATAAACATGCTCTCCATTTTCTTTTATTCGTGATATTCGATACCATTGGTTTCATTCGATTCTCTTTATGTATCAGAGAGCCAGCGGCATCCTTCTTCACATCACTTCACTCCCCTCGCCTTTTGGAATCGGCGATCTGGGGCCCTCCGCATATCAATTTGCCGACTTCCTAACTCAAACAAAACAGAGTTACTGGCAGGTCTTACCCCTCAACCCCACGGACGAGGCTTGTGGAAATTCTCCTTACGGCAGTCCCTCCGCTTTTGCAGGAAATCCGCTCCTCATCAGCCCAGAGCTTCTCAGGGAGTTCGGTTTTCTCAAAAAGAGGGATATAGAAGAGATTCCTCCATTTCCGGAAGGGCGCTGTGACTACGCATCTGTCATCTCCTATAAATCAGACTTGCTTTGCCGTGCCTATGACTCTTTTAAAACGGCTGGAAAACAGAGGGCTGCCTTTGAAACATTCTGCAAGGAGAATGAAGAGTGGCTCGAAGATTTTGCCCTGTTCTTTGTGATTAAAAAACATTTTAAAGGAAAAGCATGGGGAGAATGGGAAAAGGATCTGAGGAACAGAAATTCCGAATATCTTGAAAGGGTCGGGAATAATCTTCGGGATGAGATCGAGCAGGAGAAGTTTTATCAGTATCTCTTCTTCAAGCAGTGGCTCTCCCTTAAGGCTTACTGCAATCAAAAGGGTATTCGATTGATCGGAGATATTCCCATCTATGTCAATTATGATAGCTCTGATGTATGGACGAATTCCGAGATCTTCAATCTAAATAAGGAGAAGAAACCATTAGGGGTTGCAGGCGTCCCGCCTGACTACTTCAGCAAGACCGGCCAGTTCTGGGGAAATCCGACTTTTCGCTGGGATCGTCTCCAAAAGACGGATTACCAATGGTGGTTCCATCGCATTTCCCATAACCTCCGCCTTTTTGATATTTTGCGTCTTGATCATTTCAGGGGTTTGATCGCCTACTGGGAAATTCCTTCCACGGAGACAACCGCTATGAACGGCAAATGGGTGGAGGCTCCTGCGGATGATTTTTTGACGGCTCTCCTGAAAAGATTCCCCGTTGACTCTTTCATTGCAGAGGATCTTGGAATCATAACGCCTGATGTGAAAGAAGTGATGGATCGGTTCGGCTTTCCGGGCATGCGGGTCCTTCAATTTGCCTTCGGTGAAGACTCACCCAACCATCCCTATCTTCCTCACAACTTTATCTCCAACACCGTTGTCTATACCGGCACCCATGACAATAATACGATCAGGGGATGGTTCGAAAACGAGATTCATCCGGAGGACAAAAAGAGGGTGTTTCGCTACCTGGGGAGAGAGGTTTTCTCCGAAGACTTGCCGGCCGAACTCATCCGTCTTGGAATGATGTCCGTGGCCAATATGGTCATCACTCCTTTGCAGGATGTCTTAGGGCTGGGAGAAGAGACAAGGATGAACCGTCCTTCCACCCTATCGGGGAATTGGGAATGGCGGCTTCTGCCGGACCAGCTCACCTCTTCCTATGCGGAAATGCTTCTTGAATTGACTAAAATTTATGGGCGATCATGGGAATATCGATAATCCTTGATTCCTCCGGCTCAAGAATATAGGGGGTAGGTAAATTGCCTGCTGGAGCCGGCGCGGGGATTTGAACCCCGGACCTACTGATTACGAAAATATCGCCCACCTTCAATCATTTCAATAAGTTACCGAATTTCCTTAAACAATTTTGAAATCATGTTACTACAATCTACCCCTGTTTTTCAAGTGGAGGTGGGAAAATCCATCGAAGAAATCGCAGAAGAGCATCGATCACCCGAATCATTGAGTTGCGTAATCGGGCTTGTGGTCTGCCGGAATGGAGAGTTCTTTGAGAGTTTCGCTGTAGAGTTTCCTCAAGACATCTCGCCCGATGGGATAATGGCTATTCTGCAAGATACCGGAATCCAGCTAAAGACCTCATTGAAGTTGTTTGATGAAGAGAAAAAAGGAGAGTGACATTAAATGTAGTGTCTTCAGATTGAGAGGGAAATATTTCCAAGAGGACCGTTATAAACCAGAATGCAACGTGCCAAAATATTCCTCCCGATTAGGGCGACGATATTCTGGTTCCTCAATTCACTTCCTAATACCGCATTCAAACTTAGGATAATCGTAGTTCCAGGAAAGGCCAATTTTATGGGGAAAAGTTCTTGGGCCGCTTGCCCTTGAGGTGTAAACACGGTCGATACTCCAACCGGATTTATTCCCAGCTGTTGAATTAAGGTTAGGTCTACAGCAGTTATAGATGCTCCTGTGTCAATTAGAGCGTTTCCGGTAATAGGTGCAGGTATGGGCATATTTTTCTCAGAAAAAAACCTGGCAAGTTCATCGGGAATCGATAGTTCAACAGGTATAATGGGTCCTGTGGATGCTAATCCTGCGGGACCAAGCATTTGACGGCTTGGATCATTTGGATCTGGAACAAGAAATGTATGGTTATAGATAGGCACGGATAAGTCCCAGTGTTAGGGCTGGTATTCTCTCGGGCTGATCGACTTTTGTTATCTTTTTGATTAAGACGGGGCTATTCCCAAAAAGTTCAACGGTTTTCTTGTAAGCTTCTTCAAAGGTTGTAAATGTATCTACAAGCTTATGGTCTTTAATGAGGGCGAATTTTCCTTCGTAAACTTGTAACCATTGATCGAGCATAGAATTGAAATATTCTAACTCTTCCTTTAGAATTAGCTCGCTCATTTTAAATCCTCCCTTCTATCTTAATTAAATCATTTTCTTTCTAAAAGTCACGCTTAAAATTGACCTTCACGCACATCTGTTAAAATAGGAGTAGGCTCTGACTCAAAGGAAGGGACAGGCTGCCAACCAAACGAAATATTTTGATTAGCCACGGTTGGATCATAAGGGGCAATCGTATTCAAATTGTACCTATTATCTACAATAAACAAAGCACCTTCATTGATTTTTTCATTCATCTTCTCTTTGGGTTCCATTTTAGGCCTCCTTAAAGAAGAATTGTCGCAGCTTCTGGTTTTGCTCTTCATTCCCTTTAACTACCTCTACAATAACTGACTCTTCCAATTCCTTAAAGCCTTCTTCTGTAGTAATTTGAGCCATCCGAATAGGACCGCCTACCTTAGGGTCTTGAGTTGCGGTTTCAGCAATCAAGTATGCGGCCAATGAAGCTAAATTTTTGATGGTCATTCTTCTGTCATAAAACCGATGCATAGATAAGTCGCATACTGCGGTATTCCTGCCAGCATATACCCACTTGGACACAATTGTGGAGCAAAATCCAGTTGACTGTTTAACAAATAAATCCGCGGCTGATATGTTTCGTTACTTTTATTATAACCCGCTAAAAATTTACCAAAGGTCTATTATCCATCACAGGTCCTGGGGTTACCCATTGTCTACCCCCAAACCAATTTTGGTATTCTTGCTTCATAAGGGTATAGCCTAAGTTAGCTATATTTTCCACCGAATGAGAATCCTGAATCTGTTTCATCAGTTTGTCAATCAATGTAGCTGCCAACTCAGACGATCCCGCAATTGTTATGCCAGAATGTTTATTCAATCTAAATAACTTCTTTTGGATATCATTTATAGCAGTCAATCCCCTTGGATCTCCAATAGTTCCTCTACTATCGGTTGCTAAAATTAATCCATCAGAGCCTTCAAGAGCAATGGTTAGGGTCATTAATTCCCCCTCTTTTTTTATCGGAAGATGTCAATTTTTTCTTAATAAGTAGGAATTTTTGCCCAATTCAGTAACGGTAGGTTTGTAATATACGAAAATCAGATTTGAATGTCAAGCGAAAAGCATTAATAGTTTAAGATGCCTTCGTCTATCGTGCTACTACGAGACCAAGAACAAAGGCAGCCAGTCCCAAAAGTCCCTGAAGCTACAAATTCGCTTTAGGTTTCAATGTCTTGGCAAATTCGATCTGCCACTATGCATATCAAAGCCCGGGGCTGGCGAGCGACCCACGGGGCTTATTCCTCCTTGGCGGCGTTGATCAACGCCTGAAGCTCTGCGTTTTCTGCGGCCAACTCATCCCATGTCGGGATCGAGGGACCGATCAATGCAGATAGTTGTTTATACATCTCGGGGCCGAGTTTTATCGCCACCTGAGCAAAGAACAGAACCATTGCCGGATCAACAGGACTCATAGCCTCAAACAATGTGGCAGAGTATTCAGGGTTCAAGACGATCCTGGACTATCTCATCGAGCATGACCTCACGCGATCGCAAATCATTGTCTATGGCGATTCAAAGCTGGTGATCAAACAAATGTTCGGTAGGTGGCGGATTAAATCCGGATACTACGTCCCGATCGCAAAGGTCTGCAAGGCCCTGTTGAAACAATTCCCAAATATTACGGGTAAGTGGATCCCGAGGGAGCAGAACGGCCTTGCCGATGAGCTTTCTAAGGCGCAGCTGAAAGGGGCTGGGGTAAAATTCAGAATACAAAAAGAGGATTAAAAATGAAGTTCCAGCCCAAAAGATTCAAATAGGTGGGAAGAGGGATTAGCTTGATTATCAACCGTTTTTTTAACTTATTGAAATGATTGGAGCCGGCGCGGGGATTTGAACCCCGGACCTACTGATTACGAATCAGTTGCTCTACCACTGAGCTACGCCGGCATTTTCGGTAAGGACGACCAATGATTATATTCTTATTTATCATTTTTTAGAATGCCCGTCAATCTCCGTTATAATATCGATGGTGCCCCCAAATTTCTCTTGCCTTTTCCAAGGGTTCAAATTTAGAATGGTCATGTCATTGAATCGTTAACTACTCCGGAGAGCTTGCATTGAAAAGATTCATTCTTTCTCTTCTTATAACCCTTGGCATCATCCTCATCCTGTTCACCCAGATCTCGATCAAAGACCTTTATCACCTTTTAATCAATGTTGATCCGTTCTGGGTAGTTTTGGGATCAATAGCCTATCTCCTCGCCATCTTCCTCCGGGCTTTAAGATTCAGATGGCTGATTCACTCCAGGGAAATTCTCCTTCCGGATCTTTTTAAAATCACCGTCCTCTATCATCTATCGCTCATGGTCCTTCCCTCGAAATTAGGAGAGCTTTCCTACCCTTATTTCTTAAATAAACGGAGCCGCTTGAGCATGACAGAAGGTCTGGCCTCTTTGATCGCATCAAGAGTCTACGATTTCTTTATCGTCCTGATCATCTTTTTATTTGCCATCATTGGATTCCAGCGATTCCTCCAAATCAACCTGCCCCTGACGATTTTCTTCTCTCTGCTCCTGACCCTCTTCGTCCTCTTCGTCTTCTTCTATATGAGCCACTTTTTGAAGTGGAGCTCCTTTCTTATCGGAAAAATAGCAGAGTGGACTGGCTTAAGAAATAGTAAAGCCCTCCTTTGGACTCAAAGAAAAATCCACGAGATGGCAGAGGATTTTTATGCGATTAAGGCAAGAAAAACTTATTATTCGGTAAGTCTGGCAAGCCTGGGATCATGGATGATGATCTTTTTTGTGTTTTACGCTTTTATGAGGGGATTCGGAATTCAAATTTCATTCTTAAAGGTCGTGTTCGGATCAACCATTGCGGTCATCGCCAATGCCCTGCCGATCAGCGGGCTTGGAAACTGGGGAACACTCGAGGCTGGATGGGCGGCCGGGTTTCTCATCGTTGGGCTTTCCAAAGAAGAGGCCATCACCACCGGTTTCGGGGTTCATATTCTGATCTTTCTGGTCTGCGCCATAACTGCCCTCATCTGCTGGGCCTCCCTTAATCTATCCGGACAGGGGCAGAAATAATAAACCCCGTTAGAAATTCCAACGGGGTACTTGCAGCGCCCGCCGTGCTCGCGCACCGTCGCGGCAGGCAAGCGCCGGCACAGCGGGACTCTATTTCTAACGGGGTAAAGCCCTCCCCCTTGTTAAAGAACAAGCAATAGAAGGGCTTTCCGAATCATGACTGCAACAGAGGCTAAGGTTCAACCCGGAAGCTCTTGGAATAATATCTTACACCCTTTCGAATTCACAAACTTTCCTGGTTAACTGGTATCTGTGTAATCGATTTCTCAATCGGTGTAATCAGAGATTTCTGGCCTTACCGGAAATCTCAAACCCTCTGGCTGACATTTCGTTTTGAAGCCTTCAAAGGATTCAGTTTGAAGGTGTCTTCTTTCACTTCCTTTTTGATGTGTGTGGCAAAATTACAGGTTCCCTTTGTCCATTTCAGGCTGGGTTCGCAATAGGTCTTACAATAAGAACCTGCCTCATAAGTCACCACTCGGTCACACCCTTTGCAGGACTCCACGATGGGATAACACCTCCCACCGTTGTAGGAACAGCCGTTCTTCTTCATGAAGATACATTCTGCTCCCGGCTTGATGGTTTGACAAACCATGTCGATCTACCCCCTTTCCTTATGGATTGATTTCTTTAAGGTATTGAAAATAAAGAAGATTTTCTAATCCCTCGCAAAACCCAAAAAAAAGAGTTACCATTTTAGGGTAACTCGTTTTGGCACAAAACCAACCAAGATCGACTAAATTTAATACAAAATCTTATGTTTGTCAAGGGGATTTTATGAGATTTCTAAAAAAATCTGAAATCTCTGATTACACCGATTAGGAACAGATTACACGGATATGAAACCCAATAAGAGACCGTTGGCAATCCTAATTCTTATATTTCTGGTTACGGTTCTTATGGGGAATAGCCTTCCAGCCCTTGCCTCCCCAAAAAAAATGGAAGATCCTCTTTTCTGGGTCAGGGCAATCAAGAATCCGGACCGCCTTCTCCTAACTCCCACTGAGATTCAGAAGATGAATGAAGAGAACCTGAAAAGGCAAGACCTTCTCCTCTGCAGTGTAAAAGATATGAAGGAGGAATGGATCGGAGAAGAGATCCTCGCTTTTTTAAGAGAGGATTGGAAGAGTTTCGGAAAATCGGAACAGATCCGCTATGGGAAGCAGGGAATTCCATTGGATGATTCCTTCTGGAATGCGTTAAGAGAGAATATGAATCAAAAAGCATTGAAAGAGAAAAATCAACTCCTTTTCGGTTTAACCGTTAAAAGGACAGAGGTTCGTGTCTTTCCTACTGAAGAACTTTCTATGAAAACCTCTACCAATTATGATTTCGACCTGTTCCAGCAATCTGCCATTGCTCCGGCCTCTCCCGTTGGAATCTATCACTTCAGCCGTGATCAGCTCTGGGCCTATGTGCAAACCCCCTTCATTCGCGGATGGATTCGAACAAAAGATCTGGCCATGGCAAAAGGTAAAAACGACGTCTTCGGCCAGGGCGGGATTAAAGAGCCGCTTGTCATTACAGGCAACTTTGTAAGGATCTTTGCCGACCCCCTTTTCCGGCAACCGGTCTTCTCCGCTCAGATGGGAAGCGCCTTTCGCATCCTCCGCTTCCCTGATCAGGCAAAACCTTACAAACCTCATTATACAATCTCAATCCCTTTCAAAGAGGCAGATGGCCGGCTGAGCCTTGGAAATGGATATATCCCTGCAAATGAGGATGTCCATATTGGTTTTCTCCCATATACGCAGAACAATATGGCACGGCAGGCTTTTAAGATGCTTCACCAGCCTTATGGCTGGGGAGAGATGTCCGGGGGAAGGGACTGCTCCCGATTCATGATGGATCTCTTCAATACTTTCGGAATTCTTATGCCACGGAATTCCAATCTTCAGGCTAGGATGGGAATCCCTCTCGGGCCACTTGAAGGAAAGACGATAGAGGAGAAGAAAAAAATATTAGATCGAGCCGTTCCACTAGCCACCCTCCTCCGCATGCCCGGCCACATCATGCTCTATCTTGGCAGGCATAACGGGGCCCATTATGCCATCCACAGTATCTGGGGGATTCAGAAGGAGGGGAAATCCGGCCCTGTCTATCAGAAGATCGGAAAGGTTACTATCACCGACCTCAACCTCGGCAAAGGAGGCCCCAATGGCTCCCTACTCCACCGCCTCACAGAAATCCAACTTATCGGCCCCGATTCTGAAGTTAAAAAATAATTCAAGATTAAAAGCTTAAAAGATCTTGACGCAGCCGTAGTTTTATGAGACTGTTTTAATGCAACGGTGATCGGTATAAACAGAAGGAGAAACTGCAATGGTCGCCCATGATGAATTTGCAACAAAGGCTGATTTGAAGGAATTTAAAGACGAAACCATCCATGAATTTCACGTGGTTTCAGAAGGGTTGATGGATCATATCAAGCTTTTGGCCAAAGGCCATCCTGGAGTTGTTGAAAGACTTGATCGCGTTGAAACCAAACTTGACAGTATGGAGTCAAGACTTGACCATATGGAAAAGGAGAACGAACGCCAGCACATTGAGACTCGTGCATTGATCAAACTCTCTTTCTCCGAGCTGGACAAACGCCTTTCCGACCTCGAATCACAGGTCAAAGAGTTACAGGAATGGAGAAAACAGATCCAGTCAAGGCTACAGGTCTAATTTCAACACAATTCTTCTACCTTAAACCTAAATTGAGCTATTTTTTCACCCTTCACAAGGGGGGCGGGGAGGCCGAAAAGCCTTTTAGAGCGATCACCTTTGATGGGTTGAATCAACCATGGGGATAGTTCAATGATCACCTGTTTGGTGAAAGCTTATGGTCAATTGCCCAAACTTTTAACATATCGCATCCTAAAAGGGTTTGAGGCATCCCTGCCTCCCTTGTGAAATACGGTGAATCGCTCGATTTAGGTTAAAATTATATCCTTTAAGAAAAACCATCCTGTAACAAAAAGGGGGTTCAGTCTAATCCCTTGTTCATCTTGCAATATCTTCAATGGAATTGACAAACCCTATAAATCCGCTTAAAATCGGTTTGGATAAAGGGAGATTTTTTCTGTTTCTACTAACCGCACGCAGGTTTTTTATCACCACTACTCCTGTAGGAGGCAATAGATGTTATTTGAATACATACAGAAGGCCTTAGAAAAAGCTCAATATAAAACACTGGAAGACGGAACTTGGTTCGCCGAAATACCTGAATTTCAGGGCATCTGGGCAAACGCCACGACTGTTGAGGAATGCAGGCACGAGTTGATGGAAGTATTGGAAGAATGGTTACTTCTAAAAATAAGAGACCGAGACCCTATACCGGAGATTGAAGGTGTTGAAATGATGTTTAAAGAGGCGTCTGCTGCTTAGATGAGCACAGCCATTTCAAGAAAAGATCTCGTCAGAAAATTCAGATCTCTTGGATACGCTGGCCCTATTTCTGGAGGAAAACATCAGTTCATGATTAAGGGAAAACAAAAGATTCGCATTCCAAATCCACACGTAAGCGATATTGGAGTGGGTTTATTAAAAGAAATACTCCATCTCGCAGGAATATCCCCCGAACAATGGGATAAAGCATAGGTTTATTTTCACTGATAAGGATGATGAACAGTATTCACCAATCACAATCATGTTTTATAAGAAAGGAATTCCCATGAAACTTAAAAGGAAGTTATTTTTATTCCTCAGCCTTAACCTTATCCTTTACCTCTTTTTGTTTTCCCCTTCTCCCTCCTCTGCCCAACCCAAAGAACCCGGCAAAGTCTACAAAGTTGCCATTCTCCCTTTCCTCATTCACAGCCAGGAGAATCTTGACTACCTTAGGGAAGGGATCAATGACATTCTGACTTCCCGAATCACCGTTGAAGGAAGAATCATCGTCATCGAGCGGACGGTCGTGGAAAGGGCCCTCTGGGAGATGAGGCCCATGCGCCTGGATGAAACCGTAGCAAAAGAGGCTGGCACGAGAATCGGGGCAGATTATGTGGTCCTTGGAAGCATCACCAAGATCGGCAACTACATCAGCCTCGATGCCCGTCTCATCAGCATTACCGAGGATAAGCCTCCGCTTGGCGCCTATACCCAGCACAAGGGCATCGACGATGTAATGACCAAAATCGGGGATTTTGCGCAGGATATCGGATTCAGAATCATCGGCCGCCGCGCTACGACAGCCCGTCCATCCGACTCAAGGCATCCTTCCATCATTCAACCTGGAAGAGAGATAGGAAGGGTTGGTCCGGAAGGGCTGGGGTTTAAAAAAAGTCAGACCTTCAATTTCGAAATCAAAGGGCTTGATATCGGCGATGTGGATGGAGACAAAAAGAATGAAGTGGTCGTAATGGATCACCACAACATCTATGTTTTTAAATACGACGGAGATAAACTGAGCCTTTTTCGTAAGATTGAGGCGGGCCACCAGCATAACTTCCTCACCCTCGATGTGGCGGATGTGAATCGAAACGGCTATGCGGAGATCATCGTCACCTCCGTCGTTGAAGATAACCTTCAATCTTTCATTGTCGAATATGAACAGGGGGAATTCAGAACGATCACCCGAAAAGGGGGCTGGTTCTTCAGAGTGCTGGAGCACCCAAAAGATGGACCTGTTTTAATGGGACAGCAGATGGGCTCCGATGGCCTGATCAGCGGGGCTATTTATAAATTTGTCTGGAAAAAGAACTCTTTTGAAAAGGGCCCCAAAATGGGCTTTCCAAAAGAGACAAGTATCTTCGGCCTGGCCATGGGGGATATTCGAGGCGAAGGGAAGCTCGATGTATTAGCGCTGGATGAATCCGGTCGGCTGAAAATCGTCTCCGGAGACGGGAAATCTTTTTGGACAAGCCGGGCAATATTCGGAGGAACCAACAATTCCTACGATACGAAAAAGAAGAAAGATCCTGTTTATAGGGCGGGGAGCGCCCCTGACTGGAGGGTTTTTATCCCGGGAAGAATCCTGATAAAAGATCTTGATGGAGACGGGCTAAATGAGGTGATTGTCAATAAGAACCATGCCTCATTGGGATTACTTGAAAGAGCAAAATCATTCAATGCCGGCGAAGTCTATAATCTGGTCTGGGATGCCGGAAACCTCACCACCAACTGGAAGACACGGGAGCTTGATGGTTATATTTCCGACTTTCAGTTAAAGGATGCCGATAATGACGGGAATGAGGAACTGGTTGTAGCTGTAACGGAATCCCATGCATCAGGCGCCATGGGCGGCACAGGCGCCAGCATGATTCTGTTCTTCAAGTTGTTTTAAGTGATGGAGATGGTAAAGGTGGTGTTCTTTAAATTGGAGGGATAACAATGTTGAAAACCTTTTTTGATGAGTTTTTGTGAGACAAGAAAACCATTAAAACTGTGATATGTTGCCCGCGTCATTACCCAAAAAGATTCTGGACTTCATTATGAATTCCGATATAAATAAAATAATATGATGCATTCATAAAAAGTCAAAAAATACTCCTTGTTGTCATTCCGGCCCCGATTTTCATCGGGATAAACTCCAGCCGGAATCCAGTCTTTTTAAGTAATTATAAATTCTCTGGACTCCGGTTCCTGCCGCAGGACCGGAGTGACGACTTTTTACGAGACCATCAAAATATGACTTGGCAAGCTTTGGAGATAATAATTGAAACTTCCCAACATTGATAGGGCAATTATTCCACAAGAAAAAATAGTGGGATACCTTCTGCAAAGGAGGGCCTGATGATCAAAGAATTAGACACTGTTGTGCTCACTACTGATTTGCAGGAATATGGCCTTGAACGTGGCGACATCGGAACAGTTGTGCTGGTTCACGATAACAGTAACGGATTTGAGGTTGAGTTTGTGACCCTTGACGGTGAAACAATGGGGGTTGTTTCACTCTTTCCGTCACAAGTCCGCCCAATCGGCCGCCGTGAGATCGCCCATGTGCGACCCGTCGAAAGCTCTCAACAACCAAGTTGATGAGATGGCAGAGGTAAAATTGGGGCCACATCTTCAGGGTCTGTTGCCCAAACCAACCATTTGCCCTTCGACAGGCCTGTCCTCTCCGAGCCGGAGGCTGAGTAAACCGTTCATCCCTTCGAGAGCCTCAGGGCGAACGGTTTTTTCCGAATGTCCTGAGCGAAGTCGAAGGAAGGGATCACCATAAACGGATTTTAAAGAGATTTCCGGGCTTTTTCGGAAATCTCAAAAAAAAGCTTGACATATTTTTTGGGGTCTGTTATAGGTTAAAAAAATTTAATCTGCTTGTAATCTTTATTCACAAAATATAAGAGGAAAGGAGGTGAAAATGGGCAGTAAGGAGGTTGGTTAAGGCAAGTGGTAGTGAATTTTGTGTGTTGTGTTAAGATTTACGAATCCCGCCTGCGCTCTTAAACGCTGGCACTACGGCGGGCAGGCACGATTCACCAATCACAAAAAAAATTGAGGAGGAAAAGAGATGAAAAAATTTATTGTCCTAAGTTTAATAGCGTTACTGGTTCTTGCCTTTGGAACCATGGCTTTTGGACAGGCCAAAAAACCGGAGCCACCCAAATTGGATTTCAGGGCAGCAGGGTTTATTGATGCGCAGTCCCTCTATTGGCGGAATGTTGGGGCATCAGGAAACGTCTATGGACCCCCGGCAGCTGCATTATTGCCAGGTGGGGCTCAATTTGACAGAGTAAATTCCGCAATGATGACCCGCGGTCACCTCAGATTCGATGCTGTTTACGGCAAAGAGGTGAGCGGAACCATCTTCTTCGAGATGGATTCCACGAGATGGGGTGATGGTGGGCGCCCGGTTGCTGCAGGCAGAGGAGAAACCGCAGGCAGATGGGGCGGTGATGAAACTGCAATTGAGATCAAAAACCTCTTTTTCACTTTTGCTATCCCTGGGGTGCCTGTGCCAATGCAAGCGACAGCCGGTCTTCAGCCCCTTTCTGTCCGTCCCAAAGTCTTTCTTTATACGGATGGAACCGGATTTAAATTTGATACAAGAATAGACCCGGCAACCATCTCTCTCTTCTGGTTCAAGGCCCTTGAAGGAAAAGATGCCTCTGCTGACGATGTGGATGTCTATGGCCTCCAGGCCGGCGCCAAAATTGACAAAATCACTGTCGGCGGCTATGGCTTCTATTACAACATGAACACCTACCCTGTTGATTCCAGTGCCGTACTGGCCTATGGGGTTAGCCCTGCGAGCAGGGCTGATTTTTGGTGGTTAGGGCTTTATGCCGACGGAAAAGCAGGCCCAGTGGATCTAAACTTCGACTTCGTCTATAACCGTGGCGAAGTTGAAAAGAGAGGCGCTCCCTCTGCCACTGCCCCTGATGTCAAGTTTCGCGGCTGGATAAGCCGGTTAAAAGTGGACTTTCCATGGGAAAAAATGAACTTTGGTGGAGTCGGCGTGTATGCCACAGGCGCTGACAGGAAGAAGACGGCCGCTGGTGCCATGCCCGGAACTACCGTTGATGCAGCTTTTGGCGGTGGTCCCTCCACAAAAGTGGGCGCTTATGTCGTTCCGCCTTTTTCAGAACATTTCGCGTTTGGAGATGCGATCGTGATCCAGACCGAATGGAACAGGGCCATGAGCGGTTTCCGGACAGCCAGTGGAACAAATGTTAATCGAGGCGCTTTTGGCGGAACCTGGATGGCTCAGCTTTATGGAAGTTTCAAAGCAACTCCCTGGTATAAAGTGACCCTCAAAGGGATGTATCTCGGCGACACCACCTCGAATGGCAACACCATTGGTAATGCGAGAAGCGCCGGGAAACCCAGAGACGACAAGACCATCGGATGGGAGTTCGACCTGATCAACGAGATCAATATTTACAGGAACCTCAAGTGGGATATCGGCTTTGGTTATCTCTTCGCAGGAGATGCGCTTGATTACAACGTAGCAGGCAGTGTGAACAAATCACCGAAAGATCCTTACATCCTGCTGACCAAGCTGACCTTCACCTTCTAACCACATGTGTTTTCTTAAAAGGGCGGTCTTCGGACCGCCCTTTTTTTATCTTGACTTTTAGGGTTCTGAATAGATAATATAGGGTTAAAAGAGGTTGAATATATGCGTAAATCTGGGTTGTTAATCATCTTATTTATCCTGTTTTCATCGACATTCTCATTTGCCAGGGAAATCCCTTTTACCCAGGAAGACAGAGACAGACTCATCAGGCTCGAAGTGACTTTGAAAGAGTTTAAAGACTCTTTGGATAGGCGATTTGAGGGCGTAGATAATAGATTCGTGTCCATCGAAAAAAGATTGGAATCCATAGACAAACGATTTGAGTCCATCGATAAACGATTTGACCAGATGATTAATCTTTTTATTGGAATAGTAGCCTCTTTTACCGCTATTGTCGCTGTAACCATCGGATTTGCCATCTGGGATCGCCGAACGATGATAAGGCCCTTTGAGTCTAAAGTGAAGGAGATCGAGGATGAGATTGCGGAAAACCGATCGAAGCTTCATTCCCTGATTGAAGCCTTTCGATCTCTCAGTAAGACAGACTCCAATGTCGCAGAAATTTTAAAGAAGTTTAATCTCTTGTAAGCAATGATTGGAAAAAAAGGGGTCGAATGATTCAAAAAAAGCTAATCCTCTTAATTATTTTTATCTATGTGGGGGTGATCTTACTCTGCAATCCTGCCTTTGCACAAACCCAACCCCCCCCCTTGCCTACCGGCAGGCAGGCAACCCCCCCTTTACTAAAGGGGGGAGAAGGGGAGGTTATATTAGAGATCAGGGAGCGCCTCATCAGGATTGAGGAAGGGCAAAAAGCCCTGAATCAAAGGATTGATGAATTGGATAAGAGACTCAGTGGCAGGATTGATGAATTGGATAAGAGACTTGGCGGCAGGATAGATGGTCTTGAGAAACGGATGGATTACCTCGTAAATCTCATTTATGTAGTTCTCGCCGGAATGTTCACCCTTGTTGGATTTGTCCTCTGGGACCGACGCTCCGCCCTTGCTCCTGCCATAAGAAGAACACGAGATATTGAAGAAAGAGAAGAGAAACTCGAGAGAGCCATTAAAGAATTCGCTTTAAAGAACCCTGATATGAAGGAAATTCTCAAAAGCCTCGGATTGCTTTAGGAATTAGGAAGCCATGAAAGCAGGAAATAATTCAAAGAAAGGATCTATGATTTTTCCTGAGTTCCTGGTCTCCTTATTGGATATTGTTCCCGCCTTGACATCTTCCTTAAAATTGGTAATATAACAGCAAATCTATTGTCCCCTCCTCCTGCCCTCCTCCCGCCACTGGAGGAGGGATAAAGGAAAAAAACCAAGGAGCCATCATGATTAAGAAGAGAACCTTTCATCTTTCTATTTTTTTAATTCTATCGGTCTTTCTCCTCACCTCCTGTTCCAGTCTTCCGCTGATCGGGAAGAAAGAGGAGAAACAGACCGAGAAACTCCCGGAGGGAAAGACCGTGAGAGTCGAAGGCATGGAGACGGTCAAGGGCGTTAGCCCAACCCGACCGGATTCCCCTCCTGCCCAAAAACCCTCTTCTGAACCTGCTCCAAGACGGGAACCCGAGACCCGTGTGACCTCTGTCCCTTCACGGCCATTTGCCTCAGCCCCCCTTCCCTTTCTCCAGATGGGCTTTAAGAAGAAGGTGGCGATCTTGGATTTTGAGAATAAGACGACTTATCAGGAGGAGATGATCGGAGAAGCAGTGGCAAAAAGGCTTGCCGATAAACTTGAGGCGACCCAGAGGGTGGTCATCATGGATAAGGCTGTCGTCTCCGAGATGTTAAAGCGTGAAGGAGTCAAATTTGGTAGCCTTACGGAATTGCCGGTGATGAAACAGACCCATCGGTCACTCGGAATCCAGGCCTTTGCATTGGGAACAGTCACGGATGTAAGCGTCCTCTCCTCCAAAGCTTCTGAGACATCGGATGAAGAAACCTCCTTTGCCACGGCAAAAGTGGAGATCAGGTTCATTGATGCTTCCACAGGAAATCTGCTTAAAACCTTTATTGGAAGAAGCCCCATCTTCGGCACAAAAGAAACCGGAGAATATAGCAAAAGCAAAGCCGTGATGAAGGCCATTGACTTAGGCTTAGAAGATATCCTGGACGGGTTCTTCAGACAGCTCGATTATCTCGACTGGACAACGACCATTGCAAAAATCGAAGGGGAGAATCTCTTTATCAATGCAGGCAGGCTCTCCGGCATCAGAATCGGGGATACCCTTGAGATCTATGAACCTGGAAAAGAGATCATCCATCCCACCACAAAAATATCTCTCGGGTGGACCACAGGCCAGCTCAAAGGGGTCATTCGAATTTCCGAACTTTTTGGCGTGGATGCGGCCATCGGGAAAGTAGCGCAGGGCAGTGGCTTTAGTGCCAGTGATGTGGTGAGGTCAACAACAAGATGATTGGGTCTGGTCTTCTTCTTCCCTCCCTTCTCCCTAAAGACTTTAATGTATCTCCACTTACGGTTCGATCTTGAGTGAGCCGTTCACCCTTCGAGGGCCTCAGGATGAACGGATTTTTTCCGAACATCCTGAGCTAAGTCGAAGGAAGGGCTCACCAAGAACGGATTACGATATGTTAAAAAATTAATCTCTTTGCCGTTCGTCCTGAGCGTGTCGAAGGATGAACGGTTTGTTTTTTTTGACCTTATTCCTCTGAGGTGAAAATAGGAGGAAACGCAAGTCCTTCGGCTAAAAAGTAGGCGGCTTGAAGGTAAGAGGTGGGACAGAGCGGAAAACATTCCTTGCAGTTCCAGCATTCCTTCGAGGCGATCTCCGGAATGAACTGAATCTCCCGCCTGACCCCTCGATCTGCAAATGAAACGGCATGCTTCTTCTTGACCTCAGCGCAGTATCTCACACAGAGTCCGCAGAGAATGCAAAAGTCGGGCTCTTTTTCGAAACGCTCCTGATTGGCTCCATACTGTTTGGCCAAATCCTGCAATGCCAGTGATTCCGGAGCATGAGCCAGCATCAGGTCGAGAAGCATTTTCCGAATCTGATCTATCCTCTCGGATCGGGTTCTCACCACCAGATTCTTTTCAACGGGATAAAGGCAGGCCGCCACATATTGTGTCCATCCGCGCTTCTCGATCTCAACCGTGCAGATCCGGCAGGCTCCGTAACCCTCCAATCTCTCGTCGTGGCAGAGCGTAGGGATAAAAATCCCTGCCTTCTGGGCTACCTCAAGAAGGGTCATCCCTTCTGTTGCTGCGACTTCTTTTCCATCAATCTGTAAAAGGATCTCACTCATTTTTACCCCGTTAGAGAGCCTCTCTGGTGGCTTTGTGTTTTGGAAAGGTTTGGAAGCACACTTGCCTGCCCTTTTGTGCAACGTTAAGGTTTTCTTTTTCTGACAATCATTCTTCTTTCTTCAGGGATCGGAGGCGGAACAGGCTCGCCGGAAATCCGCTTGACCGCACCAAAGCGCTGGGGACAGACCTCGAAGCAGGTCTTGCAGCGGGTGCATTTCTCCTGGTCAATCACATGGATCTTCTTCTTAGCGCCGTCAATCGCCTCTGCAGGGCATTTCTGAAGGCAGATCATGCAGGCCTGGCACTTTTCCGGGTCAATATAGTAGGAGACCATCTCCTTGCAGAAGTAAGCCGGGCACCTCTTCTCTTTGATATGCGCCTCATACTCATCCCTGAAATAGCGTATCGTGCTGAGCACCGGATTTGGAGCGCTCTTTCCTAAGGCGCAGAGCGAGGCATCCCGGGCGGTTCCTGAGAGCTCTTCCAGAAGCTCGATGTCTCCCTCTTTTCCTTTCCCTTTGCTGATATTCGTTAAAATCTTAAGCATCTGCCGGATGCCCTCCCGGCATGGGACGCATTTCCCGCACGATTCGTCACTGAGAAAGTCAAGGAAATACCTGGCCACATCCACCATGCAGGTATCTTCATCCATGACAATCATGCCACCCGAGCCCATCATTGAACCGGCTTTGGTCAGCTCATCAAAGTCAACTTTGAGGTCCAGCATTTCCTCAGGGATACATCCTCCGGATGGCCCTCCGGTTTGCACAGCCTTGAACCTTTTTCCTCCCGGGATTCCACCGCCCACTTTGTTGATAATCTCTCTCAGGGTAATGCCCATGGGCACCTCCACCAGGCCGGTATTATTGATCTTGCCGACCAGCGAAAAGATCTTCGTGCCCCTGCTTCCTTCCACTCCAAATTGAGAAAACCAGTCCGCGCCCTCATTGATAATCAGGGGCACATTCGCCCAGGTCTCAACATTGTTTAACACGCTCGGCCGATCCCATAAACCCTTGACCGCCGTGTGAATATACTTGGGCCTGGGCTCTCCCACCTTGCCTTCAATAGCCGTCATCAAAGCGCTCGATTCCCCCGAGACAAAAGCGCCTGCTCCACGGTGGACTTTGACCGTGAAATCAAAGCCTGAGCCAAGGATATTCTTCCCGAGAAGACCATACGCCTCTGCCTGCTGGATGGCAATGATTACATTCTCTACAGCCAGGGGATACTCCTGCCGGACGTAAATATAGCCTTCGTGAGAACCGACCGCATAGCCTCCAATGGTCAAGCCCTCCAGGATCGAGTGAGGGTTTCCTTCAAGAATTGCCCGATCCATAAAGGCACCCGGGTCACCCTCGTCGGCGTTGACGATCACATATTTGATGTCACCCGGTGCATGGCGGGATTCTTCCCACTTTCTCCATGCAGGAAAACCGCCACCTCCTCTTCCTCGCAGGTTCGATTTCTTGATCTCTCCTATGACCTCAACAGGGGTCATCCGGAAAAGCGCTTTGGCTAATGCCGAATAACCGCCAAGCGCCAGATAATCATCAATGTTCTTGGAATCAATCTTAATGTTATTGCCAATGATCGTCCGCACCTGATGTTTATAGAAAGGAATATCCGATTCACGGGTTGCCTTTTCGCCTGTTAATGGATCTGCATAAAGAAGACGGTCAACTACCCTCTTTCCCTGAATCGTCTCAGAGACGATCTCGGGCACGTCTTCTGGTTTGGCCTGAAGATAACAGATCTCTTCAGGATAGATCACAACCACTGGTCCCCTCTCACAAAATCCAGGGCAACCGGTTCCCTTGGTATTCACCTCTGCCTTTAGGCCCTGTCTTTCAATCTCGGCTTCAAAGGCAACGATCACGTCGCTTGCGCCGGAGGCCAGACAACCCGTGCCCGCACATATGGAGATGCAGGGCTGGTTGGGATCTCTCCGGGATAAGATTTCCTGTCTGACTTTTTCTAACGCATCCGGTGAGCTGATTCTTGCCATAATCTTCCCTTAATGATGCTTGTCCAAATGACACTTTTATCGCTGGATTAAACCTCACTCATAATTTTTTAACACGCCTTCGATCTCGGCTGGTGAGATCTTGCCATGATACTTTCCATCCACTTCCATCACCGGACCCAGGGCACAGCAGCCTAAACAGTTGACCGTCTCCAGACTGAACTTCAAATCCATGTCCGTCTCACCCGGTTTAATTCCAATCATATCCTGAACCGTGTCCAGAAGCCGCGGAGCGCCGCGCACATGGCAGGCGGTTCCCATGCAGATGTGCACCTCATGACGTCCCTTGGGAACCAGGCTGAAGGCTTTATAAAAGGTGACAATATGCTGGATACGGCTCAAAGGCACATCTAATCTCTGGCTCACCTTTTCCAGAACTTCCTTGGGAAGCCAGCGATGCTCTCTCTGAATCTCAAGCAAGATTTGGATGAGGGAGCTCGCTTCGCCCTGATGTTTATTGATGATCTCATTCAGTTTCGTGTCATCCATTACCGTTTTATCACCCTCTTCTTTCCACAGACCTTGTTCCCACACCCTGGCTCCGGACAGAGACAAAACGCTTCTGTCTCTGATCGAACCTGACCCATCCCTGCCTGGAGGAACGGTTGAGATATCTTGAGGCTTCAGACGAGCCCAAGCCTAAACCTGCGGAGATCTCTCCTACGGTGAGTGGTTTTTCCCGAAGGAGCATCATGATTTCGCTCATGACCAATGGATCTACGATCAATTCACGGAATAATCGGTCCATCTCTTCGCTGCCATAAAATTTCTTAATTTCCTCTTCTGAATGAAAATGTCCGCCCAGCCTCTCCTGCTCCACCAGCTTGATGTAGGGAAGCAAATTCCTGATGGCCTCCAGTTTCAATTTCAATCTGTTTTCATCTATTCCTTCGGCCCTGCCAATCGGACCAAGCTCCTTCACCCTTTTGACAACGTCATTCATCACTTCGGCAAAACGGATGCCTTCCGCCGCGGATACCCACTCAACCATCAACCTTCCGGGGTGAACCCCTATGTGCTTGAGCATTTTTTGAGTGAGAAGCACCATGCTTAAGGCATGGTAATTCCCTTCGGTTGGATAATGGCATTCGCCCGGCCAGCAACCGCCGATATAGACTCCATCCGTTCCGTTTGCGAAAGCCCTGAGGATAAAGCCCGGGTCAATTCTGCCGGTGCACATGACACGAACAAATCTGATCTCAGTCGTATATTGCAGTCTGGAAACTCCAGCCAGGTCAGCAGCGCCGTAAGCTCACCAATGGCAGATCAAACCCAATATGTTTGGCTCAAATTTAATTCCTGCACTCATCGGTATCTAAGCTCCTTAATTATAAAATGAGTTCATCGGTAAAGGTTAGGGTGAAGACGCCCGTTTAGTAAGCAGGTCAAGGTTAGGGCTAAGGTTGAGAAGTTCAGTTCTAAACCTTAACCTTAACCTCAACCTTTCTTAATCTTCTCTCACTGCTGCATCAATCTGGGCGATGAGGTCATCATCCGTAAAGTGCTTCAACTGAATCGCTCCAGTGGGGCACTTTGCCGTACAGAGGCCATCGCCTTCACAGAGGACAGGATTAACCCAGGCTTTCTTCCCCTGCGGTGTGTCATGAAACTCGATCGCCCCGCACGTGCACACCGAAAGGCAGATCCCGCACGAGACACAGTCCTTCTCATGGACCTCAGAAACAGCGCCGGAGGCTGTTACCGAATCCCTTGAAAGAATCGTAACCGCCCGGCCTGAAGCCCCATAAGCCTCGCTGATGGCCTCTGACAGGTTCTTGGGATAGTGAGCCATGCCGCACAGAAAGACACCCTCTGCAGCAAAGTCAACCGGTCTCAGTTTCACATGGGCTTCCTGGAAGAAGCCATCCGGGTTCAAGGAAACTTTGAATAACCGGGAGAGTTCCGTATTCGTCGCCGGAGGAACAACAGCAGCCGATAAAACCAGAAGATCCGCATCAATTTCGAGCTTGGCACCCAGAACGAAATCGGTCACCGTGACCTTCAAACGTCGCTCTCCGCCCTCCTCAACCATCTCTACCCGGGGCTTATCCTCTGCTTCATACCGGATGAACTTCACATTTTTGTTTGCCGCTTCGCGGTAATAATCCTCTGCGAATCCATACGTTCTCATATCCCGGTAGAGAAGGTAGATATCCATCCCGGAATTGATCTCTTTCAGCTTCAGAGCGTTTTTAATCGAATGGCCACAGCATACCCGGCTGCAGTAATTTCTCTCTTCATTTCTGCAGCCCACGCACTGGATCATCACCACACTCTGAGAGTGAGTGACTCTTTCTTCTCCTTTTGCTATTCGCTCACCCAGCTCGATCTGTGTCAATACCCTTTCATCCTGTCCATAGAGATACTCCGTGGGCTTATACTCTTCTGCGCCTGTGGCAATCACGGCAATTCCGTGGCGGACCTCCTTGATCATCTCTCCAGTTTTTATCGTCGTGGCAAAGTTGCCCACATAGCCAGAAGCAGTGGTAATCGTCGCATCAGTCATCACATGAACCGAGGGGTGCTGAAAGGCATTGCGGATAAGATCATTCACGTATGCCTGAACATCGAGTCCTTCAAGCGTGGAATAAAGCTTACGGGCCATTCCCCCTAATTCCGATCTTTTTTCTATCAGAAAAACCTCGAACCCCTGGTGGGCCAGACTCAGTGCGCTGGTCATGCCGGCCACACCTCCCCCGACTACCAGCGCCCTCTTATCGACCGGGAGATTCAACTCCTGCAACGGCTTTAAACGGGCGGCCCGGGCTACGGACATCCGGACAATATCCTTTGCTTTCCGGGTGGCAATCTCCTTTTCTCGGGCATGAACCCACGAACAGTGCTCCCGGATATTGGCCATTTCAAAGTAGTAAGGATTGATTCCCCCTTCACGAAGCGTGTCCCTGAACAGGGGTTCATGTGTTCTCGGAGTGCAGGCAGCAACGACCACGCGGTTAAGCCCTTTCTCCTGGATCGTTTCCGCTATCTTTTTAGCAGTGTCCGTGGCGCACGCAAAGAGGGCTTCCTGAGCGTGAACAACATGCTTCAATCCCGAAGCATACTTGACCACAGAGGGAACGTTTACGACCCTTCCGATATTTGCCCCGCAATGGCAGACAAAAACCCCGACCCTGGGCTCCTCTTTCGAAACATCCCTCTCCCCGGGATATTCCCGTTTTATGGCCATCTCTCCACGGCGATAGGCAAGGAGTTGGCTGCAAAGGGCATCTGCTCCGCTGGCAGTCACAATGGACTCAGGAATGTCAACAGGTCCCTGGAATGCACCGCTTACGAAAATACCCTGCCTTGTGGTCTCAATGGCGTTGACAGAATTCGTTTTACAAAATCCTTGAGAGGTAAGTTCGATATTGAATTTTTCAGCAAGGTCCTTCACCTCATCAGGGGGGGTCAATCCAACGGATAAGACCACGAGATCAAATTCCTCCTCCTTGACACCGTCCTCATTGGTAGCATAGCGTAGGGTCACATTCTTTGTTCCAGGTATCTCTTTTCCGAGCGTGACATAGCTTCTGATGAATCGAACTCCGGGAAGATTCTCTGTCCTCTGATAGAATCGCTCGAAATCCTTCCCAAAAGAGCGGACATCGTTATGAAAGATGGTGCACTCGGCCTTGGCATCATGGTCTTTGGTCACGATCACCTGTTTCTGGGTATAGGCACAGCATACCGAAGAGCAATAGCTGTTGCCTCCCGGGATTGACTGTCTCGAGCCGACGCACTGGATCCAGGCTATTTTATGAGGATGCTTTCCGTCAGAAAGTCGCCTGAGTTCCCCTTCATAAGGGCCGGTGGAGCATAAGATCCGCTCATAATCAAGGCTGGTCACAACATTCTGGATCTTTCCGTAGCCGTAGTCATTCCGAAGTTTCGGGTCGAAGATTTCGAAGCCAGGAGCCAGAATGATTGATCCCACCTCGATCTCCAGCCGCTCCGGCTTCTGAAAAAGATCAATTGCATTCTTGTTGCACACCCCCGTGCAAATGGTGCACTTCCGATCCCGAAGAAAGAGGCAATGTTCAGGATCAATATAAGTGACCAGCGGAATGGCCTGAGAGAAATAGACGTGAATGGCTTTGTTCAAAGAGAGGTTCTGGTTATATTGGTCCTGGATCAGGATGGGGCAAAACTCCACACAGGCACCGCAACCCGTACATTTCTCTTCTTCAATGTATCTGGGCTTCTTGATCAGGGTGACATTGAACTCACCCGCTTTCCCCTCTACCTTGTCCACTTCGGTATAGGTGAGAACTTCTATGTTTGGATGCCGGCCGACCTCGACCAGTTTGGGTGCGAGGATTCAGATGGAACAGTCATTGGTCGGAAAGGTCTTATCCAACTGCGCCATTTTGCCGCCAATGGCAGGGGCCTTGTCCACGAGGTAGACTTTAAAGCCCGAAGAGGCCAGATCCAGAGAGGCCTGAACCCCGCTGATCCCTCCACCCACAACCATCACATCGCCAGCATGACTGTCTACGGAACCCTTATCGAACTGTTCTGCAAATTGTCCCACTTATATCACCTCATTGGGTTTCCTGATTCCCACTGTAGTCTTCCAATATCGGTCTCACAATAATTCTATTGCAGTCATTCCCGCGAAAGCGGGAATCCAGTTTGAAAAGACTGGATTCCGGATCAAGTCCGGAATGACAACATTAAATGACTTCATGGATCACCTCTGTGAGGTCCATGATCTGCAATCCCTCACTCTCCTTCAAGGTCAATTTGCTGTCCTCAAACTGACTGATGCAGTAAGGACAGGTCGTCACCAGCACTTCTGCCCCTGCCTTGATCGCCTGCTGAAGCCTAAGGTCAGAAAACCGCTCCCCCTTGGCCGTTTCCATCCAGATCCTGCCCCCCCCCCATCCCGCAACAGAGACTGTCCTCTCGAGATTCCTCCATCTCGACCAGCTCTAACCCAGGTATCTTTTTTAAGACCTCACGGGGCTCCTCATAGATGCCATTGTGCCTACCCAGGTAACAGGGATCATGGTAGGTCACTTTCTTCGGGTATTCTCTGGTCAGTTGAAGTCTTCCTTCTTTGATGAGCTGGAATAGGTACTGGGAGGTATGAAGCACCTCAAAGTTCACCCTGAGCTCAGGGTATTCGTTTTTAAAGGTGTGATAGCAATGAGGAGATGATGCCAGGATTTTTCTCACCCCGCTGTCAATGAAGGCCTTGATGTTTTCCCGAGCCAGGTGTTTGAAGAGGGTTTCATTGCCCGCTTTTCTTACACTCTCCCCACAGCAGAGCTCTTTCGATCCCAGTATCCCATAGTCTATTCCTGCCTGATTGAGGATCGTGGCCGTAGCCTGTGAGACTTTTTTCAGTCTCGGCTCATAGCTGGGGTAACAACAGGGAAAGTATAGTGCCTCTGTCCCCTCCGTGAATTCTTTGACCGATATGTCTTTTGCCCAGTTGGCCCGATCGTTCGGCTCCTGACCCCAGGGGTTCCCTACGCTGGCCAGGCTCGTCATCACGCTCCGAAGGTTGGGAATGCTCGCAGGAACCACCCCGTCCGGAACCAGCAATCTCCGCATCGCCCTCATCACATCAATTATTTCAACACCACGGGGACAACGATCCACACAGTTTCGACAGGTCACACAGAGCCACAGGTCTTCCGATTCAAATGGCACCAGACCGAATTTGGCCTGATTGATCATTTTTCTAACAAAGAATTTCCTCACCCGATTCCAGGGACAGGCCGTATCGCATTTGCCACATTGATAGCAGAGTTTGTCTCCATCACCACCGGCCTCTTTGATGCCGTCAATCACCATTTTAAAGGGGGTTAAGGGTAGGGTCTCCATTACTTTTGAAATCCTCCAATGCCTGTATCTTCCTGCTCCTCAAACTCTAAACCCTAAACTCAAAATCCTAAATAAATTCAAAACACAAATGTTCAAAACACAAAGCGTGAGTTAAAGATTATGAATTGTTGTTAAGTTTTTGAGTTTTACCATTTTGAGTTTATTTAGAGTTTAGTATTTTGAGTTTAGGGTTTGTTACTCCTTTGATACCCGGGCAATCGTATCCATCACCTTCTTCAGCCCGTATTTTTTGATTAAAGATTTTAACCCGACCTCCATCTCCCCAAGCTTCTTCGGCTCTGCCTCGACCGCTTCTTCTCTTTCCTCGTATATAAGGGCTCCAAAGGTGCAGGCATCCACGCACATGGGCTTTTCCAAAGGCGGAACGCTTTCACACATATCGCACTTGAGGGGGAAGCCGGAATCAGGGTCTTTAAACGCATCCCTCGACGGGCATGACGCCGGACAGAACGTGCACTCGTCGTATTCCTTGCCGTCAATCACGTAACGGTTTCTCCCGTTACATTCTGCCAGGGCATGGTCACCGGCCCGTATCGGCACAAAGATATCCCGCACTTCATCCATGACAACCATGATCCGGGAACGTGCGGTATTGACCGAGCTGAATTTCGGCACGGCGTGAAATGCGGAGCATGCGATCTCACAACCCCTGCAGCCCGCGCATTTCTTCGTATCTACCTTGATGTCTTTAACGATTCTCGTTTTCTTTCCATCGCTGTTCACGGTGATATCCCCTTCTCTACCATAATATTTCGAAAACTCCGATCAAACGGGTATGGGCTGGCTGATCGGAAAGGCTTCGAGGCGAACCTTTTCCAAGTCAACTTACTCGTTTCCATACCCTGCCGGAATTCGCTAAAATGAATTCCCCGGTTTCCCATAAACTCCAAATAAATCGCCATTCGAAGCCTTGAAGAACAGCCTGCCCATGCCCGTTTTTGCAACTGGCGGTTTATTGCTTCTTTTTCTTGGCCCTCGCATCATTGAGGGCAGTGGCTTCATTGCCCGTTAAAACGCCCCCTTTGATAAGATTTTCCGCCACGTAACCCAAGCCTAATCTCTCCAGCGTCTCTCGGGTGGGAATCCCATCAAACGTCCAACCCTTGAAATCATAATATTGGGTCAGCAATTCCTGCTCATACTCCTCATCCCTCACTGCCCAGTGATCTTCCGGCGGTCTCTCCCACGACCTTCTCAAACCCGCTCGATTATTGAGCGCCCTGACCAGGTTTCGATTGCGCTGAAAGCATTCCCATAGCCTGTCTTTGTCAAATTCCCAGCCTGTTGCATGGGTGATGAGCTGAGGCATATTCCATACGTGATATCCTGTGGTGCCCCCAAACTGACCTCTGAAGGAGGACACAAATCCACAAAAACCCAGGGAATCATCCAGATAGTGCATGCACTCATTCCAATCAACAATGGCAACCATGGCATCGGCAGGTAACTGGTCGCGTTTTTCCCACTGCCGAAACCACTCTGCAAACTTCTTATCCGGCACCGCAACCCATTTTTTAATGAACTCTTCTTTCATCTCCGGATCTGTAATCGGGTCCTGCGGAAAAGAACCTTCGATCTGGGTGATCGCCATATCCTCACCCGTAGCGATCATCAGAAAATAGGCTGGATTTAGCTTGCCGAGCTTGATGGGTAGCTGTTCGAACTTCTTGACCGTATTGTGATCAAATTTTTCGGCGCCCTTGCCGATCCTTTCCGCTGCCATGGAAACACCATCCGCTAAAATATCTCCGATGCCCTCCCGGTGTGCCATCTTATCAATCAGGTAGAAGAACCTTCCCCTCACATCCGAAGGCATCCCCGGAAAGTCTTTTTCCGTCAGAATTCCCGCCTCCAGAAGCTCAAGCGCAAAAGCAATGGTCTGGGGGGTGGAGTAGGAATCAAGCCCCAAGTCCTGTGCAATAGGAAGGATCTCGTAGGTGAAGTCCAGCTCCTGGAAAGAGGCCATGTGATAGGTGTCTTTTCCGTAGCACTTGTAGGAGAACCTTCTGCGGTTCGGCCACTTGATGACATTGTGGCATGCCTTGGGGCAGTTCCAGCAACCCGTCTGGCGGCTCATGTGATCGTATTTCAGGTTTCGCCATCTCTCTCCGAGCGTGGCGCTCCAGAAGGTCTTTCGGCGTATACGGGCGTTGCCCCAGGAGAAATTGTTGTGATGGAAGCTGTCATCTTCATCGGTGGCCATCCAATCCCCGATATTCGGGTTCGCATCGAGCTCTTTCCTCAGGCGCGAGCACATCTCCCAGAGTTCCTTCGGGTGGGCGAGATAGACATCCCTGGTCCCCCGGACGGCAATCGCCTTCACCCTCTTATCTCCCATGACTGGCCCGACCGTTCGAGCCGCACTCGAGTTGCCGCAATCAATCGAAGCCAGATAAGACCTGTTCTCGCCGGCCGGACCAATGGTTGCCACCCAAGCCCTGTTGTCCTTTAACTCCTCCTTGATCAACCGGGCCGTGTCATACATGCCTTTTCCCCGGAGATGCGTGGCGTCTCGTATCTCCACCCTGTCGTTGTGGATGGCGATATAGACCAGGTCTGGCGCCTTGCCTCTGAGGACGATTCGGTCCCATCCTGCCATTTTCAGTTCCGGTCCGAACATTCCGCCCATCAGGGAATGGCCCATCAATCCGTTCACCGGCGCCATGGTATTGACTGCAACCCGATTGGCTCCGGGAACAGGCGTGCCGTTCAGAAGACCATTGCTGAAGATGAGCAGGTTATCCGGAGAAAATGGATCGGTCCCCGGAGGAACCCGATCAAAGAGCAGCTTGGCGCTGATGCCGTTGCCTCCTAAATACGAGGCTGTCTCTTTTGGATCGGTCTCGACCTTATCAATGCTACCCCGTGTCAAATCAATCTCTAAATTAAATCCTGTTTCTGCGTACCTCATGTTGTTCCCTCTACGTCTTTTCGCAGCCTAATGTCTGACTGTTGTGATGGTTTATAGAGAGCGCTGAAAAACTACTTTCGCTCTCTTGATTACTGAGATTCCGAAGATGATTACAGAGATTTCTGGGCTTTTTCGGAAATCTTTCTAATGGCGGAAGGTCATGGAACCATGCCCACCTTTCTTCTCCTTGACTTTAGGTCTTCCAGATTCTCTTGCCGGAGGCGCTATTGGAGTCTCTGTCACTGGAAGTAACCAGATAAACTCCCGGAGCGAATCCTTAAGCATTTGCTCGGCAGTTTCCATATCCGGTGCTTCAATCTCCTTTGCGTTACAAAAAATTCTGAAATACATGTTTTTACCTCCCGGTTACGGTTAGGGTGACGATGCCCGTATCGTCATCCGGTAACGTCTTTCGGTCATTGAATTTGACGTAACCCTTAGACGCTGAACGAAACGGGCTTCGTAGCCGTAACCTTTTATCACAGCCTAAGCTTTACGAATCGAACAGAGCTGAGATTTCATCTGCGGATAACCCATGATCGGTTCTCTCAGGTTTAGATCGGTCAACAGATTCACATTGGCCTCTTTTGGCCAGCCATGGGGAATGGACACAACCTCTTCCGCCATGTCTTCGGTCAATAAAGCCTTGACCTTAATCTGGCCCCGGTTCGACTCCACAATGATATCGTCTCCGTTTTTTACGCTGTATTTGCCTGCTGTCTGGGGATGGATTTCCGCATAGGGATCCGGGCAGTGTTTCTTCAAATCCTCGACGTTACGATGTTGACCGTGTGTATAATAAAGGATCCGGGCGCCTGTGGTGAGAATGAGCGGATACTTTGCTGATAACTCTTTGTTCAATGGGCTCTGATCCGGCTCCCGATAAGTGGGAAGAGGATCGAAGCCCGCCTTTTCAAAGGTATCCGAATAGATCTCGATCTTCTTGGATGGGGTCGAAAAACCTTTAGTCTCATGCGCATCCATTCCATACTGTTTCATCATATAATAGGCACCTGCAATCTTATCTTCCTTCAATTCCTTATAGCTCAGGCCGGATGGCTTCAACTCAAGCTCCACTACCTCCTCATCACTTTCCCATGGAAAGACCTCTCCCATTCCCATCTTATTGGCCAATGCTTTCCAGAACGAAAACTCCGATTTGCATTCGTACAATGGCTCAATCGCCTTTTTCCTTAACATCAGGTAGGGCATCCCATGACAGACGTTGTAACTATAGGCCAGCCCGTTTTTCTCTAAATGCGTGCATCCTGGGAGCACATAATGGGCCAGTTCTGCGGTCTCTGTCATGTAGAGGTCCAGGACCACTAATAACTCGAGCTTCTTCATGGCCTCTTTAAAGGCATTTGAATCGGGCATGCTGACGATTGGATTTCCTCCGGTGACAATCAGCGCCTTGATCACCTTGGGAACGCTCTCAGGAAAACACATCACCTGTCCGTATGGGCTTTTCCTTCCCCAGATCTCATAAAAGAGTGAATAATCCTCGGCGCCGATAGGAGTGCTCTCGGTGTTAATGCCCAAACCCGTCAATGAGAGTCTCGGGCTGATCACCCAGCCCCCGGGGTTGTTGATGTTTTCCGTGATGATTTGAAGAACAGCAAAAGCACGGCTATTCTGCGTTCCGTTGGCTGTCTGATCTTGAGTGTTCGTCCCCTGGAAAATACTGGCGCTTTCTGCCGTGGCATAGAGCCGTGCAAACTTTTTGATCTGTTCAGCCGGAATCCAGGTGATCTTTTCCGCCCATTCCGGCGTATAGGGTTCGATATGGGGGACTAATTTATCAAATCCATGAGTCCATTTTTCGATGAAGTCCTTATCGTATAAGTTCTCTTTGATGATGACGTGCATCATGGCAAGGGCAAGGGCCCCGTCCGTTCCAGGACGAATTTTCAGATACATTTCAGCCTTTTCCGCAAGGGAAATCCGTTTGGGATCGATGACCACGATTTTCGATCCCTTCGGAAGATTTTCCTGAATGGCCAGGTCCAGGGGAAAATCAGATTGTTCGGGATTGTGGCCCCAGAGAACATAGAGCTTGGTATCCTTCTCTTCAACCGGATACTTTCCGAAAGTCATCTGCCTGGCCCGGATGCGCATCCGATAGCAGATGCCCTCTACAGAGATGAAATTAGGACTTCCAAAAGCTCCTTTAAACCGTTGTGCCAATTCCATCATCTCGAAGTTTTCCACTCCGATGGACCCGGAAAAGATACTCAGGATCTCTGGCCCAAATTCCTTTTTCAATCCCTGCAGTTGATCGGCAATTTCAGACAGGGCATCGTCCCACGTCAATCTCTCCCATTTTCCTTTCACCTTCTTCAGGGGATATTTAAGGCGATCAGGGTGATAGACCATTTCGATGGCCTTCTCTCCTTTGGGGCAGAGTTGACCCTTATTGAGGGGATGGTCTTTAAGCCCCTCCACTTTTTTGATCTTTCCATCCTCAACCAAGACATTCATCCCGCAACTGTGGTAACAAATCGTGCAATCCGTAGCCACCCATTCTGATCTTGAATTTTTCATTGCTCTTCCCTCCATCACTTAAGTCCATTCGGGTCTGTTGTCAAACCTATCCCATGGATGATCAATTTATTCACCTCATCACAACGCTCCAACAGATCATACTGTTCACCCTTGAGTAACCACCGGGTAAGAACATGTTCTAAAATGCCTAATATCAAATGTCGAGTGATAAAGATGTCCACATCCTTTCTAATAATACCCTCCTCCTGCCCTTCTTTGATGATTTCCAAAATCCTGTCGGTCAAATCTTTAAATGAGCTGTAGGCTTTTGTCTTGGCAAAACTTTTGTTGACCCTCATCTCAAGCATCAACGTTCTACCGTATTCAGGATTCATCTTAAAAAAATAGAGGTAATACCAGATAAATTTTCTTATTTTACCAAAAGCCCCCGTGATCCCCTGTAAATGTAATTCAAGTTCCCTGCAAAATTCTTTTGTTTTTTCAACCGGAATGGAAAAGAATAAGTCTTCTTTATTTTTGAAGTATTGATAGATCGTCCCCTCTGCAACATTAGCCTTTTGAGCAATCTGAGAAATGGTCGAATGTTGAAAATTGTTTTTGCTGAAGACTTCTATGGCGGCTTGAATGATAAGTTGTTTCTTAAGGTTTCTCTTGATCATAATGAGGCAAAAAGCAATATTGAATTTTATTCATTTATAATATATATAAAAAACATTGTCAAGTATTTTTTTTATAAATTACGACAAGTTAAAAATTTGAATGATATTCAATTATTAGCCTAAGCCATCAAAAAGCAGGGGGGCGATCTCGAAAGATACCACCTCTCTTAAATCCATTTTTTGTCATATTAGTCCATTAGAAAAGCTCATCTTGCGGACGGCATCCTTCCGGGTGTTATCAATCTTTCACGCGGCTGGGCAGAAGCTAACGCTAATCTGCTGACCACCTGCAGGTTAGAAGACCCGATTTCCGGCGCGCCCTTACTAAAATCCTCATCCTGCCGCATCCGGAAGTGCTGAGTTGAGGTTCTTCCGACTTTCGTGTGGGTAAGACTATACCGATCACCCTGAGGCTCTCGAAGGGCGAAAGCCATTGAAGCCTGTGAGAAGTGATCCGTAAAACACAAATAAAAACCAAAGAACTCATTTTCCTGTGGCCTCTTGGTCACTTATAGCTGAAAACTTCCCGGCAGTTCGATTTGCTCCCCTGCTCCCTTCGACAATCCTGCCCTGAGTAAACCGTTCGTCCTTCGAGAACCACAGGGCGAACGATTTTTTCCGAATGTCCTGCGCGAAGTCGAAGGAAGGCTCAGGGGAAACTGAATTTATTTATTTCTAAGAAGACTTTCTTTACCCACTCCAACACTGAAGAACTTGAATTGAGAATAGAAGCTTGTTTAAAGATCCGGCACAAGAGCGAAAACCCTCACTCAATTGTTGAAGGCGGAAATGGCATGATAGATCGTTTGATAGAGAGCTGTTCCTGGTGGAAAATCTCTTGCGAACCGAATGAATAAGAGAAGGGTTTCGACCGATTCGAAGATGGGCGTACAGAAAAGATTCGATTTCAGAATAATAAAAAAATCTTTTCCTGTGAGTATGGAGAAATGTCGACTGGACGATCTCTCTTCCTTTGAACGAAATTCTCCATCCCCTCAAAACAAAGAAAACGTAATGATGCCCAGTCACCCGATCTGAAAGAGAAAATGACCTCCTGTCAACCTAAACAGAAAAATTTTAAAACAACTTGACTATTTTCTAAACACCTTATATTATTTGTGCGATTTTTAACAAGTCATTTCAGTAATGATGATTAAATTTCTCAATCTTCACCATGATGACTCTGCACCTCCGGCTACAAAAAGGCTATTCTCAACCGATTCATCCTCCTTCAGGAGTCAAATGCCTCTAAATATGAAATGAAAAGGAGCGAGTAGATGATCACCCTATTTTTAGCCGTGGCCCTCCTCATCCTTGTCTCGATTTCTCTCAGTCTCTATCGGGGGGCAGTCGGGCCTGGTGTGTTTAACCGGGTCGCAGCCGTAAATGTCGTCGGAACCAAAACGATCGCCCTCCTGGTCATCCTCGGATACTTTTTTGAAAGGCCCCTCTTCTTTGATATCGCCATTCTCTATGCCATGCTAAACTTCATCGGCACGCTGGTATTTGCCAAATACGTCGAAAGAGGTGATGTATGTTCTTAGTTAATATCATTGTCACCCTCTTGCTTGCCGGAGGCGTCTTTTTTTTGCTCGTGGGATCAATCGGATTATTAAGATTGCCCGATTTTTATACGCGACTGCATGCCACAGGGAAGTGCGATACGTTGGGGGGAGGGCTCATTATTTTTGGCCTCTTGATCTACCATCTTTTCCATTATTCTCACCATCCCCTTGTCCCGTTCAGACTCCTTTTCCTCATTTTCTTCATCTTTATCGCCAATCCGGCAGCGACCCATGCGATCATGAAAGCAGCCTATCGAACAGGCGTGAAGCCCTGGACATCAGGAGAGGAGAAACGATGAAGAAGGAAGGGAAATGGTTCGGGTTTTTCATCACCTTTTGCGCGATGTTTCTCTTTTGGATCGTTTTATCCGGCCTTTTGACCGCCTTTCACCTCATCGCCGGTGGAATCTGCAGTGCGCTGGTCGCCTTTCTTTCCCACGACCTCCTGGTGAAGGGAAAGAGCGATAAACTGATAATAAAATCATGGGGGCTCCTCCATTATATCCCCTGGGAATTATGGCAGATTGTACAGGCCAACATAGATGTCGCCTACCGGGTGTTGCACCCAAAAATGCCCATCGACCCCTGTGTCTTCGAATTTGAAACCTCCCTGAGGGGAGATTGGGCCTTGACCACATTGGCCAATTCGATCACATTAACACCCGGCACCATCACGATCAACGTAGAACCTGAAAGGGGAAAGTTTCAGGTCCATGCCATTGCAAAGGAGCCTGCGGATGCCCTGCTGGTGGATCAAACCATGCAGAGGAAAGTGGCCCACATCTTTATGGAATCGTAGTGAATCCCGCCCACAGGGCGGGATTCACGGATAGCCGAGACTTCCCAGTCTCGGCGAAAATGCGGTTGCCGGACAATCCCGCCTTGGCGGGACGGTCTGTCGGATTTTTAAAATCGCTGCATTCATCCCCGCCTGGAGAGCAGGGTATTCTGCAGCATTTTCGCAAAAGGGGAGACTGAGATGACAATGTCCATCAACCTTGTTCTGCTATTTCTTCTTGTCATCATAGCGATTGCAGCCGTTACCATCAAGGATCTCCTGAGCGCTATCGTCTTGCTCGGCGCCTATAGCTTTCTCATGGCCCTGGCATGGGTGGAAATGCAATCCGTGGATGTGGGCTTCATGGAGGCCACTGTGGGCGCAGGCGTGACCACCGCTTTCATGATTGCGGCCCTCGCAAGGACAACCAGGTGGGAGAAAAAATGAAAAGGTTTAAAGCCACTGCGCTCATTTTAATCATCCTGCTCGGTGGACTCTTTATCTATGTGGCTGAGGATATCCCTGACTTCGGCGACCCGAATGCTCCTTCCATTAAATCAGTGAAGCTCTTCGATCTCCATGCCGGTCCGTCAGAAAATATTTTGAACCAGGGGGGGATTCCAGGAGCATTAACCAGCGCATTAGAAAAGAGGAAGTTTCCTCTGCCCTCCAGGGCGGAGAAGGTCCCTGGCGAAGAAAGACAGTGGAACATCTTCATTCCGAAAAATGAGGCCCATTACGCAAATGAGGAAAAGTATTACTGGGTCGTCAAAGAAGGGGAGCAACTCCGGATTTACCGCTATGCCTTTGTCGTCCGGTGGTTCGAAAAAGGCTTGAAGGAAACGGATGTTCCCAATATGGTCACCCACGGGCTGGCCGATTATCGGGGGTATGATACCCTGGGAGAGACCGTTGTCATATTCACGGCAGGGGTGTCGGTCATCCTTTTATTAAGGAGGCGAGGGAAACTTTGAATCCCGCAAAGGAAAAGGGGAGCGTCGTCGTCCAAACAGTTTCACGAATCATGATCCCTTTCATCCAACTCTTTGCCCTGTATGTGATCTTCCACGGATCGCTCGGGCCAGGAGGAGGGTTTCAGGGAGGCGCTGTCTTTGCCTCCTCCTTCATCCTTTATATTGTCGTTTTCAATATCGCCAGGGGGAAGAAGCGAGTTCCTGAATCGACGAATACGGCGCTCAGTTCCGCAGGATTATACATTTATGCAGGAGTGGGCCTCCTGAGCATGATATTCAGCCTGGGGGCTGCGCAGTATTTGAATTACGGCTTCATCCCCTTCACCTCTCATTTTGAAGGAAACAGGGCCATAGGGATAGACCTGGTTGAAATCGGCGTCGGGATGACCGTCATGGCAATAATGATCTCCATCTTTTTCGACCTCGCATGGGATAAGGGAAAGGAGAAGGAGGAATAAACATCACCATGACGGATTGGCTGATTTCAGAGATATTCGCAAAATACAATTACTGGGTCTCGATCCTCCTGATGCTCATCGGTTTTTATGCCATCATCACCAAGGAAAATTTGATCAAAAAGATCATTGGCCTGAACATCTTTCAAACTGCGATCTTCCTATTCTTCATCTCTCTGGGAGTGGTCAAAAAGGGAACGGCGCCGATTGTCAGCGAGGAGATGATCCTCAAGGGTTACCAATATGTCAACCCATTGCCCCATGTCCTCATCCTGACAGCCATTGTCGTTGCAGTGGCAACCACAGCGGTTGCTCTCTCGCTGATCATCCGGCTGTATGAGGAATACGGGACGATCGAGGAATCAGAGATTCTCGAGGCCATTAAAAAAGAAGGGAGATGAGCCGGGATTAGCCGGTTTCTTAACCGCTTCATCCTATGACTGGTTTTGTTGAACACCTTCCCATCCTGACCATTGTCATCCCTCTCTTTTCCGCATTTACCATTCTCGTTGCCGGATGGTTCAACAGGAAGACATGCATCTTCATCTTCTGGCTAACCTTGGCGGCCCAGTTCATCATGTCCCTTATCATCCTCCATCGTGTGCTGATTCATGGCCCCATCCATTACTGGCTGGGAGGATGGAAACCGCCCTGGGGAATTGAGCTGGCGGTAGACCCCTTAAATGCCTATATCCTGGTCATTCTCTTATTTCTTTCCCTTGTCTGTGCCATCTATTCTAAAAGCAATATCGAACATGAACTCCCCGGGAAAAGGGCCTCCCTCTATACACTCTTTCAACTTCTCGTCGCAGGACTTTGCGGGGTGACATTGACCGGAGATATTTTTAATATGTTTGTTTTCATCGAGATCTTCTCCATCTCCGCTTATGGCTTAATTGCGGCCAGGGGGAAGATTGCCCTCAAAGCGAGCTTTACCTATCTGATCCTGGGGTCCATCGGCACCTGTTTCTTCATCCTTGGAATAGGATGTCTCTACTCGGTAACAGGTTCGCTCAACATCCACGACCTTTCCCTTCTGTTGCCTCCCTTCTATGGGAACAAGGTGGTGAAGGCGGCCTTTGTCTTTTTTATTGTTGGATTGAGCATCAAAATGGCGCTCTTCCCTTTCCATACCTGGCTTCCGGATGCCCATGCGTTTGCCCCTGCAGAAATCAGCGCCATGCTCTCCGGCATCATGATCGAAGTTTCCACCTATGCCTTCATCCGGGTGTCTTTTTCCGTATTCACCGTGGAGTTTCTCAAGCTCCTGCCCGTCTTTGACATCCTCTGCTGGGTCGCTGTGGCTGCGATCCTCATGGGGTCTGTAATGGCCATCACCCAGGTCAATCTGAAACGGATGCTTGCCTATTCGAGCGTCGCCAATATGGGCTACATCATGCTCGCTGTGGGCCTTTCCATTTCAACGACCGGATCTCCATGGGGAGGGCTCAATCCCGCCCTGATGCATATCGCAAACCACGCCCTGATGAAGGGTTGCCTCTTTCTGGCCGCAGGAGCGTTCATCTATAAGGCCAATTTGTGGCACATCACGGAGTTCCGGGGATTGGCGAGGAAGATGCCTTACACCTGCGCCGCTTTTGTGCTTGCGGCGATCTCAATGATCGGGATACCGCCCAGCGCGGGATTCGTCTCAAAGCTTTACATCATCCTGGCCTCCATCGAGATAAAAAACTATTTCTTTGTCGCCGTGCTCTTGATCAGCTCCCTCTTGAACCTAATCTATTTCTGGCGGGTCATCGAAACGATGTATATGAAGCATGAAGAAGGCGGACACTCCTCTCACGGTTCTCATGGGACGAGACAGGAAATCCCCCTTGGCATGTTGATTCCCATCCTTCTCTTGTCCTCCCTCTGCATCGTGACGGGCATCGTGTGGCTGGGGAAGGTTCCGATCCCGATCCTCGACCAGGTCAATCTCATGTTTGGATTGGGGAAGGTTCCATGACCCTAACGGTTGAATCCATAAAACCCGCATTGGCTCTTGCCTGCCCTCTGATTGCGGCCCTCCTCATCCTGCTCTCTAACAGGCGGCCGAACTTAAGGGAAAGCTGGACCCTGATCGCAGGCCTCTTTCAATTTGCCATCATTCTCTCCATGGGGCCCGTGATCTTGGAGGGAAAGACCGTTGAGTTCACCTTCTTGACCGGTGTGCTTCCAGGGGTGAATTTTGGATTGAGGGTCGATGCCTTTGGCCTCATCTTTGCCATCACCTCTTCCTTCCTCTGGATGTTGGTCTCCGTCTTTTCCATCGGCTATATGAGGACTCTTAAGGAGCACGCTCAAACGAGATATTATTTCTGCTTCGCCCTGGCAATCTTCGGCGCGGTCGGCGTCGCCCTCTCCGGAAATTTGATGAC